>Ga0207674_10001843_pt1 | contig 27005 bp, 23 predicted proteins | sample KBSCornC72_FD_184303 | JGI IMG/M metagenome (GOLD analysis project Ga0207674, IMG submission 184303) | Corn rhizosphere microbial communities from Kellogg Biological Station, Michigan, USA - KBS Corn C7-2 (SPAdes) (version 2) | ecosystem: Host-associated > Plants > Roots > Rhizosphere > Soil ...
CTGCGCGCTGCCGTTCGCACTGGAGTTGGAATTGAAATACATCAGGTGATCGATGCCGGCCAGCTGCTGCTCGATCACCTGCGTCACCGAATGCTCGACGGTTTCGGCATCGGCGCCCGGATAATTCGCGATGACCGCAACCTGCGTCGGCGCAATCGGCGGGTAGGACTCGATGCCGAGCGAACGGATCGAGATGATGCCGCCGAGCGTGATCAGCAGCGCCAGCACCCAGGCGAAGATTGGGCGATCGATGAAGAAGTTCGAAAACATAGCGTGTCCTTCGCTGGTCGCCTCAGTGCTTCGGCGATTCCGATTTGGGCTGTGGCGCGGCGTTGTTCTGCGGTTGGCCTGCCGGCGTCCAAGGCACAGGCTTCGCCATGGCCGGCTTGTCGGGTTTTGCCTGGGCTAGCGCCATGCCAAGCTGCTGGACATGGTTCATGGCGATCTGGTCGCCATCAGCTAAGCCGCCATAGACGATCCAGTCGGCGCCTTGTGTCGTATAGGTATCGATGTATTTCTGCGCGATCTTGCCGTCGCTGCCGATCACGTAAACGTATGCGCCTTTCGGATCGCGCTGCACGGATGCTTGCGGCACGACCCAAGCGTGCTTGAGCGCGCCGACCGTGACGCGCACGTTGACGAACATGCCGGGCAACAACGTGTGCTCGGGATTGGCGGCGATACCGCGCAGGTTGACGGCACCGGTCGCGGCATCGACCGCGGCATCGGAGAAATCCAGCGTGCCGTTGATGCCGTAAGGACTGCCATCGGGGCGCAGCAGTTCGATCCTGGCCTTGCCCGGCGCCTCGAGCTCGACGAGTCCGTTGGCCACACCGCGCTTGAGCAGATCGAGTTCGCCGACGGCCTGGCTGAAGTTCACGTAGATCGGATCGATCTGCTCCACGGTCGTCAACAGCGTCGCCTCGCCCTGGCCAACCAGCGCACCTTCGGTCACTTTCTGCTGACTGGCACGGCCGGCTATTGGCGCGGTCACGTTGGCGTAACCGAGGTTGATCTTCGCCGTGTCGACTTTCGCCTGTGCCAGTTTCATTGCCGCCGCCGCCGTGCGTTCGTCAGCCAATGCGTTGTCGTAATCGGTCGTCGACATCAAGCCCTTGTCGGCAATCGCGCGCGCGCGCTGCGCTTTCTTCTGATTGTTCGTATAGGTGGCTTGCGCCGCCGCGAGATTCGCTGATTCGACATTCAATGCGGCCTGCAGCGGTGCCGGGTCGATCTTGAACAGCAGCTCGCCCTCCTTGACGTTCGCGCCTTCGGTATACACGCGCTTTTGCAACACGCCCGGCACGCGCGCGCGCACGTCGGCCGTACGCGTGGCCGAAATGCGGCCGACCAGATCGCGTGTAATCGGCACGGCTTGCGCCTTGGCGACGACCACACCGACTTCCGGCGGCGGCATCTGCTGCTGTTGCGGCGCGCCGCCTTTGCCACAGGCCGTGAGCAGCGCGGTGGCGGTCAGCAGAAAGATGCGTTGAGTCCTTGTGCGCATGGTTCGCTCTCAGAATGGGCGGCGGAGATTGTCGCGGCGGCGTCTCAAGGCTTGAGTGGAAGTGCCGGCGCAATTAATGTACTGAACGGTGTAGGTTAGCGGGAACGTTTCGAACGCGCAACCCCGACTTTAGACCTAGATGCCTCTATTGCCGATGGGCTGCGGCGAGGTACTCGCGACTCTGCATTTCGATCAGACGCGATTCAGTACGCGAAAATTCCGCGCGCAACCGCTCGCCGTCGTACAGTTCGGTGATCGGCGTTGCCGCCGACAGCACCAGGTTCACGCCGCGATCGTAGAACTCGTCGACCAGATTGACGAAGCGCCGCGCCGCATCTTCCATCATTGGCGAAAATTGCGGCACGCTCGATATCAGCACGGTATGGAAGCTTTGTGCGACTTCAATGTAATCCGCCACCGCGCGCGGGCCTTCGCAGAGCGCGTCGAAATCGAACCAGATCACGCCATTGGCGCGGCGCTTGACCGTAATGTCGCGGCCGTTGATCTCGATTTGCGCTTGCGTGCGCGGCGTACCTGGAGCGATACGCTCGAAACATGCGTCCAGCGCGCGTTCGGCGCGTTCGCCGAGCGGCGTGAAGTAGATTCCCGCTTCGGTCAGCGCGCGCAGCCGGTAGTCCTGCGACGACTGCAGCTGGCGCACTTCACAATGCTGTTCGAGTAACGCGATTGCGGGCAGAAACTTCGCGCGCTGCAGGCCATCGCGATAGAGCAGGTGCGGCTCGATGTTCGACGTCGTCACGAGTGTCACGCCGCGCGCGAACAGATGCTGCAGCAGGCCGGCAAGAATCATCGCATCGCCGATGTCGGTGACAAAAAATTCGTCCAGGCACAACACCCGCGCCTTGTTGGCGAAATGCGCGGCGACTTCGCGCAAGGGATCGCTGTGGCCATCGAGTTTCGCCAATTCCGCGTGCACGCGGCCCATGAAGCGATGGAAGTGCACGCGCAGTTTCGCCTCGCTCGGCAGCGCGTCGACGAACAGGTCGACGAGAAATGTCTTGCCGCGCCCGACTGCGCCCCACAAGTACAAGCCGCGCACTGGCGTCGCGCTTTTGCCGCGCCAGCGCTGCCACCAGCTCGCCGGCGCGAGCAGCTCGGCGTGAATGCGATCGAGCGTGGCCAGCGCGGTTCGCTGCGCCGGATCGTCCTGCCAGCGGCGCGCAGCGACGCCACGCGCGTACAGGGCGCTAGGCGTGTCGAAGCCGTCGCTCATGCCGCGACGAGCGGAGGCAGATTCGAGCGCACGCCGTTCTTGATCACGCCGCGCAGATCGAGCAGGCGCCGATGAAAGAAGTGACTTGTCTCGGGCATGCGCACGAGCGTCGGCGGCTCCGGTTGCGCCGCGACCCATGCATATACCGCTTGTGCATCGACGATTTCGTCGGCTTCGCCCTGCACGACGAGCCACGGACACAGCGGCGAGGCGAGCTGCGAGAAATCCCAGCGCCCGACCGGCGGCGCGACCGAGATCATCTGCCGCACCGGCAGCTGCGACGCGGCGCGCGCGGCGACATAGCTGCCGAACGAAAATCCCGCCAACCACAAGGCATCGCGCGGGCGCACGTGTTGCGCCCAATGCGCGACCGCGATGAGGTCTTCGGTTTCGCCGATGCCGTCGTCGAACGCGCCTTGCGAAGCACCGGTACCGCGAAAATTGAACACGACGGTGGCAAGGCCCAATTCACGCAAACTGCGCTCGAGCGTGGTGACGACCTTGTTGTGCATCGTGCCGCCTTGCAGCGGATGCGGATGACAGATCACGGCCACGCCGGCACGTGCTGCGGCGGGTTCGGGAACATTCGTTGCGGCTTCGAGCAAGCCGGCGGGGCCGGGCAGAATCAGGTTGGCCGGCGCGGTCGGGAATTCAACAGGGGCGGTGGTGGACATGACGATGCGAACCTCGCGCGACGCCCCACCACGTCGCGTTGATCGAATTATTTAGCCTGGCTGACCATCCACTCGACGGTCGCCTTCACCTGCGCGGCGGACAGCGAAGGATTGCCGCCCTTGGCCGGCATCAGGCCCTTGCTGCCCTGGAAGCCTTCCGTCGCGTGCTTGAGCAGCGTGTCCATGCCTTGCGCGATGCGCGGCGCCCATGCGGCTTTGTCGGTGATGACCGGCGCGCCGGTGGCGGCGTTGCTGTGGCAGGTGGTGCACAAATTGCCGAAAATCGTCTTGCCGTCGAGCGTGCCGCCGTACGCGACTTGCGATTCGGCGGCCTTCTTCGCGGCTTCTTGTGCGGCGAGCAGCGCGGCGCGGCCGGTATCGCCCGCGTACACGCCGCCGACCGGCGCGATGCGCTCCTGCACTTCCTTGCCGGCCTGCGGGCTCTTTGCCGGCGGGTTATACGAATAGATGTAGTAGCCCAGTCCCTGCAACAGGAGCATGACCACCACGAGGAAGCCGATCACCATCAAGAAGTGCTTGAGGAACACGCGGTCGGTCGGGGTAACGGGATTGGTCACTTAGCTCACCGGAAGAGGGGTCGGGAACGGGCAAAATGGCCGCGAATTATAGCCGGAGCGCCGGCGTTCGGGAAATCGGGCAGCCCTAAACCATCCCTCCGTTCACTCCGATCACCTGTCCATTGATGTACGCGGCCGCGTCAGAGCACAGAAACCCGACGAGCGCGGCGACCTCCTCGGGCGTGCCGGCGCGTCCGGCCGGCACCAGCTGGCAGATCTGCTCCGCATCAAAAGCGGAGTCGCTCAACTTGCCGGCGATCACGCCCGGAGCGACGACATTCACGCTGATGCCGCGCGAAGCCATCTCACGGGCGAGCGATTTCGCCGCGCCATGCAAGGCTGACTTCGCCGCGGCGTAATTGACCTGACCGCGATTACCGAGCGTGGCGGCGACGGACGATATGCAGACGATACGGCCGAACTTCGCGCGCGCCATCGGCAGCAGCAACGGTTGAGTGACGTGGAAAAAGCCATGCAGCGACACATCGATCACGCGCCGCCATTGTTCATCGCGCATGCCGGCCAGCGGCGCGTCGTCGTGCACGCCGGCATTGTGTACGAGCAATTCGATCGGCCCGGTTTGCAGCAGCGCGTCGAGCGCCGTGCGCGTTGCCGTAGCGTCGGCCAGATCAAACGTCACCGGCTCCGCCGTACCGCCGTTCGATGCGATGTCTTGCGCGAGCGCGCGTGCACGTTGTGGGTTTGCGTGTGCGTGCACGTAGACGTGGTGCCCGCATGCGGCGAGCGCGCGGCAGATCGCCCCGCCGATATCGCCGCTGCCGCCAGTGACCAGCGCGCGGCGGGGTGTCGTTTTGATCGCAGTCATGCTTTAGTGTGGCACAGCGCCCGGCCTCGACGACCATGACCGATCTCTATTCCGTTCCGCTGCAGCACCGCCGCTTTGAAAACCTGCACATCGTGTTCTGGCTGATGAAGGACATCAGCTGGTGCATGTTGTGGCGCGCGTTCGGCGTGTTCATGATCGTGCCGACGCTCGGCGCGGCGATCTTCATCACCTGGCGCGCCCGCGCCGATCGCGCCGACCTGGCCCACAACCTCGCTGTGGTGTTCTGGATCAGCGCGAACGCGTGGTGGATGATCACCGAGTTTTTCGAGTTCGACGAAACGCCGTTATGGTTCGGCATCAGCGGCCGCCATTGGTCCATGCTTCCGTTCCTGCTCGGCGCGTTTGTGCTGTTGCGATACTACGCAGCGGAGTGGTTCCACAGGCGCACCGCGAACGCCTGAGTCAGTCGCGCGGTCGCGCCATCTGGATCGACAGAAAAAAGTGGAACAGCACGCCGAGCGCGACCGTCAAGCCGATCGCGCGCAGCACCGGCAGCGCCGACGTCGCGAGCAGGCCAAATACCAGCAGCGCCGAGATCACGCACACCAGCGTCGCATGCAGTGTGCGCCGGCCCTCGGCGGCATCGTGCGTGCGGCGCTCGAAGAACAACGCGTAGTGCAAACCGAGTCCGGCCGCGAGTGTCAGCGCGACGAGATGAAATAACGAAAGCGAGACACCGCCCGCGCGCAATACGGCGAACGCGAGCAGAGTGGCCAGCGACATCGGCGCGAGCACGTGCCAGGCGCGGGTTAAATTGCGGAATGCCACTGCGACCGACAACGCGAGCAGCGCGAGCGCGACGCCGAGTGCAATCAGGATGCGCGTACGGTACTGCGCAACGAGCGATTCGGATGCCGCTTTCAAATCCAGCAAACGCACGTCGCCGCCAGTATCCGCGGCGAGTGCTGCTGCATCGTGCACGCCACTCAACGTCGCCAGTCCGAGCCAGTGGCCGTCGCGTTGCACGAGCATGGCCTGCAGCCGGGCGCCGAATGGCGTGCGCGCAAATTCTTCCGGGCCCAGCAGCGGCAGCGAGCGGGCGCGCTCCACGTCGTCGAGAAACGGGGCGAACAGACCGGGTTGGAAATCGGTGTCGGCGAGCGCCTTGTCCAGGTCCGCACTCAGCGTCGCCCGATCCGGCAGTTTCGCCTGGCGCGCGCGCTGCGTGGCCGCGCTCGGCAGCCAGCGGCTCGGCAATTCGACGTCGTCGACCACGTGCGAAGAAATCCACTTGTCCGCCTGGGCGGAAACGCGTTCCGACAACACGAGCACGCCATCGGCCGTCGGCGCCTGCAGCACGAGCAGATAGCGCACGTCCGGCGCGCCGAGCGCGGCGCGCAGCTCACCTTCGCGCGCGAGCAGCGCCGGCGACGCCGGCGTCAACGCAGCGAGATCGTTCTGCCACAACGGCGTGGGCGCCAGACGCATCCAAGCCAGCGCAAGGGCCAACAGCAGCCACGGCAACCAGCGCGGACGCCGCGCGCGATCGATGCCGGCGCGCAGTTTTTCCAGCCAGGCGAAATCGGCGACGTCGCGGAATTTTTCCGGCAACAACGCCGGCAATGACCAGCGCGTGGCCGCACCGGCGACGAGCAGTCCGGCGATCGTGAACACCGCCAGTTGCTGCAAACCGGCCACAGCCGAGGCGAGGAAAGCCAGATAGGCAATGCACGCCGAAACGATCGCCAGGCGCAGCAACGGCCAAACCTCGCGCACGCTCGTGTGCGCATCGGCGTCGGCGCGACGATGGCTGAACACGCGCAGCGGATATTCCTGTGCCACGCCCAGCAAGGTGAAACCGAACGCGAGCGTGATCCCGTGCACGTGGCCGAAGATGAGCGCGATTGCGGCAACGCCGGCGAGCGCACCACTGAGCAGCGGCAGCGCGACCAGCGCGAGCGCGCCGAAACTGCGGTACGCAAGCAGCACCAACACAACGAAGCCGGCGCTGCCCCACGCACTGAGTCGTTCCGCTTCGCTGCGCGTGGCCGCGCCGACCTGCACACCGATATAGCCGGGACCGCTGATCGTCAACTGCGCCAAGCCGGCACCCGGCAACGCGGCGAATGCGGTTTGCAGCGACGCAATTGCTGCCGTTTGCGCCGACGGATCGAAAGCACCCGCGCGCGTTTGCGCCAGCAACAGCGCTTCGCCGCGCGGCGAGAACCAGACCCCATCGCGCACACTCGGTGCATGTCGCGGCGTCCAGCGCTGCGCCAGCTTGAGTATTTCGAGCGTCGGATCGCGCGGCAGAATGTCTTTGACCAAGTCGCCTGCCGGTGAGCCGAGGTCCTCGACGCGCCGCTGCAATTCGTCGCGCAGATATGCCGCATCGAGTGCATGGTCGTCCAGCGTCGGCGACAGCAGATATCGATACGGCAGCAAGGCCGGATCCAGACTGGCGATATCGCTGTCGCCGTTGAGCACGCGTTCGAACTGCGCGTCCACGCGAAGTTTCTGCGCCAATCCGCCGCTCAAGGCGACAAGGCGTTGCGGCGATGCGCCGCCGATTGCGATCAGCAAGAGGCGCGAGGCCGGCCCTTCGCCGATTTCATCGAGCAGCAGTTTCTGATCTGCATTCGTCGGCGGCGGCATGAAATCACGCAGGTCGCCGCTAACGACGAGCCGATGCTGCACGAGCGCCGCCAGCGCGACCAGCGCCAGCCACCATAGCGCGATCAGCGCGGGCCGGCGTGCGTTATTCACGGCGCGCAGATCGCCGCAACTGCGGCGGGTGTCAGCGCCTGCGGCAACGCCTTTTCAGCGAGCGGCCCGAGCAGCAACGTACTGCTGTCGCCGTCGGCTTGCTGCACCGTGAAACAGCGTGGCTCGGATTCCGCACCATCGACAACGAGTGCGCGCAAATGCTGCGCGGGTTTCCGCGGCGCGAGCGACAATGTCCATTTTGCCGCGTTTTCCACAAGGCTAATCGTATAAAACTGTTGCAACGTCGCCGCATCGCCACCGAGCAGTGCGCTGAATCCGGTCAGCAGCGCTTGCAGTTCCGGCGCCCGCGCCAGATCGAAATGGCGCGGCGCACGGCCTTCACGCAAGACCTCCACGGCACCGTCGGCGATCTTCGTGGTTTCGCGGTACGGCGCGTCGACTCGCTTGCCGAGCTGGCCTGGTCCGTCGTATTCGAGCTGTCCGTGCATCACGAGCGGCTTGCGCAATACGCGCACGAAGCGCACTTCCGTGTACGCGGTGCGCGCCGGCGCCGGCCGCGCCAGGCGCGCAATCAGTGCCGTCGCGTCAGACGACGTTGCCGGCGACGGAGCTGCGCACAGCAGGCTCAACAGCAGCGGGGCGATGCCAGAAGTCATAGAAGTTGAACCAGTTGGTCGGGTCAAGCCGCGTGTAATGTTCCAGACGCGCAGCATAGCGTTGTGTCCACTGCGCCAGCTGCGCGGCGCGCTCGGCGCGTGGAATGCACATGCGCTCGGCGAACGTTTCGAAATAGACGTCGTAGCGATTGCCGCCGCGATACAGGCCGAAGCACAGCACGACCGGCAGTTCCAGCGCTGAAGCGATCAGGTAGGGCGCAACCGGAAACGCTGCCGGCGCACCGAGAAACTCGGCGTCTCGCGTGGCCTCGCCCGTACGCGCACGATCGCCGAGCACGCCGATCAGCGCGCCGGCCTGCGCCGCATCACGGATTGCCAGCGCGATGTCGGCGCCGTCGCCGCGCACGTCGATCACCATCTGCGCAACGGCCGGATTGAGCGCGTGCAGCAGTTGCGTCAGGGCCGGCGTCTGCCCGCGATCCATGACGAAACGCACGCGCAGTTCCGGTCGCGCTTCGGCGAGCACGCGCAGTGCCTCGAAGCTGCCGATATGCGCGCCGAGCACCAGCACGCCACGACCGCGGGCAATTTGCGCTTCGATCTGATCCAGACCATTGACGCGAATATCGAAACCACGCGTGGATCGCGCGAGCAGGAACGCTCGATCCAGAATCGTCGCCGCATAACAATGAATGTGACGCAATACCGACCACGTGCCTGCGGGTCTGCCGAATGCGCGGCTCAGGAACGCGCGCGAGGCGCGGCGCTCCGCTCCGCGGCGGAAGAAGAAATACACGGTAATCGGATACAGCAAGGCACGCGCGGCTGGCCGGCCCAGCCGCAGGCCGATCGTGCGGATCAGCCACAACGCGAAGGGTCCGCCGCCTTCGCTGCGTTCGCTCCAGTGCGAATGCGCCGGCGTCGCGGTCGGATCGAGCAACAGTTGGGGCCAGGCGCGAACCAGCTTGCGCATGAAGTTGAACAGATTGTGGCGTGGCGCTTGCGGCAGAAAGCGCGGACGCAAGGCGAATTCGCCGAGGAACATCAGTGCGACCGCGACGGGCAGCCAGACGAATCCGAACCAGCCCGGCAGCGTGGGCTGCGGCAACGCCAGCCAGCCGTGCGCGTGCAGCGCGAGCGCGGCGGCGATGGCGGCGAGGATGAATTGATAGACGGCCCAAACCAACGTCAGTCGGCGCGCGTAACGTGCGATGTTCGCGTCAGCGAGCAGGTCGGCGCCGTCGATTGCCGCGATTGCGCGCGCGATCAACGGCATGCGTCCACGCGCGAGCGTGCGCGCGAACAGCCAACCGATCAGTGCCGCAATGATCGCGGGTAGTGCGTCGAGTGCGCCATGCGTGTCGTAGCGATGCGCCAGCACGAGCAGCACGGTCAAGCTCAGCCACGCGGCGAAGCGCATGAATTTACGGCGCGGGCACGCGATGCTGTTCGATGTGCGCAGCGAGCTGGCGCAGGCTGGCAAAAATGCGCTTGTTGTCGCCTTCGTCCGAACGCAGCGAGACGCCGTAATGCTTGGAGATCGCCAGCGACAATTCCAGCGCGTCGATCGAATCCAGCCCCAGCTCGCCGCCGAACAACGCCGCTTCCGGCGCGATATCGGCGGCCTTGCGATTGGGCAGGCTCAGACTGGTCACGATCAATTCGGCCAGCTCGTGTTCGGCGGGGGTTTGCGTGCTCATGGTGCGGGTCGGAACGAATCGGTCGGCAAGTTTGGCGGGCGCGGAGTGTATCATTGCACTCCTCGATTCCCGTACTGCTTCCGATGGACCTGACGTTCACCCCGGTCTCGGCCGGACCCGCCGGTGTGGCGGCGTTGCCGCCGCTGCGCGTGGAATATTCCCTGCTCACCGCGCCCGCGCTGCTCGCGCAGACCGATACGCTCGCCGTCATCGGCTTTGATCGGCACGGCCCGGCCGATCCCCGCTACGCGCGCATCGCATTGCAGCCGGCTTTCGATTCAACGCCGCTGGAAGTGTGGCGCGATCACGGCCCGATCGAGACCGGCACCGAGGGCGTGCTGCGTTTTAGCCGCAGCGGCAATTACGCGTTCATCAGCGTCGAGTTGCACGAAGCGCGATTCGGCGGCGACATCGCCGTCGCTGCACAGGCGGCGTACACGCTGCTGGGCCAGTGGTGCACACGCAACGCCATGCATCCGCTACGTTTGTGGAATTACGTCGACGCGATCAATGTCGGCGCTGGCGATGAGGAACGCTATCGCCAATTCTGTGCCGGCCGCGCAGCCGGCATGAGCGCGGCCCTGACGAGCGGCTATCCCGCGGCCAGCGCAATTGGGGTGCGCGATGGCCGTCGTCTGCTGCAGGTGTGCGCGCTCGCTGCACGTGCGCCAGGGCTGGCTGTGGAGAATCCGCGCCAGCTCAGCGCGTGGCGATATCCGCGCCAGTACGGACCGGTAGCACCGGGTTTCGCGCGCGCCACGCGCGCGCCGTGCACATCTCCACAATTATACATTTCCGGCACGGCCGCCGTGATCGGTCATGCCTCGCACCACGCCGGCGACGTCGCTGCGCAGGTCGACGAAACACTCAATAACCTCGATAGCCTGTGTCTTGCCGCCGGCAGCAGCACGCCATTGGGCGGCCCACGCGACGTGTTGCGCGCTTATGTTCGCCACAGCGCCGATGCCGCGCTCGTGCGCGAGCGCGTGCAAGCGCGACTTGGCGCGCAGACGCCGTTGCTCGTATTGCTCGGTGATATCTGCCGGTCCGAACTGCTCGCGGAAATCGACGGCCTGCATCACGGCTGAGGCCGCGCATTTGGCGGGGTCTAGCGGACCTGGCGCCGGCCCGAGCGCAGCGAGGAAGGCGTACAGTGCCGCTTCGAGAACCGCGCCACGCCCCACGTCAGCGCACAAATCCACCACGCCAACGCCGTGTTCGGAATCAGGTGGCCTTGCTTGGGCACATCGGCGAGGCCGTCACCGAGCACGGTAATCGTTAGTGTCGACAACAGGACGATGCCGGCAAGGGCGCTGAACAAAAGCGGGCCGGGCTGCGCGCGCCAATGGCCGCGCCACAGCAGCCAGATGCAGGCGACAAACGGTCCGAGCAGCGGCAACACGCGCCACGCCGGCAGCGCGCTGAGCACGCGGCTCAGGCTGAAAAACTGCGCGGGCAACGGCGCAAAGTCACCGCCTTCGACCACGCCGAGTCCCGGCGCCAGCCACGGATCCAGACTGATCAGACCGTGCCACCACAGGCGCGCGAACAATCCGGCTCGCGCGCCAGCGTGGCGAGCTCGCGAGCGCGCGTGACGTTCGCCAGCTGCGGGCACTCGCTGTCGGGCCACGGGCCGATCTGCCACGCGCTCTTGCCGATGTGACGCAGGCAATCCGGAGCAAGGCCCAGATCTTGCGCCGTCGCAGCCGGATTACGCGCGTGCGGCAGCAAGCCCGTGAACGTGACGTCGGCGCGGTTGTAATGATTGATTGCCTCGATCGCCGGACTGTCGCGGCGCAGTTGCGCGCCTTGTACCGCGAGCCCGAGCAGCGCGCCAAGCAAGATCGCGCAACCTTGCCACGACCATGCGTGTGTGCGCAGACGTTCGATGAGCAACACGACCACCGCGCAGGCAAGCGGCAGCAGCAAGTGCTGAATCTTGCTCAGCGCCAACGCGAACGCCGCGAACGCGAGCAAGCCGAATGCGTGTCGTGTGCGCGACCGTCCGGCGTACAGCACGATCAAGCCAAGCAACGCGTACAGACAAAGCAACGCCGTCCATTCGGCATAGAACGTATTCAGATAAATCGTGTCAGCCGGATCGGCGAACACGAGCGGCAGCAGCAAACCGTTCGCCAGCGCCGACCACGGCTGGCCGCGACGCATGAAAGACCCATTGAACGCGCACCACAAGATGAGCAGTGCGATGAACTTGAGTGCGCCGATCCAGCGCACGGAAAAACTCGCAGCGCCGTTCAGCGCGTGCTGCAAATGAAAAATCGCCGCGGCCGCGCTCTGCAACACCAGCTCGCTCGACCAGTAGCACATCGGCGCCGGGTTCGCGGCAAAGGCGTAGTGCGAATACGGCGCTTCGGGACTGTTCTGCGTCGGGTCGGCAATGCCGGGTCGGTCCGGATAAAGATCGAAACACGCGGTGTAGCGCACTTCGTCGTAACTGTTGGCCAGCGCGATCAGCGGCTCATGCAGCAGCAGCGGCACGACGCGCAGCAAACCGACCGCCAGACACAGGCCCAGCGCGGCGACGAGCCAGTAAGATCTTGATTGTGGGAGAGTTTGCGGCATGAGCCCAGGGCAAATTGCCGATTCTGCCATGCAATTGTGACAAGCCCACGCGGCCGGCGGCGCGAAAAGCGTGAAACGGTTGGCACTATGCATACCGAACAGCCAACACGAGCGCCGTCAAATTCCGCACGGGGACGGTTCAGGATGCGGTGCTAGTATTTGCGCCACTAAACCGGCGCTTCCGCGCCAAGAGGGGATCATGAAGCAGCAACTCGGCCATTACGACATCGTCGCCGAACTCGGCCGCGGCGGTATGGGCGTGGTCTACAAGGGCCACGAAACTTCGCTCAATCGCTATGTCGCGATCAAGGTGCTGGCCGACGCGCTGGCGCACGACGAGAGCGTGAAAGAGCGCTTCCTGCGCGAAGCGCGCAGCATGGCCTCGCTCAATGATCCGCATATTATACAAATATACTTCATCGGCGAGGACGACGGCCAGACCTACTTCGTGATGGAGTTCGTCGATGGCGAATCGCTCGGCTCGGTGCTCAAGCGCGAAGGCAAGCTCACCCCGGAGCAGTCTGCGAAGATCATCCATCAGACTGCGCAGGGCCTGGCCACCGCGCACGACAAAGGCGTGATCCATCGCGACATCAAGCCCGGAAATCTGATGCTGACGAGCCGCGGCATGGTCAAGATCGCCGACTTCGGCATCGCGCTGTCGACGCAGGATTTCTCCAAGAAACTCACCTCGACCGGCGAATTCGTCGGCACGCCGGGTTACCTTTCGCCGGAAGTGTGCCAGGGCAAGCCGGTCGATCAGCGCTCGGATATTTTCTCGCTCGGCATCGTGCTGTTCGAATGCCTGGCCGGACGCATGCCGTTCACCGATGAATCTCCGCTCGGTTTGATGCTGGAAGTGGTCAAGGCGCAGATTCCGGACGTATGCTCGCTGAACAAGGACGTCGACGCGGAACTGTCGCGCATTCTCACCAAGATGGTGGCAAAGGAACCTGCCGACCGCTACCAGAGTTGTCAGGAACTGGTCGCCGACCTGCAGCGCCATCCGCTCGTCGCCAAGGGCGGCGCGGTGACGTTGCAGACCAAGATGTCGCCGGCCGCGGCGACCGTGATCGGCGGCAAGACCCCGGTTTCCGGCCAGCGCGCGCTGCCGAGCACGTCGCCGACACCGCAACCGTTGCCGGTGAGCCGGCCGACGTCGCCGTCGAGTGCGCAGCCGGTGGCCGGCGGCCATCAGTCGGTGTTGCAGGCACAAGCGGCCGCGAACAAATCGCCGGCTCTGCCACTGGCGATCGCCGCGATCCTGCTGCTTGGCATCGGCGGTGGAGCGTATGCGATGCGCGATCGCATTCCGATGCTGCAGCAATTGATGGGCGCGCCACAAAACACGGCGAGCAGCGTCGCGGCGTCGCCAACTCCGGATGCCGGCAACACGGCCGCCAGCACGACCGCCGCCGTGGCGCAGCCTGCCGCGACTGTCGCTGCCGCGAGTGCGCCGACGCAAACCGCAGCATCACCGATGGCGCAACCGGAAGACCCGCGCTTCGCCAACAACGCAACGCCGCCCGCGCCTGCCGCTTCGGCCACTGCCGCAACGCAGGAAACGCCGGCTCCGGCCGCGCGTGCATCCGAAGTGCAGCCGTTGACCGAACTCGTCGCCGCACGCGCCGCCGAAGCCGCGCCGCCGCCGCATACGACACTGGCCAAGGTCACCGAGCCCGAAGCGATCAGCACACCGCGCAAGCCGCACGTGCCGACGATCGCCGTCATCGCCGGCGGCGACGAAGTCATCACCGAACCGGCCGAGCGCGCGATCGAAGCGGCGCTGTCCAAGCGCGGTTACCACATGATCGACCAGGACCAGATGCCGCGCGTTGCGCACATGCTCGGCGGCGGCAAGCCGAATGTCGCCGGCGTGCTCGAAGCGATCGCGCACAACGGCCGCATCGATGCGATCGTCGTCGTGCATGCGCGTCCGGTCGGTTCGGAGAACATCAGTTACTACGGCCAGAGCTCGACGTTGAATACCGCGCAGCTCAACGTCACGGCTTACGCGATCGAAGGCCGCCGCAAGCTCGGCGCGGGCAGTGAGCAGGTGCATTTCACCAGCCTCAACGCCAGCGATCAGGCCGAGGAAGCGGTGGAAGGCATGTTGCCGCAGATCGAGCAACAGCTGACGGAGTTCCTGCCGACGCGGCATCGCGAGTAATTCAAGCTTCTGGGAAACCCACGGCCGGCGCATCTACGCCGGCCTTTTCGTTACGGCAACTCGCGCGGCGCATTCGCGCGCCCGAGCAGCTTCTGCGCATAGTCGTATCCGGCCGCAATCGCGCGTTCGTAGGCTTTCCATTCGAGAAGTTCGATGTCCTGCAACGGCGGATCGAGCAGCAGGCTGGTCTGCGCGCGGCGTTCCAGACTGGCCGCCTCGGCGTTGACCATGCCCGAGCGCAGCAGGATGCTCAGGATTCCCGGCCGCTGACGTCGGCGCAGAACCAACCGTTGCCACGCCAGATGCCACCATGGCGGTGACGCGAATTCCTCCACTTCCGCGTGCAGTACGTCGTCGGCGCCGATGTCGACCGCGACGATTTCGCCAACGCCCTGCGCATGCATGACGTCGGCCGGCAGGTTGTTGATCACGGCGCCGTCGACATAGACCTGGCCGCGGTGGAACACCGGCGGCAGGATGCCCGGGATCGCGCAGCTTGCGCGCAACCAGAACCACAGCGGCCCGCTGCGATGTGCTTCGGCGCGGCCCGCGGTGAGGTTCGAGGTAATGCAGAAATACGGCAGCGCGAGGTCCGCGATATCGCGCGGCCCGAATGCCTCGCGCAGCAGTTTGGCGACGCGGCGGCCGGCGACCAGTGCTATGAATGGAAATGTATAGTCCTTCAGCGGGCGACCGACGACGAACGCGCGCCGATAATTTTCGAACATCTCCTCGTCCGACCAATCGGCGGCAACGCCGGCGCCGATGATCGCGCCAATCGAAGTGCCGCCCACGCAATCGATGCGCATGCCGGCCTCGCGCAACGCGCGCACGACGCCGATGTGCGCGAAGCCGCGCGCGCCGCCGCCCGAGAGCACCAGGCCGATGCTGCGCCCGGTAAGCAGGCGCGCCACGCGTTCGATGTCGCGGTCGTGACGCACATGATGGTGTTGCGCACCGGGCGCGACATCGAGCCAGCGCCTCGCTGCACCGGGCTGGATGGTGTGCGCACGATGCAATAGCTCCAGATGTCGCGGTCGATGCAGCGCGCTTTCCGCATCCAGGCAAGCGCTTTCCGGCCATGGCGTCGCCGGCTCAATCGCGTCGGCGAGCAGCAGCAGGCAATCGGCCTGACGCACGCACAAGTCGCGCCAGTCGCGGTCGTCGCCGTCGCCCAGATACAGCACGAAACGAACGCGGGACTCCAGTGCACTGAACCATTCGCTGGTCTGTCCGCGCGCATCGTCGGCATTGATCACGGCGCAGTCGCCGTAGAGCGTCAGCGTGCTGCGCAAACGTTCGGCGAAATCGCGCGCGTTCACGGCGCTGTCGTGCGGCAGGATCGCGAACGTACGCGAGGCGGTCATTTGTGTGCTGGCAAATCGCGTGACCAGACGTCGCACCGCCAAACGCGCGCTGACCAACATCGCTTCCGGATGTTTGGCGACGAGTTTTTCGAAACCCGCGCGCGGCAGCCGCAACAGCTCCGAATCGCGCAGCGCACGCACGCTGGCGGAACGCGGCTGATCGACAATGAGACCGAGTTCGCCGACTGTCTCGCCGGCGGCGACGATGCCGTCAAGGCGCAACGCGCCTTTCACGTCGGGCTTGAATGCGCCGAGGCTGCCGGACTTGAGCACGTACAGCGAGTCGGCTGGATCGCCGAGCTCGAACAGCGTCGCGCCGCCGGGCAGGGCGAACCATTCCAGTTCGCCGGCGAGTTCATCGAGCGTCGCGTCGTCCAGGTGATGGAACAACGCAAGCTCGCGCAGCAAGGCGTGCGTATCCCCAGCTAGGCTCATGATCCTCTCACCGCAAGCATGCTAGCGCATTGTCCTTGATTTTCGCGCGCCGACCCTGCACGTTGTGCGGATGACAACCGCCAACCCCCTGCTTGCCGAAACCAGCCTGCCGCATTTCGCGGCCATCCAGCCCGAACACGTGCAGCCTGCTGTCGCGGCGACGCTGAGCGACTATCGCGCTCGCATCGACGCCCTGCTCGCCGACCCTGCAACGCGCACATTCGCCAACACGATGCTGCCGCAGGAATCGCTCGAACAGCGCCTCGAACAGGTGTGGTCGCCCGTTTCGCATTTGCACGCGGTGAAGGATTCCGAAGCATTGCGCAGCGTGTACGGCGAGGCCGAACAGGCCATCAGCGATTATGCCGCCGAGCTTGGCCAGAACCGCGAACTGTATGCGGCGGTGAAAGCGGTGGCCGACGGCGCGGAATTTTCCACGCTGCCGCGCGCGGCGCAGACACTCGTTGAACACAGCTTGCGCGATTTTCGTTTGTCCGGTGTCGCACTCGCGGAGCCGGCGCGCACGCGCTTTCGCGAGATCGTCAGCGCGCTGACGCGTTTGGCGACGGAATTCGAGGAAGCCGTGCTCGACGCCACCGAAGCCTGGAGCGAGCCGGCCGACGAAGCGGCTTTGCGCGGATTGCCGCAGGCCGAACGGGAACAGATGCGGCAGGCCGCGGCCGAAGCAGGCCAGCAGGGTTACCTCGTCACGCTCAAACAACCGAGCGTGCAGGCGGTGCTCACCTACGCCGACGATCGCGCGCTGCGCGAGCGCGTCTACACCGCATTCAACACGCGCGCCTCCGAACAAGGCCCGCACGCCGGCAAGTTCGACAATTCCGCGCGCATCGAACAGATCCTCGCCTTGCGCCACGAAGCCGCGATTCTGCTCGGCTTTGCCAATGCCGCCGAGGAATCCCTTGCCACGAAGATGGCGGGCACGCCGCAACGCGTGCTGGATTTTCTGCACGATCTCGTGCGCCGCGCGAAACCCGTGGCGATACGCGAGCTGGCCGAACTGCGTGAGTTCGCGCGCGCTGAACTTGCGCTCGACGACTTGCAGCCGTGGGACGTCGCCTATGCGTCGGAAAAACTGCGGCTGCGAAAATTTTCCCTGAGCGAAGAGGAACTCAAACCCTATTTCGCACTACCGGCCGTGCTCGACGGCTTGTTTGCGATCGTCGCCAATGTATTCGGCGCCACGCTGCGCGAACGCGACGGCGTGGAAACCTGGCATCCCGACGTGCGCTACTACGACGTGCTCGATGCCAGCGGCCATGTCCGTGCCGGCTGCTTTGTGGACTTGTATACCCGGTCCGGCAAGCGCGGCGGTGCGTGGATGGACGTATGCCGCTCGCGCTTCGTCAACGGCGGCAAGTCGCAATTGCCGGTCGCCTACTTGACCTGCAATTTCGCACCACCCGTCGGCGAGCAGCCGAGCCTGCTCACGCACGACGACGTGACCACGCTGTTCCACGAATTCGGTCACGGCCTGCATCACCTGCTCACCGAAGTCGATTACCCGAGCGTGGCCGGAATCGACGGCGTCGAATGGGATGCCGTGGAACTGCCGAGCCAGTTCATGGAAAACTTCTGCTGGCAACGCGATGCGCTGAACTTGTTCGCGCGGCATTGGCAAAGCGGTGAGCTGCTGCCGGATGAATTGTTCGCGCGCATGCTCGCGGCGCGGCATTTCCATGCCGGATTGTTTCTCGTGCGCCAGCTCGAATTCGCCTTGTTCGATTTCCGCTTGCATCTGGAATTCGATCCCGCCGCGGGAGCGCGCGCGTTAAGCCTGCTCGGCGAAGTGCGGCGCGAAGTCGCCGTAATCATGCCGCCCGAGTGGCAGCGCATGCCGCACAGTTTCACGCACGTGTTCGCGGGTGGTTACGCGGCCGGTTATTACAGCTATTTGTGGGCGGAGCTGCTTTCGGCCGACGCGTTCGCGCGCTTCGAGGAGGCCGGCATTCTCGATCGTCCCACCGGAGAAGCATTTCGCCACAGCATTCTTGCCGTGGGCGGTTCGCGACCGGCGCTGGAGTCGTTCGTCGAATTCCGCGGACGCGACCCGCAGCCGGACGCACTGCTTCGAAGTTATGGCCTCGCCGCGTAGAATACGAAGATGAAAATCGCCTCATGGAACGTCAATTCGCTCAAAGTGCGTCTGCCGCATCTGCGCGACTGGCTGGCGAGCGCCTTGCCCGACGTCGTCGCGCTGCAGGAGACAAAAACCGAGGACGCGAAATTTCCGGCAGACGAGATCGCCGCGCTCGGTTACCAGTGCGTGTTTTCCGGACAGAAGACCTACAACGGCGTGGCACTGCTCGCGCGCGAAACGCCGCGTGACATCGTCACGGATATTCCGGGCCTGGACGATCCACAACGGCGCATTTTGCTCGGCACCGTCGGCAACGTGCGCGTGGCGAACCTGTACGTCGTCAACGGCCAGGAAGTCGGCAGCGAGAAATACCAGTACAAGTTGCGCTGGCTGGCGAAAGTGCGCGAGTTTCTTGCCGCAGAAATGCAAAAGCACCCGAATCTTGTCGTGCTCGGCGACTTCAACATCGCGCCGGACGATCGCGACGTGCACGATCCCGCCGCCTGGCACGAACAGATCCTGTGTTCGACGCCGGAACGATCCGCGTTGAAATCGATCCTCGATGTCGGATTGCATGACAGCTTCCGCTTGTTTGAGCCCAATGGCGGACATTTTTCCTGGTGGGATTACCGCCAAGGCGCGTTCCGGCGCAATCTGGGTTTGCGCATCGATTTGATTCTCGCCAGCGAAGCGCTGCGCGCGCGTTGTCGCGCAAGCACGATCGATCGCACGCCGCGCACATGGGAACGCGCCTCGGATCACACGCCGGTGCTGCTGGAGTTGACCGATGGTTGACGTCCCCGGCGAACCGGAATGGCAATCCACGCTCAGTGACGCCGAACTCGAGGTGTTGGATCAATATCTGCGCGCACACGCCGGCGAGGATGCATTGCTGCTCGACGGCGTGCACGGCCTGCTCAGTGCGATCAACATCGGCCCGGATCGCGCCGCCCCGGAAGAATGGTTGCCGGAAGTACTGCACGATCCGTTTGCTGACAAGGAAGAGGGTCAGCAAATCCTCGAGCTGCTCGCGCGCTTGAATGAAAGCATCGAATACGAGCTCGAAGCCGATGCCTACGAACCGATCCTCGGCGAAATCGAACTCGACGATGGCAACACCGCGCTGAGTGCGCAAGGCTGGTGCGAAGGATTCTCGCGTGGCGTGGACATGCGCGCGCGCCTGTGGGAAGCACGACTCGGCGCCGATTCGCGGCTGACCGAGCTGCTCTCGCCAATCATGGCACTGGCGGTGGAGGAAGGCGTGTTCGAAACCGACGCCGAGATCGCGCCGCTCAATGAAACCGAATACGACGAATGTCTCGCCCATCTGCCCGCGTCGGTCGGCGCCGTGGCGAACTACTGGCGCGAGCAGCCGCCGACACCGGAGGAACTCGCCGCGCGCGCGGCGTCGGGCGCCGAATCCGGTACTCCGCGTCGGCGCCGCGGCGGCCAGTGGTTGCATTGATGCTTGCGCCGTTGAAACGCGTATGCGGGTTGTTGTTACGGCTGATCGCGGTCGCCTTGATTGGCATCGGCGCGAATGCGGCTGCGGCTGATTGCGAAAAACTGCTCGTCGCCGACTTCGCACTGCCGGGGCTCGACACGACGACGGACCTGGCCTATTTGGCGACGATCACGCCGGAAACTTTCGCGCTGCACAAGACCAATGCGACGCCGAAGATGAAGCATCTCGGCGTATTGCTGCCGATCGCGAGCGACTTGTTGCAGCACGCCAACGGCTACGAGGAATTCAGCAGGCGGCGCGCGCAAAAAACGAGCGAACTCGGCTTCGACTATCCGGCTGCGGATCTCGCCGCCTATTACCGGCGCCTGTTGCCCGCCGATCGGCTCAGTGCGTACAACGCCTGCACGGGCGTGAGCGGATTCGTTGCGCAGGTGGTCAAGGCCGACCGGGATTTCGTCGAGATCATGCTGAGCTGGCGCGCCTCCGCCGGCGCACCGACGCAAGCACCGATGCAGCAATTCGCCGTAACCGGAGCCGTCTTGATCGGCGCCGTTCCGGCTGCGTTGCAAGCGCAGCCCGCCAGATTGGTTTTTTCCCGGAACCTGGACAGCGATCTGCGTTTCTCGGCAAGCGTCGCGGCACAGCCTGTCGCCGTCTGGGTGCCCCGTTTCGTTGGCGCGCCAGTATTCGCCGAACCGGCTGATGCGGCGTGCGCGGATGCCGGCAAAGTCGTACGCGCACTGTACCGGCAACTGCTGGGACGCGACGCAAGACCGGCGGAGCTGGCCACGCAAGCGGCGCTGCTCAAGCAGCGCACCAACAGCGTGCGTCAGCTTGCCGAGCGCCTCGTGTTGAGCGACGAATATCAGAAGAAATTTGCCGGTGGTGGAGAACTCGACGCCACGCTGCAGGCCTTGTACGCCCATGTGCTGGCGCGTGAAGGCGACGCCAAGGGCCTGGCCGCGAACAAGGCGCATCTGCGCAACGCGGGATTCGCAGCCGCTGCCATCACGTATTTCGAGAACGCCGAGTACCAACGCCGATTCGGCGCCTGGACGGTGCCCGGTGCGCCGCCCGCCGCGCGCTATTGCGCCCCAAGCAAATAGTTCGCGCTATTTGCCGATACAGAACGTCGAGAAAATCTCGCCGAGCAGGTCATCGCTGCTGAATTCGCCGGTGATTTCTCCCAGCGCTTGCTGCGCCTGACGCAATTCTTCGGCGGCCAGCTCGCCGGCGTGCTCGAGCAGCTGCTCGGCAGCGCCGCGCAGATGTTGCGCGACTGTCTCCAGCGCCTGCACGTGACGCGCGCGCGCGCTGAATGCGCCTTGCGCGTTTTCGCCGGAGCCCGCGAGGCGAGCCAATTCGGCGCGCAGCAGGTCCAGTCCTGCGCCGGTTTGCGCGGAAAGCCAAATATGGATTTGTGTACTACCGTTCGATTCGACGCGCGCGCTCTCGCCGGCCAGATCGATCTTGTTGTGCACGATCAGATGCGTTGCGCCGGCGGCGCAATCGGCGAGCAGCGCCGGATCGCCTCCGGCGTGCGCACTGTCCGTGACCAGAATCGCCACGTCGGCGCGCTGCAGTTCCGCGCGCGCGCGACGCATGCCTTCGCGTTCGACGACGTCGTGCGATTCGCGCAGACCCGCGGTATCGACGAGGGTCAAGGCGATGCCGTGCAGGTTCACGCTTTCGCGCAACACGTCGCGTGTGGTGCCTGGAATTTCGGTCACGATGGCGCGTTCGCTTTGTGCCAGCGCATTGAGCAGGCTCGACTTGCCGACGTTCGGCGCGCCGACGATGACGACGTGCAACCCGTCGCGCAGCACGACGCCGCGCCGTGCGGCGGCGAGCAGTTCATCGGTCTGCGCGCGCAACGTTGTCAATTCGCCGGTCAGCTGTGGTGCGCTCAGAAAATCGATTTCTTCTTCGGGAAAATCCAGTGCCGCTTCCAGCCACGCGCGCAGGCGCACGAGCGCATCGAGCAATGCGCGCACGGCGCGCGAGAAGTCTCCTTCCAGGCTACGCAATGCGGCGCGCGCAGCGGCTTCCGAATCGCTGGCGATCAGATCGGCGATCGCTTCGGCTTGTGCCAGGTCGAGCTTGCCGTTGAGGAATGCGCGCTCGGAAAACTCGCCGGGTCGGGCCTGACGTGCGCCGAGCGCACACGCGCGCTTGAGCAGCAGATCGAGCACGATCGGACTGCCGTGCGCGTGCAGCTCGAGCACATCCTCGCCGGTGAACGAGTGCGGCGCCTGGAAAAAAATCGCCACGCCGCGATCCAGGACCGCGCCATCCGCGTCGCGAAACGCTGCGAATTTCGCACGCCGCGGTCTGGGACTTTTTCCGGTCAGCGCTTGCGCAATCGCGCGTGCGCGTGGGCCCGACACCCGGACGATACCGATGCCGCCGGCGCCAGCCGGCGTGGCGACAGCGACAATCGTCTCGGTCGTTGGCGTCATCCCGCGCGAACTTTCGCGTCCGCCGCCTGCAAACGTTTCGTGATGATCCACTGCTGCAGCAGCGACAAGCCGCCGTTGACCGTGTAATACAGCACGAGGCCGGCCGGGAAGAACGCGAACAGCACCGCGAAGATCAGCGGCATCGTCTTCATCATGCGCTGCTGCATCGGGTCCATGCCCGGGCTCGCCGGCGACAGCAATTGCGTGCCGAACATCACGGCGAAATTCAGGATCGGCAGCACGAAATACGGATCGGGCGCGGACAGATTCTGGATCCAGCCGAAGAACGGCGCCTGGCGCAGCTCAACGCTTTCGAGCAGCACGTAATACAGCGCGAAGAACACCGGGATCTGGATCAACGTCGGCAGGCAGCCGCCGAGCGGGTTGATCTTCTCTTTCTGGTACAGCTCCATCGTCGCCGCGCTGAGCTTCTGCTTGTCGTCGCCGTAACGTTCTTTCAGTGCCTCCATGCGCGGCTGCAGTTTCTTCATTTTCGCCATCGAGCGGAACTGCGCTTCGGACAGCTTGAACAACGCGAGCTTGATGACGAGCACGAGCAGGATGATGGCCAAGCCCCAGTTCGCAACCAGCGCGTGCAGCTTGACGAGAATCCAGTGCATCGGTTCGGCGATCGGCGTGAGCATGCCGTAATCGGCAGTCAACGACAGGCCTTTTGCGACGCCGGCTTTTTCGATCGCATCGAGCTGGCTCTCCAGCGTGGGGCCGATATACAGATGCGAAGTCACGCTGCGGCTCGTGCCGGGCGCCACGGAAATCGACGGTGACAATGCGCGGATCAAATAGCGCGGCGCGGCACCCGGATTGCTGACAACCGTCGTCGAATAGGAGTCCGGTTCGTCGGCCGCGGGAATCCACGCGGCAAAGAAATAATGCTGCAGCAACGCCGCCCAGCCGCCGGAGAATTCGGCCTTGAGCGGGGATTCGGCGAATTTGCCGAAGTCCAGCTTCTTGAATTTGTCCTGCGGGCTGTACCAGGCCGCACCGGCGAACGCATATTTTTCCGGATTGTTGAAGGCGAAGCCGCTGCCGCTTTCGATCACCAGCGGTACACGCTGCAACTGGCGATATTCGTTGCCGTTCCACGCGGCGGCTCCGGCGTTGTCGATCTCGACACGGCTTTCGATCAGGTAGCTGCCGCGCGTGAACTTGTATACTTTGCGCACTTTCACGCCGGACGCATCGGCCCACGTCAGCGGCACTTCGAGCGTCTCGCCGCTCAGCGAGTAAGCGGTTTTTTCCGCACTGAATACGGCCTGGTGATCCGGCGCAGCGCCGCTGCCGCTGACCAGTCCGCTCTGCGCGACGAAGAATGTCGCCGGCGCATCGTCAAGCAGACGCACCGGCCGGTCTTTCGCTTTCGGGTCGATCGGATAGCTCAACAGGTCGGCTTGCACGATCGCCGCGCCGCGCGTGTCGATGACCAAGCGCAACAAGTCGGTGTGCACTTCGATGCGCTGCGCAGTCGCCACCGGCGCCGGTGCAACCGCTGGCGGTGGCACAGCCGGCGCGGGGGCGGACGAAGCCTGTGGCACTTCCGCGCTCGAAGGAACGGTCGGCACGGTTGGCGGCGATGACGTCGCGGTCGCTGCCGGCGCAGTTCCAGGCTTGGGTGCGTAATCCTGCTGCCAGGCCTGCCAGAGCAGGAATGCCACGAAGGCGAGGCCGGCGAACAGGAATGAACGGGTTGAGGACATGATCAGGTTTGCCGATGCGCGCCGCGCGGATATCGCGACTTGGAAAATGGTTGGGTGGAATCGTGCAGCCGATGCTGCTCGCGCACGATCAAGAGGCGCGCATTGTGCCGTCAGGCTCGCCCGCATTCAATGTGGCGGCGACGTGTGCAGCGATCAAGCGTTGCCATAGCAGGGCGAGGTCTTCACGCAGCGCGGGGTTAGCCAGTGACGTCGCGCTGCTGCGCGCGATCAACAAGATATCGACATTCGGCAGTTGCGCGCGCATGAGCCGGAAGGTTTCGCGGATTTGCCGGCGAATGCGATTGCGTTCCACGGCGCGCTTGGACACCTTGCGCGACACCGCCATGCCGAGCCGCGCAGCAAGCTGCGTGGGGCGATACTGGACAGTGAAATGACGCGTGCTGACGCGCTGGCTGCGTTCGCGCAGCGCGGCGAAATCGGCGGGACGCAACAGTCGGGCGGTACGCGGATGGCGCAGCGCCACACGAACCTTACGGGATGAGGCGCTTGCGGCCCTTGGCGCGACGCGCATTGAGCACGGCGCGGCCGCCGCGCGTCTTCATGCGCGCGCGGAACCCGTGCGTGCGGGCGTGCTTGAGATTGCCGGGCTGGAAAGTGCGCTTGGTGGCCATGACACGATTCTTTTAAGGTCGACAAAGAAGCGGGATTGTATTGGTAAAAGTGTACTTTCGTCAACGCTGTGCTGCTTGGCGGACTCAGGCGCCGGGGTTAGACTGCGCATTCCGCGCGCGGTACTTTTCACAATGAGCGAGATCTGGCGACGCTGCCTCGAACGCCTCGGGGCTGAATTCAGCGTCGAGGACATGCACACCTATTTGATGCCCTTGCAGGCCAGCGAGGACAGCGAAGGTCTGCGGCTGCTTGCGCCGAATGAGTACACGCTGGATTTCGTCAAGGCCGAATTCCAGCCGCGGATCGAACGCGTGTTGCAGCACCTCAATGGCTCGCCTGTCAGGCTGCGCATCGAAGTCGGCACGCTCGGTGGACGCCGCGTTGACAAGACGGCTCTGAAGTTTTCCGCGAACGATACCGCTGAATTCGAACACAATCTCGACCCGCATTACACCTTTGATGCCTTCGTCGAAGGCAAGTCGAACCAGCTCGGCAAGGCTTCGGCGATGCAGGTCGCGAACAACCCTGGCCGCGCCTACAACCCGCTGTTGCTGTACGGCAGCACGGGGCTGGGGAAAACGCACCTGATGCACGCGGCGGGCAATCTGATTCGCGCCAATAACCCGGCCATGCGCGTGCTGTATCTGCGCTCCGAGCAGTTCGTCAGCGCAATGATCGACGCGCTGCGCACGAAGAAGATGGACGACTTCAAGCGCCGGTTTCGCGACGTCGACGCGCTGCTGATCGATGACATCCAGTTTTTTGCCGGCAAGAACACTACGCAAGAAGAGTTTTTTCACACCTTCAACGCGTTGTTCGAGGGCAAGCAGCAAATCATCCTGACCTGCGACAAGTATCCCAAGGAAGTGGACAACCTCGAACCGCGGCTCAAATCGCGGCTTGGCTGGGGATTGTCGGTCGCGATCGAGCCGCCGGATTTCGAGACGCGCGCGGCGATTTTGCTGAGCAAGGCTGCGGCGCGCGGTATGGAAGTGCCGCAGCACGTGGCGTTTCTGATCGCCAAGCGCATGCGTTCAAACGTACGCGACCTGGAAGGTGCTCTGAACACGCTCGCGGCGCGCGCGAACTTTCTTGGCGTGCCGATCACCGAGGATTTTGCCCAGGAAACGCTGCGCGATCTGCTCACCGTGCATGCGCAGGCGATCACCCTTACCAATATCCAGAAGACCGTGGCAGACTACTATCAGATCAGTCTGCCGAACCTGTTGTCGACGAGCCGCAGCCGTTCGCTGGCGCGGCCGCGCCAGCTGGCAATGGCGCTGAGCAAGGAATTGACCGAACACAGTCTGCCGGAAATCGGCAAAGCGTTTGGCGGGCGCGACCACACCACGGTATTGCATGCCTGCCGCACGATCCGCGAGCTGTGCCTGGTCGATGGCAAGATGAAGCAGGATTGGGAAAAACTGCTGCGCGAATTGACCGGGTAGGGGATGTGGATAACGTGTGCAACAATCGAGGGCGCGGTTTTGTCCACATGCTATGCACAGCCGCTCCCGCAACTTGCCAATAGGCAGTTCGTTCGCAACACTATGATTTAAAACAGGAAAAAGTAGTTTAACCGAAATCCACAGGCCCTACTACCGCTCTTCCTTTATATCTATACGAACAACAACGGATATCCCTACATGCAATTCAGCATCCAGCGCGAAGCCCTGCTCAAGCCATTGCAGCAAGTGATCGGCGTGGTCGAACGGCGGCAGACTTTGCCGGTGCTGTCGAACCTGCTGGTCGTTGCCGATGGCGCCAAGGTGAAGTTCACCGGCACCGACCTGGAAGTGGAGATGTCGGCGACCGTCGAAGCACAGGACGTCCAATCGGGCGAAGTCACTATTCCCGCGCGCAAGTTGTTCGATATTTGCCGTGCCTTGCCCGATGGCAGCAAGGTGCAATTCAAACTTGCCGGCGAGCGCGTGACGGTGAGTTCCGGGCGCAGCCGCTTTACGCTGGCGACGCTGGCAGCGACGGAATTTCCGGTCATCGACAACATCGAGTTGATCGAGCGTGTCAGCTTGCCGAAAACCACCCTCAAGGAATTGATGGATCGCACGGCGTTTGCGATGGCAAACCAGGACGTGCGTTATTACCTCAACGGTATGTTGCTGGATCTGCGTGAAAAGACCTTGCGCTGCGTCGCGACGGACGGCCACCGGCTGGCCTTGGCGGAAACCGACATTGATGCCGGCAAGTCCGCGGCGCGGCAGATCATCATTCCGCGCAACGGCGTGGTGGAGCTGC
>Ga0207674_10001845_pt1 | contig 27004 bp, 19 predicted proteins | sample KBSCornC72_FD_184303 | JGI IMG/M metagenome (GOLD analysis project Ga0207674, IMG submission 184303) | Corn rhizosphere microbial communities from Kellogg Biological Station, Michigan, USA - KBS Corn C7-2 (SPAdes) (version 2) | ecosystem: Host-associated > Plants > Roots > Rhizosphere > Soil ...
TGGCCTCGACGTTCCAAGCCAGATCCTTCGCAAGCTCAGGATGACGGCTCTCGCGGCCTGACAATGATTTGCGACGCGACGCGAGTCGCATGACGCGCATTGTTGTGGAGCGAGCCCTACGAGGGATTGGCAAGGCTGGGGGTTTTCGGGTGCCACTCCGGTTGTTTTGTTCACTTCGCGCGGGACTCGAGCGTGCGCTCGAGGAGGGTGAGGACCATGGCCTCTTCGGGCTTGAGCGATTGGATTTCTTTTCCGAGTTTTTTGGCGGCCTGGCGGTGGAGGGTTTTGGCGAGGGCGCCGTCCATGTACGAATCGAGGATGGCGGGGTGGATGTAGCACTTGCGGCAGACGGCTGTGGTGTTGCCGAGTTTTGAGGCGACGGATTCGACGGCGCGGACGATGTTCTTTTTGGCCTGAGCTCGTGAGTCGAATTCTTTCAACTCGCGGAGGGCGATGGCGGCGAGGACGGTGCCGGCCCAGGTGCGGAAGTCCTTGGCGGTGAACTCTTGGCCGGCGATGGACTGGATGTATTGGTTAACGTCGGTCGAGCCGACGTCGCAGACTTTGCCGTTTTCGTCCACGTACTGGAGCAGTTCCTGTCCGGGGAGGTCCTGGCATTGCTTGACGATGTGGGCGAGGCGCGGGTCTTGGAGGTCGATCTCGTGTTCGATGCCGGACTTGCCTTTGAATACGAAGCGGATTTTTGAGCCTCGGATGTGGGCGTGGCGGTCCTGGAGGGTGGTGAGGCCGAAGGAGTTGTTGGATTTGGCGTACTCGTCGTTGCCGACGCGGATGAGGGTGGTTTCGAGGAGGCGGACGACGGCGGCGAGGACTTTTTCGCGCGGCAGTCCGGGCAACTTCAGATCGCGGGTGACGCGGCGGCGGATCTTCGGGAGCGACTTGGCGAAGGCGAGGACGCGGGTGTACTTGGCTTGTTCGCGCACCTGGCGGAAGCGGGGGTGGTAGCGGTACTGCTTGCGGCCGCGGGCGTCGAAGCCGGTGGCCTGGAGGTGGCCGTTGGATTGGCCGCTGATCCAGACTTCGGTCCAGGCGGGGGGGATGACGAGGGACTGGATGCGGCGGAGGGTTTGGTCGTCGCGGACGGGTTTGCCGGTGACGCCGAGGTAGGTGAAGCCGGTGCCGATCTTTTTGCGGCGGATACCGGGGGATTCGTCGGAGACGTATTGGAGGTTGACGACGGCGGCGGCTTTTGCGGGGTCGGCGGGGGGGTGCCTGGGGACCTTGGGCTTTTTGGGGGCGCGCCAGGCCGCCGGGAGGTGCTTGGGTTTGAGTTTTCGCGTCAAGGTTGCGGCCGGCATATGGGGGCTGATGCGAGCGTTATGCCAATGCGGCGATAACGGCAGGGGCCGATCGCGGGTGGGGTGCTGACGGTCTAGATGATTTAAGGAAGCGACGAGGGCACGTTCGCTTGTCGCAGGGTGCGGCGAAATTGCGGACTGGAGACTGAGGGCCTGTGAAGATTCAGGAATGCCACGGCGAACAGAGCCGCTTGCGCGGCGAAACACGGGCGAGACGCCGGTGCCACCTCAAATCTTCACAGGCTTTGAGTCTACTGTGGGTCTGGAAGCTGGTTATTACCGGAGTGACTTGGATGGGAGTGGCGCGAGTTTGAACGAGCGGCCCCTCGGGCAGGCCGCCAAACGTTAAGAGTGCGCCAAGGCCGCGACGGCGGGGGGGATTTCGATACAATCGGCGCCCGATGACTTCGGTGCGGATCGATCACGTTTCCAAGCGGTTCGGCGACACGGTGGCGCTGGCCGATATCAGCCTGGACGTCGCCGGCGGTGAGTTATTCTTCCTGCTCGGCCCGTCGGGGTGCGGGAAATCGACGCTGCTTCGGATCATCGCGGGGTTGCAGGAGCCGACGTCGGGGCGGGTGTTCTTTAACGATCGGGACGTGACGGCGCTGGGGACGGACAAGCGGAACGCGGTGATGTGTTTTCAGTCGTACGCGTTGTGGCCGCACATGACGGTGGAGGAGAACGTGCGGTTTGGGCTGGAGGTGCGGCGGGTGCCGGCGGCGGAGCGGGCGGAGCGGGCGGCGGAGGCGATCCGGCAGGTGCAGCTTGACGCGCTGGCGCAGCGGAAGCCGAATCAGCTTTCGGGCGGCCAGCAGCAGCGGGTGGCGCTGGCGCGGGCACTGGTGGTGCATCCGGATTGTTTGCTGCTGGACGAGCCGCTGTCGAATTTGGACGCCAAGTTGCGGTTGGAGATGCGGGCGGAGATTCGGCGGATTTGCCGGGCGGCGCACCTGACGGGGATTTACGTGACGCACGATCAGAAGGAGGCGATGTCGATCGCGGATCGGATGGCGGTGTTGAATAAGGGAAGGGTCGAGCAGATCGGGCGGCCGCAGGATCTTTATCTTCGGCCGGCGAATTTGTTCGTGGCGGCGTTTATGGGGGAGACGAATTTGATTGCGGGGACGGTGCGGGGAGGCGGCGACGGGGTGGTTGAGGTGGAGACGGCGATGGGGGTGGTGCGGAGTGGGGCGGTGGTTGCGGAGGGGATTCGTGAGGGGGCGAAGGTGACGGTTAGTTTGAGGCCGGAGGCGATTCATTTGGGGGAGGCGCCGGCGGGGGCGGTGAATGCGTTCGACGGGGTGTTGCACGATACGCTGTACCTTGGGGAGGTGGCGCAGCATCAGGTGAGTATCAGCGGTGTTGGCGGCGGGAATGGGCGTGGAGAGACGACGTTGAAGGTGTTCGAGTTGAATCCGAGGATGGTGGCGCGGGACGAGGCGCGGGAGCGGGTGAGGGTGTGGTTTGACGTGTCGGATGCGGTGGTGTTGCTTGGGTGATCGTTTCCCGAGATTCTCCGACCGGGGTGAAGTGCGATGGGTGCCACAGGTCGGCGTACTCGCAGACCTGTGTCTTTCTTGTCAATCACAGCACAGGTCTCGGAGTACCGCGACCTGTGGCACCCGGAACCGTTTGGGTTGATTGATGAAGAATTGGCTCGTCATTCTCCTGTTGCTGGTCATCGTGGGGCTGCCGTTTTTGTTTCGGCGGCAGGAGGGGGCGACGGCCTGGCGGGAGGGGGATCCCGTGCTTGTCATCGTTACGCCGCACAACGAGGCGATCCGGTATGAGTTTGAGCGGGGGTTTTCGCGGTGGCATCGGGAGCGGTATGGCGTGGCGGTGAAGATCGATTGGCGGGCGATCGGGGGGACGACGGAGATCTCGCGTTATCTGACGAGTGAGTATGCGTCGGCGGCGAAGGCGTGGTGGACGCGGACGCTGCATAAGGAATGGCCGGATAATGCGACGGAGACGGTGACTGGATCGGCGATGCCGTCGGTTCCCGCGCTGCAGGAGGTTTACAAGGCCTTTCGCGAGACGGACGATCCGGAGGCGTTTTCGGCGAGGATCGATCTGTTTTTCGGTGGCGGGCAATTTGACCACAGTGCCGCGTTTGGCCAGGGGTTGACGGTTGCGCCGTGGAAGAAGGGGGAGGAGCCGAAGGGGCTGTTTGTCGATGACGCGGGCGTGGTGGAGATTCCGGAGGGGTTGTCGGGGGAGATCTGGCGGACGCCGACGCTTTTCGGGAACGCGATCAGCACGTTTGGGATTTGCTACAACGTGGATCGGCTTGGGCAGCTTGGGGTGGCGCGGCCGCCGGAGGCTTGGGCGGACTTGGCGGACCCGGTGTACTTCGGGCAGGTGGGGGCGACGGACCCGAGCAAGTCGGGGAGCGTGGCCAAGGCGTTCGAGATGATGATCCACCAGACGATGCACGACACGGTGCGTGCGGCGGGTTATTCGGAGGATCAGATTGCGGCTTACGAGAAGTTGATCGATGCGTACGCGAAGCAGAAGGGTGCGGCGTACAAGCGCGGTGAGTTGCCGCCGAGCGTTCCGGGGGCTTATCAGGAGGCGGTGGAGCGCGGGTGGGTGAACGGGATTCACCTGGTGCAGCGGATCGGGGCGAACGCGCGGTATTTCACGGATTCGGCGTCGAAGGTGGCGATCGACGTTGGGGAGGGGGACGCGGCGGTGGGGATGTCGATCGATTTTTACGGCCGATCGCAGGCGCAATCGCTGGAGCAGGACGGCAGGCCGGCGCGGATGGCCTACGTCACGCCGGCGGGCGGGTCGAGCGTTTCGTGCGATCCGATTAGTCTCCTGCGCGGGGCGGGTGGGAACGCGCAGGATCGTGATCCGGAGAAACGGCGGGAGAAGCAGCGGGAACTTCGGCGGATCGCGATTCGGTTCATTGAGTTTGTGCTTTCGGAGGAGGGGCAGCGGTTGTGGACGTATCGGCCGGGCGAGCCGGGGGGGCCGGAGAAGTTCGCGCTGCGGCGGTTGCCGATTCGGCGGGAGTTTTATCCTTCGGCGCGGCCGGCGATCGAGCGGAAGCATGAGGAACACCTCAAGCACGCCGCCGATGATTTGGCGAGTCCGGCGATCGACCCGTACCAGCTCGCGCAGCGGTTCGTTTACTATCCGCGGTGGACGGGGTCGCACTTTAACTTTCAGCGGGAGCTGATCCGGATCATGTGCGTGGACGCGGGGGACGAGTTGAAGGACGCGTGGGACGCGGTGAGACATCACGGCGGTCCGCAGCGGCAGGGTGAGGCGATGGCGATCCTGGAAACGCTTCCGAATGTGAAGCTGACGAACAAGGCGACGAAAGCGCTCGAAGACGTTGCCGTTACGTGGCGGACGGCGCCGGACATTCCCAAGCGTTACGACAAGCTGGAATATACGCGGGTTTGGACGATCTTCTTTCGCGAAAGTTACGCGCGGGCGAAGGTGGGGGTGAAGTGATGCGGCCGCGTAATGCGTACCTCATTTTTGGCGTCACGCTGCTGATCTTTGTCGCGCTGTTTCTTTACCCACTGGGGATGGTCGTGAAGGGCGGGTTTATTGACGAGAACGGGCGGCTGACGTCGCGTTTCGTCGTGGGCGTTTTTCGGAATCCGGTTTACGCGCAGGGGCTGCTGAATTCGCTGGGGATCGCGCTGGGAACGACGTTCCTGGTGACGCTGATTTCCGTGCCGCTGGCGGTGCTGGCGAACCGATACGATTTTCCGGGGAAGAAGGTGTTTTCCGCGCTCGTGCTCGTGCCGATGATCCTGCCGCCGTTCGTGGGGGCGATCGGGTTTACACAACTGCTCGGGCAGTACGGCGTGGTCAATTCGCTCTTTCACCTCGGGCCGATCGATTGGTTGGGGAAGGCGCGGTACTTCGGCGTGATCACGTTGCAGGCGCTGGGACTTTATCCGGTGCTTTACCTCAACGTGCAGGCGGCGCTGGCGAACATCGATCCGGCGATGGAGCAGGCGGCGGAGAATTTGGGATCGACGGGGTTTTGGCGGTTTCGGCGGATTACGTTGCCGCTGATCATGCCGGGGCTGTTCGCGGGGGGGACGATCGTGTTTATCTGGAGTTTCACGGAGTTGGGGACGCCGCTGATCATGAATTATCAGCGGTGTACGCCGGTGCAGGTGTTTGACGCGTTGAAGGAGATCGGCAGCAACCCGTTCCCGTACGCGCTGGTGTTCGTGATGCTGGTGGCGAGCGTGGCGCTGTACGCGATCAGCAAGCTGGCGTTCGGGCGGGCGTCATATGCGATGCAGGCGAAGGCGACGGTGCAGGCGTCGACGGAGACGGTTCGCGGCGTAAGGGGCGCGATCGTGCTGCTGCCGTTTTTGCTGGTTACCGGCGTCGCGCTGTTGCCGCACGTCGGCGTCGTCCTGACCAGCTTCGCGAAATCGGGTAGCTGGTATCAATCGGTTCTGCCGCGGGCGTTCACACTCGACAACTATGCGCAGGCGCTGGGGCATTCGATGACGGTCAGCTCGATCCGTAACAGTTTGCTGTTCTCGAGCCTGGCGATGGTGTTCAACATGGTGCTGGGGATTGCGATCGCGTTTGTGGTTGTGCGATCGACGTTGAAATTGGCTTGGTTGCTCGACGCGCTGGCGATGCTGCCGCTGGCGGTGCCGGGGATCGTGATGGCGTTCGGGTACCTGGCGATCAGCTCGTACCTTGGGAGGTTCACGATCAATACGTCGTTATTCGGCCATCACATCCAGTTTACCGGGAAGGAGTCGAAACTGTGGATGTCGCTCTTTGATGTCCAGACCAACCCGACCCTTTTCCTTGTCATCGCCTACGCTATTCGGCGGCTGCCCTACATGGTTCGCAGCGCGGTCGCCGGCCTGCAGCAGACCTCGGTCACACTGGAAGAAGCGTCAGCCAATCTCGGCGCTAGTTCGCTGTTCACCGTTCGCCGGATCACGCTGCCGCTCATTTTCGCCAATTTGATCGCGGGGGCGATGCTGGCGTTTGCGTTCAGCATGTTGGAGGTGTCTGACAGTCTGATGCTGGCGCAGCGGCAGGACTATTGGCCGATCACCAAGACGATCTATGAACTGTTCCAACTGATCGGGTCGGGGAAGTATATCGCCAGCGCGCTGGGCGTGTGGGCGATGGCATTTCTTGGGGCGACGATCCTGGGGGCGAGTTTGGTGCTTGGGAAGAAGCTGGGGGCGCTGTTCCGCGTCTGATTACTGAAATTCATGCGGCCACTGGTGAGCGTCCGATAACTTGATATGTTCTCAGCGGTATTCGTACGCGCACACACGGAGCCCACATGAATTCCACGCGTTCCGCCCTCTTTGGTCTCGCCGCCGCCGCCGCCGCCACGGCCCTCGCCGGGTGCACGACCGCCCCCAAGCCGCAGCCGTTGACGCCAGAAGCGTTCATCAGTCCCCGCAGCGCCACCGTCGCCGGTGGCGGGGCGGCGTCGGGCGGCGACGGCTCGGTCGGCGCGGGTGAGAGCGCCCGTCCCGCGGTCGCCATCCCGGCCAACGGCGTCTCCAAGGGCGTGGACGAGAAGATGACCAAGCCCGTCGCGCCGCCGAGGAACAGCCCGCCCGCCGGCGGCGCGGGAGGGGCCGGCAGCGGCGCGACCGGCACCGACGCCGGCCAGCCGGACGTCATCAAACCGCCCGAGCCGCGCGGCAGCGCCGCGCCGACCTCGCCAGAATCGCCCACCGGCCTCCCCGTCATCGGCGCCTCCTCCGGCCAGTATATGACGCTGGGCGGCGTCGTGGCCGAGGTGAACGGCACGCCGATCTATGCGAACACGGTGCTGTCGTCGCTCGATCCGATCCTGCGTCAGAAGGCGCGGCAGATGGACGCGACACGCTTCAAGGCCGAGGCCGCGATCGACATCCGCCGGCGGATTGAGGAGCTGGTCCGCGTCGAGCTTTTTTACGCCGCCGCCCAGCGGACGCTCGACCCCGATGACAAGCGTCTGGCCGACGGCCTGACGATCCAGTGGCGGATGCAGCAGATCACCCGCGCCGGCGGCTCGGTCGAGCTGGCCAAGCGCCGCGCCCGCGAGGAGAACGGCGTGGAGTTCGACGACCTGGTGCAGGAGCAGAGCCGCAACGAGCTGACGCGCATTTACGAACAGAAGAAGATCGTGCCGCGCATCCAGGTTTCGGCCGCCGACATCCGCGACTACTACGACCGCAACGTCACGCGCGAGTTCTCCGAGGCGGAGCGGGTCAAGTTCCGGTTGCTGAAGGTGGACATCAAGAAGACGGGCTCGAAGGAGGAGGCGCTGAAGAAGGTGACCGACAAGTACAAGCGCGCCAAGGCGGGCGAGGATTTCAAGGAGATCGCGGAGAAGGAGAACGACGAGCGGATGTTCGCCACCGCCGAACCGCTGGACATGAACCCGTCGTCCTTTTCGATCGCCAAGGTGCGGGACGTGCTGGGGAAGCTGCAGGCGGGCGAGGTGAGCGAGATCATCGAGGAGCCGGGGGCGTTTTACGTCGTGAAGCTGGAGGAGCGCAAGGCGGGCCGGGTGCGGCCGTTCGAGGAGAAGAAGGTGCAGGACGAGATCCGCACGAAGCTGCGGACCGAGCAGTACCGCAAGCTGCGGGAGATGGACTTCGCCCGCCTGATGAAAGGCGCCGCCATCCGCGGGGACGAGGAGATGGCGGCGATCGCGTTGGACATGGCGATGCAGCGGTACGCGCAGTACGCGGCGGCGAAGTGAATTTGCTTGTTTGCGATCGTTAGGGATGACAACTCTGCGAGGGACGCACTCGGCATCAGGTCGCAAAGAAGCAAAGAAACAGAGAAGCAGAGGGAATTAATGGGGGGAAAGGCGGGGTCTAAAGACGAATCGCTTGGGAGCCGTGTCACCGTTCCCAGCCGCCGCCGAGGGCTTTGTAGAGCGCGACCAGGTCGGTGCTGATGAGGCGGTCGCTTTGGACGAGTTGATCTTCGGCGAGGGCGAGGGCGCGCTCGGCGTCGATGACGTTGAGGAAGTCGCGGGCGCCGCCTTGGTAGAGGGTGTTCGCGAGTTCGACGGCGCGGCGGCTTTGCTCGACTGATTGTTGCAGCAGTTGTCGCCGGGATTGTTCCTTGGCGTGGGCGGTCAGGGCGTTTTCCACGTCTTCCATGGCGGTCAGGACGTTCTGCTGGTAGCGGTAGAGCGCCTGGCGCTCGCGCTGGTTTTGCACCTGGATGTTCGAGCGGATTCGGCCGGCGTCGAAGAGGTTCCAGGAGACGCCGGGGGCGAGGTTCCCAAAGCGGCTTCGCCAGTCGGCGAGGTGGCTGAACTGCTCGCTTTGCAGGCCGAGGGCGGCGGTGAGCGAGAATTTGGGATAAAGGTCGGCGGTGGCGACGCCGATGCGCGCCGTTGCGGCGGCGAGTTCGCGTTCCGCACGCCGCACGTCCGGACGACGGCGCAGCAATTCGGACGGGAGGCCGGGCGGGATTTCGGGGGGGCCTTTGGCGATCGGTCGCACTTCGGACAATTCCGCCAGCAGCGCCCGCGGCTCGCGGCCGAGCAGCACGCCAAGCCGGTGCGCGGCCTGATCCCGCTGGGTTTGCAGGGTCGGGATCTGCGCCGAGGTCGTGGCGACCTGGGCCTGCGCGCGGGCGACGTCCAATTCGCTTCCCCCGGCGAGGCGGCTTTTGGCCTGCGCGACCTCGACGGCTTCCTGCTGGATTTTCACGTTGCGGTTGGCGATCTCGATCTGCTGTTGGAAGCCACGGAGTTCGAGGTAGTTTCGCGCCACCTCGGCGAAGAGGGAGACGAGGGTGTCGCGCTGGTTCTCGACCTGCGCCGAGAGGTCCGCGTCGGCGGCCTCCACGTCGCGGCGGACGCCGCCGAAGACGTCGATCTCCCACGACGCGTCGAAGCCGGCTTGGAAGAGGTCGGTCGTCTGGCCCGGCGCGACGAAGCCGCCGAAGGAATTCCCGGAATTTCCACCGGTCGTTCCCGTTCCGTCGTTGGCGTTTCCACCGGCGTTTGCGCCGTTCGGGAGGTTAAAGCTGAAGGCGTTCTCGCTGGTGCGCGTGCGGCGATACGACCCGCTGGTGTCGAGCGAAGGATAAAGCCCTGCGTTGGCCACACCGCGCTGCGCCCGCGCTTCGCGGATTCGCGCCTCGGCCACCTTCAGGTCCAGGTTCTCGGCGGCCGCCCGGTCGATCAGCGAGTTCAGCTCCGCGTCGCCGAACGCCGTCCACCACCGCGCCACGTCCACGTGCTCGGTCGCCGGCCGGGTCGTCGCCCCGAAGTGGTCCGGAACCGCCAGCACCGGCGGCTTGTAGTTCGGGCCCACGGCGGCACAGCCGCCGAGCGATATCCCAATGCCCAAGCCGACGCAGACACTAAACCGAAGCATATTCATGATCTTCTTCGTGCCCTTCGTGCCCTTCGTGCACTTCGTGGTTCATTCCTTCGTGGTCGGCCCGCTCGTCGCCGTGATCGGCGCCGATTCGATGAACACGTCCATCTGCTGGCCGACGTAGACCGGCAGCGCCGACCGGGGGAAGGAGTAGAGCACCTGCAAGACGCGCGTGTCCACGCGTTCGGTGCTCTCGCCGGTGAGCGATTTCTTGGGGACCACGTACGGCTCGACGCGGTAGTAGGTCACGTCGGTGAAGAGGTCGCGGTTGCCGCGGACGTAGGCGACGGCCTTGGCGCCGGGGCGGAAGCGCCAGGCGTCGTTCTCGTCGACGTCCACGCGGACGACGAGGGTGTCGGTGTCGCCCATGACGATCAGTGGCGTCTGGAGCACGCCGGCGGTGGCGTACTCGCCTTCGTGGATCTTGACTTGCAGGATTGTGCCGTCCGCCGGCGCTTTGATGGTGAGGCGCTCGAGTTCCGCTTCGCGCACCTGCATTTCGGCCTTGGCGGATGCCACTTCGGCGCGGGCGACTTCCAGGTCGGGCTTCCACGTGCCGGCCTTGGTCAGGGCGAGGTCGGCCTTGGCGGCTTCGAGCTTGGCCTGCGCGGTGGAGAGGGCGAAGCGTCGGCGGACGATGTCGTCCTCGCTGACGGCGCGTTTGTCCTTGTCGTAGATGGCCTCCCACAGTTCGAGTTGCTTCCTGGCGTCGGCGACGTTGGATTCTCCTTCGCGCACCTTGGCTTCGAGGGGCGGGATTTCCTCGGGCCGGGGGGACGCTTCAAGTTTTTTCAACTTCGCATCGGCCATTGCGAGCGCGGCCCTGGCGGATTCGACCTCGGCCTTCTGGGTGAAGTTTCGGATCTGGAAGAGCGGCTGGCCCTTGGTGACTTTGTCGCCGACCTTGACGAAGACGCCGATGACGGTGCCCCCTTGGCCGGTGCCGATGGCGACGTTCTCGCCGCGCGCCTCGACGATGCCTGCGCCGGCGACGTAGGAGCGGAAGGGGGCGGCCGCGGGCTGGGCGACGGGTTGCGACGCCGGAACGGGCTTGTTGCTGGCCTTGACGACGTAAATCGCCAGGAGGATTCCGAGCAGCGAAATCACGGGAAGGAGATACTTTCTAATCATCGGAGCACCATTTCGAGCTCAAAAAAATGCGCCACTAATCCAGCGCGCTGTCCAATTCCTTGGCCGATCGGACGACGCGCTCGATCCGGCCGTCGTCCATGCGGGCGATGCGATCGGCGAAACCGAAGATTCGGGCGTCGTGTGTGACGATCACCAAGGTTCGGCCTTCGCCCATGGCTACCTCGCGGAGCAGGTCCATCACCTTGTGACCGGTCTCGTGGTCGAGCGCGCTGGTCGGCTCGTCGCAGACGATCAGCTTCGGGTCGTGTACGAGCGCCCGGGCGATGGCCACGCGTTGTTGTTGTCCGCCCGACAGTTGTGACGGCATGGCGTGCGTCCGATCGCCCAGGCCAACCCGCGTCAGCATTTGCCCGGCCCGATCCAGCGCCCGCTTGCGCGGCTCGCCGTTGATCAGCAGGGGGACGGCGGCGTTCTCCGCGGCTGACAGCGTCGGCAGCAGGTTGAACGCCTGGAAGACGAACCCGACGTTCTCGCCGCGGAAGCGCGTCTTGCTCCGCTGCTTCATCGACAGGAGATCGTGCCCGAGGACCCGGCAGTCCCCGCTGTCCTGGTCGAGGATGCCCGCCACCACGGAGATGAGCGTCGTCTTCCCGCACCCCGACGGTCCGACCAGCATCAGCAACTCGCCTTTGTACACGTCCAGATCGATCCCCCGCAGGGCCATCACCTTTGCCGAGCCGGTGCCGTAGGACTTGATGATATTGCGGCAATGGACGGCGACGTTGTCCGGCACGTCCGTCACGGCCCTGGGATTCTCCTCGTATTGCAGTACGTTCGACGCCATAAGACTTCCTGCTGCGGACTAACCCTTGAACACGATCGCAGGTTCCAACTTCATCACCTTCCTCATGCTGATCAACGACGCCAGCGCGCAAATGATCAGCACCACGCCCCCCGTAAACCCCAGCAACCACATGGGCATCTTGAACGCCAATTCGGTATTCGCCGTCAGGTGTCCGAGCAACGCCGCCGCGCCAACCCCAATTCCGTAACCGACGACACCGACCACGACGGCCTGCAACAGGATCATGCGTAAGAGGAGGGCGTTGCTCGCCCCCATGGCCTTGAGCGCGCCGAAGTGCTTCAGGTTATCGAGCGTGAAATTGTAGAACGTCTGGCCCGCGATCGCCGTCCCGACGATGAATCCGAGGACTACGGCGATCCCGAAGTTCACGGGGATGCCGGTGTTCTTCATGAAGTAGTCGAACGTGCGATCCTTGAAACCCTGCGACGTGAGGGCGAGCAAGCCCGTCGTCTTGTGGATCTGCTCGCACAAGGCCCGGATGTCGGTTCCGGCGCTCGCCTTGACCAGGACGAACGAGAGCAGCTTGCGCTCCTTGGGGGCGAACGTCGTCGCGCGACTGTAGGTCGTGTAGACCACGGGCTGGGATTGAAAGGTGCGCGAGACCCGGCAGAACCCGACGACGATCGCGCGGTGATCGTTCAACTCGAGCGTATCGCCCGTCTTTAGCCGCTCGATCTTCCCGTCCGGCTTAGGGCGGCCGAGCTTGGTCTGGGCCCCGATGTCGTCGACGATTACCGCGTCGGCGAGCCGCAGATCCGCCAGCCGGCCTTCGGCCATTTCTGGCGGGCCGCCGATCAGCGTGGCGTCGTCCAGGCCGATCACGTTGCACGTTTGAAACTCGCCGGTCTCCAGCCGAGCTTTCAAGAGTCCCTTGTAAAGCGGCACGGCCCATTCGACGCCGCGGATTCCGCGCACGCGATACAGTTCCGTATCTTGGAGCGGCTTGACGTCGTCGATGAACTGCACCTTGGGGTCCATCACCCAGATGTCCGGCAGGCCCAGGTCCGTGATGGCGCCGTAGGTGCGACTCATCAATCCGTTGAAGATGGCGAGCTGCTGCGTGATCAGCAGGGAGGCGAACGTGATCCCCATGATGATGCCGAGGTACTTCGCCCGGTCCCCGACGAGCATCTTGATCGCGATCGTGTTCACCGACCACCGCCTTTGAGCCCCTTGGCCATCTCGCGGATGCCGCAGAGGGTCAGTTTGCAGATGTGCTCGGCCAGCCGCGGCGCGTCTTTCATGCCGTAGACGCGCTGGGGGAAGAGCCGCTGCGTCACCGGCTTACCGAAGTGATAGAACAGGCATTGGCCTACCACGCTCTGACAGCAAAGGCGGATCATCTCGTCCGGCGCCTTGGGGCCCAGCAGTTCGGTAACAACTTGTCTTACGAACCCGAAGTGGGGCCGCACCTGCTCTTCGACCAGCGTGTTCATCGCCCCCGTCGGCTCGGCCATTTCGCGGCTCATGATCTTCGCGTGCCACGCCGGTCGCCCTTCGTCCAATAGCCGCCGCAAGAACGACAGGACGAACGTGTACAGCCGCTTCTCCGCCGGCGCGTCGGCCGGCAAGCCGAGGCTCGGCGGATACTTCGCGATCGCGCAGCCGTGCGCGAACCGCAGCACCTCGCCGTATAACCCCTCCTTGTCCCCGAAGTGATACTTCACTGCCGCTACGTTCGCGTCCGCCCGTGTGCAGATCTCGCGGATGGTGGCGGTGCGAAACCCCTGTTCGGCGAAGACCTCGCCGGCGGCCTCCAGCAGCCGTTCCCGCGTCTTCTCGTTGCCGATGTCAGTTGGACGAGCCTGCATAATTCAAACGCTTGTTTGAAACGATATTAAACAAGTGTTTGAATTCGTCAACCGGAATCTTCGGATTTTTCCCGGCGCGCAATCCGCAATCCGCGGTTGCCAATCGCCGCCCCGCGCTTTCCCCCCCGCCCGATCACCGCTAGAATCGCCCGGTCGTCAATTGCGCCTGCGGAGTTCACCCATGAATCGCGAAAAAATGGCTTGGATGGTCAGCGTCCTCTTGATCGCCCTCCTCGCCTTCCAACTGCCCGGCACGATGGCCCAGCGGGAGAGCGACTACAGTTTCGTCCGCCGGCTGGTGGATATTCACCGCCAGATCGCCAACAACTACGTCGAGAACGTCGATGATGCCAAGCTCGAGCAGGGGGCCCTGGAAGGGATGTTCGCCCAGCTCGACCCCTTCAGCATGTACGTCCCACCCGCCAAGCAGCAGGAGTTCGACCGCATGCTCGACGGCTCGTTCGAGGGCGTGGGCATCCAGCTCAACCAGGACGAGAAGACCAAGGAAGTCGAGGTCATCACGCCGATCGAAGACAGCCCGGCATTCAAGGCCGGCGTCTGCGCAGGTGACGTCATCCTCAAGGTCAACAACGAATCCGTCGCCGGCCTCTCGATCCTCGACGTCACCAAGAAGATCAAGGGCAAGGTCAACACGCCCGTCACCCTGCGCGTCCGTCACACGACGGGCGACGAGGCCGACCTGACGATGAACCGCCAGGAAATCGTCGTCGGCACCGTCAAGGGATTCAAGCGCCAGCAGAACGGAGAGTGGGACTGGTACGTCTCGCACGACCCGAGAATCGGCTACATCCGCATCACCCAGTTCACGCCCGACACGGCCGAGCGCGTCAGCGAAGCGCTTTCCGGCAAAGGCAATTGGAAGGGCATGATGGCCGACGGCATGAAGGGCCTGATCCTCGACCTTCGCTTCAACCCCGGCGGCCGGCTCGACCAGGCCGCCAAGCTCGTCGATCTTTTCATCGACAAGGGCGTGATCGTGTCCACCAAAGGCCGCAACCGTCCGGAGAACGTCATCACCGCCACCGGGCCGGGCACGCTGCCGTATTTTCCGATGATCGTGCTGGTAAACGAGCACTCGGCGTCGGCCAGCGAGATCGTCGCCGGCAGCCTCATGGACAACCAGCGCGCCCTGGTCATCGGCGAGCGCACCTACGGCAAGGGATCGGTGCAGGAACTTATGCCGCTCGAAGGGAACCAGGGCGAACTGAAGCTCACCGTCGCCTACTACTACCTGCCCAGCGGCCGGCTGGTCCACCGAAAGAAGGACGCCACCGACTGGGGCGTCCAGCCGCAGATCGCCGTCCCCATGGACGAGAACACCGAGAAGAAAGTCATGATGGAGCTCGACCAGCACGAGCGCTTCCTCCCACCCGTCGCCAAGCGCTCCGCCACCCAGCCCACGACCGACTCCGCCACCCAGCCCGCGTCCTCCGACACCCAGCTCCAGCGCGCCGTCGAAACCATGATCGGCCTGGTCGTGATGCAAACCGCCAAGACCGGCGGCCCCGCCCCCGCCACCGACGCCCCGCGTCGCACCGCCATCCAGATCCCCGCCATGCCCGACAACATGAACCCGACGTCCAAACCCGCGACCACGCGCCCCGCCGCCAGCGCCCCCGACAACAAGTAGCGCGCGAGCGCGCACCGGCAACCCATGCTCATCCTCGGCATCGAATCCACCTGCGACGAAACCGGCGCGTCGGTCGTCGAAGACGGCCGCCTCGTCCGCTCCAACGTCGTCGCCACCCAGGTCGAGCTCCACGCCAAATACCGCGGCGTCGTCCCCGAGATTGCCAGCCGGGCCCACATCGAAAACATTCTCCCCGTCCTCCGCGAATCCCTCTCGCAAGCCGGCTGCGAACTCGCTGCCATCGACGCCATCGCCGTCGCCTACCGGCCCGGCCTGATCGGCAGCCTCCTGATCGGCGTCACCGCGGCGAAAACCCTGGCGTGGTCACTGGGCAAACCGCTGGCCGGGGTCGATCACGTGCATGCGCATCTGTACAGCGTGATGTTGGAGGAGGGTTTGGGGTTTGGGGTTCAGGGTTCAGGAAATGCAGGACAAACGAAAGGGACGGGAGCTTTCATTTTCCCGCCATCCTCTATTCTCCATCCTCCATCTTCGTCCCTTCGTTCTTCCCTGAACCCTGAACTCCGAACCCTGAACCCTCTCTTCCCCGCCATCGGCCTCGTCTGCTCGGGCGGTCACACCGCCCTTTACCACCTCAAGTCCTGGCTGGACGTCGAGATGATCGGCGCCACCATCGACGACGCCGTCGGCGAAGCCTACGACAAGGTCGCCGCCCTCCTCGGCCTTGCGTACCCCGGCGGGCCCGTCCTCGACCGGCTCGCTGCCACCGGGGATCCAAAGGCCATCCCATTCCCCCGTAGCCTCCTCGGCCGCGAATCCCTCGACTTTTCCTTCTCCGGCCTCAAGACCGCCGTCCTCTACAACGTCCACGGCGTCCCCACCAAGGACCACAAACCCGCGTCAAAGCAGGGGGGCACGCCGCCGCACCTCAGTGACCAGCGCCTCGCCGACATCGCCGCCAGCTTCCAGGCCGCGTGCATCGACGTCATCGTCCGCAAGCTCCGGCGCGCCGTCGCCCGGACCGCCGCCAAAAGCGTCATCGTCGGTGGCGGGGTCTCGGCCAACCGGGGCCTCCGCGCCGCCCTCGCCGACTTCGCCGTGCCGGTGTTTTTCCCGCCCCTCGCCTTCTGCACCGACAACGCCGCCATGTCCGCCGGCCTTGGGTACCTCTATGCCCAGGCCGGCAAATTCAGCCCCCTCGATCTCGACGCCATAACATATAGCCAGTTCCGGGTTTAAGTAGGCGCGTCTTATTTTCACGCCCGCCCCCGTCACCGTCCGATAACTCTAGTTAGACCGATGGTGCAGCAGCTCCTCAACGCCCTGATCCAGTCCAAGAACGAGGCCGCCGACGAGGTCCTCCTCGAAGTCCTCCGCCTGGGCAACACGCAGGAGCAGCACGCCGCCCTCGACGCCCTCATGAAGCGCGAGACCACCCGCGGCCTGGGTGGGGTCATCGCCGTCTACGATTCGATCACCGACGACCTCAAGCTCCGCGTCCTGGAGAACATCCGCACCTTCCACCACGCCCTCCGCGAGTCCGGCCGCAGCGACGACCTCACGCAGCGCCTCGCCGCCCTCAAGCTCATCGCCCTGGGCCGCCAGGGGAAGCTCGCCTACGTCCTCTCCGAAAACCTGCACGACCTGGACGAGACGATCTCCAAGGCCGCGGTCGAGGCCGTCGTCGCGCTGGCCCGCTGGGTCGCCACCGAGACCCGCAACCTCGTCCGCCTTGCCGACGACGCCCAGCGCGCCGAGGTCTACAAGAACGTCAACGACAACCGCCCGGAGATCGAGCAGGCGGTCGCCCGCGCCATGGACGTCCACCGCGGCAAGCACGGGCCCGATCTCCTCCGCGCCGCGCTCCTCCTCTGCGACTGGCCGGGCAGTCGGACGCTGGCGATCCTGCACACCGCCAAGCACGGCGGGCAGTCGCCGATGGTCCGCCGCCTCCAGCAACCCCCGGCGAGCGAGCACGTCGAGGCGTTCCTGCTGGGCGCCAGTCACGGGCAGCTCCGCTCGCACTTCGGCACCGTCTTCTCGCACATCGACGAGGCGCCGGTGCTCGACGCGCTCTTGCGCAAGACGCATTGGCTCAAGGATCACCAGCTCCAGCTCTGCACGCACCAGGCGAGCAGGGGGGCGTGGCTGGGCGACACGGAGCTGGCGCACGACATCGAGCGCCGCGACGCCACCGACGCCGCCCGCGTCGGCGAGTGGATCGCCTGCTCGGGCGTGCACGACGTCGTGCAGGATCAGCGGCTGGAGAAACTGCGTGAGCACGCCGCCGGCCCCGACGCGCAGCACGTCGCCGCCCGGCTTCGCATTCTCCGCGCCGCCGCCCGCCGGCCCCGCGGCTCGTCCGTCCAGCTCTTCAAGTCGTTCCTGTCGGACCCGGACGAACGGCTGGTTCGCATCGCCGCCCGCGAGATCGTCCGCCGCCGCCCCGCCGACTTCGAGAACATGCTCCTCCAGCTCATGACCAGCGCGCCGGAATCGGTGCGCCGCGTCGTGAGCCGCGCGATCGGACAGGCGGGCTTCGAGAACTTCTGGCAACGCTTCGACCGCCTCGAAAAGGCCACCCGCAAGAGCGCCGGCAAGGCCATGCTCAAGATGCTCCCCGACGCCGTCCAGCGCCTCGGCCGCCGCCTCGCCACCGGCCCCGTCGACCAGCGCCTCAAGGCCCTGCAGATCACACAGGAACTCGGGCTGGGCGAGCTGATGCGGCCGACGGTCACCCAGCTCTGCAACGACGCCAACGCCAAGCTCCGCAGCAAGGCGATCACACTCCTGGGCGAGCTGGAGGGCGTCCCGCCGGACGTGCTGCTGGAGCGTGTCCTCAACGACGCCGACCCGCGCGTCCGCGCCAACGCGATCGAGGTGCTGGAGACCCGCGAGCGGGCGCAATACCTCCCGCTGCTCGCCGCCCGCGCCCGCGCCGCCGGCGCGAACAACCGCGAACGCGCCAACGCGATCAAGGCGCTGCACCGCATGAAGGTCAAGAACGCCACCGTCGCCCTGGCCGCCATGCTCCAGGACAAGCGGCCCGAGCACCGCATCTCCGCCCTGTGGGCGCTGAAGTCCATCGGGTGGTGGCAACTGATCAACGAGGTCGGCCGCCTCGCCAAGACTGACGATAACCTGCGCGTCCGCCGCTACGCCCTGGGCATCCTCAAAGGTGTCGCCGACCTGATGCGCGGCGGTGGTGGCGGCGCCGCCGCCAAGGCCGGGTAAACATGTGCGCGGATCGAACCAGATTTACTGGGTGCCACAGGTCGCGGTACTCGCCAGACCTGTGCTCGTCACCGTGAACAGACACAGGTCTGCGAGGACGCCGACCTGTGGCACCCAAACTAACTTACTAACGCAACCATGCTCACCTTCCTCCTCGCCCAACCCAAACGTGACGACGTTTTCCGCAGCATCTCCGACAACGTCGGCGGTCACACCGACCCCCGCGTCCTCTACGTCGGCCTGCTATGCGCCACGGGCCTGGTGATCATCCTGATCGTCGCCAATGCCATCAAAAAGCGCCAAGCCTCCCCCCGCGCCGTCAACAACCAGGGCCGGCTCATCAAGGAAATGCTCAAGGCCCTCCCCCTCAAATCCGCCGAGGTCAAACACCTCAAGACCATGGCCGCCGAGCAGGGCTGCAACTCCCCCCTCACCCTCATCCTCTGCCCCTCTCTCATCGCCAAAGGCATCAACGCCAAAGGCAAAGCCGATCGTCGCGTGGTACTGGGCGTCGCAAAGAAAATGGGGATCTTGAAGAAAGAAGCGAGCAGGCGGTAGGCGGGGAAACATCCCGCCCCACGGCCCCGCGTAGCGGCTGCACCGCAGGTGCGCTCCTCCCCCGGGAAAAAAGAAGGCGAACGCGTCTCCGCATTCGCCTTCTATCATTTTCTGCCTACTGCCTACCGCGACTTACTTCTTCGACGCCTCAAAGTACCCCGTGTAATACAGGAACCGATTCTGGTTCATCACCGGAATGTGCAGTCCCACGGCCTCGTCGCGCGCCTTGTTGTACGCGTCCAGCGCCGCCTTGGCCTCTTCGAACTTCTGACGCGGCAGTGGCTGGTTCAACTCCTCGGGCGTGTACACCGGCAGGGTCGGCTCCTTGCCGAACACCACGAAGTCCGTGTCGATGCCGATCTTGTCCACGACCTTGCCGCCCCAGCGGGTGATCAGGTTTTTGACCACTTCGGCCTCGGCGTCGGTGGCCACGCCGTTCTGGTCCATGTCGAACTTGCCGTACACGTAGAACGTGGGCTTGATGTTCCGGTCGTAGGCGATGTTCACGCACAGGTCGCCCTGCGACACGGTCTGGCCCGGCGTCGTCGTCGTCAGCCGCGCCTGGCTGGAGTTCTGCCCGACGTTGATGATCTCGATCGATCCCTTGCCCTTGGGCATGTCCAGGGCACTGGTGCCGTCGGCGAGCGTCGGAACGCCCTCGAACTTGTCGTATACCTCGAAGGTCATGCCCGGACTGACGTGGTCGCCGTACCCGAGGTTCACGTACACGATGTTGTCCGGCGCGGTGCTGGTGATCGTCGCGTCAACGGCGCGGATAATCGATTCCTTGGTGTTCGGGCGGAACTGGGCCAACTGGCTGATCACCTTGGCGAGCTGCGCCTTCGTGTCCGCGAGCTGCCGCTGCAGCGTCTGCGTCTCGACCTGTTGTTGCGCCTGGGCGTCGGTCATCGCCTTGTCGGTGGTCTGCACCTTGCCCGAGAACTCGTCGACCTGCTTCTGCTTGTCGTCGATCGCCGCCTTGGCGTCGGCGACCGCCTTGTTCATCGCCGCCTGCGCCTCCTGCACCTGCTGGTCGCGCTTGGCGATCTCCGCCTGTTGGGTCGCGATCGCCGCCTTGAGCTGCTGGTTCGCCGCCGCCACGCTGGCGTTGGCCTTGTCCAGGGCGTCCTTGTCGCTGTTCGCCTTGGCGACCAGCGCCGCGATCACCTTGGTCAGCCCCGCCCCCTCGGGGACGGCCGCGTCCTTCAGCGCCGGGCTCGCCTTGATCGACGCCAGCGCCGCGTTCACCTCGTCCATCGCCTTGCGCTCGGTGGCTTCGGGGTCGCCGCTGATCGTCTTGACCAGCGACCGCCGCTGGTCGGCGACGGCGTCCATCAGCACCTTCGCCCGCGGCTTGTCCGGGTCCAGGTTCGCGGCGGCCTGCAGCTCACCGAGGTTCCCCAGCGACCCCGCGCCGATCACGTTGTCGTACTTGTTCTTTTGCGTCTCCAGCGCCGCCTGCAACTTGTTCGCGTCGGCGTTGCTCATGAACGCCCAGACCAGGAAACCCACCGCGAATACGATCGTGATCACCAGCGCGGTAATCAGGCCGCCTCGGGACGTCTGCTGCTGTTGAATGGGGGGCATATAACCTCCGCTCGAAGGTGCGAGCAACCAAGGTGTGAAACTTCAATGCAGCCGCCCCAACGACAAACGAGGGTACGCGCTGCGCGGGTTCGCCAGTCGCTAATCTACCGCGTCGGCCTTCCACCGGTCAAATCCTGACCTCTATTTCACCTGTCGGGGGGTCGCGCGCGGGCCCCCCCCGACCGCGCCTCACGCGCCCGGCGAAGCCGCTCCGCCAACGCCTGGTTCTGCGGGTCGGCCATCACCGCCCGTTCCAGTTCGTTCGCCGCCTTATCCCACTCCCCGATCCGGAGGTAGATCTCACCGACCACCGCGTCGGAAAACCGCGACGCCCCCGTGCCACCCGTGCCATCGCCACCTCCCCCGCCGGTCCCTTCCGGAATTACGGCCCGAAATCGCTCGATCTCCGCCGCCGCCTCGCGCAACCGATCCACCTGCGCCCCCGGGTTGGTCTCCAGCCGGGCCATCGCCAGCAGCGCCCAGGCACGGCTCCCCCGCGATCGCCGCTGCCGCGGAAGCGCCTCGATCGACCGCCCGTACCAGTCCACCGCCGCGGCGTAATCGCGGTAAGCCTCCGCCGTCTCCCCCACGGCTTCGAGCCCCTCCCCTCGGGACTGGTACACGTCCCCCATCGCGTTCAGCGAGAAAAAGCTCTTCGGATTGACCGCGATGGTATGGCGGTCCAGCGTGATCGCGTCCCGCCAGGCCGGAACGTAAAACGCCGCGCGCACCCCGTATACACCCGCCAGCACCGCTCCCACCCAGGTCGCAACCATCCGCCGCCTCGGTGTCATCCGGTGCAGCGCCCCCGCCGCCAGCATCGCCGGCCCCAGCATGGACAGGTATAGGTAGTGATCCGCCACCGTCGAATAAATCTGGAACAGGAATCGCGTCAACCCGATGACCGCCACGATCCCCGCCAGGAACACCATGAGCGACGCCCACGGCGCCGCCCAGCGGCGCCGCACGCGCCAGAACCACGCCCCCAGCCCCACCGGAACGATCCACGCGACGTAGAACCAGTTCGTTTGCGCCAGGACGCTGGGCCGCAACCCGTAATCGAATGCAAGGTGTAACGGCGCCAGTAACTTGTAAACGTAAAAGGCGACGGTCGCGCCGGCGAGCAGCGGCCGCTCCCAAAGCGGCAGCCCGGCCACCTCGCCCGCCGGCTGCAGCACGCGCGCCACCACCATGAACGGGATCACGACCACGAACCACGGCCAAACCGATCGCGCCACTTGCCGCACCGGCCGGCCCACCACCCAAAGGTCAAGCGCCGCCACGATGGCCGGCACCACCATTGCCGTCGGCTTGCTCAGCACGCCCAGCAGCAGTGCCGCCATGCCGGCGAGATAGGTTCGCGTGCCGCCCGATCTCGCATATCGAAGGTATTGCCACACCGCGAGGAACGAAAAGAAACCGCAGAGCAGGTCCTTGGCGCCCGACGCCCATGCCACCGCCTCCACCTGCACCGGGTGCACCGCGAACAGCAGTGCCCCCACGAACACCGCCCCGCGCCCGATCCTGGGGAACAGCAGCCGCAAGATGGCCACCACCAGGAGCACGTTCGCCAAATGGATCGCGACGTTCGCCCCGTGGAAGACCCAGGGGTTCATCTGCACCCCCGACACCGGATCCGGCGCGTCCAGCCGCGCGACGACGGCCAGACCGCTCCAGACGGTGTACGTCACCGGCACGTACAGCCAGAGTTCGCCGTGACGCCAGTAGTACCCCACGTCCCGCCAACTGGGGGGATTCAACCGCGGGTTGTGCGCGATCGTGGCCGAGTCGTCCCAACTGCAAAAGTCCGCCGCGCACAGCGGCCCCATGACCGCGAGCGTGGCGATCAGCAGCCCGATGATCGGAGCCGCCCACGACGAATCGCCGGAGGACTCATCCGTTTCCAAATCTGGGGTGGAACTCGACGAACGCGCCATGGGGAAATCACTGCGGCGGCTCGATCCGGATGATCTCGTCGTTCCCCCCGCGCACCGCCTCCAGAACCACCGCCTCCTTGGGCTTGGCCTTGCGGAATTCCTGGTACTCCTTCTTAAACTGCTCGACGTCGGTCACGGGCGTCTGGTTCAGCTTGGTGACCAGGTCGCCGCGCTCCAGCTTCCCCGCCTGCGCCGCCCCCGCCGGCTTGACCAAGGCGATCAGCACGCCCTTCTGGTCCGCCGGCAATTTCCGGCGATAGGTGTCCTGGAAGACGATCTCCCGCGCCGTGAACCCCAGATCCTCCGCGAAGAACCGCGCGGCCTGGTTTTCTTCCTTCGGCCGCTCCGCCAGCGTCACCTTCACGTCGCTCGCCGGCTTGTTCGGCTCGGTGATGATCGAGAACGTGACCGCCGTCCCCACCTTCATCCGCTTCACGTTCTTCATCAGGATCAGCGCCGCTTCGTCCGGCTCGTCCCCGCGCTCCAGCGGCTTGCCGTTCAGTTTCACGATGATGTTGCCCGGTTTCAGGCCGGCCTTGTCCGCCGGCGTGCCCTTGATGACGTCGCCAACTTGCACCGCAACCTGACCGGTCAGTCCGAAATACTCCGCCACTTCCTTCTTCAACCCCGTCATCTGGGCGACGCCCAGCCACGGCAGCTTCAGCGGCTGCCCCGCGACGGGCGGGTCCCCCAGACTCTGGGCGAATTCCTTGGTCGGCAGGAACATCCGCGGCGGCGCGTACAGCATCTGCAACTGGTTCTGCGGATTCGGGTCATTGAGCGTGATGCTCTGCCCCGCCTGCATCGTCACCCAACCGACGGCCTTGCCATCGGCGTTGAACACCGGCGAACCCACCGCGGCCAGGCCGTTGGGCGTCACCAGCACGTGCCGGTCCTCACCGCGCAGGTTCGCCGACACCTTGGCGTCCGCAAAATACGCCTGGTACGACGCCGTCTTGCCGAGCATCCCGACCGACGTGATTTCTTCCCCAATGTGGAGCGGCACGTCATCGAACTTCACGGGCTTCCAGGTCATTTTTTCCTTGGCGTCCTTCGGCTCGTTCGCCCGCACGAATGTCAGGTTCGACCGCTCGTCCCGCCCCACGAACGTCGCGTCGATCTCCTTCAGGTCGTCGCCGGGGATGATGATTTTGAAATCCTTCATCTGCACGTCCGGCAGGAGCTGCGGCGTCAGCGAGATCGACGTGATGATCAGCCCGTCCTCCCCCACGACCAAACCGGCGCCGACGAAATCCCGCCGCCCCAGTTCCCCGTCGTACGTGTACTGCACCGCCACCAGCGACGGCGTCACGTCCTTTACCAACTTCTGCGCCGCGTCGGGCGTAATCGCCAACGCCGCGCCCGAGAACAAAGACAAAACCGCAATGACAATTCGTTGCATGAATGCTCCAAGGGAGGTGGCATTGGAGGTGGCACGGGCTTCGGGCCCGTGAGTGAATCATGGGCGAGACGCCCATGCCACCTCGAAATCAGTAGTTGACCTTCATCACTTCCGTCAGCGTGCCGCGGTTCCGCCGCACCTCGACCAGCACCTTCGGATCCTTCTTCTTCACCGACGCGTCGTAAATCTTGACGAACTCGTCGACGTCCTTCACCTGCTTGCCGTTCAGCGAGCGGATCACGTCACCGACCTGCAATTCCGCCTTGCCGGCAGGATAGCCCGCGCTCAGCGTCGTGATCCACACCCCGTCGTCGTCATCGAGCTGCCGCTCGTTGGCGAACCGCCGCGTCACGTCCCGGATGCTCATCCCCCACGTCTTGGCTTCCTTCTCCTCCCCCAGCGCCGACGTGAGTTTCTCCGGCGTCGCCTTGAGCTTGAGCGTCTCCTTCCCGCGCCGCACCGTCAGCTCCGCCTCCTGGCCGATCGTCAGATCGGCGATCGATTTGCGGATCGCGGCGATCTCCTCGGGAAACCGCGCGTTGGTCGCCTTGCCGTTGATCGACTCCAGGATGTCCTGCGTCTTGACCCCGGCCTTTTGCGCCGGGCTGTTCCGCTCGACGCTGTTGATCAACACGCCCTTGTTGATGTCGATCGCGTAAAAGCTCTCCAGGTCCTGCAGCGGCTTCAGGTCCAGCCCCAGATCCGCCCGCGTCACCTTCCCCTTGGACGATTCCGACGCCGATTCCAGAATGGCCTTGATCACTTCCTTGGCCGTGTCGATCGGCACCGCGAAGTTCAGGTTCTGCCCGCCGCCCCGCGTGTTGATGCCCACCACCCGCCCGGTCATGTCCACCAGCGGCCCGCCGCTGTTGCCGGGGTTGATCGGCGTGTCCATCTGGATCCAGTTGGCGAAGTCCCCCGTCTCGTAACCGTTGATGTCCATCCGGTCCGGGTAAAACGTCCGGTCGTTGTTCGACACCACGCCGAGCGTCAGCGTCCGCGCCAGGCCGAACGGCGTGCCGATCGCCATCACGTCCTGCCCCGGCACCAGGTTCGAGCTCGTTCCCAATTCCGCGAACTTGAACGAGATGTTCTTCCGCTTGATCGTCTCCATGTCGAGCTGCACGATCGCCAGGTCGGTCCAGTGATCGTCCCCGATCAGGTGCGCCGGGACGCGTTCCTTATTGGCCAGCGTGACGTAGATCTCCGCCGCCCGCCCGGCGACGTGATAGTTCGTCAGCACCCGTCCCTTCTCGTCGATGATCACCCCCGACCCGATCCCGCGCGACAGGTCGCGCTTGCCGTCGCGGTACGTCTCCGCAGCCACGTCAAGCCGCACCACCGCCGGGAAGACCTTTTCCGTCACCGCCACCACCGCCTGCGGCGTCGCGCTGGGGTACGGGTCGGGCGCCGCCGAACTGCTCGTCCGCTGCGGCGCGGCGTTCACGCCCGCCGCCGCACCCAATCCCGCAATACAAAGGACGCCCGCCAGCAAGCATTTGCGCATCAATGGGATCTCCGCAGAGGCTACGGTTTACGACGTACGCCGGTGACGACGGTTCGCTCGGCGTGTGACCGTCATCACCCGATTGGTCCGACTTTTCCACAGCCAAGTGTGGATAGGATGCGCAAAGCTTGTTGATGTCGCAAGCGCGCCCGCGAAAAACCCGCGCGCTATCGCTACAGTCGCCGGTTTGCCGATGGGCATTCTTCGATCGGCATTGGGCAATCCGCAATTGGCAATCCGCATTCACCGAGGGCACTCCATGGGCTTCGACTCCGGTTCCATCACCTTCCGCCGCTTCGCCGTCGTCGGCAAATACCCCGCGCAGGTCACCGAGCAAACCTTGGAAAAACTCGCCGAACACGCCCTCACCCCTGGTGAATTCGGCGTCGAAGAAATCGAATACGGCTGGAACGCCGGACGCCACATCTTCGACGACCAATTCTCCTTCGACAACAACGTCTTCAACGACTGCTGCTTCTTCGCCCTCCGAATCGACACCAACAAGGTCCCCGGCGTCGTTAAAAAGGCCTACACCCTGATCGAAGAAGCCGCGATCGCCAAGAAAAACCCCAGCGGCTTTATCTCCAAGGCGCAGAAGAAGGAAGCCAAGGAAACCGTCGCCCAGAAGATCGAAGAAGACATGAAGTCCGGCCGCTTCCGCCGCAGCAAGATCATCCCGCTCCTATGGGACCTGCCCAATGCGACGGTTTATTCCGCCGCCGCCGGCGCTAACTTCGAAAAGCTCGCCGAGATCTTCGAGCGCACGTTCAAGTGCGAACTGCAACCGCTCTCCGCCGGCGCCTTAGGCCAGCGCCTGCTCGTGGACGCCGGCAAGCGCCGCGACTACGAAGACCTCAAGCCGACCCGCTTCGCCTACGGCCCCGAAGGCGAATCCCAACACCCCGACTACCCCTGGGTCGCCAAGGGCCCCGAGCCCAAGAATTTCCTCGGCAACGAATTCCTCCTCTGGCTCTGGCACCACGCCGACGGCAAGGACGGCGAAGTCGTCACCAAAGCCGCCGGCAGCGTCGCCCTTCTCTTCGACCGCGCCTTAGACCTCGATTGCACCTACGGCGCCACCGGGAAGGATTCTTTACGCGGCAACGGTCCCACCCGCTTCCCCGAAGCGAAGGACGCCCTCCGCACCGGCAAGGTCCCCCGCAAGGCCTTCCTGACGATCCACGCCCAGGGCAACCAGTTCGACTTCAACTTCAATCCCGAACAGTTCGCCCTCGCCAGCACCAAGCTCCCCGAGATCGAAGAAGCCGAAACCCCAAGAGCCCTCTTCGAAGAACGTATCACCCTCCTCCGCGACCTCACAAAGACCATCGACGCCCTCTACCAAACCTTCCTCCAAACCCGAGCCAGCAGCGTCTGGGAAAGCCAGTCCAACAGCATGCGCAAATGGATCAGCGCAACGTCGCCCAAACCCGTTATGGTCTCCGTCGCCTGACGACGGGCGGCACGAATCCGCCCCGCATTTCTCCCTCTCCCGCACGCACCCACAACCGTTTTTCGCAGCAAGGCCCGACGCGTGTGGTAGGGGGCCGGGGTGAGGGTCTTTCGTCGATTAGCCAAGGTCGGCTGAGATCGCCGCGGCTTTCGTAGGGCTCGCTTCACAACCTTGCGCGTTTGCGCATTGTCGACCGCGCGTAAGTGACTGTCATGTTGAGCGCAGCGAAACATCTGGCCTCGACGTTCCAAGCCAGATCCTTCG
>Ga0207674_10001849_pt1 | contig 26988 bp, 24 predicted proteins | sample KBSCornC72_FD_184303 | JGI IMG/M metagenome (GOLD analysis project Ga0207674, IMG submission 184303) | Corn rhizosphere microbial communities from Kellogg Biological Station, Michigan, USA - KBS Corn C7-2 (SPAdes) (version 2) | ecosystem: Host-associated > Plants > Roots > Rhizosphere > Soil ...
CGGCCTGTTCACTTCCAGCGCCTCGGCCAGCACCAGCCCCACCGTCAGCCCATGCGGAAGCCCCAGCACCGACCCGATGGCATGGCCCAGCGCGTGGTCGGCGCCGCAGTCGGAGAGGTTCATCGCCAGCCCCGCCGTCAGGCTGCCCAGCGCCAGCGACCGCCTGGCTTCGAGATCGCTTCCGTCCGCCGCGGCCCGCTCGACGCCGGCGGTCAGGTGCCGCACGGCCTCCAGCCCCATCGCCACCGACAGCGGGTTCGCGTTGGAGACGATCACGCCGTCGATGGCCTGGGCCAGGGCATCCACAGCCGCGAACACGGTGGCGTTTCGCGGCAGGCCGGCCGTCAGCAGCGGATCGACCAGCGAATACTGCGCCCGCATCAGCGGGTGGGCAAAGCCGATCTTGCGGCCCTGCTCGGGGTCGAACGCCACCGCGGCGCCGGAGACGTCGGCACCGGTGCCGCTGGTCGTGGGCACGGCCACCAGCTCGATCACCGGGGCCGTGACCTCGACCTCACCGCGGCAAAAGCGGGCGAACGGCTCGCCCTGCTCGGCGGACTGGCGGGCGGCCTTGGCCAGATCGATCGCCGACCCGCCGCCGATGCCGGCGATCACATCCGGGCGCAGCCGGGAGACCAGCGTTGCGGCCTCGTCGACCTGGGCAACCGTCGGCTCGCCGGACGGCTTGACCAGCACCTCGACGTCTGGCAGCCGGCCCAGCAGCTCGGCCACGGCGGGGATCACCGCCACCGGATCCTCGACCACCGCCAGGGCGCCGCGTCCGGCCAGCAGACCCTCGAGCTCGGAGATCACGCCGTCGCCGAACGAGATCCTGACCGGAAGCTGCGACTGGAAAGGGGGGATCGCCATCGCCAAGGCGCGACAACCCTACCCTTCCTGCCCAGACGACCCCTCCTGGAACTGCTCGCGCAGCCGGTCCATCCCCACCCGGCCGGCGCCGATCAATGCCGGGGTCAACACCGCGTCGCCGGCGCGGAAGGCGAAGGCCGCGCGCTGGGCGGGATCGTGAAAGTAGGTGAGGATGATGCTGGTGCCGTGGGCGGCGTCGACCTCCACCGCGCTGATCAGGAAGCCGGCCCGCAGCTTGGGGACGATCACCGCGTTGTTCGACGGGCTGTGCGAGCTGACGATCTGCTGGAAGCCGAGCTCGGCGGTGTAGTCGATGATCAGCCTGACGATCGCGCTGTAGATGCCCTTGCCGCGCTCATCGGGATGCACCTGGGCGTGAGTCATCAGCCAGGTGGTGTCGTCTCGCTGGCCGCCGCTGAACAGCGCCACCTGACGATCGCCGTCGAGCGCCCGCCATTGCCCGCGAAGCGCCCGCACGCCTCGCGAGTCTCTCAGCCGGGCCGCCCCCGCCGCCGCCCCCTGCGACTGCAGGCTCTCGAAGTCGAAGTAGACCTCGGGCGGCCAGCTGTCGCGCCAGGCCGGCACCAGCTCGTCCCAGTATCGCCCGGCGCTGACGGGCTCGACCCGATAGCGGCCGGCCAGCTTCGCGCCGAAGTGGCGGTCGTGGATCGGCTGTGTCCAGGCCCAGGGGTCGCTCACCGGCGGCATCCTACCGGCCGCTGTAACGTCCCCCACGTGCTGCGCCCACTCCCTCCCACCTTCGCCGACACCACCGGCGCGCTGCACCGGCTGGCGGTGTACGTGATCTCACCCGCTCAGCGACTCGAGAACGGCGAGATCATCCTGCGCGCGACGCCGGCCGGGCTGGGCACCTTCCCGTTCGGCGACCGCCGGCGGGTGGTGCGGGTCGAGGGCGCCGACCTGGTGGTCGACGAGGCCGGTGGCGAGGTCGTCCGCTCGCCGATCGGCAGCATCGCCGCGGCAGCCCGTCTGGTCGGCATCGAGCCCGACCTGGCCGAGCAGGAGCAGTTCGACGTCCCGGCTGCCGGCGATCTCGATGCACCGCTCGCCGTCGACCCGGTCGCGGTGGCCGCGCTGCATGATTGGTACGCCTTCACCGAGGTGGTGCTGGCCGACCTGCGGTCGGAAGCCGGGCCGGCTGACGATGCCAGCCCGGTGCGACTGTGGCCAGAGCATTTCGACAGCGCGATAGACATGGGCGACGACGGCGCCGGCGGGCGGGCCACCTACGGCGGTTCGCCCGGCGATCGCCATCACGCGCAGCCCTATCTCTACGCCTCCCCCTGGGCCGGCCGGATCGATCCGTTCTTCGACGACTCCGGGTTCAACGGCCGGGCCCTGACCTACGCCGAGCTGCTGGACGCCGACGACTCCCGCGCGCACGCCGGCCGCTTCCTGCGCCGGGCCCGCGACCTGATTTCGTCGTACGAGCGGAACGACCGGGTCTGACCCCGGTGCTCCGTCAGGCTGCCCGGGGGGCCTCGGCCGGGCGGGCCGGAAGCTCCGCCGGCGGCTGCGCCGGGCGGCGGTCGAGGTCTCGCATGCCGGGCAGGCAGAGCGCGGCGACAGTGGCCACGGCGCCGGCCAGGCCGGCGACGATCAGTGTCTCCTGGGCGCCGATCGCGCCCGCCACCGGGCCGGTGAGGGCGAACGACAGCGGCAGCAGGCCGATCGAGATCAGCCAGTCGAGGCTCGACACGCGGCCCAGCAGCGCGCCCGGCACGTGCAGCTGCTTGGTGGTCACCCAGACAATCGTGCCCGCCGTCTCCAGCGCGTTGAACACGAAGCTGGCCGCCATCAGCTGCCAGGGCGCGGCGGCGATCCCGTAGCCGGCAACGGCCACCGTGGCCACCGTCCAGGTCGCGTAGATGAACAGGATCGGCCGCCGCGGCGAGCCTCGCGTGCCCATGGCGACGGCGCACAGCACCGAGCCCAGGCCACCGGCGGCGAACACCATACCCAGGTCGCCGGCGCTGCCGCCGAGGTCGTTCTTGACCACGAACGGCAGCAGCACCTCGGTGGGACCCAGGAACAGCAGGTAGGCGAAGGCGGCCGACACCAGCGTGCCCCAGATCCACACGTTCGCCCGCACGAAGGCCAGGCCGGCGGCGATCTCGCGCAGCATCGACGCGCCCGTTGCCCGCCGCGCCGGCAGCGGCCGCATCGAGAGGGCGGCGATCGCCGAGACGGCGAACGACAGCCCGTCCAGCGCAAACGCCGTGCCCACCCCGAACCCGGCGATCATCCAGCCGCCCAGCATCGGGCCGGCCAGCCGGAAGGCGACCGGCCGCACGAACTGGTCGAGCGCGTTGGCCTTTGCCAGCTCGTTCTCGGGCAGCAGGTCGGGCACGATGGCGTCGAAGGCGGGCCCGAAGAACGCGGTGCCGGCGCCGTACGCGGCCACCAGCAGCATCATGTGCCACAGCTCAAGCTCGCCGGTCAGCGACAGGGCGGCCATCGCCGCCACCGCGGCCCCGCGGACGATGTCGGAGCCGATCAGCACGCGCCGCCGCTCGACCCGGTCCGAGACCGCGCCGCCGAACAGCAGCAGCACGATCGTGGGGATGGTCATCGCGATGCCGACCATCGACAGCGCCGCCGGCGCGTTCGACAGCTCGTACACCTGCCAGGCCATGGCGACCAGGAAGATGCCGTCGCCGACCAGCGACGCCGTCATCCCGATCCACAGCCGGCGGAAGTCCCGGTGGCGCAGCGGCGCCAGCGGGTTCACCCAGGAGTAGCCGCCCGCCCTGTCGAGGCCGTCGTAACTATGCTGCATCCCGCTCCTCGGCGTCGCGAGCTCCAAGGCCGGCGTCGTCGAGGTAGCGGCGGACGTCGGCGATCGACATCGGGTGCGCGAACAGGAAGCCCTGGCCGAGCTCGCAGCCCAGCGCCCGCAGCGAGTCGGCCTGCGTGCCCTGCTCGATGCCCTCTGCCACCACCTGCAGGCTGAGCGTCTCGCCCAGGGCGACCACGGCCGCGGCCAGGCCGGCGACATCGGTTTCGCCATGGCCCTCCAGGAACGAGCGGTCCATCTTCAGGATGTCGACCGGGAACCGGCTCAGGTAGCTGAGCGACGAGTAGCCGGTGCCGAAGTCGTCCATCGCCAGCCGCACCCCTAGCTGCTTCAACTGCTCGAGACAGCTGATCGCCAGATCGGTGTCGGCCATCATCAGGCTCTCGGTGATCTCCAGCACCAGCGTCGACGGGTCGACGCCGCTCAACTCGATGGCGTCGCGGACGTCGCCGACGATGTCGCCCTGGTTGAGGTGGCGCGGCGAGAGGTTGATCGCCATCGTCAGCGGCGGGCTGGTGGGATAGGAGGCCTGGATCTCGACGGCGTGCCGGCAGGCCTCCGCCAGCACCCACTGGCCGATCGGCAGGATCAGCCCCATGTCCTCTGCAACGCTGATGAACTGCGTCGGCTGGATCGTGCCCTTGGTCGGGTGGTGCCAGCGCAGCAGAGCCTCGACGCCGGACACCGAGCCGTCGTGCAACCGCACCACCGGCTGGTAGTGCAGCTCGAGCTGGCGGCCGTCCAGCGCGCGCTGGAGGTCGGCCCGCAGCTCCAGCCGTTCGATCGCCTCGGCGTGCATGGCCTCCTCGAACACCCGATAGTTGCCCTTGCCATCGCGCTTGGCGATGTACATGGCGACGTCGGCGTTGCGCAGCAGGTCGGCCGGGGTGGCCCCCGAGCCCGGCTCGGCAAGCGCGATGCCGATGCTGGTGCGCACGATCACCTCGTTGCCGGGCACGCTGATCGGCACCTGCAGCGAGGCCAGGATCCGCTCGGCCACCTCCTCCGCCTCCTCGACGTGCTCGATGCTCTCGATCAGGACGGCGAACTCGTCGCCACCGAACCGGGCGGCGGTGTCGGTGGGGCGGACGGTGGCGGCCAGCCGCTGGGCGGCCTCCACCAGCACCTCGTCGCCGACGACGTGGCCCAGGCTGTCGTTGATGGTCTTGAAGTCGTCGAGGTCGGCGAACACCACGGCCAGGCGGGTGCCCTCCGACGCGGCCCGGGCCAGCGCATGCTGCACCCGGTCGGTGAACAGCGCACGGTTGGCCAGCTTGGTCAGCGAGTCGTGGAAGGCCTGGTGGGCGAGCTGCTCCTCGAAGGCGCGGCGCTCGCTGACGTCGCGGCTGTTGAGGACGATGCCGCCGACGTGCTCGTCACGCAGCAGGTTGGAGTGCAGGATCTCGAACTGGAGCCAGCGGCCGTCCCGGTGCCGCAGCGAGCACTCGATCGCCTCCGGGCCGCTGGAATCGGGCGCGCCCCGCGACAGGACGGTCAGGAACCCGGGCCGCTCTGCCTCGGGCAGCAGCTCCTCGAACCGGCTGCCGGTGATCTCCTCGGTCGAATAGCCGAGCACCCGCTCGATCGACGGGCTCTGGTAGAGCACGGTGCCGTCGGCGGCGATCACGGTGATCAGGTCACTGGAGCGGGCGACCAGCGAGCTGAAGCGCGCCTCGCTCTCCCGCCGGTGCAGGTCCTCGCTGAGCGCCGAGCTCTCGATGGCCAGCGACACAGTGGTGGCCAGCGACTGCAGCGACTCGATCTGGCTGGCCGGGATCTCGGAATCGCCGGCGACGATCAGCACGCCGCGCGGCTCCTCGCGCACGATCAGGGGGAGCAGCTGCATCCGCTGATAGCGGCTGGCCAGCCCCACATCGACGGGGTCGCAGGTGCGGCCGTTGAGCAGATCGCGGCTGGTGCGGGCCGACAGCGCAGTCGGTGTCCCGTCGAACTCGTCGATCTGCTCCAGCCGGTCGCCGTAGAGCAGGCACAGCCTGGCCTCGAATCCGCCACCCGCCAGCTCGCGGGCGGTCTCCAGCGCAGCCGCGGCGATCTGCCGGCGGGAGGCCGCGGCGACCAGCGAGACGTTGCCCGACCGCAGCGCGCGCTCGCGCATCATCGAGCGCTCCTGCTGCCGTACGAGCCCCGCCATCCGGGCCACGACCAGCAGGAAGAGTCCCACCGAGGCTGCGATCATGACCAGCATGTCGCTGTTGTCCTCGGCGGTCATCACCTGCACCACCGGGGCGACCAGGCAGGCGACGGTGAGCACCGCCAGGCGCGCGGGCGTCAGCCGCGTCTCGCGCTCGGGTGCCCGCTCCTCGAGCGAGCTCATCGACGGATGCAGGGCGGCGGCGCCCCACAGCAGGTAGTACGCCATCCACCCCCAGTCCAGGTACACCTGGTTGTTGTAGGTGCCGTTCAGCGTGAACAGGCCGTAGACGAAGTCGGTGACCAGCAGGGTGACGATGCTGCCCGACAGCAGGTAGAAGGCGGGCTGGCGCTTGCCGGTATCGATGGCCAGCCGAAGCGCGCCGGCGAGCAGCAGGATGTCCATCACCGGGTAAGCGATCGAGACCAGCTTGACCATGATCGCCGAGTCGTCGTGCACGTAGGGCGCGATCAGGAACACCCATGAGACCACGCCCAGGCCGACGGTCAGGATCAGCGAGTCGATCAGCGTCGAGAAGTCACGGCCCGCGGTGCGCTTGCGGGCGATCATGATGATGCCGATAAACAGCAGCGGGTAGAGCGTGACGTAGAAGGCGTCCCCCACCGACGGGAACGGCACCTCGCCGCCCAGCAGCCGCGGGTAGCTGTAGGTGTAGACGTCACCCAGCGCGAACAGGAACTGCCCGGCCGAGAACAGCATCCAGGCCAGCGTCAGCCCCGGGGCGTTCAGGCGCGTGCCGACCAGGATGGCGATCCCCGACGAGATGCCGACCGCCGGGACGATCAGACCGTTGCCTGCCACCGGCGGCACCAGGTCGTAGAGCAGACAGAGGATCAGCCCGGCGCCCAGGTAGCCGAGCCAGAGGTGCTTTCGCAGGCCCTCCATCAGGCCGCCCGCTCGCCGGCCTGCTGGAGCGGGAAGCGGTCGGCCAGCTCGGCCAGCGTCCGGTTCAGGTGCTCGATCTCGGCGTCGGTGTTGGCCGCGGTCACCTGCACGCGGAACCCGACCTCTGACCGGGGCACCAGCGGGTAGGCGGCGAGCGTGACGTAGATGCCGCGGTCGAACAGGAACCGGCCGACATCGCCGATCAGGTCGTGCCGGGCCAGCGGCACCTCGATCACGGGGAAGCCCGAGCGGTTGGGCGTGTGGACGCCCAGCCGGGCCAGGTTCTCGAGCACGCATGCGGTGCGGACGGCCACGTCGCGGCGAAGCTGGTCGCCGCGCTTCTCGTTGACCTCGAGCCCGGCCAGCACCGTCGCCAGCGACGCGACGGGCGAGGGCCCGGAGTAGAGGTACGGCGGCGCGGCCACCTTGATCATGTCCTTGATCTCGGTGGGGCAGGCGATGAATGCCAGCAGCGACGAATAGGCCTTCGAGAAGCCGGCCACCAGCACGAGGTTGTCGTAGCTCTCCCCGGCGTAGCGGACAAGGCTGTTGCCCCGCTTGCCGTACGCGCACAGCTCGTCCGGCCCGCGCTCGCCGATGACTCCGAAACCGTGGGCGTCGTCGACGTAGAGCAGGGCGTCGTGCTCGCGTGCGATGCGGGCGAAGGCAGGCAGGTCGGGAGCGTTGCCGGTCATGCTGTTGACGCCGTCCATGCAGATCAGGCGCGGCGTGCCGCGCTCCTGCCGGAGCAGCCGCTCGAGGTCGGCGGGGTCCTCGAACTGGAACCGCTTGACGGTGGCGCCGTGGGATCGGGCCACCTGGCAGCCGTCGTAGATGGTCTTGTGGGCTCGGCTGTCGAGGAAGATCGTGCCGGCGCCGGCGAGCAGCGGGATCACCGACATGTGGATGTGGGTGATGGTGGGGAGCACGAGCGAGTCGTCCGCACCCAGCAGGGCGGTCAGCCGCTCCTCGATCTGCTCGTACAGCACCGGGCTGCCCAGCAGCCGTGACCAGCTGGGGTGCGTGCCCCAGGCGTCCAGATACGCGGGCACGGCCTCGATCACCTCGCGATCGAGATCGAGCCCCAGGTAGTTGCAGGAGGCGAAGTCGGCCAGCCAGTGGTCGCCGATCCGGATCATGCGGCCGTCGATCTCGTCGATCACCGCGTCGAGCATGGGATGGCTGGCCTTTAGATCGCGTAGGTCGGCGACCGTGGCCAGCCACCGATCGATCCAGCGATCGGCGGATGGGAGCCGGGTGGGAGGAGCGTTGCCGGGGCCCGCTTCGGGCGAGCGTGACCGGTCTCTCGGCCGAGAGTCCATAGAGGCCTCATCGGCGGTTCGCGCGTCACCCTTGAGAGGCATACGGTCCTGTGCCGCCGCCGTCGCGGGCCGCACCGCGCCGGCCGCGGTCGCCTCACACCTCGGCCCGCGTGAACACAGGTGTCTGACACCTTTGTTCACCCTCCTCTCTATCCTCGCCGCCATGCGGCGAGTCGGCGCCTACATCCGCGGTCTCAACCCGGAGCTCCCCCGCTCCGTGCAGATCCTCCAGTTCGGCGGCCTTTTGAACGCCCTGGGCAACGGCCTCGTGCTGCCGTTCCTGTTCATCTACCTGCATGAGGTGCGGGATATGTCGCCCGCGGTCAGCGGCCTGATCGTGGGCACCAACAGCGCAGTCAGCATCATCGCCGGGCCGGCATACGGCGCCCTGATCGACCGCATCGGCCCCCGCCGCACACTGACCATCGCCCTCGGTCTGATGGCCTGCGGGTTCGCCTCCTACCCGCTGGTGCACGAGCCGTGGCAGGGATTCCTGGCCGCCACGGTCGCCGGGCTGGGAAACGGCGGCTTCTGGCCCAGCCAGTCCACCCTGGTCGCCGGGCTGACGCCCCCCGAGCGGATGCACGCGGCGTTCGCGATGCAGCGGATCGTGATGAACCTGGGCATCGGGCTGGGCGTGGTGATCGGCGGCCTGATCGCCTCCACCTCCGCCCCCGGCAGCTTTACGGTGCTGTTCCTGGCAGACGCCTCGACCTTCGTCGTCTTCGGCCTGGTGCTGCGGCTCGTCCCCGACCGCGGGCAGCCGCGCGAGCGGGATCATCCAGCCGGCGGGTTCGGCACCCTGCTCCGCCACCGGCCCTTCATGCTCGTGATCGCGCTCAACGTCGCCTTTGTGACCGCCGGGATCGCCCAGTTCGAGATCTGGCCCGGGTACATGACGTCGGAGGCCGGCGTCAGCGAGCGCGGCGTGGCGATCGTCTTCGCCGTCAACACCATCCTGATCGTGCTGGCGCAGCTGCCTGTGTCACAGTGGCTGGAGGGACGGCGGCGCATGCCGGCCATGCTCGGGGTCGGCCTCACCTGGGGCGCCGCCTGGCTGTCGGTGCCGCTGGTCGGCGCATCCGCGGATGGCGTGCTCGCTGCGGGTCTGTTCTGCATCGCCGGCATGGTCTTCGCGGTCGGGGAGTGCCTGCACGGCGCCGTGCAGGGGCCGCTGGTGGTCGACCTCTCGGATGAGCGGCTGCTCGGCCGCTACATGGCCGTTTCGGCGCTGTCGTGGTCGGTCGGGTTCGCGGCCGGCCCCGCACTCGGCGGTTTCCTGCTCGGCGTTTCGCCGCCGCTGCTCTGGCTCGCGGCCGGGTCGGTCTGCCTACTCGCCGGGCTGGCCTCGGTGGCCATCGAGCCGCTGCTCCCCCGCTCGGTCAGGCGCACGGCGGGTGGGCGGATGGCCGAGGCGTGACGCCCCCGGGGTGAGAGGGGAGCCCGCTGTCCGGCTACCGGCCGCTGGCCGAGAAGTGCTGATAGTCGCGCGCGCTGCTCCATGACCCGCCCCAGCCCCAGCCCTGACGGGCGAACAGCCGCACCACCGCGTCGCCGGCGTGCACCATTCCCCGCCGGCGCAGCGAGCGGTCGGCGTACGGCCGCCCGTTGGGAGGCGAGACGTGCGAGCCGTCGACATAGGGGTTCTCGACCGGATTGAGGTCGATCGCCCGCCCGAAGGCATGCTCCGACCAGCGGGACGTCCCGGCCACGAAGCGGCAGTTGAACGCGGACGTGTTGTCGGCCGCCATCGACCGGTGGTCATCCGCGCCGTAGGCGTCGACGAACCGGATACGCCTGATCGGATAACTGCGATCGAACAGCCCTCGCATGACCGCCACCATCGACCGCACGGCGTCACGGTGGACGACCAGCCGGCCCGTGTGCACGCGCCGGTCGAAGCCCCAGTGGGTGAGCCGGATCACCCGCAGGCGGCGCCAGCTGACCGGACAGCCGCGGTGCCACGAGTACCGCAGCTCCTGGCGGGTGGCGTGCCGGATCACCACCGTGAACGCGGGGCCGGAGCCAGGTGGATCGCCCGGCCGGGCCGGCGCCGGGGTGGGAATCCCCGACATCGGCGCGCAGCCGAGCGCAACCAGCAGGAGCAGCGCCAACCTGGCTGTCGTCCGCCGCCACATCGCAGCTCATCGTAAGCCACCTCGGGGACGCCGGCGTGCCACCATACGGGTACACGCGCCGACCGGAAGGAGCAGGCATGGCCAGCGAGAACCCCACCTCAGAGGCGGAGTGGCGGGAGCGCCTCACCCCTGAACAGTTCGACGTCCTGCGCAACAAGGGCACGGAACGGCCGTTCAGCGGCCGGTACGTCCACTCCAAGGAGTCCGGCATGTATCAGTGCGCCGCCTGTGGCGCCGACCTGTTCTCGTCCGACACCAAGTTCGAGTCCGGCACCGGCTGGCCCAGCTTCACCGAGCCGGCGAACCGGGAGAACGTCGATCTCCACGAGGACACCTCGCACGGGATGGTGCGAACCGAGGTCACCTGCAAGCGCTGCGGCGGCCACCTGGGACACCTGTTCCCCGACGGCCCGCGTGAGGCCGGCGGACTGCGCTACTGCATCAACTCGGCTGCGCTCAACCTGGCGCCGGAGGACTCACAGGATCAGGCGGACTGACGCGGGCTACTCGCTGCCGGCCATCCGCCGGACGGCGGCGTCGATGCCCGCCCCCTCCAGCTCGACCGGCTCGACGTACAACCTCGCCCAGGCCAGCCGATCATCGCGCACGCCGAACACGATCACCCCGGCCATGTCGAGCGGGCTGCCGTCGGCGTGGGTGCCCGTCCAGCGCCACTCCGTCCACAGCGTCTCGCTGTCTCCGGCGGTGTGCAGCAGGTCGGCGTGGAAGTCGGGGACGCCGGCGAACACCGACGACCAGTTCTCCCGCACCTGATCGCGGCCGGTGAACGCCCGGTCGGGATGGGCCGGCTGCTCGCTGCGGTAGCGCTCGTCGAACAGCCCCACGAACCGATCGATGTCATGGTCGTTCATCGCGGATCGGAGGCGTTCGGCGATGTGGCCGCTCACGTGGCCTCCTCGACCCGGCTGAGGCGGGCCTCGACGCCCGCCAGAAACCTCTCCATCACCTCCGCATAGCGCTCGCCCTCCTCGAGATGGGCGACGTGCGAGCTGTGCTCGAAGATCTCCAGCATCGAGCCGGGGATGCCGGCCTGGATCGTCTGGCTGCACGCGGGGGTGATCTCGTCGTGGAGGCCGCAGGTGATCAGCGTCGGCACGGTGATCCGGGCCAGGTCGGCGGTGCGGTCCCACTCCCGCAGCCTGCCGATGACGTCGAACTCGGTGGGGCCGTTCATCACCAGGTAGACCTGGTTTCCGTCCATCTGGTCGGCGCTCCGCTGGAACGCGTCCGGCCAGGGGTCGAGCCGGCACAGATGCCGCCTGTAGAACTCCATCACGGCGGCCTGGTAGTCGGGGTGGTCGTACTCGCCGCGGTCGCCCAGATCCAGCAGCGTGCCCCGGGCCGGTTCGGGCATCGCCTCGATCAGCCCCCGGGCCTCGGCCATGAACTGGGGGATGCTGGCCGAGGTGCTGGCAAGCACCAGCGCAACGATGCCCTCCGGTCGCCGGCACATGTACTCGATCGCCAGCCAGCCGCCCCACGACTGGCCGAACAGGTGAGTGCGCCCCAGGCCGAGGGCTCTCCTCACCTGGTCGAGCTCCTCGACCGACCGGTCGACCGTCCACAGCGAGGGGTCGTCAGGCGCATCCGAGCGGCCGCAGCCGAGCTGGTCGTAGACCACCACCGGCCGATGGGCGGCCAGCCGCTCGGCCAGCGGCTCGAGGTAGTCATGCCCGGCGCCCGGCCCGCCGTGAAGCATCAACACCGGCGTCGCCGGTCCCTCCCCCAGCCGCCGGTACCAGATGTTGCCGCCGGTGACCGCCACGAACCCGGTGTCGTCCATTCGTCGACCTTTCCCCATCGCCTGCCAGACGCGTGCCACGCTACGCCATCGACCTGCCGGCTGTCGAGTTGGCGGGGCAGGGGATCGGGGTAGGGCATCAGCCGGATGTCCGCCACCGAGTTCCTGCCGAAGCGACGAGACCTGGAGAGCCTGCGCCGGGCCGCGGCCGGCTGCAAGGGCTGCGAGCTGTGGCGGGAAGCCACCCAGACCGTCTTTGGGGAGGGGCCCACGGACGCGCCGATCATGCTGCTCGGCGAACAGCCGGGCGACCAGGAGGATCGTCAGGGCCGACCCTTTGTGGGCCCGGCCGGACGGCTGCTCGACCGCGCGCTGGAGTCGGCGAAGATCAGCCGCGAACAGGTCTATGCCACCAACTCGGTCAAGCACTTCAGGTGGGAGGCCCGCGGCAAGCGGCGGATCCACAAGACGCCGGGCCAGATCGAGATCGTCGCCTGCCAGCCGTGGTTCGCGGCCGAGCTGGACGCGCTCGGCCCTCAGATCCTGGTGCTGCTGGGCGCGGTGGCCGCCAAGTCGGTGTTCGGCAGCGGCTTCCGGGTGACCCGCGAGCGGGGAGGTGTGATCGACTCACCGGCCGGCGTGCCGGCACTCGCCACGGTGCATCCGTCCGCGGTGCTGCGAGCCCGCGAGGCCGACCGCGAGCGGGCGATGCAGGAGCTCGTCCGCGACCTGCGGGTCGTGCAGGAGTGGACGGCCGCCCGCCCGCGCCGACCAGCGGGCGGGGGCCGCGATTCCGACCGCTAGGAGTCCTTGCGGGCGGCCGCGTTGCCGCCCTTCCGCCCCGCGGCCTTCTTCTGGGCCGTCGTGCCACCCTGACTCGAGTCACCGCCGGAGCCGGACCGCTGGCCGCCGTGCTTGGAGGCGTCGGGCGAGTTCGCGATCTTCGCCGCCCGCTCCTTCGACATGCCCTTGTCCTTGAGCGCCTCGTACTGCTTCTCGTTCTTGACCGCCATACGCGCCTCCTTCAATCACGGGTCCCAGGCCGAATACCCGGGGCGCGCAGTTTCATACGTGACAAGGCGAGCGGGAGCGGTCCCATGTTACGTATCAATACGTCGGATGCTCGTGGGGCGATGCGTCGCACCACCCCACGAGCCGTATGCTCGGAGAGCCTGTGTGACGCCTGGGCGTCGGCATGTCTGGGCATTACAGCACCGTCGGGCGCAGCTTCGACCGACTGATCGGGACACTTTCCGGAAAGGGTGTGGGACGATGGCCGTGCCGTGGCCGAATCCCGCTTCCAGCAGATCAGCGAGCACGTGGACTGGTTCACGCCCGATGATCGCACCGACCGCCCGGCGCTGGGCGCGGTGCACGGCGCGGACGCGACGCTGCTCGTCGAGGGCGGGGCCTCGGTGGCACATCTGAGCGCCTTCCTGGCCGAGCTGGCATCCCGGGGGCGCCCGCCGGTGACGGCGATCGCCCTCACGCACTGGCACTGGGATCACAGCTTCGGGTCGGCCGCCGCCGACGCCTCGGTGCTCGCCCACCGCGACACCGCCGCGGAGTTGGCCGTGCAGGCCGGATACGACTGGTCGGACGATGCGCTCGACGCGCGCGTTCGCGACGGCCGGGAGATCGCATTCTGCGCCGAGATGATCAGGCTCGAGCTGCCCGACCGTTCGAGCCTGCGGATCGTCGTGCCCGACCGGATCTTCGACGCGGAGCGCCGCGTCGACCTGGGCGGCGCCGCCGCGGTGATCGTGCATGTCGGCGGCGACCACTCGGCGGACTCCTGCGTCGTGCACGCCCCCGGGGACGATGTCCTGTTCCTCGGCGACTGCCTGTACCAGCAGCTGCATGCGCCCGAGCCGCTGCTCACGGTGGCGGGCGTCCGGGCGCTGCTGGACGCGCTGCAGCGGTTCCCTGTGGCCGCCGCCGTCGAGGGGCACGGCGACGAGGTGCTCGACGCGGCGGCGTACGCCGATCGGCTGGAGGAGCTGCGGCACGCCGCCGACCTGGTCGATGCGCGCGGTCGCGCCGCCCTCGACGATGCCGCCGGCGATCCGGAGCTTCGTGAGCTGGTAGAGTTCCTGCTGGTCGGCGAGCAGACCGGTGGGTAACGGTGCTGATACGGTTCCCGCCATGAGACCGACCACCGGCAGGCGGACCACTCATGGATGACGCCCGGGCGCGCGAGCTGCTGGCCGCGGAGCGTAAGCGGATCGTCGGCGAGGTGGGCTTCCTCGGCCTCGAGCAGGGTGACGACCTGTCCACGACCGACCTCGCCGATTCGGCCTCCGACCTCTACCAGAACGAGCTCGACCAGGGCCGGCTGGACGAGCTGAGGACGCGGCTGGCGGCGCTGGAACGAGCGGAGGAGCGGCTTCGTGAGGGACGGTTCGGGCTCTCGGTGGAGAGCGGCGAGCCGATCTCCGACGGCCGGCTCGAGGTGCTGCCGACCGCCGAGCGGACCGAGGAGGAGCAGGCACGCTACGAGGGTCGGTAGGCCTGGCGGCGCGGGCGGGCCCGCCGATGGCTCTCGGAAGTCACCGCGACGGGGCGAGGTTCTCGTGCGCGGCCTCCTTCAGGTACTGGTGGACGAACGCGATCGCCATGCTGCCCTCGCCGACGGCGGCGGCGACCCGCTTGACCGGGCTCAGCCGCACGTCGCCACAGGCGAAGATGCCGGGGACAGCCGTCTCCAGCAGGTAGGGATCGCGCTCGAGCTCCCACCGGCCGGCGGCCCGCAGTTCGGAGCCGGTGATCACGTAGCCGTTGGGGTCGAGTGCGATCTCGGGCGGTAGCCATGCCGTCTCGGCATCCGCCCCGATGAAGATGAACAGTCCCGCCGACGGCAGCCGGGTCGTCTCGCCGGTGGCGATGTCCTTGACGTCGATCGCCTCCAGCGACGCATCGCCGTGCACGGCGGCCACTTCGGTCGCGAACAGGACGCGGATGTTCGACCGGGTGCCCAGCTGGTCGATCAGGTAGCGCGACATGCTCTTCTCCAGCCGGCCGCCACGGCAGAGGATGGTCACGCTCTGCGCGTGGGTGGAGAAGAACAGCGCCGCCTGGCCAGCGGAGTTGCCGGCGCCGACGATGTGGACGTCGAGGCCGTGGACGTTCGACGCCTCGCTGCGGGCCGCGCCGTAGGAGATCCCCTTGCCAACCAGGTCGTCGAACCCGTCGATGTGCAGGTGCCGCCAGGCCACGCCGCAGGCCAGGATGATCGTCTGCGGCTGCAGCACGTCGCCGCCGTCGAGGTGCACCTGACGGGTGGCGGCGTCGATCCGCGTGATCGACCTGGTGACCAGGATCTCGGCGCCCAGCCTGCGCGCCTGCTGCAGCGCACGGCTGGCCAGCTCGTCGCCCGACACGCCGGACGGGAAGCCGAGGTAGTTCTCGATCCGGGACGACGTGCCGGCCTGCCCGCCGGGCGCCTCCCGCTCGACCACGATCGTCCGCAACCCCTCCGACGCCCCATACACCGCGGCGGCAAGCCCCGCCGGCCCGGCGCCGACGATCACCGTGTCGTACTCCGCGGCCGCGGCCTGCGTAGCCAGCCCCAGCAGCTCGGCCACCCGGCTGAGCCGCGGCCGCACCACGGTCTTGCCGTCGACCACCCGCACCACGGGGCAGTCCTCGTCCGCGGGAAGCGCTCCACCCCACTCCTCGGCCGCATCCGGCATGTCGGGCTTGATCCACCGGAACGTGACCTGGTTTCGGTCGAGAAACCGGCGCAGCTGCGCACACAACGGATCCCAGCGGTGGCCGACCACGATCGCGCGCGGCGGAGGCGGGTCGGCGGTGATGCCCTGAAGTCCGCCGATCCGCTCCCGCGCCAGCACTCCCAGTTTGACTCCCACCTCGGGCGACGTCGCCGCGATCGCGTGATAGTCGCGCGCTTCGATTCGCATCACACGGGTCTGCTCGGAGGCTCGAAATCCGAACGGGAAGGTCGTCCCCAGCGCGATCGGCACCTCCCCGATCAGATCGCCGGCCCGCCTCCCGCCGACCACGCGCTCGATCCCGTCCGACGAGGCGATCGTCTCCAGACAGCCCTCGAGCACGGCCAGCAGCGCCCGCTCGTCGCCCGCATGAACAGCGTACTCACCCGGTACCAGACGGATGTCTGCAGCAAGCTGCGACAGCCGCTCACGCTCGACAAGACCAAGCGTGTCGAAGATCGAGACGCCGGCGATCTCGTCGGCGGTCACCATCGCCGACACTCCTCCACCGGCGCCGGGGGCCACCGACCGTGTCGTTTCGCGTCGTTCACTGGGTCTTGATGACGAGCTGGGGCATGTGAGCCGAATCCTCCCGGCTCGCCAGCGCGAGCGCGGTCACGCTGGTGGTCTTGAGCACGAAACTATACGTGCCGTTGCCCTTGACGACGGACGTGACCTTCACGCTCGTCCAGCTGCCGGCTGCCACAGGCCCGCTGGCGCCGGTGGCAGACGGCGCGATCGACGCCGCCGGCTGGTTGGCATAGGTGATCCCCGTCTCCGACCAGGAGTTGTCGCCGACGCGGAACACCCCGAAGCCGGTCGACTGCGAGCTGCCGGCCCAGATTCTCAGCGTCGCCGAGGCCACCGACCCGCCCAGGCCGCTGACGGTGAAGCGCAGATAGCTGCGAACCTTCGGCGCCCCGTCCACGCGCAGCGTCGACCTGGTGCCGTAGTTGGCGCTCGCCGCCGACGAGTCCACAGTGGCGTCGGCCACCGGCGAGAGACTGAAGGTGCCCGCAGGAGTGGTCGCCGAGGCCGCCGCCGACGGCGCCGAGCAGTTGCCGGCCACATCACACGCCGACACCGTGTAGCTGTAGGTCGTCGAGGGCAGGAGCCCCTGATCGAGGAACGAGGTGCCGGTTGGGTGGCCCACGTCGGTACCGCCGCGCCGCACGACGTAGTGGTCGACAGCGACATTGTCGGTGGAGGCCGTCCAGTTCAGCTGCACAGCCCTGCCCGAGGCGGCGGCCCGGAGGTCCGTCGGTACCGACGGCGGCTGGCCGTCCCCGCTCACGTTGTGGCACTGGCCGGTCCCGCTATCGGTGAAGGTCTGACCTGCCTGGGGCACGAACTGCCAGGTGTAGCTGCCGTCGTGCAGTGCGAGCTTGAGGATGCCGAAAGTGCTGGCGTTCCGCACCTGGCTGTTGCGGGCGACGGTGGTGATCGTGGTGTGGTCGGACCCGCCGGTGCCCACGGTGAACTGGCGGATCCCCTTCGGGTCGGCGGCGCCGCTCGGAGACTGGAGGGCGAACCGCTCGTAGATGTGGTCATGACCGTTCAGCACGATGTCGGCGTGGGCGTTGTAGAGCGCCGTCCAGAACGATGCGGAGTTCGAGCTCGCCCGGCCCCCCGAGCTGAACCGGGGGATGTGCCAGTAGGCAAGCAGACACTGGTTGCGGTGGGCCGCGAGGTCGGCCGCCAGCCACCTGCCCTGCGGGCTGGAGGCCGAGCAACCGTCCACCTCCATGCACTGCGTGTTGAGCGCGATCAGATGCCAGCCGCCGACATCGAACGAGTAGTAGCCGAGGCACGCGGAGGTGCAGTCGCTCTGCAGCGGCGAGGCGGCCTGCCCGAAGTACGTGTAGTAGCCCTGGGCGTGGTTTGTTCCCTCCGGGCAGTGTCCCGAGTCCGAATACTCGTGGTTTCCCACGGCCGGGTGGGTGATGCTCTTGAAGCGGCCCCAGGTCGGGCCGTACGACTGCTCGAACGCCGTCAGCTTGCCGCAGTAGTACTGGTTGTCGCCCAGCGGGAGCACCGCCGCGTAGCCCTGGTTGTAGATCAGGTCAGAGGTCGCCTTCTGCCGGCACGCGCTGGCGCTGGTCTTGGCGGGGTCACAGGCGATGTCACCAGCAACGGCGATGATCGGGTCCGCGGCCGCCCCCGAGCGCTCGACGTGCGCGGCTCCGGCGAACGCGAGTGCAGCGACAATCAATCCCCCGAGGATTGCCCACTTCATCCTGGCATGAAGCTACTCCGTTTGACTTGCCCCGTCAATGTAACGCTTTGCACGAGTAAGCTGGAGCAAACCACGCTTTCGCCAACCTCGGCGGTCCGTCGGGGTTCACTGAGTCTGGATGACAAGCTGCGGCATGTGAGCCGGATCCTCCCGGCTTGCCAGCGCGAGCGCGGTCACGCTCGTGGTCTCGAGCACGAAGCTGTACGTGCCATTGCCCGACACGAGCGGTGTGACATTCGCGCTGGTCCAGGTGCCGGCCGCCACCGGGCCTGTGATGCCCGCAGCGGAGGATGAGATCGAGGCCGTCGGCTGGTTGGCATAGGTGATGCCGGTCTCGGCCCAGAAGTTGTCGCCGACGCCAAACACGCCGAAGCCGACCGACTGCGCGCTGTTCGCCCAGACCCTGAGCGTCGCCGAGGCCACCGGCCCGCCCAGGCCGGTGACGGTGAAGCGGAGGTAGCTGCGGACGTCCGGAGAGCCGTCGACCCGCAGCGTCGACTGAGTGCCGTAGTTGGTGGTCGCCGCGGACGAGTCGACCTTGGCGTCGGCAACCGGGGTGACGGTCACCGTCGCCGATCCGCCGCCTGCGGGCGGCGTCGTGGCCGACGCGATCGCCGACTCTGCCGAGCAGTTGCCCGCTGCGTCGCAGGCGGCCACGGTGTAGTGGTAGGCGGTCGACGGCTGGAGCCCCTGGTCGAGGAACGAGGTGCCGGTTGGGTGGCCCACGTCGGTACCGTCACGACGAACCACGTAGTGGTCGACCCCGACGTTGTCGGTCGAAGCGTCCCATGTGACGTTGACCGACGTGCCCGAAGCTGTCGCCAAAACGCTCGACGGCACCGACGGCGGCTGGCCGTCGCCACTCCCGGCCGCGTTGTGACAGGTCGCCGATCCGCTATCGGTGAACGTCTTGCCAGCCTGGGGAACGAACTGCCAGTCGTAGCCGCCATCGTGGAGCGACATCTTGAGGATCCCGAAGGTGGTCGCGTCGCGCACCACGCTGTTGGGGGCGATGGTGGTGATGGTGGTGTGGTCGGCCCCGCCGGTGCCGACCGTGAACTGGCGGATGCCGTTGGGATCGGCGGCTCCGGTCGGCGATTGCGGGGCGAACCGCTCGTAGATGTGGTCGTGACCGTTCAGGATGACGTCGGCGTGAGCGTTGTAGAGGGCCGTCCAGAACGACGCCGAGTTGGCGTTTGCCCGGCCGCCGGAGCTGAACCGGGGTATGTGCCAGTAGGCCAGCAGACACTGGTGGGTATGGGCGGCCAGATCGGCCGCCAGCCACTTGCCCTGCGGGCTGGAAGCCGAGCAACCGCCCGCCGAGGTGCACTGCGTGTTGAGAGCGATCAGGTGCCAGCTGCCGATGTCGTACGAGTAGTAGCCGAAGCAGGCCGAGGTGCAGCCGTTCTGCAGTGGCGACGCCGCGCTGCCAAAGTACGTGTAGTAGCCCTCGGCGTTGTTCGTGCCCTCGGGGCAGTGTCCCGAGTCGGAGTATTCGTGGTTGCCGACCACCGGGTGGGTGATGTCCTTGAAGCGACCCCAGGTCGGACCGTAGGCCTGTTGGAATGCCGTCAGCTTGCCGCAGTAGTACTGGTTGTCGCCCAACGGCAGCGCCGCCGCGTAGCCCTGGTTATAGATCAGGTCGGAGGTTGCCTTCTGCTGGCACGACGAGGTGCCGGTCTTGGCAGGGTCGCAGGCGATGTCGCCGGCAACCGCGATCACGGGATCAGCCGCCGCCCCCGAGCGCTCAACCCGCGCGGCGCCCGCGAACGCGACAGCGGCAATCAGCAGCGCCGCCAGAGATCCCCACCTCATCCTGGGCGCGACGTTACCGGTTATCGCACCCGTGGTCAATAGGACACTCGGCGACCGCGTGCTCAGATCCCGGCCAGCACCAGGTCGAGCGGCCGTGGAATCCGATCGAGCTCGAGCGCGTCGACGAGCAGGCTGGCGTACCGGGTCTTGCGCCGGCCGCCACTGCCCATGAAGCGTCGAAGCTGCTGGTCGACGGGCCGTCCCCGCCACGCGGCCTGCTTCTGCAGGGTGCGGAGCGCGCCCAGGTCTCCCTGGGCGCCGACCACCCGCTCCACCGCGGCGGCACCCAGCGCCCGGATCAGCTCGTCCTCCAGATCGGCCACGCAGACGTAGAACCCCAACTCCTCCATCTCCCGCCGAGTGAGTCCCGAGCCCAGCCCGGCCCGCTCGAGTCCCCGCCGGTACTCGCTCTCCTCGCCGACATCGCAGATGCCCGCCATTTGCAGGTCGAGCCCTCGTGGCCCGAACCACTCGAGATGGCGGTCGATCGCCTGCGCACCGCCGATCGGCACGATGGCGACCCCCTCCTGCCCGAGGTTTCGGCCGTGGCGGCGGGCCACCGCCTCCAGCGCGCAGCGGTCGCTGATCCCCTCCACCAGCACCACCGCCCGTGGCTCGAAGCCCAGCTCTGGCAACTCCGGTCGGTGGGTTCGTCGCGTGTCATCCACAGTCGCATCTTCCCACCTGGTCCAGCGTCCACCGACTGGTCGGCCGGGGTGGTTCCGGTCACCCCCAATCGGCGGAGGGCACCCGATACCCGATCCGGTACACGACCGCGGACGCCACCAACAGCACGGCCCACCCGAAGGAGAGCCCCGGCGTGATCACATTCGGCAGGCCGTGCGATGTCCAGCCGCGCTTGACGATCTGTTCGTTCCACCCGTCGTTGGCGGCAACCATCACGCCATAGCAGAACATCAGCGCGAGGTAGCCGCCGAGCACCGGGCGAAGCCTGGTCGGCCACATCTGTCCGATGGTCGGTCGGAGCACCAGTGCCGTGAACGCCAGCAGCCAGCCGTCGAGCCCCTCGTGGTTGCCCAGGTGAACGGCGTGCAGATGCGGATGCCCGGGTTCCGGCAGGATCTTCTTCGACATGAACACGCTGCCCAGCCCGGGGACGTCGCCGACGTAGATGCCCGCGTTTGCGAAGATCCAGGGCAGAGCGGCCAGTGCAAGGGCGGCGGCCAGCCCCAGCGCCAGCCGGTCGCCGCGGCCGCGGATAGCGTGCGGCCCGAGGCCGCGGCGGCGCACGGCGACCACGGTCAGCGCCACGGCCACGGTGACGCCGACCGCCGCCAGGGCATTCGAGGGCTTGGCGTCGAGGTCGGACTGCGTGATCACGCCGGGCCAGGCGATCGTGGCGCAGAACACCGTCGCCGCCAGCGCCGTGCCGACCAGCGTCCGCCGGTGGCGGCGCTCGATTGGTCGCCCGAGCAGCCGGTCGGTGGCCAGCCAGATCAGCGCCACCGCCGCCAGCGAGATCGGCCAGCCGACCAGGATCAGCACCCGCGCCGAACCGCCGGTCACTCCCGAGCCGGTGACGTTGTAGAAGTCCCGAGCCGGCAGCCGGAAGTAGGTGACGAACACCATCGCGGCCACCACCCCCCACATCAGCCAGACGGCAACAGCCCCGCGCAGTCCGGGGCCGGACTCTGCGTCGGCCGCGCTCACCGCGGCTCCGGCCACATCCACAGGCCGTCGCGGGGCCGCAGCGACACCCGCGCCTGGGGCACGACCGGCCGCTCCGGGTCGAGCCGCAGCCGCCAGCGACGGCCGAGCTCCGCCAGCACCAGCACCGCTTCGAGCATCGCGAAGGCGACGCCGATGCACTTGCGCGTGCCCCCGCCGAACAGCGGATAGGCCCAGTCCGGGCGGCCCGGGGCCCCGGGGGCGAACCGGTCAGGGTCGAAACGCAGCGGATCGGGATACAGGCGGGGGTCGCGGTTGATCAGAAATGTCGGCATCAGGACGGCCGCCCCGCCGGGGATCGTGTACCCGCCGATCGACTGGTCGCACAGCGCACGGCGCTCGATCCCCCACGCCGGCGGGTACAGCCGCATCGCCTCGAGCAGCACCGCCTCCGTGTAGTGGAGAGACGCGGCGTCGGCAGGCGAGGGGGGACGGCCGTCCAGCACCGCCGCCAGCTCACCGTGGAACCGCCCCTCGACCTCGGGGTGCAGCGCCAGCATGTACCACGCCCAGTTGAGCCCATTGGCGGTGGTCTCGTGGCCGGCCGTGATCAGGGTGACGGCCTCGTCGCGCACCTGCTCGTCGCTCATGCCGGTACCGTCACCCTCGCTGTCACGTGCCTCCAGCAGGATGGAGAGCAGATCGGCGCCGTCCGCGGTGGGGTCGAGCCGGCGTGCCGCCACCACCTCCTCCGCCGCCTGCTTCAGCTCGGCGATGCCGCGGCGGAACCGCCGCACGCTCGGCAGCGGCGTGCGGAGCAGCACCGGCAGGAGGGCGATCGTGAGGTAGTCGAAGAACTCCCCCACCTCGGCCACCGCCTGCCCGATCTTCCGCGCCCGATCGTCCAGCTCAGTGCCGAACAGCGCCCGGGTGACGACGCGCAGCGCAAGCTGGGTCATGTCCGCCGAGACGTCGCGCACCTGGCCGTGCTGCCACCCCGCCCCCACCCGGCCGGCCTCGTCGACCATGATCTCCCCGTAGGCGGCGACCCGCCGGCGGTGAAAGGCGGGCTGCAGCATCCGCCGCTGCCGAAGGTGGAACTCTCCCTCGCTGGTCAGCAGCCCATCGCCCAGCACGATGCGCGCGCGCTCGAATCCGGGCCCCTTCTTGAACGACTTCTGATGGGTCACCAGCACGTCGCGCATGAGGTCGCCACGAGCCACCAGGTAGACGTGCTGGGGACCGATCCGAAAGTGGACGAGGTCGCCGTACCGCTCCTGGAGATCGGCCAGCGTCCCGGTCGGGTCGTGATGTAGGCCGGCCACGACGCGCAGGGATCCCGTTGCGCCCGGCCCCGGTGGAAAACGATGAAACGCGCTCAGGTGCGGTATCGTCGCCAGCCTCCCAGCATGTCCCAAACGACACTACAGCTGTCGCCGCCATGGTGGCTGCGAGCCTATCTCGTGGTGGGCGCCCTGCAGGGCTTGGCGATCGGGCTCACCGGACTGTTCCGCCCGGCCCACGTGGTCGGCTTCCCCCTCGCCACCACCCCTCTCAACACCCGCTTCGTGGCGTCGTTTTACCTGGCCGGGGCAACCGGCCTGACGGCATCGGCCCTCGCCCGGCGGACGATCGACACCCGCATCTACGTGATCGGCTTCACCGCTGTGACCGCACTGCTGCTGGCGGCGACCGTGTGGTACTGGTCGACCTACACCGCGGACGGCGTGCCGTATCCGTGGGTGACCTCGTACGTCCTGGAACCTCTTGCCGGCGTCGCCATCCTGGCCCGGCTGCGGCTGTGGCACGCCGCGATGCCCGGCAGGCATCCGATGACGTGGGTGTACGGGACGCAGGCGGTCGTGTTTGGGGCGCTCGGGGCCGTGCTCGCGGTGGCGCCCGGCGAGGCGGTGAAGCTGTGGCCGTGGGCGCTGACCGCCGTTCTGGCCCGAACCTACGCTGCCATCTTCCTCGCCTTCGCCCTGGGCGCTGCGCTGGCCGCGCACGAGGCGCGACCCCTGGCCGTGCGGCCGTTCGCGCTCAGCTCGCTCGTGCTGGTCGCGGCCGCGGCCGCCGTCTCCCTGATCCACCATGCCCGCTTCGACGGCGGGCCCGCGACGTGGGTCTGGGCGGCGGGGCTGGCCGTGGGCGTGGCCGGGCTGGTGGTTGCCAGCGCAGCCGCGCTTCGGCCGGGGTGCGGCTGAGATGAGGCCGCCGACGCTGCGGCCCTACCTGGCGCTGCTGGGCGCAGCATTGCTCGGTCAGGGGCTGGCGTCCTGGGCGCTCGACTGGAGCGGTCGCGGCGGCGACCGGTCGCTCTACCGGTTCGCGAACGCCGACCCCCTGCACGCGTTCATCCACGTCGTCTGGGGCAGCGTCATGATCCTGCTGGTCGCCCAGCCCCGGGGCGAGCGGTTCTACGCCAGGCTGGCGCTCGCCTTCGGGCTCTTCTACACCGCGCTGGCCATGCTGGGCATCGCCGTCCACCATCCGTTCGGCCTGCGGCTCGATGTGGGCGAAAACGTGTTTCACCTCATCGTCGGGCCGGTCACGCTGGCACTGGCGCTCGCCGCGATGCGCCTGGAGCGGTTGCCGGCATGATCGCGGCGCTGTCGGTCGTGGGCCTGCTGGGGGCGCTGGCGTTCGTGAAGACGTTCGAGCGCCACCTGCCGCCGTGGGTCGTTCGTGCCGGTCTGGCCGTGTTCGTGGTCGGCCCGCTGGCCGGTCTGGCCTGGTCGATGTGGGCGTTGTGGCAGCGCTCGCTGGTGCCGGTCGACCTGGTCATGTTCGTCACGCTGGCGGTGATCACCGGGCTGGGGACCTCGCTGGGCTACCACCGGTTGCTCACGCACCGCAGCTTCAAGACAAAGCCCTGGATCAAGGCGGCGGCGCTGGCGGCGGGCGCGATGGCCGTGCCCAGCCGCCCGATCGACTGGGCCGCCCGCCACCTCGAGCACCATGCCCACTCCGACCACGACGGCGATCCGCACAGCCCCATCGACGGCCTGCTGCACGCCCATGTCGGCTGGCTGTTCTCGGTCACCCCGGCCAAGCGCGACCGCTACTGCCGCGCGCTGATGCGCGATCCGACGGTGATGCTGATCGAGCGAACGGCGGTGGTGTGGCTGGCGCTGGGGCTGATCGTGCCCGCACTGGTGGACGGCTGGCGCGGCCTGCTGTGGGGCGGCATCGTCCGCATCGCGGTGCACAACCACACGATGTTCGCCGTCAACTCGATCTGCCATGCGTTCGGATCGCAGCCGTTCCAGACCGGTGACGAAAGCCGGAACAACCGGCTGATCGCGGTGCTCGCATTCGGCGAGGGCTGGCACAACAACCATCACGCGTTCCCCTCGATGGCGTACCACGGGATGGGCAGCAGGCCGGACGCCACCGGGTTGGTGATCCGGGCCTTGGAACGGGCCGGGCTTGCCTGGGACGTGCACCGTCCCAGCGCGGCGGCGATCGAACGCCACCGTGCCCGGCGGCTCCGGGCTGATCGGGCTGTCGCGGATTGACGATTCAGCCGCCGGGCTCAGCGGGAGCCGTTCCCTGGGAGTACGTCACCGCTGGGTAGAGGATGTCGGCGGTCGCCGAGGGAATCTGCCCGGAAAGCGGCTGGCCCGGTGACTTGACCGGGTAGTAGCGGACCTGGCCGTCCTCGACGAGGACGCTCCACCGGTGCGTCAGCCACAGGTGCCCGCCGGCCCGGATCTGCCACTGAAACCGGTCGAGCGGGCGCACGGCCGGGCCGGCGATGCGGGCGCCCTGCTGGTCGAACTGGCTCGCGTGGCACGGGCATGAGAAGCCGACTCCGGTCGCCTGCGCCGGGCAGCCGACGTGCGTGCAGCGATTCGAGAACACCACGAACATCGCGTCCGGCGCCAGCCAGTCGTGGTTCGCGTGCCCGGTGTAGTGGACATAGGCGAGCCCGCTCGAGACCAGCGGCTGCTCCGGGTCCTCGACGTAGTCCGCCGCGGTGGGGGCGAAACCCGACTCGGATGTGAATCGCTCGATCGGTCCCAGGTCGACAGGGGCGAACGTCGTCTCCTGGCCGGTTGATGCAAGTGCGTACCCGGCCGCGGGGACGGCTATCGCCCCTCCGATCGCCGCGCCGACGCCGACCGTCGCCGCGCTCAGGAAGCTGCGCCGGGTGGTTCCATTGCCGTGGTCGCTCATGTGGTGATCCTTTCCGTCTGTGGGTCGAGTACCGGCGCGGACGGCGAGCGGTTTGGTCGCTGCCGGTCTTCGTCAAGCCGGCGCCAACGGACGGCGGCCGCGACTGCGGAGCGTCAGACGGGACGAAGCTGGCGTGCGACAGCCGCCCGTCCGCGCACACGTTGCCTCGAACTCCGACCACAGCCGCACCTCAAGTGGGTCCGTGGCCGCACGAGCACGGGCACAGGATCAGCGTGGCAGCGAGCGCACGTCGCATGCTGGCGATGTCGGCACCTCGACCCGAGCCCATGGGCGGGCGGCATTGTCGGGTATCGTCAGCAGCCATGCGACGCGGGCGAACGTTTCTCGCCGGCTTGTCTGTCCCCCGCGTCCCTTCTGCCGCGGTCGCGGCGGCCGCCTACGCCGTGGTGACGGTCGCGCTGCTGTGGCCGGCGCTCAGCGGCCAGCGAGTGCTCGTCGCCGCGGCGGATCTCTACCTGTGGCCGCCCTGGCACTCCTCACGACCGGAGGGCCTGCATGACTATCTGAACCCGCTGCTGTCGGATCAGACACGGTCGTTTTACCCGTGGTTGTCGTACGCACGAGATCAGCTCCACGCCGGCCATCTGCCACAGTGGAATCCGTTCGCACTGTCGGGAACGCCGTTTCTGGCCAACGGGCAATCCCAGCTGTTCAGCGTGTTCAGCCTGCCAGTGTGGGTACTGCCGCTGAACTACGGCCTGGCCGTGTCCGCCGCGATGCGGTTGTGGGTGGCGGCGATGGGCGCGTTCGTGCTTGCCCGCCAGCTGAAGCTGGGATTCTGGCCCTGCCTGCTGGCCGGATTCGCCTTCGGCTTCTCGCCGTTCCTGCTGATCTGGCTGTACCACCCGATCTCCGGCGTGGTCGCGATGCTGCCCTGGGGACTCGTGTTCGCCGAGCGAGTGGCCCGCGGCGGCGGACGGTGGGACGTCGCCGGCCTGGCCGTCGTCGTGGCGGGGATGAACCTGAGCGGCTACCCGGCCGGCCAGGCGCACGTCTGTCTCGGTATCGGGATCTACGCGGCGGCCCGCGTGCTGACCGTGAACCAGCCTGGCTGGACAGGACGGGTCGCGAGGCTGGGCCTTGTCATCCTGGGGATCGTGCTGGGCGCGATGCTGGTGGCCTTCGTGCTGCTGCCCGTGGCCCTCGCAATCCCGGGCACCGCCGGGGTCGACATCCGGGCCGGCGGCGGTGGGTCGGTGCCGTTGTCGGGACTTCGGACGCTGTTCTTCCCCGACTGGTGGGGCCGGCCCAGCGGCGCAGCCGTTGACGGCCCGGGCACCTTCGCCATGCGCGACGATGGATCCGTCGCAATCGACATCGTATCGGTGCTCCGGCGCCGCATGGGCATCGGCAAATCATTGATCGGCGGACTCATCAACGAGTCGCGTCGCCTCGGAGCCCAGGCCCTC
>Ga0207674_10001851_pt1 | contig 26971 bp, 29 predicted proteins | sample KBSCornC72_FD_184303 | JGI IMG/M metagenome (GOLD analysis project Ga0207674, IMG submission 184303) | Corn rhizosphere microbial communities from Kellogg Biological Station, Michigan, USA - KBS Corn C7-2 (SPAdes) (version 2) | ecosystem: Host-associated > Plants > Roots > Rhizosphere > Soil ...
TCCTTCACCGGGCAGGCGTCGGCATCGACCAGGATTCGAACTTCGGTCATCGCGCCGCCCTTAGCCACCGCTGGTCGATATTGCATGGCGGGCGCGCCTCGCCGGGACTAAGGCCGTCGGCGCACCAGAGCATCCCCGGGAGATTTTCGACATGAACGCGACGCGCATCCTCATCGCCGCAGCCTTGCTCACGAGCAGCGGGGCCGCCGCCGCCCAGAGCGCAACCGACGCCCAATGCTTCATCCTCAGCAACGCCTTCGCCGCACAGGCGAAGGATGCCAATGCCAAGGACGCCGCCCAGGCGTCGGTCTTCTTCTACCTCGGCCGCATTCGCGAGGGCGCGACGGGGCCGCAGCTCAAGGCGCTGTTCGACGCTCAGGCGAAGACGATCACCCAGGCCAACGCCGGCAGCCTGCTCGACGCCTGCATCAAGACCGTCCAGACCAAGCAGGAGCTGATCCAGAGCATCTCGCCGCAAGCCAAGCCGGCGCCTGCGCCGGGCAAGTAAGGGCGCGCGGGGGACTTAGACCCTGACGGAAAAGGTGCGGCTAGCCGTTCTTGAGATTCTCGAGGCCGCGCACGCCGCCCTTCTGCGACGGCTGCGAGGCGTTGGTCTTGACCTTCGCCTTCTTCGGCTTGCGCGCTTCCTTGTTCGACCTCTGCTGTCCCTTGGCCATCACCGCTCTCCTGCCGGGCGCTGATGCACCCCATGCCTCGGCTATAGCCGCTCCGAAGTGCGCGGGCCAATTCGCCGTCAGGGACCTCGCTCACCGCCCCATCATCTGCCCCAGCGTCCGCCGCAGCCGCTCCTTGGCTTCCGGGCTGAGCGCCCCCCTGATCCCGCGGCGCGCTTCGGGAATGTGCGCATTGGGGTCGCCGTTCGCGTGGAACACGAAATGATCGAACATAGCGCGCCACGCGGCGCGCTGCTCGTCGGGGAGGCTGTCGAACGACAGCAGGGCGTGGAGCAGCGCGTTGACCGGCGCGAGGCCCGGCTGCGGCGGCGGAGCTTCGTCCCACCAATAGTTCACCAGCACGCTCAGATCATCGAGCGAGCGGACATGATGCCACCACATGTGCGGCACGTAGATTGCGTCGCCGGGCGCGAGCTCGGCGGTGTGGCCATGCGCCAGCGCTTCCGCGGCGCGGGGGTAACGCTCGAGGTCAGGCGCCTCGGGATCGACCAGGCTCGTCGGCGTCCCCGCGGGCGTGAACTCGAACGGGCCGATATAGAGGTTCGCGACCTGCTCGGGCGGGAACAAAGTGAACCGCCGGCGCCCCGCGACGACCACCGCGAGGTTGCTGAACATGTCGTGGTGGGTCGCGACCACGACGCGGTTGCCGATCCAGATCCGCGGCTCGATCGGCTTGTCGAAAAGCGCGAGCCGGTTCTCCTGGGTGAAGCCCGGCAGCGCGTCGGCGACCGAGACCGCCTGTGCCGCGATGGTCTCGGGCTCGGGTGCGGCCGCCGCGACGGCGAGGCGGTCGAGCACCGCGCTGACGGTCGCGGGCTCCCTCGTGAAATTCAGGCCCGCCATGTCCTCGGTGTAGAAGAGCTTTCCACGGTGGTCGGGCGCGGCGACGCTCATGTCGGTCTTCGCGCCGCTGTCGAAGCGCTTGAGATAGGCGGCCTTGTCGGACGCGCGGACGATCGGCCAGTCGGCGGCAAGCCCGCGCACCACGACGGGACGGCCGAGGCTCAGCAGCTCGGCGGCGGTGAGGCGGGCGGGATCGCCCGAATAGTCCTCGATCGTCTCGATGCGCCCGCTCCTCCTGCCCCGCCGCAGCATAGCTTGCGCGACAGCGGTGGCGAAATCTACAGCCGCAGCCATGTCCACCGCACCTGACTGGCAGCCGGCGCTCGAGGGGGAGCTTGTCCTTCTTCGCCCCACGCGGGCCGACGATTGGGACGAGATGTTCGCCGCCGCGTCCGACGCTTTGATCTGGGCCGGCCACCCGGCGAAGGATCGCTACACCGAGCCGCAATTCCGCAAATATTTCGACGGCGCGCTCGAATCCGGCGGGGCGCTGACCATCATCGACAAGGCGAGCGGCCGCATCGTCGGCTGCAGCCGCTATCACGACTATCGCCCCGACGAGAGCCGCGTCGAGATCGGCTACACCTTCCTCGTCCGCGCCTGCTGGGGCGGCGCGGTCAACGGCGAGGTCAAGCGCCTGATGCTCGCCCACGCCTTCCGCTTCGTCGAAACGGTCCAGTTCGCGGTCGCCGCGGACAATCTCCGCTCGCGCCGCGCGTGCGAAAAGATCGGCGCGACCCTGTCCGACCGCACCGAGATGCGCCCCACCGGAGGCGGGGACATCCCCTACTGCATTTACGAGATGAGTCGCGGCTGCATTTACGAGATGAGTCGCGGCGCAAGCCGAACCCGTTGATAGTGCTGATAAATCGTGATTTGCTGCGTTCGCCAGGTTCATGAGGGGAGACAAGGGCATGGCGAGTTCGAAGCTTTTCATTGCCGCCTTGTTCATCGCCGCCCCCGTCGCGGCGCTGGCGCAGGACGACATTGCCCGGCAGATCGTCAATGATCCGAGCGCGCCCGACGTCGCCGGCGCCAGGGCGACTCTTGTGGATGACGCCAAGGTCGAAGGCGGCAAGGCGCTGCGGATCGCGGTGCCGAAGAAGGGCGCCAACCCGTGGGATTCGACCGTCGGCGGCGCGATCAAGAAGCCGATCGCCAAGGGCGACCATCTCGTGCTGCATTTCTCGGCGCGGCTGCAGAAGGGGGAGAATGGCGCGACTGCGACGACCCTGCCCTACAATGCGATCCAGCTCGCCGGCGCGCCTTACACGACGCTCATGAGCGGCCCGGCCGAGATCGGTCCCGAGTGGAAGGTGTTCAACATCGCCGGCACGTCGAACGGCAACTATGCCGCCGGGGACCTCAAGGCGACGATCCAGCTTGCGACCGCCAAGCAGACGGTCGACTTCGGCCCGATCGTGGTCCTCGATACGTCGAAGTAGCGCGGCCGTGGCTCGATAAGCGCTGGCGGTGAAAGCCCCGCCACGAGTAAGATGAGTGCGCTTCGAAGGAGAGGACGATTGCCGACGGCTCTGCGCGGCCTGGTCCTGGGGTTGGCAATGACGGCCTCAACGGTCGCGGTCGCCCAGGCGCCGCGCATCGGCCGGCCGAGACCCGCGCCGCCGGGCCCCTCGACGCTCCCGCCGCTCCCGCCCGCGCAGATCGACGACAAGCTCGCCATCGGCGGCGACGACATCAAGGCGCGCAAGGTCGAGACGCGCATGACCGTCGAGGTGCACGTGAACGGCCGCGGGCCTTATCACTTCGTGGTCGACAGCGGAGCCGACACCACCGCTGTCGGCATCGGCGTCGCGCGCGCGCTTCAGCTCCCGCTCGGCACGCCGGTCATCCTCAACGGCATGACCGACCGCAACGTCGTCGACCGGGTGAAGGTCGCTTCACTGACGCTTGGGCCCAGCACGATCAGCAACCTCGAACTCCCGGCGCTCAAGGAAGAGGATCTCGGCGGCGACGGGATGATCGGCATCGATGCTTTGGTCCGCCAGCGGCTGATGATGGATTTCGACAATCGCATGATCAAGGTCGAGGACGCGTGGAAGCCCATCCAGCATTTCCCCGACGAGATCGTCATCGTCGCCCGCCTGCAGCACGGCCAGCTGATCCTGACCCACGTCAAGGCGGGCGGCTTCTCGCTCGAGGCCGTGATCGACACCGGCTCGGAAATTTCGATCGGCAATCTTGCCCTTCGCGACAAGCTCATGAGCCGGAACCTCAACAAGGACTGGACGATCTCGACCACCGGCGTGACCGGCAAGACGGTCGACCTCCAGCTGGGACTCCTGCGCGAGCTCCACGTCGGGTCGATCACCCTGCGCAACATCCCCATCGCCTTTGCCGACGTCCCGCCGTTCAAGGTCTTCGGCCTCGCCGACAAGCCGGCGCTGCTGCTCGGCACCGACGTGCTGGAGAATTTCCGCAAGGTCAGCCTCGACTTTGCCGGCCGCCGAGTGCGCTTCCAGCTCAGACGCTGCGGGATGCAGGTGGTGTCGATCGACACCTCCCCCGTGTCCACGCTGACGAGCTATTCGTCGTCGGGCGACACGTCGGTATGCGGCAGCTGATCTGACCTGGCGAAGATGCTCGGCCGAAGCCAGGAACTGATGCGGCGAGTCAGCGTCAGGTCCCCTTCGACGATGAGGTCGCCCGAGAGCACGGCATCGCGGTAGCTGCGCTCTTGCATCCACAATTGGCTCATCGTCCGGGCGGTGGTTGAGAAGAACACGTCGACGTCGCGGCCAGGCGGTGTGACGCAGACTTCGACCTTGCCGTCGCGAGCCAGCAGCCACCAATCGCGCTGTCCCGGAACGTCGTTGAACGTGAAGTGGATCACGGTCTCCCGGCCGCTGAGCTGGACGGGGTCCACGCTGCGCTCAAGGTAGAGCATGAGCATTTCGACATCCATGTAGTCGGTCGCGAGGGTATTGCGCGCCCAGCACAATCCCCACTCCCCGAGCGCGATGATGATCGGCTTGATCTCCTCGCAGGCTGGCGTTGGATAATATTCATGGCCACGCTGGCCGTTGATCCGGCGGCGCACGACGAGGCCTTGGATTTCGAAGGACTTGAGACGCGCCGCAAGGAGAGCGGGGGAAATGCTCCCCAGGCCCCGCTGGAGCTCGCTGAAGCGCCGCCCACCCATCAGCAGCTCGCGAATGATGAGCAAGGTCCAGCGCTCGCCGACGATCTCGACGGCCTTCGAAACAGGACAGAATTGGCCGTAGTTCATGAGGCCTCCGCTGCATGTCTAAATACGCTGGGACGACTCTGCATCCACTTCAAAACCTGTAGTTCGTTACTTCAGCAACTGAACTGGAGCGAACGGGGTAAATTCGGCAACCGAGGCTCCGCGCGGATCGTCCCGCGCTTTCGAAAAGGAGAAAAGGAATGCCGCTGGTCACAATCGACGTCATCAAGGATGTGTTCACCCCGGATCAGAAGAAGGCGATGATCGAGCAGGTCACGGATGCGATGGTCGCCGTGGAAGGCGAAGCGATGCGGCCCGTCACCTGGGTCAAGATCAACGAGATCGAGCAAGGCGACTGGGCAATCGGCGGGCAGAGGCTCGGCGCTTCGGCCGTCCACGCGATGGCCGCTGGAACCGCGAAATAATCATTACGCGGCCGTGCACTCATTTGGTGCTGCACGGCCGCGCTCGCGAGCCGGACCGACTTCTTGGTGGCTGGGTGAGAGACTTAGATTTCGACCTGGCTGCCGAGCTCGACGACGCGGTTGGCCGGCAGCTTGAAGAACTCCATCGCCGTTTGGGCATTGCGCAGCATCCACGCGAACAGCTTCTCGCGACATCTCGCCATCCCTGGACGGGTGGCGGTGAGCAAGGTCTGGCGCGACAGGAAGAAGCTGGTCTTCATGATGTTGAACTCGCGGCCGCAGTTGCTGAGGGGCGCCAGCGCCGCCGGGACATCGACCTCGTCCATGAAACCATAGTGGAGCACGATCCGATAGAAGCCCTCGCCTTCGTCGCTGATCGTCAGCCGCTTCTCTTCACCGATATGCGGCACATCTTCGATCGCCACCGTAAGCAGGATGTTGCGTTCGTGCAGGACCATATTGTGCTTGAGGTTGTGGAGCAGCGCGGGCGGGACGCCGTCGGCGGTGCTGGTGAGGAAAACGGCCGTGTTCGGCACTCGCGCGGCGCTGGTCGCGGCGGACTTGATGAACACCTTGAGCGGCAGCGCAGCCTGCGCCAGGCGGTCGATCATCAGCTGGCGGCCCTTGGCCCAGGTCGTCAGCAGCACGAAGGCGATCGAGCCGACGAGGAGCGGGAACCAGCCGCCGGCGAACAGCTTGGTCAGGTTGGATGCGAAATAGAGTCCGTCAACGGTGAGGAAGACGCCGATTTCGATTGCGACGAGCCATAGCGGCCACTTCCAGACGCGCACTTCGAGAACCGCGAGCATGAGCGCGGTTATGAACATCGTTCCGGTCACGGCGATGCCGTAAGCCGCAGCAAGGTTGCTCGATTCGCGGAAGCCGAGGATCAGGAGCACGACGAGCACCATCAGTGCCCAGTTGATCGAGGGGATGTAGATCTGTCCCGCGGCGCGTTCGCTGGTATGGGCGACGGACAGGCGCGGCATTAGACCGAGCTGGATCGCCTGGCGGACCACCGAATAGGCTCCGGTTATCACCGCCTGGCTGGCGATGATCGTCGCGACCGTGGCGAGCGCCACCATCGGCAGCCGCAGGCCTTCGGGAGCCATCAGGTAGAAGGGGTTTTCGGCGGCGGACGGGACGCGCAGCATCAGCGCCGCCTGGCCGAAATAATTGAGCAGCAGCGCGGGGAAGACGAGGAACAGCCAGGCCATGGTGATTGGGCGCCTGCCGAAATGGCCCATGTCGGCATAGAGGGCCTCGGCCCCCGTGACCGCCAGCACGACCGAGCCGAGTGCGAGAAAGGCGAGCGTGCCGTCATGGACAAAGAAGCGCACGGCCCAGACTGGATTGACCGCCTGCAGGACGGCCGGATGCGCCGCGATCTGCCGGATGCCGAGAAGTGCGATGACCATGAAGTAGAAGAGCATCACCGGACCGAAGAGCCTGCCGACTGCGTCCGTCCCGCGCTTCTGAATCGCGAACAGCCCGACGAGGATGATGATCGCGAGCGGGATCACGTAGGCGGTAAGCTCGGTGTTGACGGTTTCGAGCCCCTCCACGGCGGACAGCACCGACACTGCAGGGGTGATGATCGCGTCGCCGAAGAACAAAGCCGTCGCGGCGACGCCGAGCAGGACCAGGCCGCTGCCCCACTTCCGAGTGCCGCTGCTCCGCTGGATCAACGCGAGCAGCGACAGGCTGCCGCCTTCGCCCTTGTTGTCGGCGCGGAGGATGATGCCGACATATTTGATCGTCACGATCAGCATCAGCGACCAGAACATCAGGCTCAGCGCGCCGAAGATGTGCAGTTTGTCGACGCTCAGCGGATGATGGCCGACGAACACCTCCTTCATCGCGTAGAGCGGGCTGGTGCCGATGTCGCCGAACACCACGCCGGTGGCGCCGAGGGTCAGAAGCGCCGTATGCTGCGAGTGCGAAGTGGAAGCGGCGGGAATTTCGGCCGATGCGACTATTGTCGTCATGTCAGCCCTCCCCTTTCGAAGGGCGGCGCTCATTGCGCCTCGTCTTCGTGTAGTTCAAGAAAAATGTTGCAGTGCAGCAAAGCTGCTGGCCGGATTTAATCTGCCTGTAATGATGCGCCCGCTAGCGCTCGCAACCATTCTCTCTTTGAACAAATGCCCCGCGTTCGTTTAAGACCGCCGCGCCTGAGGCCTTATGAACTTCCGCAACATCTCTTCCTGGTGCATCCGCAACCCGGTCTTTCCGATCGTGCTGTTCGTCGGCCTGATGCTCGCGGGCCTCGTCTCCTTCAACCAGATGACGGTCACGCAGAATCCCGACATCGAATTCCCGGTCGTCGTCGTGGGTGTGAGCCAGCCAGGCGCAGCCCCTGCGGAAATGGAAAAGCAGGTTACGCAGCAGATCGAGGCCGCAGTGCGCGCCGTCAACGGCATCGACGAAATCGATAGCTCGGTCAGCGAGGGCTACAGCCAGACGGTCGTCCAGCTGCAAATCGGCACGCCCGTCGACCGCGCCGTCAATGACGTGCGCAATGCCATTGCCCAGATCAGGGGCAACCTCCCCGAAGGCATCCTCGAGCCGACAGTCCGGCGCTTCGACACGTCGGCGTCGCCGATCATGTTCGTTGCCGCCCAAAGCACCGACATGAGCCTCGAGCAGCTGAGCTGGTACGTTGACAACAACGTGTCGAAGCGGCTGCTGGGGATCTCCGGCGTCGCCGGCGTGACGCGCGAGGGCGGCGTGAGCCGCGAGATCCGCGTGATCCTCGATCCCGCGGCGCTTCAGGCGCAGGGGCTTACCGCGGCCGAGGTCAACCAGCAGCTGCGGCAGGTGAATATCAACGCGGCTGGCGGCCGGGCCGAGATCGCCGGTTCGGAACAGTCGGTCCGCGTGCTCGGCAATGCCCCTTCCGCCTACCAGCTCGGACAGACGGAGATCTCGCTTCCCGGCGGGCGCTTCGTGCGGCTCGCCGACATCGCGCAGGTCAAGGACGCTTATTCCGAGCAGCGCAACTTTGCCAAGCTCGACGGCCGGCAGGTGATCAGCTTCAACGTGCAGCGGGCGAAGGGCGCGTCCGACGTTTCGGTTTATGATGACGTTTGGAAGGAGCTGCGGAAGATCGAGAAATCCGACAAGCGGGTACGCTTCTCGGAAATCAACAATTCGGTCGATTACACCAAGAACCAGTACAAGTCGGCGATGGAGGGCCTGCTCGAGGGCGCGGTCCTTGCCGTGCTCGTCGTCCTGCTGTTCCTGCGCGATCTCCGCGCGACCGCGATCTCGGCGCTCGCGATCCCGATGTCCGCGATCCCGGCCTTCTGGTTCATGGGCATGCTGGGCATCAACTTGAATGGTCTGTCGCTGCTGGCGATGAGTCTGGTCGCCGGCGTGCTCGTCGACGACGCGATCGTCGAAATCGAGAACATCGTACGCCATATGCGCATGGGCAAGTCAGCCTATCAGGCGGCGCTCGACGCGGCGGACGAGATCGGCCTTGCCGTGCTCGCGACGACCATGTCGATCGTCGCGGTGTTCCTGCCGGTTGCGCTGATGCCCGGCATATCCGGCCAGTTCTTCAAGGCTTTCGGCTTCACCGTTGTGGTTTCGGTGCTGATGAGCCTGCTCGTCGCACGGATGATCACGCCCCTGATCGCCGCCTATTTTCTCCACGGCAAGGGCATTCAGCCGCACGCGGCGGGCCGCGCGATGGACAAATATCTGAGCCTGCTCAGCTGGTCCCTGAACACCGCCAAGGCGCACGCTTATGCGCTGCGCCATCCAGGGCGCTGGGGGAAGCTCAAGAGCCTGCGCTTCGACCACCGGCTCGTGATGGTCGGCGCCGGCTTTGGCGCGCTGGTCCTCACCGTCATGCTCATCGCCACCCTGCCAATGACGTTTCAGCCACCGATCAACATCGATACCTCGACCGTGCAGATAAGCCTTCCGCCCGGTTCGACGTTGAAGGATACGGAGGCCGTCGTCGACCGGGTCACCGGAATCGTGTCGGCGAACCCGGACGTCGAAAGCGCCTTCGAGCGGATCAACGTCGGCAACGGACAAATCGAGCTCAAGCTCAGGAAGGATCGCAAGCTTACGAGCACCGAGTTCGAGCGCTCGCTCGCGCCCAAGCTTGCGGCCATTCCCGACGCGCGGGTCAACTTCCAAAGCCAGAACGGCGGCGGCCCCGGGGGCGCGTCGCGTGACATCATGCTCTTCCTCGGCGGCGAGGATCCCGTGAAGCTCGACGCCGCCGCGAACAGGATCGCCGCCGAGATGCAGACGATACCGGAACTTCGCGCGCCGCGCGTCGCCGGCGACCTTGCCACGCCCGAAATCGTGATCAAGCCGCGCTTCGACCTCGCCGCCGACCTTGGCGTCACGACGGCCGCGCTGAGCCAGACGATCCGCATCGCGACCCTCGGCGACATCGAGCAGAACAGCGCCAAATTCTCGCTGTCCGACCGCCAGATCCCGATCCAGGTCTCGCTTCCGGACAATCAGCGCAAGGACATTTCGACCCTCGAAAACCTGCCGGTCCCAACCTCCAGCGGCGGCTCGGTGCCGCTCAAGTCCGTCGCCAACATCAGCTTCGGTGCAGGCCCGGTGAGCATCCAGCGCACCGCGCAGCAGCGCCGTATTGCGGTAGGTGCGGACCTGGCGCCCGGCTTCGTCACCGGCGACGCCTGGAAGAAGATCGAGATGCTGCCGTCGGTGAAGAAGCTTCCCGAAGGCGTGTCGCGGCTCAACCTCGGACAGACGAAGTGGCAGGGCGAGATGATCAAGAACTTCATCGTCGCACTGTTCGCCGGCGTCCTCCTCGTGTTCGCCGTGCTGGTGTTGCTCTACCGCCGGTTCCTTTCTCCGTTCGTCAATATGGGCTCGCTGTGGCTCTGCCCGCTGGGGGCGGCGCTCGCCCTGCACATTGCCCGGCAGCCGCTCTCGCTCCCGGTGTTCATCGGGCTCCTCATGCTGTTCGGCATTGTCGCAAAGAATTCGATCCTGCTCGTCGACTTCGCCGTCGAGATGATGAACCATGGAATGGCCAAGGATGAAGCGATCCGCGAAGCCGGGCACAAGCGCGCCCAGCCGATCGTCATGACGACTGTCGCGATGGTCGCGGGCATGCTGCCGATCGCTCTCTCCATCACCGGCGATTCAAGCTGGCGCGCGCCGATGGGGATCACCGTCATCGGTGGTCTTATTTTCTCGACGCTGCTGACGCTGCTTCTCGTGCCTGCTTATTTCTCGATCGCCATCTCGATCGAGGGGCGGATTGGACGCGTCTTCCACCGGCTGGTCGGCGAGGACGCGCACCAGGTCGGCCGTCCTGTCGCCGCGGAATGACTGTTGAAGTCCGACCGGCAAACCTCAGAGGCTTATTGACGGACATCAATTGTCGGCGATCAAGTTTGACGCGCGGCAGCGCAATCGACTGAAGCGCCGGGCAATGGCTTCCCTTCCCTCGACCCGCCCGCAGCGCCGCCTCGGCGACTATAGCGCCGACTACCGCATGCTGATCCTCGCCGCGATGGCGACCGTTTGCGGCACGGGCGGGGCGTTCAGCGCCTGGGCGCTGCTCAAGCTGATCGCGCTTGCGACCAACCTCTTCTGGTACGGCCATCTGTCCTTTGCCGCGGCGGCGATCGCCAGCCGCCCCGCGCTGCTGGTGGTCCTGATCCCCGTGCTCGGCGGCCTGATCGTCGGCCTCATGGCGCGATACGGCTCGGACAAGATCCGCGGCCACGGCATCCCCGAAGCGATCGAGACCATCCTGTTCGGCGACAGCAAGCTGTCGCTCAAGGTAGCGATCCTGAAGCCAATCTCGTCAGCGGTGTCGATCGGCAGCGGCGGCCCCTTCGGCGCCGAAGGACCGATCATCATGACCGGCGGCGCGATCGGGTCCTTGTTCGCGCAGTTGTTCAAGTTGAGCGCGGCCGAGCGCAAGACGTTGCTGGTCGCCGGCGCGACCGCCGGAATGACCGGCATCTTCGGCACGCCCTTCGCCGCGATCATGCTGGCTGTCGAGCTGCTGCTGTTCGAATGGAAACCGCGCAGCTTCGTGCCCGTGGTGACGGCGGTGCTGGTCTCGTTCGCGTGGCGGCCGCTGCTGGTCGGCGCGGGTCCGCTGTTCCCGTTCGCGGCGCCGACTCCGGCAGGGATCGAGCCGGTCGCGATTTCCGCCGCCCTCGGGCTGGTCACGGGCCTGCTCGCCGCCTTCATGTCCTTCCTGCTGTACCGCATCGAGGACGGGTTTCACGCGCTGCCGGTTCACTGGATGTGGTGGCCGGCGCTCGGTGCTGTCGTGGTCGGGATCGGTGGGCTGTTCGACCTGCGCGTGCTCGGCGCCGGCTACGGAGTCATCCAGTCCCTCGTCAACGGCAACCTGGTCGTCAAGGCGGTCCTGGTTCTACTGATCGTCAAGGCGATCGTCTGGCTGGTGGCCTTGGGTTCGGGGACGTCGGGCGGGATCCTCGCGCCTTTGCTGATCCTCGGCGGCTGCGCCGGCTTCCTCATCGGTCAGTATCTTCCAGGCGACCCCGGCTTCTGGGCGATGGTCGGGATGGCGGGCGTGATGAGCGGGACGATGCGCGCGCCGATGACGGGAGCCCTGTTCGCCGCCGAGCTCACCAATCATTTGTCGGCATTGCCGGAGACGATCGCTGCCGGCGCGGCGGCCCACGCCATTAGCGTCCTCGTCATGAAGCGCTCGATCCTGACCGAGAAGATCGCCCGGCGTGGCCGGCACATCCTTCGCGAATATACGGTCGACGCGCTCGAGTTCCTGCTCGCCGGGCAGATGATGACTCCGAACCCGGAGACGCTCCCGGGCGACATGCCGCTCAGCGAAGCGGCGCGCTTCTTTGCCGAAAAAGCGACCCATCGTTCCTATCCCGTGGTCGACTCCGAAGGGCGCCTGCTCGGGCTCGTATCGCGCCAGGATGCGCTCGAATGGCGGGTCGCCGGCCATAGCGACAGCCGTCTCGCCGACACCCTATCCGATGCGTCCACCGGCTTCGCCTTCCCCGAGACCTCGTGCGGCGAAGTGGCCGACATGATGGTCGAGTCGGGCGTCGGACGGGTTGCGGTGGTTGACCCGCAGACGCGCAAGGTGATCGGCATCATCTCGCGCCAGGACCTGCTCAAAGTGCGCTCCCAGCAGAAGAGCGTCGAGCAGCGTTAGCGGCTTCCATCGGCTTCGTTTCGCTGACGTTCAGTTACGCCGAACCGAAGCGCTCCGCAGGACGAGCGGACAACCATCACAGGGATTCGGATGTTGATGCGCTGGGAACTTCACCAGCAACAGAGAGAGTCTGACATGAAACGCACAATCATCCTTGCCCTCGGCGCGGCTGCGCTCGGGACCCTCGCCACCATGCCTGCGGACGCGCAGCGGTGGCACAACAACTGGCGGGCGGCTTGGCGGACGATTGCCTACACGCAGGTCAACGGCCGCGACCGCGACACGATCCGGGTGCCCGGAACTGCCCGCTACCGCCAGCTCCGCGTCTGCGTCTTCGGTGGTCCGATCGAGATGCGCGACGTAGACGTCTGGTTCCGCAATGGCGGGCACCAGGACATCGGCACCCGCTCGCTGATGCGCGCGGGAACGTGCACCCGCAACCTCGACCTCCGCGGCAACCGCAGGGACGTAAGCTACGTGCGCTTGCGCTACATGCCGCTCCGCCGTGGCTGGGTCCCGCCGGTGGTGCGCGTGCAGGTACGCTGACCGCCAGTAGCGACATGGGGCGGCACAGGGTTGCCGCCCCTTTTGCGAACCTTTTGTTCACCTCTCCGGCGCACAATCGGCCCGGGGTAGGTACATATGGCTCAGCAAAAACAACCCGAACGCCGCCGCGTCGCAAGAACCGCGCTTCGGCTGAACGCGACGATGCGCGACGGCAGCCGCAGCAAGGTCGCGGCGAAGGTCATTGATATGTCCACCCACGGCTGCCGGATCGAATGCACCACCACGGTGGGCGACGACAGCTGGGTATGGCTCAACATCGCCGGGCTGGAGTCGCAATATTCGCGGGTCGTCTGGCACTGCAACGAGTTCATCGGGCTCGAGTTTGAAAAGCCGCTGTCGGACGCCGTGTACGAGCGGCTGCTCCAAGGGCAGGAGCAGCTCGAGGAAGAAACCATTGCCGAGCTGCGCGACATCGCCAGCCGGACGCATTGGCTGGCACGCCAGGCGGACGACGGACAGATCGCGCTACTTGCCGATCTGTCGCGCAAGTGCGCGGTCGACGCGATCGTTCAGGGTCTTCGCCGCGGCGAAGGCGAAAAGGCCAAGCGCGCGGGCGCCTGAGCGCCCGCTTCCTTAAATTAGTTGGCTGCTTCGGCTTCGCCGCTGAGGATTCGGCCGATGCCGCCCGCGGCCTCAATCCGGTCGCCAAGCGAGCCGCGCGGCAGGTCCTCGGCCAGCGCCCAGGCGAGCACCGCCTCCAGCTGGGCGATGGCGTTTTCGTCGCACAGGCCGTCGAACGCGAGCTTGACCACAGGCGTCATCGGCGAACGGAGTTGGATCTTGAGGCCCTTCGACTCGACCAGCTTCAGATACTCCTCGGCATGGTCCTCGGCGTCCAGGGCGAAATCATAGGCCGCGCTGAGGCCCTCGTAGAGCGCCGCATTGGCGCGCAACCGGGCCTGCCGCGCCTCGTCGGCCTTGGCGCGGACTTCCTGAAGTTTACTCTGCAAGATTCCCTCCGATGCTCTGGTGGGTTGTTTGGCCGCCTTGGCGGGCGCGTCCTCGACCGGCTCCTCGGCAGGCTGCTGCGCCTGCTCTTCCTCCGCGGCCTTGTCCGATAGCTCTACGGTGTTCGCCTCTGCTGGGGCTTCCTCGGCCACCGGCTCTTCGGCCCTGGCCTTCTTCGCCGGCTTCTGCTCGGCAGGAACCGGCTCCACCTTGACGCCCTGGGCGTAGAAGCCGGTCAGTCCGGCAAGGCTGTCGAACAGCTTGGAAAAACCCGGAGCCGCCTTCGCGATGGCGGCTGCGACCGGCTCCCCGGATTCCTCAGGTTCCGTGGGCGCCTGTTCGGCTTGTGCCTCGGGTTCTACGTCTTCAGCTTCTTCCGGAGGGTCATCGACGACTTCTTCCACGAGCTCCAGCTCATCAGGTTGTCCCAAAACGGTCACCGGTGTTTCGGCGACCGGCTCAGGTGCGACTTCGGCTACCGGTTCTTCGTCAATGGCCTTCTCGGCGACGGGCTCCTCGACGAGCTCCTCCGCGACTGGCTTCTCGGCCACCTCCTCGGCGACCGGCTCCTCAGCCACCTCCTCGGCGAGCGGCTCCTCGGCCGGCTCCGGATCGGGTTGCCTGGGCTCGGCGCTCTTCGCCGGCTTCTCCGCGGCCTTGGCGCCCTTGGCGGGCACCGTCGCGAAGCTCACGAGGGCATAGACATAATCGACCCACGCGCCGCCGCCACTCAACGGCAGCAGGGTGACCCAGCAACGGGTCGTGCCCGCGTCGGTCGCATATTCGTCCTCGAACGCGAGGAAGTCGCGCGAGATGGCGACGATGGGCAGCTTCTTGGCGATGCTCGCCAGGATGGACGGGTTCGCCGCGTCCATGATCTGCTCGGGCCAGCCCTCGTCGCGCAGCGCTTCACCGAGATGCCGGATCTCGGCATCGTGGCCGCCGCTCAGCAGCTCGAGAAGGACGCTCGACGGTCCCGCGTCCGAGATTTCCAGCGGATCGAGGTCGTGAAGCGGCGGGAATTCCTTGTCGCCGCGGATCGAGAGCCAATAGCTCAACACCTGGGCATGCCGCTGCCGCTCGGCGGCATCGATCGTCTTCAGCGCCGTCAACAGCCCCTCAGCTGCCGGCTGTTCGGCTGCCTGCATTCGGGATGATGGCGCCCCCATTCATTCGACTCCGCTCGCGTGACCCGCGGAAGCTTGTGCCTTTATGGTGCTTAGAAAGGGTTAAGACGAAAACCACCGCCCGGTCGCCGGAGCGGTGGAATTCGCCTTTGTGCTGCGGCGCGGAGGTCAGGCGAGCTCACGCTCCTCAGCCTGCTCCTCGACCATCGCGTCCGGCAAGCCCGCCGAAGGGTCGACGGCCTCGGCCGTGCCGGCAGCGGCCTCGCGCTCGCGCTTGTCGAAGAAGGCGGCGCGCTTCAACCGCGCCTTCAACGACACCGACGGATTTGCCGGGCTGGGGCCGCGATAGGCGCGCTCGATCCAGCTTTCACCCGGAAGACGGTCGTCGTCGGCGGTCGGCTCTGCCGTGAGTGAAGCTTGCTCCGCAGGCTGTTCGTTGCCCCACGCAAATGCGGATGGCGCGACGATGGCGGGCTGTTCTTCGTGCACCACGGGCTCGGGCGCAGGTTCGGCTTCGAACGGTTCGTAGGCCATCGTCTGCGCATCGGCCCATTCCTGCTCCTCGCGACGCCGGCGGCGGCTTCGCGCCATTGCGATCGCCGCAATCGCGAGGATCAGCAGTGCGAGCACCGCGCCGCCGATGAGCATGGTCGTGCGATTCAGGCCCGTCAGCCGGCTCGAGGCCGCAGTCGCGGGAGCCGGTGCGGGCTTCGCGCTCATGTTCACCACCGGGGGCGGCTGGTGCGACGCGGCCGTAGCCGCCGGCGGAGCCGCTGCCGGTGCGGGCGCAGGCGCCTTCGCCTGAGTGGCGGCATGGCTAGCGACATGCGTTGGCGCAGGACGGCTGACAGAGCGCGCCGGCGCCGCGGCGGGCTTCGACGCGGCGACATGGGTCGTATGCTTGACCGTCCTCGTCGTCACCGTCTTTGTCGTCGGCGTGCTTGTATCGGCCGCGGGCAAGGTGCTTGTGTCGATGGTCGTCGGGGCCGCCGTGTCAGGCGTGGGCGACGGCGTGGGAGCCGGCGTCGGCGTCACCACCGGGGCGGGCTCGGTCGTGACCGGCTGAGCTTGCTGGGCGGCGATCGGGGTTGATGAAAGCGCCAGGGCCGCGGCAATCGCGGGGAGGGCGCTGGTTCGGGCGTATCTGTGTGCTTTCCTCATAATGGTCAAAAACACCCACGCACGCACCCCTGGACGCAAGGTTATCGTTCGGCCGACGGGTAACGTCGGCAGACCGACGATTAGAGGAACCGCGGCGCGCCGCTGATCATTTCTGCACCGTATCCGCCACTCGAGCAGGAGAGGGTCATGTCGACCGCAAAGACCACCACCAACCATGACGAGATCCGCCGCTGGGTCGAAAAGCGCGGCGGTCATCCGGCGGTCGTCGCCGCCACCGAGAACAGCCGCGGCCGCGGCGGCGGGCTGCTGCGAATCGACTATGATGAGCCCGGCGGCAACGACGACGATCGGCTGCACCGCGTCACCTGGGACGAATTCTTCCGCATCTTCGACGATAATGACATTGCCTTCCTCTACGATCCCGAAGGCGACAGCCGCTTCAGCAAGTTCGTGCAGAAGGAATCGGCCGACCGCTGACGCGGTTCAGCCATGCGCAAAAAGGGCGTCCGTTGCCGGACGCCCTTCGCCTTCGACGCGTGCTCTCGCGTGAACTTGCTACTTCTTCTTGGTGGTGGTGTTCGAGGTCGTGTTGGACGAGGAGTTCTTCACCGCCTCGGCCTTGTTCTCGCCTTCGTTCTTGATCGCCGCGGCCTCGTTCGAAGCTTCGTTCTTGACCGCGTTGGCCTTGTTCTCGGCGCTGTTCATGATGTTGGCCGCTTCGTTCTCGCCGGCGGCCTGGACGTTCTCGGCCTCGTTCGACGCATTGGCTTCGACCGCCGAAGCCTGGTTCTCGGCCGGAGTCTTCTTGTTGCAAGCCGCAAGCGCCACGACGGCGGCGGCAATGATCATGGTGGTGCTGGTCTTCATACGCTTTCCCCGTGTTGGCGCCTTGATCAGGCGACGGCAGCAGATAGCGGCCGGTCGATGACCGCCACATGTCAGTAACATTAACTGGCGTTCGACTCAGCAACCGAGTCGCTGGCAGACGTCCGATTGGCCGCTATTTGAGCGCTTTGACCGCAGCCAGGGACTTCGAGACGTGCTGGCTGAAGTCCAGGTCGTCGTGGACCATGACGATCTTGCCGCTCTTGTCGATCACGTAGGACGTGCGGGTCGTGATGCCCGGATGGGCGGCCCAGGCGACATCATATTCCTTCTGAATCTCGGGCGTGGCGGTGGCCACCGGGAAGGCGCTGCGGCATTCCTTGGTCGAGAAATCGTGCAGGGTTTTGAGATCGTCACCGGACATGCCGACCACCTGCGCGCCCGCCTTTTTGAAGTCGGAGATCGACTCGCTGAACGCGTGCGCCTCGGCCGTGCAGCCGCTGGTGAAGGCCTTGGGGAAGAAATAGAGCACGACCGGCCCTTTCTTGAGCATGTCGGCGAGGTGGATCTTGAATTCCTTGCCGCCGACGGCGCCGGTGCTCGTAAAGTCCGGCGCCTTCTCGCCCACTTTGAGTGCGGCAATCGCAGGACTGGCGGCCAGGCTTGCAGCAGCGAGTGCAAACAGAAGCTTGCGCATAAGCGGACTCCCTCAAATGATACCGATTGGTCTGTGGACCACTTACCGCGCTGCGTTCAAAAGCGCGAGTGTGCGTTCGTCGCGCTGCCCGTCATAGAAGCCGCCGAGCGCTTCGGCGAACAGAGCCTCGGGTTCCACCTGATCGAACAATGTCATGCTCGAGCGCAGCTTCAGCGCGTCGATCTGGCCAAGGATTTGCTCGGCGCTGCGACGGCCAGCCCAGGGTAAGACCGCGCCGACGCACTCGCGCAGCCGGAGCCCGAGAACCGCGTGCGCCAGATAGGCGCGCGCCTCGTCGAGGGAGCCGATGCCGTAATGTTGCGCGGCGGGGCTATGGCCGAGGCCGCGAAGCTGCGGAAAGATGAACCAGATCCAGTGGCTCCGCTTCGCGCCTGCGCGGAGCTCGGCGAGCGCCGTTTGAAAGGCGCCCTGCTGGGCGTGGACGAAGCGCTGGAGATCATAAGGGTCGCTCACGCCGGCAGCATGCGCCGTGGCGCGGCGGCGGGGAAGAGCGGCTCGCGCCTACTGACGCGGCGCGAGCAGCCCCGTCAGCACGTAGAAGAGGATCATCACCGGACCGGTCATCAGCGTCATCGCGATGAAGATCAGGCGAACGATCGTCGGGTCGACGCCCGTGTAGTCGGCGAGACCGGCGGCGACGCCCATAACCTTGGCGTCGCCGCGGTTGATGAGGAAACGTTGGTTCATTCGAGTTTCCTTTTGGCTCGAGCGAGCTCAGGCGATCGGCAGCGAGGTGGCGGCCGAGACCAGCAGAAGCGCGGAGAGGAATGCACCGGCGAGAACGGTTGCGGTCTCACGGGCGGAAGCGAAAGAAGCGAACATATTGATTACCCCTTAGTCATTGTCTTGGCCGACCCGACCATCGGGCCGACGCGAATATCAATGCAGGGGCCGTGCCAATTGAAAAAAGGTCTTACTTTTCAGTGGTAGCAATCAGCCATCAGGAGATTTTGCCGGCAAGCGCCACCGCTTGTTGGTGAAAATTCCCACGCCCTGTTGGGGCTTTGTCAGCTCGAAGTCGTGCTTCCGCCGTCGGGGTGCAGCACCTGGCCAGTCATGTAGCTCGAATCCTCGCACGCGAGGAACAGGAAGGAAGGCGCAACCTCGTTCGGCTGGCCCGGGCGGCCCATCGGCGTGTCCTTGCCGAATTTGGGTAGGTCCTCCTTGGGCTGGCCGCCCGACGGGTTGAGCGGAGTCCAGATCGGGCCTGGCGCAACTGCGTTCACGCGGATGCCTTGCTTGACCAGGTTCTTGGCCAGCGAGCGGGTGAAGCCGACGATCGCGCCCTTGGTCGAGGCGTAATCGAGCAGGTCGGGCGAGCCCTTGTAGGTCGTTTCCGACGTGCAGTTGATGATCGCCGAGCCCTCCTTCAAATGCGGCCGCGCGGCCTGGGTCATGAAGAACATGCCGAAGATGTTGGTCTGGAAGGTCCGGCGGAGCTGGTGCTCGTCGACATCGGTCACGTCCTTGTCCGGATGCTGCTCGCCGGCGTTGTTGACGAGGATGTCGAGCCGGCCGAGCTGATCGAGAGTCTGCTGGACAGCCTGTTCGCAGAATTGCTTGTCGCCGATGTCGCCGGCGATCGTGATCGCGCGGCGCCCCTCCTGCTCGACGATCTGTTTGGTCTTCTGAGCATCATCATGCTCGCACAGGTAGAGGATGGCGATGTCCGCGCCCTCACGGGCGAACAGCGCGGCGACGGCCCGGCCGATCCCGCTATCCGCGCCGGTTATGACCGCAACCTTGCCCTGGAGGCGGCCTGAGCCGGGGTAGCGCGGCTGCCAGTCGGGCTTCGGCTCGAGCCCGCTTTCGTGCCCAGGCTCCTGGTCCTGATGAACCATTGGCTCCATGACGTCAGATTCTTGGCCCATGATCGCTACTCCTTTGGCGCGATTCCCATGTCCTCGCGCTCGAATTCCTCAACCGTCGCCTGATTCATCCCGTCGTCGCCAACGGTGCTGCCCGGCTTGCGTTTGGGCGTTCGCGTCGCTGATGGCCTCGATGCAGGCGCCTTCTTCGGGGACTTTGTCATAAGCAATCGGCCAACCGCCGTGGCGCGCCGCGGTTCCCGCGGTCGCCGCCCTCTTCAGCCGCGGCGGCGCTTCTCGGCATTTGGCTTCTGGACATCGGCCGATGTGGACTGGGCAGCACGGCAGCGCGCGAGCAGCGTCGGAAAGTCGAACTCACTGTTTTCGATCAGCGCCGCGCCGGTCGCCTCGGTGCACTCGGCCTCGGTCGCATAATGCGCCGGCAGCGTAGTCACCGGCGCGCATGAGGCGCCGCCGTCAGCGCAGCCGAAGATGGCAATGACGAAGTAAGCCGGTCCCATTTGGCAAATCCCCGATAAGCCTCTGTTTAACCGTCCATTTCAGCCCCGGTTCCGTCGCTTCTCCGGCAATTCGTTTGCTGCTCGCGCTCCGCATTCCTACGTTGCGCCGATGGCCACAGCAGAGACCCAGCAGAAAAAGCCGAATGCCGGCTTCGCCGCGCTGTGGCGATTCCTGCCGATGCTGTGGCCGAAGGGCGAGACGGAGCTGAAGGTGCGCGTCGTCGCCGCGGTGCTGCTGGTTCTGGCGGGCAAAGCGGTGACCCTGCTCGGTCCCTATGCGCTGAAGCTCGCGGTCGACCGGATGAGCGCGCACGCGGCGTTCGCCGTCGTCGCCGGCCTCGTCCTCGCCTATACCGCGGCCCGGTTCGGCGGCGTGCTGTCGGACAATTTACGCAACGCGATCTTCGAGGAGGTCGGGCAGGACGCCGCGCGGCGGCTTGCCGGCAGCGTCTTCCGCCACGTCCATGACTTGAGTCTCCGCTTCCATCTGGAGCGGCGCACCGGATCGCTGACCAAGATCGTCGAGCGCGGGACCAAGAGCATCGACATGATGCTCTATTTCCTGCTGTTCAACATCGCCCCGACCGTGATCGAGCTCGGCGCCATCTGCGTGATCTTCTTCGTCAAGTTCGGCGGTGGCCTCGTCGTCGCGACGCTGGCGATCGTCGCCGTGTATATCGCCTTCACGCGCAAGGTCACCGACTGGCGCTCACAGATCCAGCGCGACATGAACGACGTCGACAACAAGGCGATCGGCCGCGCCGTCGACTCGCTGCTCAACTACGAGACCGTCAAATATTTCGGTGCAGAGGACCGCGAGGCGCGGCGTTACGAAGAGGCCGTCGGCGCGTTCGCGCGGGCATCGGTCCGCAATGAGGTCAGCCTCGCCTGGCTCAACATCGGCCAGTCGCTGATCACCAACCTGATGATGGCGGGCGCGATGATCTTCACCGTCTGGGGCTGGAGCCGCGGCCGCTTCACGCCAGGCGACGTGGTGTGGATCAACGGCCTCTTGATGCAGCTCTTCCGCCCGCTCGACATGCTTGGCTGGGTCTATCGCTCGATCCGCCAGGGGCTGATCGACATGGAAGCGATGTGGAACCTGCTCGATACGCCGGCCGAGGTTGTCGACAAGCCCGGCGCGCCGCGGCTGCGCGTCACCCGCGGCAGTATCCGCTTCGACCATGTGCGCTTCGGCTACGATCCCGCGCGCGACATCCTGAAAGGCGTCGACATCGACATCCCCGCCGGGACGAGCTGCGCGATCGTCGGTCCGTCGGGTGCCGGCAAATCGACCATCGCGCGGCTGCTCTACCGTTTCTACGATCCGTCGAGCGGCCGCATCCTCATCGACGGACAGGACATTGCCGAGGTCAGCCAGAAGAGCCTGCGCGCGGCGATCGGCATTGTCCCCCAGGACACGGTGCTGTTCAACGACACGATCGGCTACAACATCGGCTACGGCCGCGACGGCGCCGGCCAGGACGAGATTGAAGGGGCCGCGCGCGGTGCGGCCATCGATACGTTCATCGCGTCGCTTCCGGAGAAATATGAGTCGATGGTCGGCGAGCGCGGCCTCAAGCTCTCCGGCGGCGAGAAGCAGCGCGTGGCGATTGCCCGGACGCTGCTCAAGAACCCGCCGATCCTCGTGCTGGACGAGGCGACCAGCGCGCTCGACAGCCGCACCGAGCAGGCCATCCAGGACACACTCGACCGGATCGCGGAAAGCCGGACAACGATCATGATCGCGCATCGCCTGTCGACGATCGTCAACGCCGATCAGATCGTGGTGCTGGATGATGGCCGCGTCGCCGAGCGCGGCACGCACGAAGAGCTGCTCGACCGCGGCGGGCTCTACGCCGACCTGTGGTACCGCCAGGCCGCCGAGCAGCTCGCGGAGGAGACGGCGCAGGCCGCTGAATAACCAGCTACAGCGCGGAGGCTGGCGAGACGCCTCGCGCCGCGCTACTGGCGCGACGCCCGGCTGCGGCGCGCTCGGTCGCTTTCCTGGAATGTTGAGTAGATGACCGACCCGCAAGCGATTCTCAAAGACACGTTCGGCTTCGATCACTTCCGCGGTGTTCAGGAAGAAGTGATCTCGCGCGTGCTCGCCGGCAAGCACACACTCGCGGTGATGCCGACCGGTGCGGGCAAGTCGTTGTGCTACCAGTTGCCGGCGCTGGCGCGGCCTGGGACGGCGCTCGTCATTTCGCCGCTGATCGCGCTGATGCACGACCAGATCCGCAGCGCCGAAGCGACCGGCATTCGCGCCGCTTCGCTCACCTCCGCCGACAGCGATCGCGAGCGCACGATCGAACGCTTCCGGAGCGGCGACCTCGACCTGCTCTATGTCGCGCCGGAACGCGCCACGCTCGACGGTTTTCGACGGTTGCTCGATCGGGTGGAAGTCTCGCTGATCGCGATCGACGAAGCGCATTGCGTGAGCGAATGGGGCCATGACTTCCGGCCCGACTACCGCAAGCTGAAGCCGCTGCTGGACGAGCATTCCGAAGTGCCGCGGCTGGCGCTGACCGCGACCGCCGACGGGCGGACGCGCGCCGACATCCTGGCGCAGCTCTCCATTCCCGAAGACGGGCTGGTCCTCGCCGGCTTCGACCGGCCGAACATCCGCTATCACATCCGTCCGCGCGAGCAGACCGGCAAGCAGCTGCGCGAGCTTCTCGCCGGCCAGCCAGGGCCTGCAATCATCTACGCGCCGAGCCGCGACAAGGCCGAGAAGATCGCCGAGCAAATCGCCCGCGACGGTCGGCCGGCGCTGCCGTACCACGCGGGGCTCGAAGCCAAGATCCGCTCCGCCAATCAGGCCGCCTTCGTCAATTCGGAAGAGATGGTGATCTCCGCGACCGTCGCCTTCGGGATGGGGATCGACAAGCCGGACGTGCGGCTCGTGGCGCATGCGGCGATCCCCAAGAGCATCGAGGCCTATTATCAGGAGACCGGCCGCGCCGGGCGCGACGGCGAACCGGCCGAGGCCTGGCTGTTCTGGGCGGCACAGGATTTCGCGCTGGCGCGGCAGAGGATCGAGCAGGAGGTGGAGCCGGACCGCCGCCCGGCCGAGCGCGACCGGCTGAACGCGCTCGCCGCACTGGTCGAGACGCCTGGCTGCCGCCGGGCGGTCCTGCTGCGCCATTTCGGCGACGATCCGCCGGAGCGCTGTGGAAACTGCGACAATTGCCTCGATCCGCCGGCGACGATCGATGCGACCGAAGTCGCGCGCAAGCTCTTGTCGGCAGCATTCCGGACCGAGATGCGGTTCGGGGTCGCGCACCTCGCCGACGTCCTCGCCGGAAACGAAACGGAAAAGGTGCGCAGCTTCGGGCATCACCGCCTGTCGGTGTTCGGCATCGCCTCGGCGGAGGAGATTGCGCTGGTTCGGGCAGTCTCCCGAGCGCTCATCGCGCGCGATGCGCTGCGCGCCGATGCCTACGGCGGTCTCTCCTTCGGACCGGGTGCACGCCCGATCCTCAAGGGCGAGCAACAGCTCGTCATCGTCGTGCCGCCCAAGCGGCGGCGCGACCGCCGGCGCGACAGCGGCCCCGCGGACCCGGTGTTCGAAGCGTTGCGCGAAGCGCGCCGCGCACTCGCGGCGGAGGCGGGCGTCCCGCCTTACATCATCTTCCATGACTCGACGCTTCGCGAGATCGCTGCAACTCGTCCGGCGACCGTTGCCGAGCTTGCTCAGGTGAACGGCGTTGGCCGAGCGAAGCTGGAGCGCTATGGGGCCGCAGTACTGGCTGCCCTTGCTGCGGCGGGCTGAACGCGTCCAGCCCCGCGCAAGGGCGGGAGCTTAGCAGGTAAGTGGTTGAAAATCCTTGGGGAGTGAGATGATCCGTAATCTTCTTCTGACGTCCGCGGCCTTTGCCGTCCTCTCGGCGGGGCCGGCCGGAGCCGCCGCCCGCAAGCCTTCCGCGACCGCGTCGGCGACGCTTCCCGCCTCGAATCCGTTCGCGAAGCCGAGCACGCTGCCGTTCCAGGCGCCTGACTTCTCCCAAATCAAGGACCGCGACTATCTGCCGGCGATCCTCGCCGGAATGGCGCAGCAGAAGCGCGAGGTCACGGCGATCGCCAACAATCCCGCGCCGCCGACTTTCGACAATACCGTCGCGGCGATGGAGCGCTCGGGCCTGCTGCTCGAACGGGCAACGCTCGCCTTTTCCGCCGTCAACGGAGCCAACACCAACGACGTGCTGCAGGCGACCGACACCAGGACTTCGCCGCTGCTCGCCGCGCACTACGACTTCATCTATCTGAATCCGAAGCTGTTCCAGCGGTTCAAGACGCTCCACGACGAGCAGGCGAGCCTGAGCCTCAACCTCGAGCAGGCCAAGCTGCTCGACGTTTATTACAAGCAGTTCGTGCACGCCGGCGCGCAGCTGCCGCCGGCCAAGCAGGCGCAGCTCAAGACGATGAACAAGCGCCTCAGCACGCTCCAGACCGCCTTCACGCAAAAGCTGCTCGCCGCAGCCAAGGCGGGCGCGCTCCACGTCACCGATCCGTCCGCGCTCGCGGGCCTCTCCGAGCAGCAGCTGGCCGCGGCGCAGCAAGACGCGAAGGACCGCAAGATGGCGGGCTACATCCTGCCGCTGCAAAATACGACGCAGCAGCCCGCGCTGGCCGACCTCACCAGCCATGCGACGCGCCAGCAGCTGATGGACGCCAGCCTCAACCGCGCCGAGCATGGCGATGCGAACGACACGCGCGCGACCATCAGCGAGATCGCGCAGCTGCGCGCCGAGAAGGCGGCGCTGTTCGGCGTCGACAATTTCGCCGACTACAATCTCTACGATCAAATGGCGAAGAACCGCGCGACCGCGGTCGGCTTCCTCGACCGGCTTGCGCCGCCGGTCGCCGCCAAGGAGCGGCAGGAGTGGTCGGACATCGTCGCGCTTGCCCGGTCGCAAGGCGCGAACTTCCAGCCCACGGCGGCCGACTGGAACTTCTATTCCGAACAGATCCGCAAGCAGCGCTACGCGCTCAATCAGGACGACCTGAAGCCCTATTTCGAGATCCACAAGGTGCTCACCGACGGCGTGTTTTACGCCGCCAACCAGCTCTACGGCATCACGTTCAAGGAGCGGCACGACCTGCCGACCTGGAACCCCGACATGATGACGTTCGAGGTGTTCGACGCCGACGGCAAGCCGATGGGCCTCATGTACTTCGATTACTGGAAGCGCGACAACAAGTCGGGCGGTGCGTGGATGAGCAACCTCGTCAACCAGTCGTACCTGCGCGGCACGCAGCCGGTCATCTACAACGTCGCGAACTTCACCAAGCCGGCACCGGGCCAGCCGGCGCTGATCAGCTTCGACGACGTGACGACCATGTTCCACGAGTTCGGGCACGCGCTGCACGGCCTGTTCGCCGCACAGACCTATCCGACCCTGTCAGGGACCAACGTTGCCCGCGATTTCGTCGAGTTCCCGTCGCAGTTCAATGAGAACTGGGCGCTCGATGCGAAGGTGCTTCCGCACTATGCGGTCAACTACAAGACTGGGCAGACGATCCCGCCCGAGCTGGTCAGGAAGATCCTCGCAGCGCGCACCTTCAACCAGGGCTATGACCAGGGCGAGGCGCTCGAGGCTGCGCGGCTCGACCTCGACTGGCATTCGCTTCCGGGCAGCGCACCGCGCCAGGATGTCGACAAGTTCGAGGCGCAGGCGCTGGCGAGCAGCGGCTTCGACACCAAGGATGTCCCGCCGCGCTACCGCTCGAGCTATTTCCTGCACATCTGGAGCAACGGCTATTCGGCGAGCTATTATGCCTATGCCTGGACCCGGATGCTCGCGCAGGATGCCTTCAACTGGTTCGAGACGCATGGCGGCCTGACGCGAGCGAACGGCCAGCGTTTTCGCAGCATGGTGCTGTCGCGCGGCAACACCGAAGACCTGGCCGAGATGTACCGCTCGTTCGTGGGACACGATCCGGACATCAATCCGTACCTGCAATATTACGGGCTGACCGGCGGGAGCGCGGCCGTACCGGCACCGGTTGCGCCTGCGGCGGTTGCGCCTATGCCGTCTCCGGCTCCGGCTCCTGCTCCGGTCCAGCCGAAGAAGGGCGAAAGGGGTTAAACCAATGATCCGCCAGCTCGACGACAAGACACTGGTGTGCGGCCAAATCGCGCCGCACGAGGTCGCCGGCCTGGCGGAGCAGGGCGTGACGGTGCTGGTCAACAACCGGCCGGACGGCGAAGAGCCGGGGCAACCGCTTGCCGGCGAGATCGAGGAGGCCGCCGCCGCAGCCGGGATTGCCTACCGCTTCGTCCCGATATTCCGCGGCATCGGGCCCGCCGACATTGAGGCAATGCAGGAGGCGATCCGCGAAGCCAATGACGGCAAGCTGCTCGCCTTCTGCCGTTCGGGTACTCGCTCGGCCCTCACCCTTGCCGTCGCCCAGCGGGAGGAGGGTGCGTCCAGCGACGAGGTCCAGCAGCGTCTGCTAAGCGCCGGCTTCGATCCCGGCCCAATCGCCCATCTGCTTTAGGTATCGTATTCGCCCAGCAGCTTCTTCGCCTCGGCGAAATCCTGATCGAGAACCATCACCCTCACGCCGACGGTCGCGCCATCGGAATAGAGGCTGCTCTGCGCATCGAACACGACGGCCGACAGGCCGTGGCTCTCGAGATACGCGCGGGCTAGCTCCGCCTGATAGGCCCAGTTGAACCGCGCGGCCTCGACCAGCGCGCTCACCACGCCTTGTCCGCACCGGCGGCAATTTCCTCCGGCCGCGACGGTCGGCCGAGGATGGCGTTGCGATGGGGAAAGCGCCCGAACCGCTCAATGATGTCCCGGTGGTGCCTGGCGTAGCCGAGCTGGTGATCATCCCCCAGCTCCGTGAACAACAGGATCGCGCGGTTCTGGTCGTCGAGGTTCTCGCTATGCTGGAACGGCATGTAGAGGAACTTGCGCTCTTCCGGGGGAAGCTCCTTGTCGAGGCCGCGGGCAAGGGCCTTCTTCGCGATCGCGAGTGCGA
>Ga0207674_10001852_pt1 | contig 26960 bp, 23 predicted proteins | sample KBSCornC72_FD_184303 | JGI IMG/M metagenome (GOLD analysis project Ga0207674, IMG submission 184303) | Corn rhizosphere microbial communities from Kellogg Biological Station, Michigan, USA - KBS Corn C7-2 (SPAdes) (version 2) | ecosystem: Host-associated > Plants > Roots > Rhizosphere > Soil ...
GAACCGGAACGAGAAGCGCCCGGCGATCTTCTATTTCCATCCGTGGGAAATTGATCCCGAGCAGCCGCGCGTCGCGGAGGCTCCGCTCAAGTCACGACTGCGCCACTATACCAATCTCGGCAAGATGGCGGGCAAGCTCCGCAGGCTGCTGCGTGATTTCGAATGGGTGAGGACGGATCAGGTCGCGGCTGAACAAGCCGCCCTGCTGCCATGACCATCGTCATTGCGCCGGTTCGCCTGGACGATGCGGAAGAGAGCGGCCGTATCGAGGCCTATTTGATCGCACAGGGCGGCGGCACGCCATTTCATCGCCCCGCCTGGATGCGGGCGATCACGAAAGCGACAGGCCATAAGGCGCATTATCTCGTGGCGACGGATCAGGCCGGCGTCCTTCGCGGCCTGCTTCCGCTCCATGACGTCAGCTCCAGACTGTTCGGGCGCGCATTCGTTTCCTCCGGTTTCGCCGTCGATGGCGGTATCCTGGCCGATGATGGAGCAATCGCGGGCCAGTTGGCCGCAGCAGGCTGGGCGCTTGCCGAGCGTCTGGGCGCCACGTCGCTGGAACTGCGCGGCGGCATGCTGCCTGCGGATCCGGATTGGCATCTGGATTGCGGAACCTATGCCGGCTTCATCCGGCCGATTGCGGCGGACGAGGAAGCCATCCTTGCGGCGATCCCCCGCAAGCAGCGGGCAGAGGTGAGGCGGTCGCTGGGGCACGACCTTCAGGTTCGGATCGGGCGCGACGCAATCGATCGCGAGGAGCATTACCGCGTCTATGCCGAGAGCGTCCGCAATCTCGGTACGCCGGTCTTTCCCCGCAGCCTGTTCCGCGCTGTCCTCGAAGCCTTTGGCGAGGATGCGGATATCCTCACCATCCTCCATCAGGGACGGCCCGTCGCCAGCGTGCTAAGTCTCTATCATTGCGGGACGGTTATGCCATATTGGGGCGGAGGCACCAAAGAGGCCCGGGGGTTGCGCGCCAATGATCTCATGTATTTCGCGCTGATGCGCCACGCGCGCGGGCGTGGCTGCGAGCGTTTCGATTTCGGGCGCTCCAAGACCGGCACGGGCGCATTCGCGTTCAAGAAGAACTGGGGCTTCACGCCTGAGCCGCTGCCTTATGCGGTGCGTACGGCGAGTGGATCTGCACCGCGATCGATCAACCCGCTCGATCCCAAATATCGCTTCAAGATCGCCGCGTGGCAGCGCCTGCCGTTGATTGTCGCCAATCGCCTCGGGCCGTTGATCGCGCGCGGCCTCGGTTGATGCGGGATATCCTCTTTCTCGCGCATCGATTGCCCTGGCCACCCGATCGCGGCGACAAGATCCGTTCCTACCACATGCTACGCTATCTGTCCGGCCTCGCGCGGGTGCATCTGCTCGCCTTTGCCGAGGAAATGCACGAGATCGCAGCAGCCGATGAGCTGCGTTCGCTCGTCGCAAGCAGCCATGTCGAATGGCGTCCCAACATACCCGGCCCCCGCGTCGTCCGCGCGCTGTTGACCGGCACGCCGGCGTCCGTAGCCATGTTCGCCTCGCGGGGCATGCAGCGGCGGGTGGCCCAATTGCTCGAGCGGGAGGATATTGGCACCATCGTCGCCTTCTCAGGACAGATGGCCCAGTTCGTGCCGCCGGGCATCGCGCCCAAATTCCTCATGGATTTCGTCGACGTCGATTCCGAGAAATATGACGCCTATGGCCGTTCCGGACCGCCGGTCTTGCGCTGGCTGTACCGGCGCGAGGCGCGGCTGCTCGGCCGGTTCGAAAAGGCCGTGGCCGAACGCGCAGCCCATTCCCTGTTCGTGAGCGAGCCTGAAGCCGAGCTGTTTCGCCGGCTCAGCGGCTTGGGTCCGGATCGGGTGATGGCAATCCGGAACGGGATCGACCTGGCCTATTACCGTCCGGACGCGGCTTTCCCACCGCTCGACCGGTTCACCAGGGGGGCCGGCTCGTTGCTCGTCTTCACGGGTCAGATGAACTATCGGCCCAATGTTGACGCCGTGGTCGAATTCGCGAGCACGATGCTGCCCGTCCTGCGCCATGTGCGCTCGGACATCCGTTTCGCGATCGTCGGCCGCGATCCTTCGCCCGAGGTCGAGCGGCTTGCCGAACAGCCGGGTGTGATCGTGACCGGCGCCGTGCCGGATACGCGGCCCTGGATCGCGGCGGCCGATATCGTCGTGGCGCCGCTTCGCATCGCGCGCGGCATCCAGAACAAGGTGCTGGAAGCGATGGCGATGGGCCGTCCGGTGGTCGCGTCCGCCGCCGCCGCCGAGGGCATCGACGCCGAGCCTGATCGCGACCTCGTCATTGCCGATGGCGATGCGGCCGCGGCCCAGATCCTCGCATTGCTGGGCGACCACAACCGGGCCGGCAAGATCGGGCAGCGCGCGCGGGCGCGGATGGAAGACTATTATCGCTGGGATGAATGCCTGGCTCCGCTCGGCGAACTGCTGGCGCCATGATCGCGCTTGCCCATCCTTTGGCTCAGGATAATGCCCGGCGGCATTTGCTGTGGCTCGCCGTTGCATGGGGGGCGATCGGCCTGCTGTTCCTGCGCGATGTCGTCGCGCTGGCCGGTATCTGGTGGACAAGCTCCACCTTCAATCACTGCCTGCTGATCCCGCCAATCATCGGCTGGCTGGTCTGGCAGCGCTGGCCGGCGCTCAGGCAGCTCACCCCGCGCGGATGGATGCCTGGATTGCTGCTGGTCGCGGCGGGTGCAATCGGCTGGATTCTGGGTGATGCGGCTGGCGTCGCGCTGGCGCGCCATCTCGGGTTGGTCCTGATGCTTCAGGGCTCGGCGATCGCGATCCTTGGCCCCGAGGTTTCGCGCGGTCTCGCTTTTCCGCTGGCCTATATGCTGTTGATGGTTCCGGCGGGGGAAGGGCTGGTTCCGCCGCTGCAGACGCTCACCGCCAGGATGTGCATGGCGTTGCTCGATCTCGTCGGCATCCCTGCGCATATCGAGGGTATCTTCATCACCATTCCCAATGGCTGGTTCGAAGTTGCCGAGGCCTGTTCAGGCGTCAAGTTCCTGATCGCCATGGCGGCGTTCGGCGTGCTGGCCGCGCATGTCTGCTTCAAGAGCTGGCCGCGCCGTATCCTGTTCGTCGCCGCCTCGCTAATCCTGCCAGTGCTGGCAAATGGCGCGCGTGCGTGGGGCACGATCTACGTCGCGCACCTCACCAACGCCCATTTCGCCGCCGGCTTCGATCATGTGCTCTATGGCTGGATATTCTTCGGTATCGTGATCGCGCTGCTGATGGGGATCAGCTGGCCTTGGTTCGATCGTCCGATCGACGATCCTTGGATCGATCCTGCTAGGTTGCAGTCGCCGCCTCATGCGCAGGATCGGCTGTTGCCGGCGACGCTGGGCAGCATGCTGATAGCGGCCAGCGTTGTCGCATGGTCGTTGATCGGCGCATCGGGCCATGCGCGCGTGCCGGTCTCGGCCGAACCGCCCGCCATCCCCGGCTGGCACAAGATAGCCGTGCCGAAGGACTGGCATCCCAGCTTCGACGGTGCCGATCGTCTGCTCCTGACACGTTATGCCGATGGGAGGGGCAGGGTGGTCGATCTCGCGATTGCGATCTACGCTTCGCAGTCGGAAGGACGCGAGCTGGTCGGCTATGGCCAAGGCGCGGTGCCGCCGGGCAGTCGCTGGGCGTGGACCGACGACCAGCCGCCGCCGCCTGGCGGTCGCGCTTTTCGTATCACCGGTCCCGGCGGAGTTGTCCGCGACGTCGTCAGCTTCTATCGCGTCGGGGATATCCTCACGGGCAGCGAGATGCGGGTGAAGACCGAAACGTTGAAGGTCCGGTTGCTGGGCGGCCCGAAGCGCGCGGTCGCGCTCATTGCGACGGCGCCGCGCACAATGCCGGGGCAAAGCGCCCGTGGTGCGATCGACGATTTCCTTGCACGCCTCGGCCCGGTAGATGCAGTTGCCGACCACTTGTCCGGTGAGACCGACTGACGCGCTATGTGCGGGATTGCCGGCCTTTTCCACCTGACGACCGCCAAGCCCGTCGATCCGCAGCGCGTCCGCGCAATGACCGATGTTCTGGCGCATCGCGGCCCAGACGGCTCCGGCGTCTGGGCGGCGCCTGGCGTTGGGCTCGGGCATCGCCGGCTCGCGATCATCGATCTCGTCACCGGCGAGCAGCCGATGCACGGCGACGACGGTGCGCTGACCGTCGTCTTCAATGGCGAGATCTACAATTTCCGGGCATTACGGGCGGAGCTTGAGGCGTCCGGCGCCGTCTTCCGTACTAACAGCGATACGGAGGTGATCCTCCACGGCTGGCGCAAATGGGGGCCGGATTGCGTCACGCGCTTCCACGGCATGTTCGCCTTCGCGCTTTACGATCAGGATCGGCGCAGCCTCTTCCTCGCGCGCGATCGGCTTGGGGTGAAGCCGCTCTTCTACACCGAACTCAGCGACGGTTGCGTGCTGTTCGCGTCGGAACTGAAAGGATTGCTCGCTCATCCGCTCGTGCGGCGTTCACCCGATCTGACCGCCGTCGAGGATTACATGGCCTATGGCTATGTGCCCGACGACAGTTCGATCGTCGCGGGCGTCCGCAAGCTGGCCGCCGGACATCATCTGACGTTGCGGCTCGGCGGCGGACTTCCCGAGCCAGTCCGCTACTGGGATGTGAGTTTCGCTGATCGCACCAGCGCGGGCGAGCGGGAGCTTGAGGAACAGCTCGTTGCGCTGATGCGCGATGCCGTGCAGTCGCGCATGATCGCCGATGTGCCGTTGGGCGCGTTCCTTTCGGGCGGCGTCGACAGCTCCTCCGTGGTCGCGTTGATGGCCGAGGCAAGCAACAGCGCGATCGCCACCTGCTCGATCGGTTTCGATCAGTCCGATCATGACGAGACACGCTATGCCGGTCTGGTCGCCGAGCGCTTCGCCACCGCCCATCGCAGCCGCACCGTGGCGGCCGACGATTTCGGCCTGATCGACCGGCTCGCCGACGCCTTCGACGAGCCTTTCGCCGATGCCTCGGCGCTGCCGACCTACCGCGTATGCGAACTGGCGCGTGAGCAGGTCACCGTCGCGCTGTCCGGCGACGGCGCCGACGAGGCATTCGCCGGATATCGGCGCCATGCTTTTTTCCTCGGTGAGGCGCGGACTCGCGCCCTGTTGCCGCCTGCGGTGCGCCAGCCCTTGTTCGGCACGCTCGGCGCCATCTATCCGAAGCTTGATTGGGCGCCGCGCTTTCTGCGGGCCAAGACAACCCTTCAAGCTATCGGGCGGAGCGATGCCGAGGCTTATGCGGATGCGGTCAGCGTCACCTCGGCGGCCGGACGCCGGCGGCTCTTCACCTCGGAGTTCCGGACCGGTCTTGCCGGACACCGCGCTGAGGATCGCTATGTTCGCGCGATGGAGACAGCGCCTGCCCGCTCCGCGCTGGACAGGGCGCAATATGCCGATCTCAAGATCTGGCTGCCGGGTGATATCCTCACCAAGGTCGATCGCGCCAGCATGGCCGTGAGCCTTGAGGCGCGCGAGCCTTTGCTCGATCACCGCCTCATCGAATTTGCCGCGCGGCTGCCGGTGGCGATGCGGATCAGGCGCGGCGCCGGCAAATGGCTGATGAAGCGGGCGATGCGCCGCTACCTGCCCGACGACATCCTCTATCGCCGCAAGATGGGTTTCGTGACGCCGATCGGCGGCTGGTTTCGTGGACCGCTGGCGGAAGAAGCGCGGGCGATCGCGCAGGGCTCGACGCTTGCCGAGACCGGCTGGTTCGATATGGAGGTCGTAGCGAAAATGGTGCGTGCGCATCAGGCGGGAATCGCCGACCACGGCCGCACGCTCTGGCAACTGCTGATTCTCGAAAAGTCGCTGCCAAATCTGTTCGGTACGGTGCGTTGACACCCATTTGGTGAATCCTGGTTTAACCTATGTGATTCCATATGTTACGTATTTTTTCGGATTGTCCGAAAAGAGAAGAACGCAGGGGCGGGAAGATTCTTTTCCGGCCCTGCTCGTATATGAGCTTTCAACGCTAAGTATTTGCAGAAAAACACGGAGCCTGTTGCCAACCATATCCCGATAATATAGTTAACCGGATGTAAGTATGGGGGGTTTACTTGATGTCCGAGCAACCGGTGGATCTCGCTCAGGCGCGGTCTGAGATGCGGACGGCGGTCGAACGCCGCGTCGCGATCGCGACGACTGTGCCGAAGTTCCGGTTCGATCTTGCCGAGATGGATGTGCGCTGGGATGTCGAGACCGGCACGCTCTGGAGCTTCATGACGCCGACGATGCGTCCATCATTCAATCCCGCGATGCTGCGCGATCTGCAGGCTTGGCAGCAGGAAATCAGGCGAGGCTTCTCGTCCGACGACAACGAGCTTCGGTATCTCGTGCTTGGCTCGCGCTACCCTGGCGCGTTCAATCTCGGCGGCGATCTGGAATTCGTCGCTGACCGTGCGGAAGCGCGGGATATCGGGGCGTTGATCGCTTACGGTAACACCTGCGTCGACATCCTTTATCAGAATATGGTCAGCCTCGATCTGCCGATCGTGACGATCGCGCTCATCCAGGGCGATGCGATCGGTGGGGGTTTTGAATCCGCCTTGTCATTCGATGTGCTGGTGGCCGAACGGACAGCGCGCTTCTCCTTCCCGGAGCAGGTGTTCGGCATGTTCCCCGGCGTCGGAGCGCATTCGATCCTGACGCGCCGTCTCAATGCTGCGCAGGCCGAGCGGCTGATGCTCAGCGGGCGCACTTATTCCGCCGAAGAAATGTTCGATCTGGGTCTGGTGCAAGTACTTGCCGAGCCGGGCGAGGGCGAGAAGGCGGTTGCCGACTATATCGCCCAGCATGGCCGTCGGCAGACGGGCCAATATGGCGTGTATCGCGCCGCGCGGGAGATCAATCCGATCACGCTCGACGAGCTTCAGCGGGTGGTGAAGATTTGGGCTGAGACGGCGTTGCGTCTTCAGCCCCAGGATATCAAGATGATGCGCCGGCTTGCCGCCGTACAGGCTCGTTCGTCACAGACCCGTCGGATATCAGCCTGACACGCTCAGTCGCCGCCTCGACATTGTCGAGGGTGAAGACCGGTCGCTTCAGATAATCGTCGACTTCGCGCAGCGGCATCGGCCGCGCGAAAAGATAGCCCTGGCCTTCGGCGCAACCCTGGCTGCGGATATAGTCGAGTTGCTGCTGGGTCTCGATGCCCTCGGCGATGACGGTGAGGTCAAGCGAATCCGCCAACGTCGAGATTGCTTGCACAACCGCGCGCGCTTCGCTGCTGCGATAGACGTCGGAGGTGAAGGAGCGGTCGATCTTGATGACGTCGAAGCGGTAGCGGCACAGATAGCTGAGCGACGAATAGCCGGTGCCGAAATCGTCGAGCGATAGCCGGATGCCCAGCTTCTGGAAGCCGTCGAGAACGACGCGGACATTGGGATTGTCCTCGACCAGAACGGATTCGGTGATTTCCAGTTCCAGCCGGCGCGGCTGCAGACCGTGCTTGAGCAGGGCCTCCAACACCATCGGCGGCAGCTTGCGGGCCTTGAGCAGCGGCGGCGAGATGTTCACGCACACCGAGATATCGTCCGGCCACTTCGCGGCGGCGGCGCAGGCGACGTCGAGCACCCATTCAGTGATCGCGTCGATCTGGTGGGTCGCTTCGGCGATCGGGATGAACAGCCCAGGCGGGATGCCGCCATGCACGGGATGGTGCCAGCGCAATAGCGCCTCGAAACTGTTGACCTTGCCAGTCTTGAGATCGACGATTGGCTGGAAGTAAAGCTCCAGCTCGCCGTTCGGGATGGCGCGCTTGAGGTCATTCTCGATCTGCTTGTTCTTGAGCAGCCGCTCTTCCATCTCGGGATCGAACACGACCACGCAGTTACGCCCCTTGGCCTTGGCTTCGTAGAGCGCCACGTCGGCATGGCGGAGCAGTTCGTCGGCCGATTGCTGCCCCGGCGCAGAGATCGATAGGCCGATCGAGGCGCTGAAATCGATCGTCACACCGTCCGCGGACTCAGGCTCGCTCACGGTGCGGCGCACATCCTCGCCGAATGCCAGTGCCGCCTCGGCGCCCGCGATCGGGACCACAAGGATAAACTCGTCGCCGCCGAAACGAGCGAGCATGCCTCTCTCCCCAGCCAGCTTGCGCAAGCGCGCGGCGACGGCATGGAGCACGACATCGCCTGCGGCATGGCCGAGCGTGTCGTTGATCTGCTTGAAGCGGTCGAGGTCCAGCCAAAGCACTGCGACAGTCGTCGTGCCCGAACGTAGCAGCGTCTCGAGATTGGCCTTCAGCGTCACGCGATTGTCGATGCCGGTCAGCGGATCAGTCTTGGACAGCTTCTCATAGACCGTCGCGAGCCGCAGCTTTTCCTGTCGGTCGACGAAGGCCGCCAGTACGGTCTTATAGGTCTGGAGCGTGATATCGATCACCACCAGGATGAACAGCAGGTTCGCGACCGAAAGCAGGATGTTCGACGCCGACGGCTTGAACAGCAGCGCGATCGAGAGCGGCAGCGAGCAGAGCACCAGCTGGCCGACCGCGATGAACGGCCGGCCTGTGTTCCGGCCAGCGGCGCCCGCCGCATAGCCGGTCGACATCGTCGCGGCGAGCAGATGGTGGCTGATATTGTCGCTGAGCAGCACGGTCAGGAACGACATCTGCCCCATAAGGGCCGCGTAGCTCCATGCGCCGGCATGGTAGAGGATTTCCCACTTGTTGTTCACGCCGGATCCCGGACGGAACATGCCGAAGGTGATGACACGCGACAGGCCGGAGAGCAGCAGAAGGGCTGCGCAGCCGATCAGCCAGGGATTTGGCGCGGACCAGACGATGATGCCCGCCATCGATCCACCGATGAACAGGCCGATAACCAGCGAGGCCTTCGACGCGAACAGGGCATCCAGCAAAGCGGAGCGAACCGCCTTGCTGAGCTCCTCGTCGCGCGTCGCGACCCGGAAGACGTTGAGCAGCATCAGCCTCAGGCGACCAGGCCGCCGTCGCTCCGCAGGATGGTCAGGAGGTGACCGTTGCGGGCAAACTCGGGGATGCGGGCATAGCGGCCGATGCACTTTTCGAGCTCGGGCGCGAAACTGAGCGTCCAGTAGACGCCGTCCTCACAGCGGAGGACGAGCGTGTTGGGACGCGGTTCGGAACCTGGTCTGGGGTTCTGTTCGGTCGCAGGCTGCATGGCTGTCCCATGCCCCGCGAGCACTTAAGAAATAATAAATTCCGCCGTCAAAACAAAGACATTTACGCGGCGTTAACCACGTTTCTCAAGCGTGTTGCGGCTGCGTCAGGCAGCCGCCCTCTCACGTTCACGCATTTCCTGGTTAAGCATCTCTGCAAGCAGGAAGGCCAGCTCGATCGATTGGCTCGCATTCAGGCGCGGATCGCAATGCGTGTGGTAGCGATCGGCCAGCGCCTCATCAGTGATCGCCACCGCGCCGCCAGTGCACTCGGTGACGTTTTGGCCCGTCATCTCGGCATGGATACCGCCGCCATGCGTGCCTTCGGCACGATGCACCGCGAAGAATCCGCGCACCTCGGCCAATATCCGGTCGAACGGCCGTGTCTTGTAGCCGTTCGCCGCCTTGACGACATTGCCGTGCATCGGATCGCAGGACCAAACGACCGGACGCCCCTCGGCCTTCACGGCACGGACGAGCGGGGGCAGGCCCTTTTCGATCTTGTCATGGCCGTAGCGGGTGATCAGCGTAATCCTCCCCGGTACCCGGTTTGGATCGAGCGTATCGAGCATCCGCAGCAGCACGTCGGGCTCAAGACTCGGCCCGCACTTGATGCCGATCGGGTTGCCGATGCCGCGCAGGAATTCGACATGCGCCGAGCCTTCGAAGCGCGTGCGATCGCCGATCCAGACGAAATGCGCACCGGTGTCGTACCAGCCGCCCGTCAGCGAATCCTGCCGTGTCATCGCCTGCTCATATTGCAGCAGCAGCGCCTCATGGCTGGTGTAGAACTGCGTCGTCTTGAGCTGCGGCACGGTTTCCGGGTTAATCCCGCACGCGGCCATAAAGTCGAGCGCGTCGCCGATGCGATCGGCCACTGCCTGATATTGCGTCGCCCACGGGCTGCGGCCCATGAAATCGAGCGTCCAGCTATGCACCTGATGCAGGTTGGCATAGCCGCCCTGCGCGAAGGCGCGCAGCAGGTTCAGCGTCGCGGCCGACTGGCTGTACGCCTTGATCATCCGCTGCGGATCGGGAACCCGGCCAGCTTCGGTGAATGCAATGTCGTTGACGATGTCGCCGCGATAGCTCGGCAGGCTGACACCGCCGATCTCCTCATTCGGGGCCGAGCGCGGCTTGGCGAACTGGCCCGCCATGCGGCCGAGCTTCACGATCGGCAGCTTCGACGCATAGGTCATCACGACGGCCATCTGGAGGATGACGCGGAAGGTGTCGCGGATGTTGTTCGGGTGGAATTCAGCGAAGCTTTCAGCGCAATCGCCGCCCTGGAGCAGAAAAGCCTTGCCGGCCGCGACCTCGGCCAGTTCGTCGGTCAGCGCTCGTGCTTCGCCGGCAAACACCAGCGGCGGATAGTTCCTGAGTTCGCGCTCGACCTCGGTCAGCGCGGCCTGATCAGGATAATCCGGCAATTGCCGGGCTTCGTGTGTGCGCCAGCTTTCGGGCGTCCAATTCGATGACATGTGCAGTCTCTGGTTCAAATGAAGGCGATGCCGCTAGCCCAAGATAGGCATTATGTCACGTTTTGCGACCGAAGGTAATTTTCGATCACAGTTATGACCTTCGCCGCAGCGTCTCCGCGCCCGAACGGAAAGCGCGGGATTGCCATTGCGGCGCGTGCGGCCTGATCGTGCAGCAGGCGGATTGTGTCGTCGCGGATGGCATCGGAGTCGGTGCCGGAGCGTATCGCGCCGCCACAGGTCATGGCTTCAGGCCGTTCGGTCACGTCGCGCAGGATCAGCAGCGGAACGCCCAGCGCAGGCGCCTCTTCCTGAATTCCCCCGGAATCGCTGAGGATGAGATCGGATGACGTCATGGCGGCGATCATGTCCGGATAGGAGAGCGGTTCGATCAATGAGACGCGGTTTCGTCCGGAGAGCGCACTGGTGATGATCTCGCGGACATAGGGGTTTGGGTGAAGCGGCAACGTGATCGACACGTCCCGCGCATCGGCCAGCTGGCCAAGCATCTCGCAGATCCGGCGAAGGGGATCGCCAATCGTTTCGCGCCGGTGGAGCGTCACGAGAATATGAGGCGGATTCTTTCGCGGTTGGGGAGGTGGCAGGCCGCGCCTGATATGCAGCAGCGCGTCGATCCCGGTGTTCCCGGTCATGAAGGCCTTGCCCTTCACCAAGGGATCAGCCCGCAGATTGGCGATGTTCCCTTCGGTCGGCGCAAACAACAGTGTCGCGAGGCGGTCGATCGCAATCCGGTTTCCCTCTTCCGGCCATGGCCGTTCGAGATCGTGCGAGCGCAGCCCCGCTTCGACATGCCCTACCGGGATATCGCATTGCGATGCCGCGCTGGCGGCCGCCAGCGCGCTGGTCGTGTCTCCCTGCACGAGAACGAGATCGGGTCTGTCGGCTTGCAGGAGCGGGATCAGGCCGGCGGTGATCGCTTCGGCCATGGCGTCAGGTGCGAGACCATTTGTCGGGGTTCCAAGCCATTGGCCGGCAGTCAATCCGAAGGGTGTCAGCGCATCCTGAAACAATGCGCCATGCTGGCCGGTCGCGATCAGCGCTGACTTCATTGACGCACGTCGGCCAAGCGCCAGCAGGACAGGCGCCATCTTGATGGCTTCGGGGCGCGTGCCGACGATGGTCGTGATTTTCATTGGCGTACCGTTGCGCCGCGGGGGTCAGGTTTAGGAGGGTTAGGGTTGTGGCTATGTACCCCCGACACTTGCGGCGGTGAAGCGGCGCGTTCGGACGCAGACGCGGCAGTGACGCGGCGGTGAAGCGGCACTTTGGTCACAACGACGCCGCGGTGACGCGCCACCCATGTGGCGGTGACGCGGCACATGCGCGTCGCCCGCGCGCCGGAGAAGCGCCTGCGGTGCGACGGATTGGACCCGGGTGCCCCCGCGAAAGCCGGGGGCCAGTTCCGAAGTTGGGCCTGGACTCCAGCTTTCGCTGGAGAACGGTCGGGAAAGCGGGTGCGAACATCGCAATTCATCCGTCAGTATGGAGCAGATGAAATCCTACATTGAAAGGGTTGTTTGAGTTCGCGGGAACCTTCCGCGCAGATTATGCGGGCGCATCGTCTTGCGCCGCAGCATGGCAGCGACTAGAGAGCCGCCGACTTTCCCTTATCCTTACACGGAGTTTGAACGGCCATGGCCGCGACGCGCACCTTCTCGATCATCAAGCCCGACGCCACCCGTCGCAACCTGACCGGCGCGGTCACGGCGAAACTGGAGGAAGCTGGCCTCCGCGTCGTCGCCTCCAAGCGCATCCTGATGTCGAAGGAGCAGGCCGAGGGCTTCTATGGCGTCCACAAGGAGCGGCCCTTCTTCAACGATCTCGTCAGCTTCATGATGTCCGGCCCGGTCGTGGTGCAGGTGCTCGAAGGCGAGGACGCCGTGAAGCGCAATCGCGATATCATGGGCGCGACCAATCCGGCGAATGCCGACGAGGGCACGATCCGCAAGCTGTTCGCGGAATCGATCGAGGCCAATTCGGTCCATGGGTCCGACAGCGACGAGAATGCCGCGATCGAGATCGCCTTCTTCTTCAAACCGGAAGAGATTGTCGGCTAATTCGCGCCGTTCCGATCGTTTGAATTGTTCTCCAGCGAAAGCTGGAGTCCAGTTCGGCGGTGGGTCTGGACCCCAGCTTTCGCTGGGGAACAGATTTTGGGACAAGCCTAAAACTCGTCCGCTACATCGAGCATTTTGGTGAGCCGCTTCGGCGCAGCCCTGCGCCAGCTTTTGCTGAGCCACCCGGCAATATGGTCCCAGTCGACGGGCGGGTGATCGAGGCGGATGCCGACCCATCCTGATGGCCCCAGATAGGCCGGCCGATAGTAGAGATCGGCATCGCTTTCGATCAGCATCGCCTGCTCTTCCTCGCCGCCGGCCTTGACCAGCACTGCGGTGATGCCGTCGCCATGATGATTCTGCTGGAAATAGGCGAACATCTTGCCGCCCTCGACGCCGAACGCACGCGCGCCGTGCGATTGCTTCTCGTAGCTTTCGGGCAGGGCCAGCGCGATCTCGCGTAGCCGGTCCAGCAAGGCCTCGGGCCGGGTTTCCGCGGTAACGAACCGCGCCAGCACGCGTGGATAAAGTTGGTGTTCTGCGATCAGGATGCGAGCGGCGAGATCATCCGCCGTGTCGCCGGGCTGCACCGCGACTTCGATGCGATCGAGCACCGGGCCGTCGTCCAGTTCGGGCGTCACGACATGGACCGAGCATCCCACCACGGTATCGCCCGCGTCGAGTGCGCGCTGATGCGTGTCGAGACCTTTATATTTGGGCAGCAGCGACGGGTGGATATTGAGCATCCGGCCCGCCCATCCTTCGACAAACCCGGTCGACATGATCCGCATATAGCCGGCCAGAGCGACATAGTCGGCGCCTGCCTTGCGCAGTTCGCCATCGATGATTGCATCGAATTCGGCCCGCTGCAGGCCCTTGTGGCTCGCGGCGAAGGTAGGAATGCCTTCCGCCTGCGCGAGCTTCAGACCCGATGCGTCCGGATCGTTGGCGGCGACCAGCACGATCTCAAAGGGACAGTCGGCAAGCTTCGCGGCATAGACGAGCGCCGCCATGTTGGAACCGCGGCCGGAGATCAGGACTCCGACCCTGGCCTTAGCCATGATGCGTGGCCGACCAGTTCGCCCGCGCGCTCCAGGTCTCGATTGAGCCGGATACGGTGCAGCCCTTCTGCCCCGCGACGACCTCGCCGACGCGGAGGACGGTCTCGCCTCCTTCTTTGAGCGCGGCGGTAATGGCCGGCACATCGGTCTTCGCCACGACGATGGCCATGCCGACGCCGCAGTTGAAGGTCCGTGCCATTTCGCCGGGCTCGATATTGCCCTGCGCCTGCAGGAACGCCATCAGCCTTGGCTGCGGCCAGAGATCAGCGTTGAGCTCGGCATGGAGGCCATCCGGCAGGACGCGGGGGATATTTTCCAGCAGGCCGCCTCCGGTGATATGCGCCAGCGCGTTGATCTTGCCTGCGCGGACCAGCGGCAGCAGCGACTTCACATAAATCCGCGTCGGCTGCATCAGGGCATCGATCAGCAGGACGTCCTGATCGAACAGGGCAGGGCGATCGAGCTTCCACCCCTTGTCGGCGGCGAGGCGGCGGACCAGCGAATAGCCGTTCGAATGTACGCCCGATGACGCCAGACCCAATATGACGTCGCCCTCGGATACGCGATTGCCGGTCAGCGCCTGATCGCGCTCGACTGCGCCGACGCAGAAGCCGGCGAGGTCATAGTCGCCGTCGGCGTACATGCCGGGCATTTCGGCGGTCTCGCCGCCGATCAGGGCGCAGCCGGCGATGCGACATCCGTCCGCGATCCCTGCGATTACGCGTTCGGCGACGCTGTTGTCGAGCTTGCCCGTAGCGAAATAGTCGAGGAAGAAGAGCGGTTCAGCGCCCTGTACGATCAAATCGTTGGCGCACATGGCGACGAGATCGATGCCGACGCCGTCATGCCGGCCGCTTTCGATCGCGAGCTTGAGCTTGGTGCCGACCCCGTCATTCGCCGCGACCAGCAGGGGATCGGTGTAGCCTGCTGCCTTCAGATCGAAAAAACCGCCGAAACCGCCGAGTTCGGCGTCGGCGCCAGGTCGCCTTGTGCTCTTCGCCAGCGGGCCGATCGCCTTCACGAGGGCATTGCCCGCCGCGATCGAGACGCCCGCCTGGGCATAGCTGTAGGAGGTTTGTTCGTCGGTGTTTTGCGCCATGGCGAGCGCCTTACAACAACGCGCTTGGATTTCCACGCCCAACTCGCCAAAAGGCGCTCGTGACTTTCGCGCTGCCATCCAGAAATTTTCTGCTGCCTGTGATCGTGCTGCTGATCGCCTGTCTCGGCGCCAGTGCGTTCATGGTGCATGCGCAGCTTGAGGGCAGCGATCGCGGTATCCCGCCGATCGACAGCGCGAGCAGTTACGAGGTCGGCGGCATCGCTGTGGATGTCTTCGGCAAGGATGCCGAGCAGGCGCGGCAGGCCGGCTGGCGGATCGCGCAGCGCAAGGGCTGGCAGATGCTCTGGTCGCGGATGAACGGCGGGCGGGGCGGGGCCCCGCAGCTGAGCGACGGCACCATCGGCGCGATCGTCGCCGGCATCATCGTCGAGCAGGAACAGATCGGGCCGCGCCGCTATATCGCCCGGCTCGGCGTGCTGTTCGATCGGACTCGGGCTGCGGATCTGCTCGGCGGGAGCGGGCAGGCGCTGCGTTCCGCGCCGATGCTGATCATCCCGATCCAGATCACCGGCGCAACGCCGACCACCTTCGAGTTGCGCAATCCGTGGCAGGCGGCGTGGGCGCGGTTCAGGACCGGGAACAGCCCGGTCGATTATGTGCGCCCGGCCGGCAACGGCACTGATCCGCTGCTGCTCAACATCGGTCAGTCGCGCCGGCCGGGGCGGGGCTGGTGGCGCATGCTGCTCGATCAATATGGCGCGGCGGACATCCTTATCCCCGAGGTGATAATGCACCGCCAGTGGCCGGGCGGCCCGGTCAGCGCGACCTTCTATGCGCGGCGCGGGCCTGATCATCGGCTGATCGACAGCTTCACCCTGACCAGCGCCAATGGTGACAAGGATGCGTTGGCCGCACTGCTCGACAAGGGGGTCGAGCGGATCGACGCCATCTATGTGGATGCGCTGCGCAGCGGCCGGCTCGCGGTCGATCCTTCGCTTGAGGTCGAGGAAGAGGAACCGGTCGAGGAGGATATGACGACCCTCGAGGACGCGATCACCGAGATTGCGAACAACATCGGCGTCTCCGCCTTCACAGTGCAGGTCGATACGCCCGACGCGGCCTCGCTCGCTTTCGCGGAAAACACGTTGCGCGGCATTCCCGGCGTGCGGTCGTCGAACACGACCAGCCTCGCGCTAGGGGGCTATTCGGTGATCTACGTCAACTTCGCCGGCAATATCGATCTGCTCAAGACCTCGCTCGCTTCGCGCGGATGGGCGGTCGAGTCGGGGGCCGACACGCTGCGCATCCGCCGCCTTCCGGCCGCGCCGGCCCCGTGAGCCAGTTCGCGCTGCCGCTCGACTGGCCGGCGGCCGAGACCGAAAACGACTTCATCGTCAGCCCCGCCAACATCGAGGCGGTGCGCCATCTCGGCCACTGGTCGCTCTGGCCGGTGAAGGCGACGGTTCTGACCGGCCCGCGCAAATCGGGCCGGAGCTTCCTCGGCCGCATCTTCGCCGCGCGCTCCGGCGCGAACCTCATCGACGGCGGTGAGGAGGCGGATCAGGAGGCGCTGTTCCATGCGTGGAACCGGTCGCTGTCGGATCGCCGCCCCTTGCTGATCATCGCCGACGCGCCATGGGCGAACTGGGACATCACGCTGCCGGATCTCCGCTCCCGCCTCGCCGCGACGCCGCATGTCGCGATTCAGGAGCCGGACGATGTACTGATGCGGGGATTGCTCGAGCGGTTGCTGGTGTCGAGAGGCATCGCCTTCGGGAGCGAGGTGCCGGACTGGATCGCGCAGCGGATCGAGCGGAGCTATGTCGCCATCCAACGGGCCATTGACGTGCTCGATCAGGCCGCCTGGGCAAGGAAACGCCGGATGAGCGTCGCGGCCGCGCGGGACGCTCTTATCGCGGCGAATGTCATCGAACTTTCATAAAAGCAGGCGTAATATCAGGCGATGGATCCTGTTTCGCCCGTACAACCGCTGGAAAGTGACGATATCGGTGGCTTGCCCACCGAGGCGCCGGTCGGCCTCAAGAATCGCTATTTCAACCGTGAACTGAGCTGGCTCGCCTTCAACGAGCGGGTTCTTGAGGAATCGCTCAATCCCGCGCATCCGCTGCTGGAGCGGCTTCGCTTCCTGTCGATCTCGGGCAATAATCTCGACGAATTCTTCATGACCCGCGTCGCCGGGTTGAAGGGGCATCAGCTTCAGGATGTCGATAGCCGGTCGCCTGACGGGCTGACCCCGGCGCAACAGCTCGCCGCGATTGCCCAGCGCGCGGATGCGTTGATGCAGACGCAGGCGCAGGTGTGGATCGATCTTCTGGCCGAACTCGCCAAGGTCGATTTCCAGGTGCTCGATCTCGACTCGATCGATGATGAGGTCGCCGGATGGCTTGAGACTCATTTCCGCGAGCAGATCTTCCCGGTCCTGACACCGCAAGCGCTCGATCCCGCTCACCCGTTTCCCTTCATTCCGAACAAGGGCTTCAGCCTCGTCTTCGATCTCAAACGGCTTTCCGACGACGAACCGATTCGCGAATTGCTGATGGTGCCGGCGGCCCTGCCACGCTTCGTCCGCATTCCGGGCAGCGCAACGCGTTATGTTGCGATCGAGACGCTGATCCGCCGCTTTACCGGCATTCTTTTCCCGGGCTACGAGGTGCTGACCCACGGCGCGTTCCGCATCATCCGTGACAGCGATATCGAAATCGAGGAAGAGGCGGAGGACCTCGTCCGCCACTTCCGCAGCGCGATCAAACGCCGCCGCCGTGGTAGGGTGATCCGGCTTGAGCTGGCCGCGGGTACGCCGCAGGACCTGTCCGACGAGGTGTGCGAGGCGATTGGCGGCGGTGACGCGCTCGTTACGCAAGCCAGCGGATTTCTCGCGATCTCCGATCTCGGTATTCTGGTCGATGAGGATCGGCCGGAACTCAAATTCCCGGCATTCACCGCGCGTTTTCCTGAACGTATCCGCGAACATGGCGGCGATTGCTTTGCGGCGATCCGATCGAAGGACATCATCGTCCATCATCCCTATGAGAGTTTCGATGTCGTGCTCGCCTTCCTGCGTCAGGCGGCGGCGGATCCGGACGTGGTTGCGATCAAGCAGACGCTCTATCGCGCCGGCAAGCAGTCGGCGGTCATCCGCGCGCTGATAGATGCGGCCGAGGCAGGCAAATCCGTCACCGCCGTCGTCGAACTCAAGGCGCGCTTCGACGAGGAACAGAACCTGATGTGGGCCGCCTCGCTTGAACGCGCGGGCGTACAGGTCGTCTACGGCTTCATCGACTGGAAGACCCACGCCAAGGTCTCGATGGTCGTCCGCCGCGAAGGGGAGGGGTACAAGACCTACTGCCACTTCGGCACCGGCAACTATCATCCGGTGACGGCACGCATTTATACCGATCTGAGCTTCTTCACCGCCGATCCGCGCGCCGGGCGCGATGCGGCTCAGATGTTCAACTACATCACCGGCTATGTAGAACCGCAGAAGATGGAGCTGGTCACGCTCTCTCCCGGCGGCCTGCGCGAGGAACTGGGCCGGCTGATCGATGCCGAGATCGACCATGCCCGCGAAGGGCGCGAGGCGGCGATCTGGGCGAAGATGAACTCGCTGGTTGATCCCGCCATCATCGAGAAGCTGTATCGGGCGAGCGCTGCGGGCGTTGAGATCGATCTCGTCGTGAGGGGCATCTGCTGCCTGCGCCCCGGCGTGCCCGGTCTTTCCGAGAATATCCGCGTCAAATCGATCGTCGGCCGTTTCCTTGAGCATAGCCGGATCGTCGTGTTCGGCAACGGCAAGGCGCTGCCCAGCCGCGACGCCAAGGTTTACATCTCTTCGGCCGACTGGATGCCGCGCAACTTCGATCGCCGCGTCGAATATATGATGCCGATCGAGAATCCGACGGTGCATGCGCAGGTGCTCGATCAGGTGATGGTCGCCAACCTGATCGACGACGAGCAGAGCTGGCAGCTGTTTCCGGACGGCAGCTATGAACGGGTGAAGCCGGGCAACCGTCCGTTCAACCTCCACCGCTATTTCATGATCAATCCGTCGCTTTCCGGACGCGGCGCGGCGCTGGAGCGGAGCGGATCAGTGCCGAAACTCACCTTCCGCCGTAGCCGATAGCTTTTCGAACTTTCATCACGACCGGGAATCAGGCTAGGGGCGCGTCATGTCAGCGGTAGCCCCGTTCCGCCACACGAAGGCTGCCGCCTCGCCGTCCGGGCGCACCGGCATCATCGATATCGGGTCCAACTCGATCCGTCTGGTCGTCTTCGACGGCCCGGCGCGCTTCCCGGCGGCCCTGTTCAACGAGAAGGTGATGGCTGGACTCGGCCGCGACCTGGGCGAAGGTGGCACGCTTGATCCGCAAGCGGTCGAGCGCGGGCTGGACGCGTTGCGCCGTTTTCGCCTGCTGATTGATGAGATGGACGTCTCGCGCGTACGCACCGTGGCGACCGCAGCGGTCCGCGATGCCGCCAATGGCAGCGCATTTCTCGATCAGGTCCGCGATCTCGGCTTCATGCCCGAGCTTCTCTCAGGCGAGCAGGAGGCCAAGCTTTCCGCGGAAGGTGTGCTTTCGGGCATTCCGGATGCGCAGGGGATCGTCGGCGATCTTGGCGGAGGCAGCCTGGAACTTGTCCCGATCGGCGAGAACCGGGTGTACGAGGGCGTATCCTTCCCGCTCGGCATCTTCAGGACGGGTGCCCTGCGCGCCAAGGGGCCGGGCGCGATCGACCGGCACGTTGAGAAGTTGCTGCGCAAGACAGGCTGGCTGGGCAGGGGGACGGGATTGCCCTTCTACATGGTCGGCGGTTCGTGGCGCGCGCTGGCGCGTCTGGACATGCATCTGTCGGATTATGCCCTCCCGATCGTGCACGGCTACACCATGCCTGCCGAGGAAGCACAGCGGCTCGTTCGCGTGCTCGCGCATATCGCTCCGAAGAGTCTGCGCGCGGTTGAGGGTCTGTCTCCCTCACGTATCCCCGCTCTGGTCGATGCCGCAGCCCTGCTCGCCGCCCTCGTCAAATATCTCGGTTCGAACGCGCTGGTTGTCTCTGCCTATGGGCTGCGTGAAGGCCTGCTCTATGACGATCTGTCCGAAGATGTTCGGGCGCTTGATCCGTTGATCTGCGCGGCTCGGGAAGAGGGCCGGTTGCGCGGTCGCTTCCCGGAGCATGGCGACCTGCTGGATCAATGGATCGCACCGCTGTTCGAAGGCGAGACCCCGGGCGACGCTCGGCTGCGGTTCGCGACCTGCCTGCTCGCGGATATCGGCTGGCGGGCGCACCCCGAGTTCCGTGCGGAACGCGGCCTCGATGCTGGTCTGCACGAGAATTGGCCGGCGATCGATGCGCGCGGGCGCGGGATGATCGCGCATGCCCTCTATGTGAATTTCGGCGGCACTGGACGCGATCCGGTGATCGCGAAGCTATGCACGCCGGATGATATCGCGCTGGCGGAGCGCTGGGGGCTGGCCCTGCGCCTCGGCCAGCGCTTGTCGGGCGGCATCGGCCGTCCGCTGGAAATGACCCGGCTGCGGCAGGAGGACAAAATCCTCAAGCTCGCGATCCTTCGCGAGGATGCGGCACTTTTCGGCGAAATCGTCGAACGGCGCCTCAAGACATTGGCTCAAGCCTGCGGCTGCGCGGCCGAGCTTGTGATCGAAGGCTGAACCTGGCAATCCCGTCATGCCGAACTTGTTTCAGTATCCACTGTCCAACGAGCGCAGCGCTTGCGGCGTGGTGGATGCTGAAACAAGTTCAGCATGACGAGTCTGGGATGTCGAAAACTTCCTTATGGCTTCATCCGCAGTACGGCTGACGGGGCGTCCTTCTTGATCTTGCCGACCGTCCAGACGATCACCTTGTTCGTCCCCACTGTCTTGGCGCCATCTTCCTGATTTTGCGCTACGATCTCGGCATTGGTGGTGAGCGTGAAGGTGCCCTCGGCCTTGTCGCTCGGATCGCTCATCATCGGCATCGCGCCACCCGCAGGTCCGCCTTGCCCCGGCGCCATGCCGAAGCCAGGGGCCCGGACCCGCACCGTGCCATCCTTGCGGACTTCGATGGCGATGAACGGCATCATCACCTCGGCGTCGGTGTTGAACGGATAGGTGAAGTTGGTGGTGAGCGTGCCCTTCACCGCATAATCGACATCGAACAGGCCGTTGCCGCGATAGACCACGGAGCGATAGCCATATTCCTTCGTCAGAGCGGCCGCGATCGCGCGGTTCTTTTCCTCGCGCTCCTTCGCCTTGGTGACCTTTTCCCTGGCTTTCTCGGCGGCTGCGGCCTTTTCCTCGGGCGTTGCGTCGGCCTTAAGCGGTTCGTCGGGCGACATGTTCTCGGACGGATCGCTCGCGATCACCTGGCCCTTGTAGGCGAAGGAGAAGCTCCGATCGGCGTTGATGGTGAGATCGGACACGAACTTGCCCGGCACCAGCAGACACCCCGACAGCAGCAATGGCAGCACGCAGGCTAATGCCAGACGGCGAAGCATCATCATCGTCCATTCTCCCCTTTTTCGCGCGTCGCCTCCGCATAGAGCGCGATCGCCGCGGCATTCGAGATGTTGAGGCTCTCGACGCGCGGGCTGATCGGCAGCTTGGCGAGCTCGTCGCAATGCGCCTCGGTATTCTGCCGCATTCCTTCACCTTCGGAGCCGAGCACGAGCGCGATCTTGGCTGTTCCCATCGCCTGCGCGAGCGTTTGACTGGCGCGCCCGGTCAGGCCGATTCGCCAGAAACCAGCCTCACCAATCTCGTCGAGCGCCCGGGCGAGATTGACCACCCGCGCCCAGGGGACAAGTTCCAGCGCGCCTGATGCCGCGCGTGCGAGCGCGCCGGATTCCGGCGGCGCATGACGATCCTGGGTCACGATTCCGAGTGCGTCGAACGCCGCCGCCGAGCGCAGCACCGCGCCGACATTATGCGGGTCAGTCACCTGATCGAGCACGATCAGGGGACGATGACCGTCCGCGCCGCGTTCCAGCAACTCGCTCAGCCAGATATCCTCAAGCGGCTCGACTTCCGCCACCAATCCCTGATGGGGCGCGTCCTGCGGCACCAGTCGGCCAAGATCCGCGACATCGGCATAGGTCACGGGCAAGACCGGCGGCAGGTCGAGCGCCGTCAGCGCCTCGCGCGTACCCCAGATTCGCCGCACGGTGCGTGCCGGATTAGCCAGCGCGGCGAGCACGGCGTGCCGCCCCCAGAAACGTGGACGGCTGGCCGGCGCCACGGATGGTCTGTGTCCCCTTCGCATCGGTCCTCATTCCACGGGTGGCACCGGGACGCAAGTTGCCACATGCTTCGTGATCTTGCTGCCAGCCGCCGTTGACAGGCGCGTGCCCTTTCGCCATTGAGCCGCCTCGCCTCCGGGACAGGTGGCCGAGTGGTTAAAGGCAGCAGACTGTAAATCTGCCCGCGTGAGCGTACGCTGGTTCGAATCCAGCCCTGTCCACCAAAAGCTCGAGAGCGTTCATCCTGCGGGATCTGCTCTGCGCAGTTTTGAACATTACTCTTGGAAATTCGTTGGTAAGGCGTTGTTTCCAAGAGTGAACTGTCGATCAGCTCGGATGTGCGCCTCATGACGGATCAACCTCGCTCCCCGCAAATATCCGGGACGATCGAGCTTCGCCGGAATCCCCGGTCCGAAGGGCCGATTCCCGCGACGCTGCGTCTGAGCACCACCAAGGCGATCCAAATCGCCCTGAGCGATCTTTCCATAACCGGCTTTCGGGCCGTCTGGGCCAATAAGGTGGCAAAGGACGATGTGCTCTGGTTGCGCCTGCCCGATCTGGCGCCGCTCGAGGCGCGGGTGATCTGGAGCGATCACAAATCGCTGGGCTGCGCGTTCGTGAATCCGCTCCATCCCGCCGTGCTGAGCGCGATCGTGGCCAAATCGCAGCGCTGACGCCAAAAAAAGGGCCGGCAAAGCCGACCCCGAAGTCTTAGGAGAGGATGCCTGAAAGGCAGCTTCTATGTCGCACCGCAGCATTTATTTCGCAAATGCAAAAAATCGCACATGCTGATCGATGCATCCGATAAACGACCTCTGCGTAAGCAAACGACGGATAAGCGGGTGCGTTCGGCGCGAAACGGCATTCGAACGCCAGCTCCCGGCGCTCCATAGTCAGAGATATTGGTCCCAGTGCCGGTAGACGGGCTCGGGCGCTTCGAACGGGCGATCCGCCTTGTCGAGCTCCATATAGGGCGCGGCTTCGATATCTTCCCGGGTTATGCCCACATAATAGCCGTGAAGATCGCGGTCATAGGTCAGCATCGCCCATGGGATCGGATAGATGCGATTGCCGAAGCCCAGAAAACCGCCGAACGACATCAAGGCGTAAGCCGCCTGTCCGCTGGTCTTGTCGATCATGATCGAGTGGATGGAACCGATTTTCTCGCCCCGCCGGTCGAACACGGGTGTGCCTTCCACGCGCAGCGAGGATATGAGATTGTGGTTCGTGACATCGGTTCGAATTTCGTCAGCCATGGTTACCTCCACGGCCCCCCACGCCCGTACCGATTACTAGGGCGACATCATGCACCAAAAGCGCTGAGTCGGCTAGGGATTCACGGTCGCGCGACGCGCGGCGCCAGCGTCAACGCCCCGCGCGTCCTGCGTGACCGCAGGCTCATCCCGACAAAGCCCGCGCCGAACAGCATGATCGCCCAGGCTCCCGGCTCGGGAACCGCAGCGACGGTGAGTTGCGTGGCCGAAAGCCCGGCCGATTCATAATAGACGGTCGTCGAGGAGCGGTCCTGCCCGAGATAGCCGGTCAGGAACGATCCGACGCTGCCGGGCGCAAGATCGAAGGTTCCGATCTCGCGATAGTCGATCGAGGTGAAGTCCGGGCTGCGCAGCGACAGATCGAGCTGATCGATCGAGTTTCCGCTGTAGCCATAGACGATGCCGCAGCAGACATTGTGCCGATCGAACCCCATCGAGAAGGAAAGGGCGCCGGCCGCGAGATCCTTGCCGACCGAACCGAGATCGAGCTCCTGGATGAATTCCCCGGTCGGATCACCCACGCCATCGACGCCGTAAGGCTGGAGGAAATCGCCGCTGCGGATCGTGTAGCTGTAGGAACCCGTCTGGAAGGTCGCTGACACGGGCGGGCGCGTGGCGGTCGAATATTGGCCGCCGCCCTTGGCGTAGGATGTGTTGACGCCATAATCATATTGGGCGGTAGGCAGCGCGTCGTTGACCAGGAAGCTCAGCGTGAAGGCCTCTCCGACGGGCAGGGTCGCGCCTTCATAGCCGTAGAGATCGATCACGTCGTTCGTGGTTGTGCCGGTGATGGTGCAGAGGAATTGCGCGGCCGGAGCCGCGCTCCCGGAGGTCAGCAATGACATGGCGCCGATCGCCAAAGCGACGGTTCTCAGCCGAAAAGCAACTCTCACGCGCTTCCCCTTGCGGCGGTCGGCAACCGGCTGAATCGCCCGTTAACCATTCAAGCGCATGAAAAGTCTCATGAAAGAAGGTCGAAAGCAACTCGATCCGCCGCTTCAGTCAAAAAGCAGCGAGCTTTTGCTAGGGCAAATCGGATTCGTCGAGCGTGACCCTGCCGCCGTGCAGTTGATGGCGCTTGACCTTGCGTTTGGCCAGCAGGGCGATCACTCCTTCCTGTTCATCGACGAACTGGAAGAATTCCGAATCCGAAAGTCCCCGCCTTACGAGCGCGCTCAACGCGAACGGGCGGGTAATGGTCACCCGCCAGGGCTCCCCATCGATCTCCATGCTCGTCGAGATGTGCAAACGCTTCAGATTAGCCATGCGCAATCACCATCGCCGTTCCTATGCTGTTCCACATGGCCCGGCGCAAGATATCGAAAGTTGGCATCGCTGGAATTTTTCGCAGGGCCGGAGCCGGTTCAGCCCCGGTTTTCCGCTCATATGCCCAGCGACATGTACATCATCATCGCAATGATCAGCGATATGATGGCCAATCCGCAGAACGCCCGATTCGACGAATGCATCACTTTATACCGCATTTTTGTGGTCCCCATTTCCCTGCGGAGCGCCATGCGCCTTTTACGAGGAGGGGTGTAGGTGCATCAGCGCACGTCCGCCGATGCAACCGTTGCATGGGGTTGCATCGGCTTAGCTGATGCCTTCGAACACCTTGCCGAACTGCCGCGCCGCGCCGACCAGCAGGCGGAGCACCACGATCCCGCCATAGACATAATACCAGGTCAGATCCTCGGGCAGGACGAAGCCGCGCCGCGCGAAATCGAACAGGAAGATGGCCGAGGCGAGCTGGAACAGCTTCTTGTACTCGCGCCGGATCGCGCGCCGCCACCAGAAGGGATAGCGCGGCTTCACCCAGCCGTGCAGGCGCGGGAGCAGGGCAGGGACTTCCGCCGCCCATTTCGCATGCGCCGCGCCGAATTTCTCGATCAGGAAGTCTTCCTCGTACATCGAGATGCGCTCGTAGATCAGCACGGAGATCAGGAAGACCAGCGCGCCATAGACCCAGCTGCCCGACAGCATCGCGATGCCGGTGAAGTTAAGGATACGGCCCACATAGAGCGGGTTGCGGACCAGCGAGTAAGGCCCGGTCGTGTTGAGTTCGCTTGCCTCGGCTGCCTTCTTGGCGTTGCCCGACGTGCCGAGCGCCGCATAACCGCCGACGATGATCCGGAGCAGCGCCGCCCCGGCCGCGACCGCGAAAGACACCCAGAACCACGTGCAGTTGGCCTCGGGCGTGGCGAATGGCCCGAGCCGGCCCGAACACCAGGCAATCAGGATTCCGATGCCGATGACGATATAGATATAAGCGCCCCGGATCATGAAGAGGGCGTGGCCGCTGCGCGCGAGTTCCTTGGAGTACATCGGTTCTGGTCCCTAGAATTGCGCCGGAAGGTGGCACGCAGCACGATCGAAGGCGCGGCGTTTAGCGGCGCACGCTTCCTCTCGTCAATATAAGCGCCCGATCAGGCCGGAATGAGGCGGAGCTTGCGCCCGGTCTTGCCCAGCGATCGGCGATCCGCCTCGGGCAGCGCGAGCCGCCCGGAGCACCAGATCGCCCCCATCGCGATGAGGGTGACCAGCGGCAGCGAAACCGCATCGGGCAAGGCCGAGGCCAGCAGCGCCAGCCCGAGCGCCGGGATGGATACCAGCATGGCCGTCGACAGGACCCGGCCGAAGCCGTCCGAAAAGGGATGCAGCCCGTCATGCACATGTAGCTGCACGAGCGGGATGAACCCCGATATGATCAGCCCGATGCCCACCGCCGCCGCCATGCCGCTCAGCGGCGCGATCGGCACGAGGACAACGCCGATGGCGATGGCCGCCAGCAATCCCGCCGCGCTGGCGATGATCTGCCGCCCATAGCCGCTCACCACCTGCAGCACCGGCTGCGCCGCACCGATCACCGTTTCGATCGCGCGCGCCAGCAGCAGCAGGATCACCGCGCCGCGCGCCTGATCGGCCGCGCTTCCGAACAGTCCGAGGATCGGCATCGCGCCCCCGGCCATCACCAGCGCGAGCGGCAGCACGATCGCCGTCATGATCCGGGTCGCAAAGCCGTAAAGCTCGCGCACATGCGACTTGTCATGCCGGAACGCGCTCGATGCCAGCGGTGCCAGAACGTAGGAGAAGGCAGTGCGGACAAGTTGGACGAGGCTCGAAATCTTGCGCGCGAACATGTAGAGCGCCGCCGCGCTCGCCCCCACCGCGCCGGGCAGCATCAGGTTGAGCACGATCGACGGGGCATCACCGAACAGGCGCGCCACCATATTATAAGGCAGTGCCGAGATTCCTGCCTTGAAGGTTTCGCCGAACATCCGGCTTTCCCGATCGCCCCGTCCGAAGGTGGTCCGCAGGTCGTAATGGCGGTGCAGCAGCCGGAGGCTCAGTACGACGGTGATGGCGAGCGAGATCATGTGCGCGATGAACAGGCCGACGAGCCCGAATCCGAGCATGAAGAAGATCGCGGCCAGAACGAGCCGGATGATCTGCTCCCACACGATCCTCAGCCGGATCTCCGGCCCGAACAGATGCCGCGCGCGCAGCGCCGATGTCGCGATCTCGACGAACGCCCAGAGCGGTAGCGCCCAGATGAAAAGCTGGATC
>Ga0207674_10001853_pt1 | contig 26957 bp, 24 predicted proteins | sample KBSCornC72_FD_184303 | JGI IMG/M metagenome (GOLD analysis project Ga0207674, IMG submission 184303) | Corn rhizosphere microbial communities from Kellogg Biological Station, Michigan, USA - KBS Corn C7-2 (SPAdes) (version 2) | ecosystem: Host-associated > Plants > Roots > Rhizosphere > Soil ...
CAATCGTGTAGGTGCCGGCGACGGGCAGGGTGACCGGCTCCTGGAACGCCGTTCCGGCAGCCAGTACAACATCACGCTCAAGCAGCCCGACGGCCCGGCGCTTTCCCCGGCCGTCTCGCTGCGCGGAACGGCGTTCCAGGAGCCGGTCACCCTGCCCGTCGCCGGCACCTACACGATTGCCGTCAACCCGACCGGATACTCCACCGGCGCCGTCACCGTCGACCTGTGGTCGGTGCCCGCCGACGCCACGGGCACGCTGACGCTGGGCGGCGCCTCGGCGCTCGTCTCGATCGACACGCCCGGGCAGAACGCGAGCTACACCTTCTCCGGCACGGCCGGCACCAAGGTCACGCTGACCGCCTCGGCGGACACGCTGCAGCAGACCGGCGGCCCGCTCGCCCGCGACGCCGTGATCACGATCAAGAAGCCGGATACCACGGTGCTGACGTCGGTCACCATCAAGCAGCCCGGCGGCCTGGTCGAACCCACCCTGCTGCCGGCCACCGGCACCTACACGGTGACCGTCAACCCGGCCAGCGACGCCACCGGATCGATCACGCTGGCGGCCTTCCTGTCGCCGGCTGACGTCAGCGGCACGGTGACGCTGGGCACCCCCCAGACGGTGACCATCGGCAGCGCCGGCCAGAACGCCGCGCTCACGTTCACCGGCGTCGCCGGACAGCGGTTCGCCCTGAACGTGTCCAACGACAGCATCGCCAGCCTCAAGGTGTCCGTCACCAAGCCCTCGAACACGGGCAGCCTGTACACGACGGTGTGGACGACCGTGTCGACCACCGGCAAGTTCTTCGAGCCGATCGCGCTGCCGGTCAGCGGCACGTACACGATCAAGATCGACCCGGTCAGCCTGAACACCGGCTCGGTCGACGTCGGTGCCTACATCGTGCCCGCCGACGCCACCACGGCGCTGACGCTGGGCACGCCCACGACGCTCACCACCACGGTGCCCGGATCGGCCAACGTGGCCACCTTCACGGCCACCGCGGGCCAGCGGTTCAGCGTCGTGTTCGACAACGTCACCGCCTCCCCGCTGGGGCTGTCGGGCGTCAACTACACCATCAGCAACTCGGCCGGCGTCGCCATCACCGGCGGCACGGGCGGCTTCGGGACGGCCGGCAAGTTCATCTCGCCGTTCACCCTGGCCACGGCCGGCACCTACAAGATCAAGCTCGATCCCACCGGCGCCAACGTCGGCGCGGTGCGGGTGACCGTCTACCTGGTGCCGAACGACCTGTCCAACACGCTGACCCTGGGCGGCTCCGCGCTGACCCAGACGTACAGCGCTCCCGGCCAGAACGGCGCCATCACCTTCACGACCACGACGGCCGGCCAGAAGGTCAGCTTCTGGTTCTCGAACGTGACCATCGGTGCCGACCCCGTGTTCGGCGCCACCGCGAAGATCGTGAACGCGAGCACCAATGCCACGGTGATCAACTCCTTCTACCTGCCCGGCGGCGGCTTCGACCTGTTCAAGGGCCCGTACACGATCGCCGCAGCCGGCACGTACAAGATCGTCATCGATCCGCAGGGCCTGGACACCGGCAGCCTGACAATCAACGGCTACACCGTGCCGGCCGACGCCACGGCGGCGATCACGGTCGGCGGCGGCAACGCCACGGCCACCACCACGGTGCCCGGGCAGCTGGCCTCCCTCACGTTCAGCAACACCACCGCTCGGGCGGGCACCACCATCACCTATGACGCCAGCTCGGCATGCCCGGCCTGGATCTCGGTGGTGACCGTCTCGGGCACGGGAACCCAGCCGATGTCGCCGTCGCAGTACTTCATGCCGGGCGACAGCACGCTGTTCGATCTGCCCGCAACCGGGACGGCAACGGCCTACAAGGTGCTGGTCGATCCCGAGGTCAACTGCACAGGAGCCGCGGTCGTCGCTCTGAGCTAGCGAGGTGCCCCCGCCAAAACGCGCTCGCGCGCCGGCCCGCCCCCCGCGGCCGGCTGCGCGGGTGCGTGCCGGCGGGCAGTACGATGAGCGGGTGAGCGGGTCGGTCCTCGCAGAGCTCGAAGCGCCGCTTGCCGAGGCTGTCTCCGGCGTCGGCGGCGATGGTGCGGCGGTGCGGCTCGAGCGGCCCGCCGATGCGTCCCACGGCGATTACGCGACCGGCGTCGCCATGGCACTGGCCAAGCCGCTTCGCTCGGCCCCCCGGGACATCGCCGGCCAGATCGTGGAGCGGCTGGAATCGCCCTGGATCGATTCGGCCGAGATCGCCGGGCCTGGCTTCGTCAACCTGCGGGTGGCGGCGGCCTGGTACCGCCACGTGGTCGATCGAGTGCTCGACGAGGGCGCCGAGTACGGCGCGGGGGCGGTGCACTCGCCGCAGCGGATCCAGGTCGAGTTCGTCAGCGGCAACCCGACCGGGCCGGTCACGGTGGCCACCGCCCGCAACGCCGCCTACGGCGACTCGCTGGCCCGGTTGTTCGCGTTCGCCGGTCACCAGGTGTCGCGGGAGTACTACTTCAACGACGCCGGACGCCAGATCGACCTGTTCGGCGCCAGCCTGCGGGCCCGGGCACGGGGCGAGGAACCGCCCGAGGACGGATACATGGGCGGCTACGTGGGCGAGCTGGCCGGCCGGCTCGACCTCACCGCCGACGCCCCTGCCGAGGAGTGGGCGCGGGCCGGTACCGAGGCGATGATGGGCGAGATCCGCGAGACGCTGGGGCGCTTCCGGGTGGAGTTCGACTCCTGGTTCCTCGAGCGGTCGCTGTACGAGGACGGCTCTGTGGAGCGGGCGATCGAGCGGCTCAAGCAGAGCGGCCACGTGTACGAGCAGGACGGCGCACTGTGGGTGCGCACGTCCGAGCTGGGCGACGACAAGGACCGGGTGGTCGTGCGCGGCAACGGCGCGCCCACCTACTTCGCCGGCGACATCGCCTACATCGTCTCGAAGCTGGAGCGGGGCTTCCAAACCGCCGTCTACGTGCTGGGGGCCGATCACCACGGCTATGCCGGCAGGCTGAAGGCGGCCGCCCGGGCGCTGGGATACGACGCCGACCGGATCGACGTCCAGCTCTACCAGCTCGTCCATCTGGTGGGCGGCAAGATGAGCAAGCGGGCCGGCCGTGTGGTCACCCTGGACGATCTGATGGACGCGGTCGGCGTCGACGCCGCCCGTCTGGCACTGGTGCAGCGCTCACACGATCAGACGATCGAGCTCGATCTCGACGACCTGGCCCAGCGAAACGCCGAGAGCCCGGTGTTCTACAGCCAGTACGCCTACGCCAGGATCGCCGGCATCATCCGCAAGGCCGGTACCGAGCAGGCCCGGCCGGCAGCCGAGTGGCAGCCCTCCATCGAGGAGGTGGCCCTGATCAAGCAGCTGGCCGAGTTCCCCGACCTGGTCGCCGAGGCCGCCGATCGACGCGGGCCGCACCGGGTGGTTGCGTACCTCCAGGAGACGTCGCGCACCTTCCACCGGTTCTACACGGAGTCGCCGGTGCTGCAGGCCGAGCCCCACCTGCGGGACAGCCGGTTGGCCCTCTGCCTGGCAACGCGGCGGGTGTTCGCCACCGCTCTGGGGCTGATCGGGGTGGAGGCACCCGAGCGGATGTAGCCGTTCGGCGTTGTCGTTTCGTGCCGGTGGCGGCTTGCTACCCTGCGCGAATGAGCGTCCCGGCTGCACCCACCGTCTACGAGGTCGACGAGCTCTCCGAGCTGCTCTCCGGCGAGGGAGTCGATACCAACGAGGGCGAGTGGTATGCGATCCGGACCGATCCCTGGCCCTGCCCGGCCTGCGGCGAGGTGTTCGACTGGGTGACCGCCTGCCACCACGTGGTGGTGACCGACAACCGTGACGACCTGATCGACCATGCCGTACGCTGCGCCCAGGTCGGCCGGAACCCGAAGATCGTCCGCTACGAGGACGGGCTGCCGACCATCACGCTCTGGCAGTGGCGGGCACTCGGGCGGCCGGTGCACGGCATCAAGCGATAGCCGCGCGGCCGCAGATCGTCTGGTTTCGCCGCGACCTGCGGCTGGCCGACAACCCGGCGCTCGTGGCCGCCGCGGCGGCCGGGCCGGTGGTGCCGGTGTTCGTATGGTGCCCGCAGGAGGAGCAGCCATGGGCCCCGGGCGCGGCATCTCGTTGGTGGCTCCACCGATCGTTGGAGGCCCTGGAGCGTGATCTCCGCAGTCGCCGGCTTCGGCTGGTGGTGCGCCAGGGGCCGGCGCTCGAGGTGCTCCGCGAACTGGCGGCCGAGATCGATGCCGCCGCCGTCCACTGGAACCGGCTGTACGAACCGGCCGTCGAGCAACGCGACCGGCGGGTCAAACGCGAGCTGCGGGCGGCCGGCCTCCGGGCGTCCAGCCACAATGCGGCGTTGCTGGCCGAGCCGTGGGAGGTGAGCACCGCCGCCAGCGAGCCCTACCGCGTATTCACGCCCTTCTGGCGGGCCTGCCTGGCGCAGCTCGATCCCCCGCCGCCGGAGCCGGCGCCCACGCTCCGGGCACCGGAACGCTGGCCGGACACCTCGGCGATCGCCGACCTCCGCCTGGAGCCGGCCGTCGACTGGGCGGGCGGCCTGGCAGCCGAGTGGACGCCGGGTGAGGCCGGGGCGGGCGAGCGGCTGGAGCGGTTTCTGGAGCAGCCCGTCGCCCGGTATGCCGAGGCCCGCGACCTGCCCGCGGTGGAGGGCACCTCGCGGCTGTCTCCGCATCTCCACTTCGGCGAGATCGGGCCGCGGCAGGTGTGGCACGAGATCCACGGCCGCGGCGTTCAGGCCGACCGCTACCTGACCGAGCTGGGCTGGCGCGAGTTCGCCCACCACCTGCTGCATCACTTCCCCGGCTCGCCCGAGCAGCCGCTGCGGCACGAGTTCGAGCGCTTCCCGTGGCGCGACGATCCCGACGGCCTGCGGGCCTGGCAGCGGGGCCGCACCGGGTTCCCGCTGGTCGATGCCGGCCTGCGGCAGCTGTGGCAGACCGGCTGGATGCACAACCGGGTGCGGATGGTGGTGGCCAGCTTCCTGGTCAAGGATCTGCTGATCCCCTGGCAGCAGGGTGCGCGGTGGTTCTGGGACACGCTGGTCGATGCCGACCTCGCCAACAACACGCTGGGCTGGCAGTGGACTGCCGGCTGCGGGGCCGATGCCGCGCCGTTCTTCCGCGTCTTCAACCCGCAGCTGCAGGCTGCGAAGGCCGATCCTGACGGCGCCTACGTGCGCCGCTGGCTGCCGGAGCTGGACACCCCGGACTACCCGGTGCCGATCGTCGATCACGCCGCCGCCCGCCGGCGGGCGCTGGAAGCTCTGAGACGCGTCAAGCCCGGCTGACGGCTGCCGGTTTGGCCGCCCCGGGGCGGGGTAGATCGCCAGGCGTGCGCGACGTGCTGCTGCTGATCGACGTGCTCTCGGCCTTCGACCACGAGCTGGGCGAGGAGCTTGCCCGCGACTTCTGCCGGGCCGCCCCGGCACTGGAAGCCGCGCTGTCGCAGAGCCGTGACGCCGGCATCCCGGTCGTCTACGCCAACGACATCCGCGACCGATGGGACGCCGACGGGCCGGGCCTGATCCGCCGCGCGCTGGCCGGTCGGGCCGGGGACGTGGTCGGCCGGGTGGCGCCGCGAGAGGGCGAGGCGCTCATCCTCAAGCCCCGCTACTCCGCGTTCGACCTGACGCCACTCTCGCTGCTGCTCGAGCAGTTGGGGGCCGAGCGGCTGGTGATGGCCGGCACAGCGACCGAGATGTGCGTCGCCCAGAGCGCGATCGACGCCCGCGAGCTGGGATACAAGGTGACGGTGTTGACCGATGCATGCGCCTCGGTCGACCGCGAGATGGCCGGGACCGCGCTGGCCTACCTGGAGCGCGTCGTCGGCGTCCGACTGGAGGCCGGGGCGCCGTCCGCGCATTCCCGTTGAGCGGGGTTGCGCGGGTGGTGCGGATCGCCGGCCGCCGGCCCCCGAGGGCGATATGCTGCGACTCGCGCGCGGACGTAGCTCAGTTGGTAGAGCGTTGGCTTCCCAAGCCAAAGGTCGCGGGTTCGAGACCCGTCGTCCGCTCTGATCGCCATCCTGGGACTAGCAATGGGACTAGCCCAAAGGGTTCGCCAGCCCAATCATTGGATTGGAGCTAGTCCATCCAGCTAACAGCCAGAGGCTCGAGCCCATATTGGCGCTCGAGCGGGAGCGCCTGATAACGCACCGCCGAGTCCGACTCGGCCAGCAAGTCCTCGGCGGCCGCCAGATCCTGCCGGATCCGTCGATGATCAAGGTTGGCCGGTCGCAGCAGAGCATTCACCGCAGGAGTTGTGCCAGCCGACGCAGGTAGGCGCGTCGGCACCGTGTTCTCTACGTAGTGTCTACGTATCGATCTGTGGTTAACCCGCTACCGCCAGATCCGTGCCATCCCGGGTGCCCCGGTGAAGCAGGTGTGGAACTCTCACTTGCTCCCTCGAAAAGGAGCGTGTCATGTCTTCGGAAACGCTCACGAGGTACGGTGGGCGGCCTTTGGCTGTCGACCCAGTCTCGATGGTAGAGATTCCGCAGTACCGGGCGCGGGCTATCGTTGCGGTCTGGGCTGCGATTGCGCTGCCGATGGGGGTGTTGGCCTGGCTCGTGGCGCCCGCCGTTAAGCACAGGTTTGGCGGCAGTGGAAATGTGCCGATGTTCAAGGCGTTGGTGGTATGCCTGACGGCGGGTCTGGTGTGGCAGTCGATCCTTCTCGTTGCGTTGCTTTGGCGTGAGCAGCGGACTCTTCGCTGGTCGACGACTCGCGACGCGCTGTGGCTTCGCTCTCCTCGGAGCCCGAGGAGTGGTCGTGTCGGCGGCAGGGTGTGGCTGGTCCTGATCCCGCTGATTGTGGCATTCACGGTCGTAGATGGCGTCCCGTGGGTGACAGGTCCCGGCGACCGAGACTTCTCGAGGTTCCTCGACTCGAATGCGGGTCACGCCTTCTTGAGCGGGGCCTGGGGTTGGTACGCCCTGATTCTGGTGTGGTTCGCGTTCAACACCGTCCTCGGGGAGGAACTGCTGTTCCGCGGGTTCCTGCTTCCGCGCATGAACGGCGCCTTCGGGCGCGGGGATTGGCTTGCTAACGGACTGCTGTTTGCGGGATATCACCTGCACGTTCCGTGGGTGATGCCAGCGACGCTGGTGGACGCGCTCATCCTCGCCTACCCGACCAAGCGCTATCGGAGCGCATGGATCGGAATCGCCGTACACAGTGCTCAGAGCGTATTCCTGGCGATCGTCATATTCACGCTCGTGATCTGAGAAGGATTGGAACTGGATACAGGGCAGAGATTTTGGGCCAAGCCAAACGGCCCCGGGAGTGTGCCAACGATGGGAAGGTGGTTGAGATGCAGCGTGTTGTTGTCGATCACTACGGTGGCCCCGAGGTGTTAGAGGTGGTCGAGGAGGAGAATCCTCGACCAGGCGCGGGGGAGGTGTGTGTACGTGTGCTGGCGGCAGGGGTGTCGTTCACCGACTCTCAGCTGCGGGCCGGTACCTATATCCCGGGAGGGCCAAGGCCGCCATTCACGCCGGGATACGAACTGGTTGGCGTGGTTGAGGAGCTGGGTGCGGGCTGCAAGCGGCTGCGCGTCGGAGATCGCATTGGTGCGCTGGCGGTGTGGGGAGCCGATGCGGATCATGTGTGCCTGCCGGAGGCGGGCGCGGTAGATGTGCCCGAGGATCTCGATCCTGCGGAGGTGCTGAGCCTCGTCTTCACCTACATGACCGCCTACCAGGTGCTTCACCGGATAGCCAAGGTGAAGCCAGGTGAGACGGTGCTTGTCCACGGCGCCGCCGGTCGCGTTGGCACGGCAATGCTCGAGCTGGGAGTGGTGGCCGGGCTCCGTCTCCTGGGAACCTGTTCCGCGCGTGACCGCGTGGCGGTCGAGCGGCTGGGCGCCGTGGCGATTGACTACCAGCACCAGGATTTCCTGGCGCGTGTGCGCGAGTTGACCGACGGCCAGGGCGTGGACGTCGTTTCCGACTCGCTGGGCGGCCCCATCTCGCTGCGGTCGTTTCGGGCGCTTCGGCAGGGCGGACGACTGGTCGTATTCGGCCGCTATGACACCCTCAAGGACGGGAACAAGGACTGGCCGGCGGTGTTCAAGTGGTACGCGTCGGTCGCGACCGTGTGGGTCTGGGGCGCGCTGTCGCCCCGTCGGAAGGCGCTCAAGTATCAGGTGCAGCGATTCCGCGACGCCGGTCAGCAGCGCCCTGGAGCAGTCGGCGGAGAGCCACGCTACCCGGACTGGTTCCGCGAGGACTTCAGCGTGCTGCTCGCCCTGTTCCGCGACGGTACGATCCACCCCGTGGTCGCCGAGCGTCTGCCACTCGCCGAGGCGCGACACGCGCACGAGATGCTTGAAACCGCCGCGGCGAAGGGAAAGCTCGTGCTCGTGCCCTAGCCAGATGCGAGCGCCGCCCCGTCCAGCTCGAGATCGGCAAACGCACTCGCCGGCGCCGGGTCGAGCCGGCCACTCGCTTCGGCGTGTGGAGGACCGGCTCGTGGTGCGGTTGCGATCAGCGGGGTGGTGAAGTTCGCCGGTGCCCGCCATCTTGGGCTACCGATTGAGCGGCTCGACTACCCAGAAGTGGGGCAGGCGCATCAAGACGCGCATCGGGTTGCCGGCCACGATGTGGTCCGGCGCGACCGCCGTCCAGTGGCCGCACATGTGGGCTGCCTCGTATTCCAGTGCGGTCAGCTCGACTGGCTGGAGGCAATCGGGGCTGGTGCATTCGCAGACGAACGGCATCCGTTCGTCGAGTGGAAGCGCGTCCTTTTCGAACTCCCACCGGCGGCGGTTGTACGCCTGCCAGGCCGCTTGCGTCCTTGCGATGCTCGGCGAGCCTCTGGGATTCGATGACCACTACCGTGCCCCTGCGTTCGGGGCGGCCACATCTCTGAAGCCTGTCGCCGGGACTCTACCCGATCACCCAGCGTAGAAACCGCCCGCGAGCGGACGCGGTGTTGGTGCGGTGGCCGATCCGGGTAGAGTGGCGGTGGGCTACAAAAGCGTTGGCCTGGCAGTTGGTCTTCGCTCACTTCATGCCCCATTCTTGTGCGCGGCCCGGTTGCGGCTCGTTGGATCACCGTCTTGGGGCGTTGGGAGCGCACGATGTCGGAGTACGCGCCGTCTGCTGCGGAGATGCACCTCGACCGGTTGCTGAACGCGGTGATCGTCTCGGCTGTGGAGATGCTCGGCTTCGACGCTGCCACTGTCTCGGCCCGTCACGATGACAGGCTGACGACGATCGCCGCCACCAACCAGCAATGGATGGCGCTGGATGATGCGCAGTACGACGCAGAAGACGGCCCCTGCGTCACGGTTCTGGACCACCATGAGCCGATCCTGCTGGAGGACATCAGCACGGAGGATCGGTGGCCCGGGTTCAAGGAGACGGCAGCGCACTTCGGTGTCAACAGCTCGATGTCGGTTCACATCCCGACGCCCGAGCTGCGCGACGTTCAGGCCTCGTTGAATCTCTACGCTCGGCAGACGCCGTATCCCGGTGAGCAGGGGGTGAAGACGGCACGCATGTTCGCCGACCAGATCGCCATGGCGATGCAGGCCGTCGAGGCACATCGAACGACAGCCAAGCTGGCTGCCGGTCTGCAAGAGGCGATGCAGAGCCGAGCGGTTATCGAGCAGGCGAAGGGGATCCTGATCGGCCAGCACGGTGGCTCGCCGGACGAAGCGTTCGAACGGCTGCGGGAGCTCTCCCAGCACAGCAACACCAAGCTGCGGGACGTGGCCACGAAGATCGTGGACGAACACTCCGCGCGAACCACCCCGACGGACGTCCCCGGCTGACCGTCAGCGTCGGCCGGAGCTCCTCTCTCAACCCCGGCCGACTTCCGGCGTTGACTCGCGCGCGAACCAATGCCAGCAGTGAAAGCTAGCGCAGGTAGCGGCGGCATGACCCGCTGGTCGAGCGTGCCCGGCGCCTCCGGTCGGTTCCTTGCCGGCCGTCGTTCAGCTCCATCACCACACGCGCGCGGCGGCCGTCGGACTCCCGGTGCGCGGAGAGCCCTAGGTCAGACGCGGGCGCGCTCGGATTCGGCCTGGCGCAGCTCGATACGACGGATCTTGCCGGTCAGCGTCTTCGGCAGTTCGGAGGCGAACTCGACTCGGCGTGGGTAGGCGTGCGCGCCGAGCCGCTCGCGGACGAGGGCCTGGATTTCGCCGGCCACCTCATCAGAGCCCTCATAACCGTCCGCCACCACCACGAACGCCTTGACCACGTTGCCGCGCAGCTCGTCCGGCGAGGCCACGGCCGCCGCCTCGCGGACGGCGGGGTGCTCGAGGCAGACCGACTCCACTTCGAACGGCCCGATCCGGTAGCCGGCCGAGATGATCACGTCGTCGGCCCGACCCTCGTACCAGAAATAGCCATCGGCATCCTGGCGGGCGGCGTCCTTGCTGTGGAACCAGGGGCCGTCGAACGTCTCGCGGCTGGCCTCGGGGTTGTTCCAGTAGCCGAGTGGATAATGCGGATTCGAGCGGGCGCGGAGGCAGATCTCGCCACGATCGCCGGTGGCCACGGGCTGCTCGTCCTCGTCCAGGATGTGCACGTCCCAACCGGGCATCGGCCGGCCCATCGAGCCCTCGCGCACCCCCATGAACGGGAAGTTCGCGCACAGCGGATACGACTCGGTGAGGCCGTAGTAGTCGAGCACCGTGACGCCGTACTGGTCGCGGAACCAGCGGATCGCCTCGGGATTCAGCGGCTCGCCGGCCGAGCAGACCCGGCGGAACTGCTGGGGGTAGCGGACGCCGGCATCGCTGATGGCCATCATCGCCCGCATCGCTGTCGGCGTCGTGAACACGTTCGTCACCTGGTGGCGGCTGAGGAACGCGAGCTGCTTGTGGGGGTCGAAGCCGCCCTCGCGCCGGTAGACGCATTGCAGCGCTCCCAGCCGCCAGGGGCCAAGCAGCGGTGCGATCCCTGCCGCCCACGCCCACTCGCCCATGCCGTGGAACCGCTCGCCGTTCTCAACCTCGTGGCAGTAGAGGAACTCCTCGTGGCCGAGCAGGTAGCGGTGGGCATGGACGATGCCCTTGGCGAGCCCGGTCGTGCCCGACGTGTAGTAGAGCTGGGCCGGGTCGTCGGCAGCTGTGTCGCAGGTGACAACCGCGTCCGCGGCGGCAGCCAGGTCCTGGGCCCGGAGCACCCAGGTCGTCGGCGCCCAGTCGTGCGCGAACCTGGGCGCGTTGCCGTCGTCGGTGACGAGCAGCTTGGAGCCGGAGTCCTTGAGCCGGTGCTGGATCGACTCGTCGCCGTAGAGCACCGACATCGAGAGCAGGATTGCGCCCAACTTCCAGACGCCGAACATGACCGCTGCCGTCTCCGGCGTCGGCGGCAGCACCAGAGCGACGCGGTCGCCACGCTTCACGCCGCGGTCGGACAGCATGTGCGCGGCCTGGTTGGCCAGCCGCTGTAGCTCACCCCAGGTCACCTCGCGGACGGCGCCGTCGAAGCTTTCCCAGACCATGGCCTGCTTGTCCGCCGGGTGCTTGTCGCACACGTCGGTGGCGATGTTGTAGCGCTCCGGCACCCCCCAGACATGAGAAGCGCAGATCTCGTCGTAACGGCTGCCGCTCATGGCTGTTTCACCATACTCCCCTGGCCATCGACACGCAGTGGCCGCGATTTACGGCGTGGGCTATACGGTCGCTCAGGCCGGGCGAGCGCTCTTTGCCCAGCCCTCCAGGCGATCGGCGAACTCCGGCGTCCCGGCGCCGACCTCGACCACCACGTCGGCGGGAACGTTCGCCCGCTGCGCTGCGGAGACGATCGCCTCCGGCGACGGCGCCTCGTAGAGGCAGTAGGTGCGACGGCGGTCCGCGCTCAGAAACGAGAACAACCAGCGGACGCCCTCGTCTCCGTTGATCTCCTCGATCAGCTGTACGTCGTCGCTCGAGAGGTCGAGCTGCTCGGCGAACGTGCGCTCGATCATGTACAGCGGCATGCGCAGATCGTAGCGAGAAACCGGCGCTTCCTGCCAGCGTGTGCTAAATCGACGCCAGCCGGTGGCGGTGGGCGTACGACGCAGCCTCGGTGCGATTGGAGCAGCCGGTCTTGCGGAGGATGCTCCGGATGTGGTTGGCGGCGGTGTGCTCGCTGATCGAAAGCGTTCTCCCGATCTCCCGGTTACTGAGGCCGCGGGCGATCAGCGCGAGGATCTGCACCTCGCGCGGTGAAAGTCCATCGGGAGGGCCGCTGACAGGCGCGGGAGCGCCCAGCGACTGGATTCGGCCGAGCAGCGTGGGCATGCCGATCCGCCCGGCCAGCGTCGCCGCCTCGCCCAGCAGCGCCGTGCCACGATCGCGATGGTCGTCGCCGCGCGCAATCAGGAAGCGTCCGTACTGGTAGGCCGTGTGGGCCAGCCACGTCGCCGCGTCCATGCGCCGGTTGAGCTCCATCGCACGCTCAAAGTGCACCGCAGCCAGGTCGGATTCACCGAGCGTCGCTGCAAGCATGCCGAGGTATCGGTCGGCGGCGCCGTAGCAGGAGACCAGGTGGCCGATCATCACGTTCGTACCGGTCAGTGGCGCAAACTCGGCGTACACCGATGCCGCGATCTGCTGGTCGCCGAGCGCCGAGCAGGCGTCGGTCAGGTAGGTGAGGGCTGTCAGCCAGAGCGACTCGCGGAACGGGTCGAGACCGTCGGCCGCGATCCGCGCCAGCTCCCGCCTGGCCTCCGCCTCCATGCCGAGCTCGGCGAGCAGCGCGACCAGCCCCGGCCGCCAGGGCCCGTTGCGGCCGCTCTCGCCCGCCAGGATCCTGACCACAGGAGCGAGTTCCGCGAGGCGGCCCTGCTCGCGGCGGACGCTGAACATCTGAACGCCGTACGTGCCTGAGGGGTCACGGCCGGTCAGCAGTCGGCTCCAGTCGTGGGAGCGGTGTGCCAGGAGCTCGGCCTCCGCAAGTCGTCCGTCGCACAGCGCCAGCGCCGACTCGTAGTGCTGCGCGACGTGGAGCATGAACGGCTGTGCGGTCTGCTCGGCGGTCTCGCGGAGCGCGGCCACCTCACGCCGGGCGGACTCCATGTCGCCGAGGGCGACGAATGTGGGGGTGCGCCAGGCCATCGCCTCGGCTCGGATCTCGGTGTTTCCGAGCTGCTCGCCGATGTCTCTCGACTCGGTCACCATCTCAAGCACCTCCTCCAGCGAGCTTGCGCCCAATGACCAGTACGAGCGCATCAGCACCGTGGCCAGCCCGGCCCGATCCTGAAGCCGCCGCGCCATGGCGATGGCACTCGTGCGCACGACCGACGCGCGTGTGTGGTCGCCCTGGAAGTCGAGCGCGCGGGCAAGACCGGCCAGCAGCCCGACGCGCAGCTCCGACTCGTCGTCACTGAGCGCCGCTGCCGCATCCTCCAGCAGCTCGGCGGCTCCCTGATCCGCCATCCCCGGGCGCCAGCACGCGTCCTCGAAGCCGATCGCAGCCCGGGCCAGCAGGTGTGCGTCGGTCAGCTCGCGGGCGATGTCCGCCGCCGCCTTGAACGCCTCCAGCGCGTCTCCCGCCTTGCCGCCGCGATGGCTGGCGTCGCCCAGCTCGAGGTAGACGATCGCCCGCTGCCGCCGATCATCGATCCCCAGACCGAGTGCGGTTCGGAGCAGGGTCGCCGCTTGATCGAACGCGAGCGCCGCCGCCGCAGCGCGGGCCGCCAGGATGTTGTACTCGACGCCCCGTCCGGCGGCGCCCAGAGGCACCGCCGCCGAGAAGTGGTGTGCCAGGTCGGCCAGCATCCGTCCCGAGCGCCCGGCCGGGCCCTCGAGCGCGTCGCCGACCCGAAGATGCAGCTCGGCTCGTCGCATCCTGGACAGCCGGTCATACAGCGCCCGGCGCACGAGTTCGTGCGTGAACCGATAGGCGAGGCCGGGCGCCGGTACCTCCTCGAGCATGCCGCTGCGAACCCCCTCGTCGAGCGCGGCCAGCAGCTGGGCCTCATCCAGGCCGGCCGCGGAGCGCACGACGTCGAGCTCGAACTCCGAACCGGCCGTGGCGCCCAGCTCGAGCAGGTCCGTCGTCACGGGCGACAACCGCGACAGCCGCTGGCTGACGACCTCGCGGACGCTCTCGGGGCTGCCGATCTCTGCCGGAGGACGGGCCAGCCTGACGGTGCCGCCGACCAGCTCGACCGCGCCGGTCTCGATGAACGCGCGCCACAGCTCGCAGACCAGGAACGGGTTGCCCTTGGTGAGGTCATGGATCGCATCCGCCAGCTCCCGCAGCTCGGGGCCGAGGTCGTCCCCCGCCGCGCGGCGCACGAACTCGGCAACCTCGTCGCCAGAGAGCCCGGTCAGCCGCAGCCGGACGACGTCGTCGGATCGGCGGAGATCGGCGAGCGTCTCCGAGAGCGTCTCGGGAACGTCGGCCTCGGTATCGCGGAAGGTGGCAAGCATCAGTACCCGCGCATGTCCGGCGGCCCGCGTCAGATGGCGCAGCAGCATCAGCGTCGAGCCGTCCGCCCAGTGCCCGTCCTCGAGCACCAGCAGCGCCGGCCGGTGGCGGGTGACGCCTGTCAGCAGGTCGGTCACGGCGGTATGCAGCCGGTGACGCTCGGTGTCGGGATCCGCCTTGGCGGGAGGCGGCAGATCACCGATCCGCAGGGTCAGGTCGGGGAGCAGACGAACCAGCTCGCCGCCGCCGGTGCCGAGCGCCTCCCGCAGCTCGGATGAGTCGATGGTTCGCGTCAGCTGGTCGAGTGCTTCGACGAACGGCCCATACGGCGTTCGCACCACGGCGTCACATGCGCCGTACAGGACGAGCGTGCCGTCCTCGGCGACCTCACCGGCGAACTCGCGGACGAGGCGGCTCTTTCCCGAACCGGGCTCGCCGCCCAGCAGCACGACTCGCCGTCCCTCGCCTTCCGCCCTGGGCATCAGGGTGCGCAGCGTTTCGAGTTCGGCCGCGCGGCCGGTGAACGGGAACGCCGAGGTGAGACGAAGCGAACCGGGGAGATCTGGCATGCGTTTCCACGATAGTCAGATTTGATCATTCGCGCTGGCCTGCGCTCGCAGTCGACTGCCCGAAAGTGAGTCAGTTCGCGTCATGTGCGAGACGGCGCGCGCTTCCTAAGCTGGGCCCGACGGCAGCAACGGAAACCAAGCTGAGGAGAAGCATTGAGCACCGCGACAACACCAGCACAGGTCGCCCGCGAGCAGCTCGGGGGCTTTCAGGGACGGTTGATCGGACCGGACGATGCCGACTACGACGAGGCACGCAAGGTCTACAACGCAATGCACGACAAGCGGCCGGCGCTGATCGCGCAGTGTGCCAATGTGGGCGACGTGGCCATGGCCGTGGCGTTCGGCCGCGACCATGGCCTCCTGATCGCCGTCCGCGGCGGCGGTCACAACGGAGCGGGGCTGGGGACGTGTGACGACGGGGTCGTGATCGACCTCTCGCTGCTCAAGGATGTCTCGGTCGACCCGGCTGCCCGCACCGTGCGCGTCGGCGGCGGCTGCACCTGGGGAGACGTCGACCGGGCGACGAACGAGTTCGGGCTGGCGACGCCGAGCGGGATCATCTCGACCACCGGCGTGGGGGGCCTCACGCTGGGCGGAGGCATCGGCCACCTGACCCGCAAGTGCGGTCTGACCATCGACAACCTGCTCGAGGCCGAGATGGTGCTTGCGAACGGCGAGTCGGTGCGGGCGAGTGCCGACGAGAACCCCGATCTCTACTGGGCGATTAGGGGCGGAGGAGGCAACTTCGGCGTCGTCACGTCGTTTCTGTTCCGGCTGCACGAGGTGGGCACGGTCATCGCCGGGCCGACCTTCTGGCCGGCCGAACTGGGCGCCGAGGTGCTGTCGGTCTACCGGGAGTTCCTGCCGGCGGCTCCCCGTGAGCTGAACGGGTTCTTCGCGTTTCACATCGTTCCGCCGGCACCGCCGTTTCCGGAGGCGATCCACCTCCGCGAGGTGTGTGGCGTGGTCTGGTGCTACGTGGGGTCGGAGGACGACGCCGCGCGGGCGATGGCGCCGCTGCTCGAGTCGTTGCCGGAGCCGTTGATGCACGGCGCCGGCCCGATGCCGCACTCAACGCTGCAGGGCGCCTTCGACGGTCTCTACCCGCCGGGTGAACAGTGGTACTGGCGGGCGGATTTCGTCAAGGAGATCCCGGACGACGCCGTCCAGGTTCATCAGCGGTTCGGCAACCAGCTGCCGTCGATGAAGTCGACGATGCACATGTACCCGATCGACGGCGCCGCCCACGACGTCGGATCATCCGATACGGCCTGGGCGTACCGCGACGCACGCTGGGGCTCGGTCTTCGCCGGCGTCGATCCCGAACCCTCGAACGTGGACAAGATCCGGAGATGGAGCGTCGACTACTTCGAGGGCCTGCATCCCTACTCGGCCGGCGGCGCATACGTGAACATGATGATGGACGAGGGGCAGGAGCGGGTGCGCGCCAGCTACGGCGCCAACTACGACCGGCTGGCCCGGATCAAGGCCACGTACGACCCCGGAAACGTGTTCCGGGTCAATCAGAACATCCAGCCCAAGGCGTAGCCCGACAACGATCGGCGGTGAGGAGGCGACGGCCGCCGCCTCACCGCCGTCCCTGGACGCGTGAGCGTGGGCAGATGCTGAACCCGAGCGTCGATCGCGCCGCTCGGCCTTCGACTAGAGAGCAGCGCGTCGTTACTGCCGCGCTCGGGGATGCTGCCTCAGCACACGCCGCGAACCGGGCGACCCTTGGAGCCGGGGAGTCGGTTGCCTGGGTAGACGGTGGCTGGTCCTGGACTGAGCGCGGGCAGGTGTTCTACGTCTGGAACGGCGCCACCCAGAAGACCACCCGAGTGGTTTGCGCCGTGTCGTGGGAGTAACATCGCCGGCGCCATCCTCTAATGTCATGTGCGGATGGTCCACTGGATTTGGGTCGCGCCGTCGCTTCTCGTAATCTCGCTCGCGCTGGGTTGGATGTTCGTCGCACACCCAGTCCGCCTGGCCACGCTGATTTTGTTCGCGGCACTGGCTGATCGGTTCGCCTGAGGATTCATGATGGGCTGGCGGGAACGCCCATCGGCTACGAACGAGCAAACGGGCCTTGAGGAACGACCCGGCTAGACGCCTGACGTTTCGGCCGGCCACCTCGTGACCCCGCCGTGGCCCCGACCAGGCTCGTTGGCTGCGTTGTCCTTCTCGGCAATACGGCTGGCGCCGATCAGCGGGCAGCAGACGACGAACGCGACGGGGACGACCGACCACGGGTCGAGCGGCCCGGCCAGGAAGCGTACGGCGATGACGACGGCGACCGCGAGCGGCAGGACGAGCAAGGGCCACAAAGATAAACGGTTGTCCATCGTGTTGTCGGTATGCCCGATTCGTTTCTCGCGAAAACGACGAAGTGTGGTTCTGCCGCGGTCTCCCCGCAAGACGCGTGTAACGGTGAGGGGCTTCGGTGCGATGTCCAGGTGTTGGGGGGGCAGGCTCAGCCCGGCCACCTCTCCGCCCGAAGGCACGCGGGCCACGGGCTGAGCGGCACGGGGGGTCGCGCACAGGACTTGGAGCCACTGTGCGCGGCCCCTTGTTCATCGCCAAGGGAGCTGAACCCCGCGTGCACACCCCTCGAATCCCCTGCATGTTCTTACAAACGTCTTACGGCGTCATGAAGCATTCGGAGGCAAACCGGCCCTACTCTCAGAGCACGGAGGACTGGAATGGGAGCACGTTCCGGCGGCAGATTCCGAGGGGGCGATGTGACGAGCGGGCGTGCCAGGGCCGGCCAATCCGGCTGGGGCGGTCACCGCTCGTGAAGGAGGGGCAATGAACACGGGCATCGGATTGATGATCTTGGGCGTGATCGTCGCGGTTGCAGGGGTCGCCGGCTTCGGCGGCTATGCGAATCGCGGCTTCAAGCTCGGAGCACGGCGGTCCTCTATCTCTCCCCCGAACGGTGGTGGGGAGTCCGAAACGCCGCCGGTCGAGGAGCCAACCCCACCGCGGAAGGCGCCGACGCGGGCTCCGCGACGGAAGCCGTCACAAGCTCGCACGGAGAAGCGCTCGACCGCTGCGGCCGGCAGCTCGGCGCCGAAGGCATCGTCGCCAAAGAACGCCGCCACGGGCGCAGGGGTCGATACCGGCCCGGCCGACGCGACCAGGTGATCGCGCGGCCATGACGCAGTAATCGGGTAAGTCCAAGAAGTGCCTGCTCAAGGGGTGTAACGGCGCGCCCCGCTGCCGCGATGGTTGGTCGGTGGAGCGTTGAAGGTGCTCATCCGATCGATGACGGCGGCGAGATCGTTGGCAACCTCGTCGAGGCTGCCGGCGTGACCCGGCGGCGGCCCCACAGCCTTACCGTTGGCGTCCACGAAACGGCTCCGCAGGCGAAGGTCGTCATCTGCGCCGGTGAGATCGACACCGGCAGCTGCGCGAAGCTGATCGACGCGCTGGAGCAGGTCGGAGTGCCCGGCACGAGACATGTCCAGGTCGACCTCGGCGCGGTGTCCTTCATCGACTCCACCGGCATCGGCTGCCTGATCCACGGCTGCCTTCGCTGCCGCAAGCTCGGGATCGCCTTCGACATCGTGCCGGAGGACGCGCTCACCCAGATCATGCGCGGGCCGGGAGATCCGCTCCCGGCGGTGGCGGACGACCGAATGCCGGTGGCTGCGGGTACCTCCGCGCAGCCGGCTTGACACATCGTCTGGCCGCTCGCCATACTCTGTGGCCATTGATAAATCGACAAGTTGGGGGGATCGATATGCGACGAACCATCGTCGTCCTGGCCGTTCTGGCATCCTCGCTGTTTGCCGCCAGTTCGGCCTACGCCTTCGATTGCATCCGGGTGTCGGCCTCGCACCAGGGCAGCGTCCAGTCGGCAAACCACTCCGGACGCTGGCTGCTGCTCGATCTGAGCACGACCGAGGCGGCGACCCAGACCCTGGCGACGATCGGCGTCCAGGCGACACCTGCGCAGGTGGCGTGCTTCACCGAGGCCTACGCGCAGAGCGGCCAGCCGCTGACCTTTACGCTGGGGATCGGGGTTGCCGGAAAGAACGGCGTGCTGGCGCACAACAATCCGAACACGCGGGTGCTCTCCGATGGCCATGGGGTCGACCACATCGAAGACAGTCCGATCAGCTCGGCCGTTGATGCAGCCGCCGCGTCGTGCGGCTTCAGCGCGAACGGGTAGGCCGCAGGCACGGGTTCGCTCCACCGCAACGGCGGCTCGCCCTCACCAAGGAGGGTGAGCCGCCGTTCGGCATGTCCTCCCCCCCGCCGGCTCAGCCAGGCTTGGATCCCCAGTCGATGAATCGCGGCCGGAAGTCGGAGAGCGGGAGGATCACCCGCCGGTGGGTGCCGTCGCGGTGCATCCGGATCAACGCGTACTGGCCGTGATCCTCGAGCCGGAACACGATCCAGTGGCCGTCCGGTGAGAACGACCCGGCGTATGCGCGGAGCTCGGGGTCGATGTAGTGGGTCAGCCATCGAAGGTGGGTGCCGTTCGGCCTGATGGTGCCGATGTTGGCAGCCTTCTCGAAGCGGTCGGCGTTGTTGCTGAAGAGGATCGAGTGGCCGTCGGGCCTCCAGTCATGCTTCACCGCGACATCGGCGATGTAGGGAAGCAGCAGCGTCGAGCCGTGGCCACCGATCCGTGACCGGATCAACCCCTGGCCCAGGTCCTGGCCGTTGAACGCGACGTAGGTCAGCCGCGTGCCGTCGGGAGACACGTTGGGATCGGTGGCACCACCGAACGGGCTCGTGGTCAGCCGCCGCTGATGGCTGCCGTCGCGGCGCTGGATCCAGATCGCCTCATCGTTCGTCGTCGGGTTGAAGCTGACGAACACGATCCGCCGGCCGTCGGGTGTGAACGACGGCTGACCGTCGCACCCGGCCCCGGGCGGACGGGGAAGCGTCCGCTGGTGCGAGCCGTCGGCGCGCATCAGGATCACGTTGCATCCCGTCTCGGTGTCCAGCTCGAACACGATCGACCTGGCATCGGGTGACCAATCCGGGTGCACCGCGTCGCCGGCCACGTGTGTGAGCTGATGCAGGCCGTGGCCGTGCGGGCCCACGGTGTACAGCTGTGAGCTGCCTGTCGCATCGGCCCCGAACAGGATGCGTCCGTTCTCGCCGGCGGTCGTTGCCAATGCAGACGTCGCGGCGACTAGCAGTGCGGCGCTCGTCAGCCCAGCGACGAGCAGCCAGAATCGTGATCGGCTCGACATGGTTCCCCCTCAGGAATGGAGCCAGCAGAAGGGCGAAGATACATTTGCCTCAAGCGGGTGTCAAACCGGCCAAACAGCCGGTCAGACGGCGGCCGGGGCCGCCACCTCGGCTCGCTCGCCGATCACCTGGATCACCACCGCGCCGATCAGGATGGCGCCGCCGACCAGGGTGGCGTCGCTGGGTCGTTCCGAGATCGCAAGCCACACCCACAGCGGGCCCAGCACCACCTCGAGCAGCGTCAGCAGCGCCGCCTCGGGCGCCGGGATCAGCCGCGCGCCGATGCTGAACAGGGCCAGCGCGACGCCCATCTGAACGACTCCGATGGCGACCAGCATCGGCCAGTCGTCCGATGGAACGGTGCCGAGACTGGCGAAGGGCAGGGCGACGGCCAGGATCAATCCCTGGCTGAGGCAGGTGGCCGGCATCATCGAGATGTCGCGGCGGTGCCGCATCAACACGATGCCCAGGGCGAAGCCGACCGTCATCACGAAGGCGAAGGCATCGCCGGTCAACTGGCCGCCGCGGGGGTCGCCGATCATCACCCCCACGCCGGCCAGCGCCAGCACCATCGCCAGCACCGAGCGGCGGCTGATCCGGTCACCCAGCGCGGCCCAGCCGATCAGCGCGGCGATCATCGGCGCCAGCGCCTGGATCAGCAGCACGCGGGCGACGGTGGTGTGGTTGAGGGCGATGATGAAGCTGCCCGACGCGACAGCCACGCAGGCCGCCACCGCCAGGCCGGCCCGACCCATGGAGATGAACACCCGCAACGTCGCGCCCCGGTAGGTGGCCGTGGTGAATGCCAGCAGGGCCAGCCCGGCGAACAGCGCCCGCCCGGCCAGCTGGGTGGCCAGGTCGACGTCCAGCTCGCGCTGGAGGAAGCCGGCGGTCGACCAGCAGAGGGCGGCGAGCCCCACCGCGAGCTGGCCGCGCCGGTGGTCTGAGAGCGCACTGACGCCCGCGGTGGTCGAAGTCACCGGCACACGGTACTGGCCGCCACCCCGCCTCGGCGGAAACAAGAGTGTCAGACACCTGTGTTCACGCCACGGCTGAGGGTGGACAAGGGTGTCAGACACCTGTGTTCACCCCACGGCGGAAGGTGGACAAGAGTGTCAGACACCTGTGTTCACGCAGCGGGCCCGGACGCGGCGGTCGTAGCCGTCGGAGTCGCGGCCGGTGTGGACGGCGGCCAGGCCGTGCCGCTCCATGTGGGCGGCGATTGTCCCGGCCTGGCGGCCGCCGATCTCGATCAGCAGCCAGCCGCCGGGGCGGAGCAGCCGGGCGGCCGCCTCTACGCAGCGGCGGGCGACGTCGAGGCCGTCAGCGCCGCCGGCCAGGGCCAGCAGCGGCTCGTGTGCCCGCACGTCGCGGGCCAGCAGGTGCAGGTCGGCGTCCGGCACGTAGGGCGGGCAGGCGGTGACCACGTCGACGGTGCCTTCGAGGCCCGGGGGCAGCGTCTGCGCGAGATCGCCGCGAAGGGCGTCGACGCCGTTTCTCCGGGCGCAGGAGACGGCCGCCGGGTCGATGTCCGTGGCAAGCACTCGGGCGCTCGGCACGGCCGCCAGCAGCACCGCGGCGATCGCCCCGCAGCCGGTGCAGAGATCCACCGCCAGCCCGCCCGCCGGCAGCCGCGCGGCGGCTTCCCGGGCAAGCGGCTCAGTATGGGGGCGGGGGACGTAGACGCCCGACCGGACGTGCAGATCGACGCCGGCGAAGCGCGTCCTTCCCATGATCCAGGCCAGCGGCTCACCGGATTCCCGCCGCACCAGCATCCGCTCAAGCTCCGCCGGGCTGGCGGCCGCGGCTACCAGCATCGCCGCCTCCTTGGCGGCCGCGACGCAGCCGGCTGCCCGCAACCGGGCGGCGGCCGATCGGCGTTTGGCGAGTGCGAGGTCCACCACGGCATTCTCGCGTCTGCTTATGATTCCGGTGTGGACTCGGCTCAGAGGCAGGAGTTGCGCACGTGGGCGGAGGCGCTGGCGGGGACCGACGGCGAACGGCGCTCGATGGGCCGGGCGATGCTGATGCTGCTCGACCGCATCGACGAGCTGGAGGCCGAGCTGCTGCGCGAGGCGCAGGCCGCGGTCGAGCCGGGCGAGCCCACCCAGCCACACGACATGGACCAGGAGCTGGCGGCGGAGGATCTGGCGGCCGAGGACACTGGGTTGATGAGCCTGCGCGACCGGCTGCGCTCGCACACCCACCGCTCATCGCGGGAGTGATCCCCCCGCCGGTCGGTCAGCGTCCGGCGCCCAGCCTGTCGATCCGGTAGGCCGAGAGCGGAATGTTGCGCAGGGAGTCGAACCGCAGGCCGGCATTGGCCCACAGGTTGCCCTTGCCCTCGACGGCCGTGTCCTCGAGCTTGATGGTGACGTTGTTGCCGACGCCCGAGCGGTCGCCGACGACTGCGCCGTAACGCTTCAGCGCCCGCGCGATGATGCGCGCCGTCGGGCTCAGCCGGTAGTTGCTCAGGTTGACCCGCGGCCTGATCCGGAGGATCGCCCCGGCCGGGATCGAGTTGGCGGCGTGCGTCGTGCACATGGTGCCCGTGTACAGCGGGAAGACGTCGTCCCTGTTGCACGAGATGGCCGGGATGTAGACGTTCATCACGTGCGGGATGCTGCCCGATGCGACCTCACCCCAGCGGATCGCCTGGGTGATCGGCGCCAGGCCGTGCTTGCCCCAGTTGTGGCGGTTGGTGGATCGGGCCAGCTTGCCGTGCAGGCCGTTCGAATCCGTGTGGTACACCGACGCCTGGCTGGCGCACCAGCGGCCGTTGATCCGCTGCATGTTGGTGAACCAGAACACCTTCCGCTTGAAGACGTTGTAGACGATCATGTCGGCATCGTTGTCCGTCGGGGCACGAGCGCCCTTGGGGATGCGGACGGCGTCGAAGTCGGTCGGCCAGTAGTACTTGTGGTACCGCGGGTTGTGACAGATCCGATACAGCGGCGAGTTCTCGGTCGCGTAATACACCGTCGTCCCCTGTGCCGAGGAACCGTTCAGGTTCGTGGCCCGGATGGTGACGAACCGACGGTCGGTATGCAGCATCGACCGCAGCCAGCTCATCATCGCCTTGGAGTTTCTGGCCGCCCGATTGTCGGACTGCGAGCGCCAGTAGCTGCCCTTGGTGAACGGCTGATAGCGGCCGGCGGCGGTTGCCGACGGACCTGCGAGGACGCCGCTTGCCAGGACCAGCGCGGCCAGAAAGACCCACAACTTCGAACGACCCATGTGGTGCTTTATCGGCCACCAATGGAATGACTCGATGGGGCTCAGGCAAAGAAATTGCAAACTCCTCCGCTTCGTGTGTTCACACATTTCCAGCGAAAAGCGCCCGCAAACTCGCCTGATCGCCGCTCCCAGCTTGGGATACACTGCCGCCGATGGGCCTCTTCACGGTGACGATCCGTGGCCGCGCAACCGCGCGGCCGTCGCGCTGACGGACAGCATTTTCTGCGCAGCCAGCGTCTGGCCGACGAGCTGGTTGCCGCTGCCTGCGTGCTTCCGGCCGAGCTGGTGGTCGAGGTCGGCGCGGGGAGCGGCCGGCTGACAGCGCCGCTGCGGCGCGCCGCCCGGCGGGTGATCGCCGTCGAGCTCGACCCCGGCTTGGCGGCAGGGCTCGAGCGGCGGTTCGGGCGCCACCCGACGGTGGCCGTGCTACGCGGCGACATGCTCGACGTGCCGTTTCCCCGCGAACCGTTCCGGGTGGTCGGCAACGTGCCCTTCGGGGCAACCACGGCGCTGCTGCGACGGCTGTTCGACGACCCCCGCGGTCCGATCACCCGAGCCGATCTGATCGTGCAGGACGGGCTGGCCCGCAAGCGCACGTCGCCGCGTCCGTGTTCCATGCTGGCGCTGTCCTGGCTGCCATGGTGGCAGATCGGCGTCGAGCGGCATCTGCCGGCGGCCTGCTTCCAGCCACCCCCCGCGGTCGATGGGGCGATGCTGGTCGCCCGGCGGAGGACGTCGCCGCTGATCGATCCGACCGACGCCGGCCGGTACCGTGCCCTGCTGGGCCGGGCATTCAACCGGGCGCAGAGCCCGGTCCGCCATACGCTCGGCCTACCGCCGCGGCGCTGGAAGGCGCTCGCCCGGGAGCGAGGGCTGGCCGTCGACGCCCGCCCGCCGCAGCTCGACGTGTGGGACTGGGCGGCCGCCTTCCAGGCCGTGCGTCAGCCCAGCAGACCCAGCTGACGCAGGATCGACACGGAGTCCGAGTACACGTCCTTGCGGGCCACCAGCCCGTCGCGGAAGGGGATCACGTCCATGCCGTTCCACGTGATCGTGCGGCCGGTCGGTTCGGCAACCAGGTCGCCCCTTCGCATGGTGCTGGTGTGGGTGGCGGTGGCCGTCCACTCCTGTACCACCAGGCCATCCCGCACGTACGCCCGGCGGCTGGTGAAGGTGATGTCGGGCCAGGTGCTGAAGATGGCGGCCAGGTGCTCGCGCACCGCCTCGCCCGAGACCTCCTCGCCCGCCGTGTGGTTCTGGAACACCATGTCGGGAGCGTGCAGCGACATGATCGTGTCCAGGTCGTGGTCGTTCCAGGCCTGGTTGTAGGCGGCGATCGTCTGCTCGATCCTGTCTGCGGCGTCGCTGGTGCTCATCGCGTCCTCCTGTGCGAGCCACGCTACAGCGGTCACCCGGCTCGTGCAGGATCGGCCCGACACCGACGCCGGAGCACCTGGTGGCAGGCGCCGTCCGATCTCCCCGCCGCGGTGCCGCCGGCCGTACCATGCCGCGGGTGCAGACCGAGACCCGGCCGCGACCGGCATGGAGGCGACGAACGTCGATCACGGGCATGCCGGAGCGGCGGCCCGGGGATCGCGGCATCTGGGGGCTGTTCCTGGTGTTCGGGATGGCCGAGGCGGGGATCGTCCCGTTCCTGCCGCTGCTGCTGCAGGATCACGGCTACTCGGGCTCCCAGATCGGCCTGGCGCTGGCCGCGATGGCGCTGGCGGCGCTGCTGGCCACGCCGGCGTGGGGCCATCTGGGAGACGTCCACCTCAGCCTGTCCCGGGCGTTCGCGTGTGCGGCCACGGCCACGGCGCTCTGCTCGCTGCTGCTGGGCGTTGCCGGGGGCCCGGCCTTCGTGGCGGCGCTGGTCACCTTGGCGGCGTGCCGCTCGGCGCTGACGCCGCTGTCGGACGCGCTCGCCCTGGCCCAGCTCGGCTCTCGGCGGACGCGGTACGGCACGGTGCGGATGTGGCTCTCGGCCGGGTTCGCGGCCGCCGCGATCGGCTGGGGGCTGTTGCTGGCCTGGGCGGGGATCGGCGCCGTGCCGGTGCTGTACGCGGCCGCCCTGCTGGCCACGACGTCGATCGCTCTCATGCTGCGCTCGCCTCCGGCCGCCAGCGACCGCGGACGGTCGCTGCGCGATGCCCTGGCGGGGCTGGCGGGAACGCCCGGCCTGCTGCCGTTCCTGCTCGCCGTGGTGCTGGTCAACGCATCCTTCGTGGCAACGTCGAGCTTCTTCTCACTGCGGGTGACCGGCCTGGGCGGAGGCCTTGCCCTGGTCGGCCTGGCCGCGGGCCTTCAGGCCGCCATCGAGGTACCGGTGATGCGAGCCACCGCGTCGGCGCACCACGGTCACCTGTTTCTCGCCGGCTGCCTCACCTACGCCGTGGCGTTCGCGCTGTTCGCCCTGACCACCGACCCGGTGGTGCTCTCGTTGCTGCGGCTGCTATCGGGCGTGGGCTTCGCCTTCCTCGTGGTCGGCACGGTGGTCGCTGCCGACCACATCGTCGAGCCACAGCTGCGGGCCAGCGGCCAAGCCGTCACCCGGGCGGCGACCTACGGGCTGTCGCCGATCGTCGGCGGGGTGGGCGGCGGGCTGGTCTGGCAGTGGGCGGGTGCGCCGGCGCTGTTCGCGACCACCTCCGTCGCCGCGCTGCTGGGGGCGATCCTCTACCGGGCGACCCGGCCGGTGTCCGGGTGACGGCCGCCGCCGACGACCGTGCGCTCCGCAGCAGCCGGGCCGCCGGCCAGCTGCTGGCCGGCTCGCCCGCGCGGTCGGCCGCGGAGGTCGCCGGCCGGCTGCTGGCGGTGCAGGCACAGAACCTGCGATCGGCGCGGCTGGCTGTGCGAGCACGCACGGCCGGCCTGACCGCTGCGGACGTCAACCGCGAGCTCGAGCAGCGGTCGGTGGTGATCGCCTGGCTGTGCCGCGGCACGCTTCACCTGGTGCGCCGCGAGGACTACCCCTGGCTGCTCTCCCTGACGGCGCCCGGCCTGTTCACCGGCAACCGCACGCGGCTGGCGCAGCTGGGGTTCTCGCCCGACCGGTCGCAGCGAGCGGTCGCGCTGATCGAGCGCGAGCTGGCCGGAGGGCCGCTGACCCGGGCCGAGCTCCGGCAGGTGCTGGCACGGGCGGGGGTCGCGGCGGATGGCCAGGCGATGGTGCATCTGCTGTTCCTCGCCTCCCTCCACGGCGGCGTCATCCGGGGGCCGTTTCGGGGCGGCGAGCAGGCGTGGGTGCTGACCCGCGACTGGCTGGGCGCGGCGCCCGATCTGGGCGAGCAGGCCGACCGCAGGCCGGCGGCGCTGGCAGAGCTGGCGCGAGGCTATCTGCGCGGCCATGGCCCGGCCTCAGCCGCCGACCTCGCGGTCTGGTCAGGGTTGCCGCTGCGGGATGCCCGCGCCGGCCTGGAGGAGATCGCCGGCGAGTTGCGGGACGTGCCGGGTGGCCGCGTCCGGCTGGCTGGGCCGGCCGCCCGACCGAGGAAGCTGCCGCCGCGGCTGCTGCCCTCCTTCGACCCCTACCTGCTGGGCTGGGCCGACC
>Ga0207674_10001855_pt1 | contig 26925 bp, 27 predicted proteins | sample KBSCornC72_FD_184303 | JGI IMG/M metagenome (GOLD analysis project Ga0207674, IMG submission 184303) | Corn rhizosphere microbial communities from Kellogg Biological Station, Michigan, USA - KBS Corn C7-2 (SPAdes) (version 2) | ecosystem: Host-associated > Plants > Roots > Rhizosphere > Soil ...
CAATAGGGCGACGGGCGGTGTAGCCGAGGCACGAGACGAACTCGTTTCCCGGTGGTGAGTCTCTGAGCAGTGTTCCTGCGGCGGACCATACCATTAGCTTCGCCATCAGGACATACCTCGGAGTCGCAAGACATCAAGCGCAGTAGCGGTGGCGGGGATTGAAATGCCCACCAGAACGGACGCGGGCGAAAACATGTTTTGTCAAACGCTAACCAGCGATGTCGAATCTCAGTGGGCGACTCAGCAAGCCGAAGCGAGGATGACAGATGACGCTGCCTTGGTTTCCCGCGTCAAAACAATGGTGGGCTTACTGGACTCAAACGGGCGGACAAGATCCCGAGCGGAGAGGAGATTGCCAAGTGGTTCAAGGATTAGCGAGGCTTCAGCTAGCGGGATAACCTGAGCGTGCGAATCTCGAACTGCGATGATCGCCAAGCCGCGAAGCTACGCTCAGCCCCGGCGTTTCGGGCGCGGACTATGATTTGAAATGGCGTGGCGGCGTCACGTAAAGCGAACGCGATTCGGGGCGGAGCGCTACAGGCGATGAGATATGCGGTCAGGACAACATAGATCGTCGCCATGATCGATTCGACGATTTCCGTATGCCTTCGCGCCGCTGACAACATGACCGACATACCTATCGATCGATCGGCGGAATGCCACGGCGTATCGGAAAGACACCCGCAAACTCACCGCAGTTTCACTCTATGAGGGTCTAGATGCGATACTACGTCCCTTTAGAAAAAGTTTCCGGAGGACTGAGAAAAACTTTCCGACTAGGTCTGGGGAGGGACCGCCCAAAAACCTATGGCATCACAGCGCGCCAGGCCCGAACCGCTTTGATCCTGGTACGTTTATGGAATGCGCAAAATACGGGACTCATGGATTCGAACAATTGCCGGCGTTTTCACGCTCGTGTGGATATCACATTCGCCGCTCGGCGCTCAGTGGATTCACTATCCGACGGAGGGAGTTCCGCGCACACGCGATGGTAAGCCCAAGCTTTCCGCTCCAGCTCCGCGAACACGCGACGGTAAACCCGATCTCTCGGGCATGTGGTGGAGCGCAGGTCCCACACTGCCGTGTCCCGAGCTCATGGGGGGAGCTAAAAACTGCGCTGAAAAGGGGCTCGGTTTAGAGGGCCAACAGGGGGCCAATCTTCCTGTGCAGGCCTTTAACATCGCCGCGGGTTTGGAAGGCGGTCTGCCATATCAATCCTGGGCACGCGAAATTGCCCGGCAAAGATCTGAAGATTCGTTGAACGATCCGCACAGCCGATGTCTCCCGTCAAATCCACCTCGCGGATACTTGCTTCCTCACATCCAGAAATTCATCCAAACTGAGAAGCTTCTAGTCGTTCTCAATGAGTTCAACGCCAGCTACCGTCAGATCTTTCTGGACGGGCGCCCCCTGCCAGATGACCGGCAGCCCACATGGAATGGCTACTCCACCGCGAAGTGGGACCATGACAGCCTAGTAATCCAAACGGTCGGATTCCGGGATGACCTGTGGCTCGATGGCAGCGGCAACCCTTTGACGGAAGCGGCCAAGATGATCGAGCGGATTCGTCGACCGAATTTCGGTAGCCTCGAAATTGAACTCACGGTAGACGATCCCAAGGCGTACACGAAACCTTGGACGATAAATCTGCGCCAGTTCCTAGTGCTCGATACGGAACTGATGGATGAGATTTGCCTAGAGGGCGAGAAGAGCAATCAACACAACGTCGTCAAATGAGCCGAGTACCAATGTGTTTGTCGACTCTCTAGGAGCGGGTGCGGCTTACCGGACATCACACTGACGGTCAATGTGGCCGCCAACGCTCCCTCCAGCGTAACGAATATCGTCACAGTATCGCGAACGGGGTTACTGATGGGGCAGATAGCCTTCACGGGCGAATCGGCGTCCAGCTGGCAAGATGCCACCTTCCCTTTCCAATAACGATTGCGGCCAACACGGCGTACATCGGGGCGTATTTCAGCAGTTCTGGATTCGCCTTTGAGGACAATCCACACTTTTGTGAATTGGAGATCGCCATTTCCGTTTCGGGCCGGTGAAGTCCTCGTAAGTTTGTCATGTGACGGCTCGGTTACATGGCAGTCCGCAAAAAAAACCGATGTCCGGTTTGCCCATTAACCATTGCTTTGACCATCCGCGCGGGCCCGAGACGCGCCGATTGGACGAGGCCGTGTTTGGATGGAAAAAGAGCTTCCGTTATTGACACATAACGCGTCGGAATGGATTATCAATCACGCGTATGCCCCAGCGTATTTGCTCAAACGCCCGAGAACTGGCAAACATTGGCAAGCATCGATTTTAAGAGCGCGGCCCGATGTATACTGATCGCATCCGGATAATATCCCGGGTGCCTCAGTAATTCCTTCGCGGAGGTACAGCGTAGATGAAACGCTTGGTACTAACAATCGCCGCCGCGGCGTTCCTGGTTACCAGCACTCCGTACTTGGGGAGTTCTGTCGGGCCCTTCGACCAACGGCTATCCCAAGATCGCCAGATCATACATGCGCTGAACCGATTGACGTTCGGGCCGCGCCCCGGCGATATAGACGAGGTTCGCCGCTTGGGGCTGGCGAAGTGGATCGAATTACAACTGCATCCCGAGCAGATTCCCCAGAACCCTGGAATGGACGCCAAGCTGAAGCCACTAGAAACGTTACGGATGGACCTGCCGGAAATCGTCAAGGAATACACACCGGCACAGCAGCCGGTCGTTATGGCCGGAATGGTCGGCGTGAACAGCCTGTTGTCGCTACAGGATATGAATAAGGTCCGGACAGGAACCGCAGAACAGCGAAAAGCGATACTGGCATCGCTCGATCCGGAAAAGCGGAGGCAGGTGCTGCTGCAGCTTCCGCCGCAAAATTTGGAGGATCTTCCGGAATACAAAACGGAAGCGGACGAAGCTCGAAGGATGCAGCAGGAAGCGGTACAGAAGGAGAACCGTCTGCGCAACCCACAACTGCCAGACCTTCTGAATCCTGACCAGATGACTGTAGCAAGGTCCGGGAATAAGGAACAACTCACGGCGTTGTTCGCTTACCTCGATCCGGACAAGCGTCGATTGGTGGCCGGGTTACTCCCTCCACAAAGTCTCGCAGCCTTCCCGGAATTACGCCGGGAGGGACAGTTCCGGCGGGCGCCGAGGCAGGTTGCAAGCGAGGATCTCAAAGAGGCCAAGGTTTTCCGCGCCTTATATTCCAACCGGCAGTTGGAAGAAGTGCTGGTGGATTTCTGGTTCAACCACTTCAATGTGGATCAAGCCAAGAATGTGCCTCAGGTACAAAACCTGGTCCATCTGCTGATCGGGAGTTACGAACGCGACGCGATCCGCCCTTACGTACTGGGGCACTTCAAGGATCTCCTGCTCGCCACCGCGCGGCATCCGGCGATGCTGTACTACCTCGACAACTGGCAATCGATGGCTCCCGGAGGTTTTGAGGTCGGACCGTTCGCCCCGCAACGAGGAAATGTCAATGGAGTTCCAAACTCAATCATCCCGTCTCCTCTGAGCCGGCAAGCACACGGACTGAACGAAAACTACGGCCGCGAGGTGATGGAGCTGCACACGCTCGGCGTAAAGGGCGGCTACACTCAGGATGACGTAATTGCGGTCGCACGCTGCTTTACTGGTTGGACGGTCCGCGATCCGGCCAATCCGGAATTTGTGTTTGCACCTTTTATGCACGATTTCGGTGAGAAGATTGTGCTCGGCCACAAGATCGCCGCGGGCGGCGGCGAGCAGGATGGTATTCAGGTGATCGACATTCTGGCGCATCATCCGTCCAGCGCGAAGTTTATCTCGCGCGAACTGGCGCAGCGTTTTGTGGCCGACGATCCGCCGCAAGCCCTGGTGGACCGCATGGCGCAGACCTTCACCAAGACCGACGGCGATCTACGGGCGGTGCTGAAGACCATGTTCAGTTCCCAGGAGTTTTTCTCCGAAGGCGCATGGCAGGCCAAGGTCAAGTCGCCGTTCGAAATGGTGGTGAGCGCGGTGCGCGCCATTGGGGGAGAGGCCTTGGATACATTCGCGCTGGTCCAAAAGATTGCCGATATGGGCGAGCCGCTTTACAACAAACTGGAGCCGAACGGCTACCCGAACACCGGTGAGATATGGCTTAGCACCGCGGGCATCATGGGGCGAATGAACTTTTCGGCCGCGCTTGCCTCCGGCCTGGTTCCGGGAGTGATCTTGGACCCCTCGCGCCTTGCGAGCCAGGACGGACCAGCTATCGCGCGGACTCTATTGGGTCGCGACGCCTCTCCGCAAACGCAGGCTGCCATTGAGAAAGGCCTCGATGGAAGGGAATTCACCCCCCCATTTATCGCATCGCTGGTGCTCGGCTCACCAGATTTCCAAAGGAGGTAACCGAACCATGTTGACACGACGTATTTTTTTGCGCAGCTCGGCCATTGTGATGGCGGGGATGGGCCCGGTTCCCTCCTGGCTTGCTCGTGCCGCATCCTTAGAAGGCAAGAAACGCAAAATCCTGGTGGCGATTTTCCAGCGAGGCGCGGCCGATGGGCTGAACATCGTAGTGCCGTTTGCGGAGAAACGATATCGGGAACTGCGGCCCACGCTGGCCATTGCTCCTCCTAGCGGCCTGGCCGGCGCCAATGGTCCGAACGTTAATCCGATTAATGGAAACGCCATCGATCTGGATGGACGTTTCGCACTGAATGGCGCGATGCAACCGCTGAAGGCCCTCTGGGACAAACAGCAGTTGGCCATTATCGAAGCTACAGGCTCCCCGGATTCCTCGCGCTCGCATTTTGATGCGCAGGATTACATGGAATCGGGTACGTCCGGCAAGACCATGGGAGATGGATGGCTCAATCGAGCGCTACCTCCGGAAGGCGCGGAAAAGTCTCCGTTGCGGGCGGTCGCTATGGGGAATCAGGTCGCGCGCACGCTTCGCGGGGAGCATGAAGCGATCGCCGTCGGCGATTCCCAGCAGTTCAATATGGGTAACCAGGACGCCGCCTCCATCCTGGAAAATATGTACGCCACCTCGGCCGACGCTCAGTGGGGGCGCACCGGCAAAGATGCGTTCGAAGCCATGAAGTTGATTCAGTCCGTCAACCGGTCTCCCTACAATCCGCAGGGCGGAGCGCAATATGGGCAGGGAGGCGATCTGGGCCGCAGTTTGCAGCAGCTTGCCCGTCTGATAAAGGCCGACGCGGGCGTCGAGGCCGCGTTCGCCGAGATCGGCGGTTGGGACCATCATGGCAACGAGAATCCGCTATTGTCGAACATGCTTCGGCAGTTCTCCAGCGCATTGGCGGCATTCAGCCAGGATATGGGAGATCGGATGGAAGATATCGTCCTGGTCACGATGTCCGAGTTCGGCCGCACTGCCGAGGAGAACGGCAACGGGGGCACCGATCACGGCCATGGCAGCCTGATGATGGTGCTAGGCGGCGCGGTACAGGGAGGCAAGGTCTACGGCAAGTGGCCCGGACTTGAAAAAGAGCAGCTTTTTGAAGGGCGCGATTTAGCTGTGACCACCGATTTTCGAGCCGTGCTCGGCGAACTGATCCGCGGGCACTTGGGACAGCAGGACTTGGCTGCTGTCTTTCCCGGTTTTCAGCCCGGCGATCCGCTAGGCATCCTCCGTTCGTAAAGCGCGACTCACTGGGGATCTTACTCGACTATGGGTTTGAAACAGGCTGAGCATGGTCAGCCGCAACGCCATCTGCCGTCGTAAATCACCAGAAATTGAAGCGCCTACCGACATTGCGTGATAACGGCGTCACGGTCTCGGTGCTCAAAGCTGCCATCGATAAGCCAGACGCGAAGTGGAAGCAGGATATGAAGTCAAGCAAAAAGATAGCCTGCTAGAACAAACAAATGACGGCGATGGAGCCGATCTTCGAGAAATACAATGTATCAGCGGGATTCTTTGGTCACAATCACAACTATCAGCACTACCTGAAAGACGGCGTCGATTACATCACCACACGTCAAGATTTGTTAATTGACTTGCGATGTCGCCTTAATCGTTGCTCCAATTCGGGTGCATAGCGCCCTACCGTCGAATGGTCAGCTTACACCCCGTCCGCGTTCGCGGAGAGCGCGCAGAAAGGTCGCGTGACTATGGCCGATGCGAAGCCCGCAAAATCCCCAGTTGGTCAGTTGGTGAATGGAATGATCGTCGTAATCGAATTCGTCGAATTGGCGAGCAATCCCAGCACGCTGAGCTTGTCAGCGGTCTGATGGATTCGAAGAGTCCCTTTTTTGCCGGCCAACGCGGGATAAGCTTCCGGCGTCACGACTGCCACGTGTTGCCTTGCCGTCAGGTTGAGCGTATCCGCTACCAGTACATTATCCGACTGGTCGACGAATTCGATTAGACTGGATAAGGCCCCGGTTGTGGTATTCGCAAGCGCCAGCGAAGTGATGTATTGGCCTGTCGTGTTATCGAAGGGAACCAGAATGACGCTAGGGGCGGCGGTCGGAACGACGCACACTGTGAAACCGGAAGTGCTGAGCGGAACTACGGCTTCGGAGATCGTCTTGTTCGGTAATAGCCAGCGGAACGAGGCTTGCCCTCGCACGGCGCCGCTGACGTCAATGCTGGCCCAGCCCTGCGATTCGGTGGAAGCCGAGCTGGAGAGTACAACACTCTGTTGTCCGCCTGGCACGATCGAAAAGGTGTAGGAAGTGGTTGCCGGGGCACCCTGGACAGGAACATTCAGCGGGGAGCCGTCATCCCCATAGAAATTGAGAGTGACGAAGGCTAAACGCGTGTCGCTCGGGTTTACCAAGGTGAACGTCGTTTGCCAACCACCGCCGTACGCGATCTGGGCGAAGCTGCCCTGCTCCGGCTGACCGAACGCGGAACCCGCGCAAATAATGCTAAACGCAACAAATCTCTGAAACCTTGGCATGAAGCCTCCTTCTCTCGTCTTGCGTCCTTCGATGCTCTTGAAGAAGCTTTGATTCTAAAAAAGTAAAACGGGCGGGCTGCCCTTATTCGGTGAGCAGAAGCGGGAACGAAAGGTCTCTCGTGATATTCGCCGAAGGCGTCCAGGGCAGGGGCGACGAAGTAACAGATCACGTGCGCAATAGCGGATCCTCGGAGGACGAACCCCTCAGCAATCGCGCCGGTTGCGTTTGCTGACACGACGCTTGTCAGATGCCCATATGGCCGAAAGCGGTTTAAAAACTCACCCGCTGACGGCGCCAACGGTGGGTTTTTCGCCAGCGCATGGATCAACTCTGCGGAAACCTTAACCGGACCCTGAAATGGGCTCTCCTTCCGCCAGCGTCATTACGGATAGCTGGGACCTAAGACGGGGGTGTCAACGCCGAAAGTTTTATTGAGTCTGAGTTTGCGTCCGCTCATCCAAGCGGCATGAAAGCTTTTGAAATTTCGGTCGCGTTGATTGTTATTCACGGATTTGCCGCTGCACAGCACTTCGATTTTGCCTGGGGGCTGGGCGTAAAGGGAGGCATTCCAACCACAGACTTGCTCACTTCAAATCGCGGCGTCACAGCCACACTTCAACAAGAGAACAACTACATTGTCGGTCCCGTGGCAGAAGTCCGTATCCCCTTCGGATTCGCCCTTGAATTAGACGGGCTCTACCGGGGGACGAACTACACAGTGAGCAATGCACCCACGGGATCCACCTCGATCGATTCCAGCTCGTGGGAAGTTCCGTACCTTGCGAAATTTCGTTTTCCCATTCCGTTGCTGAAACCATTCCTCGCAGGAGGCGGCGCCTACCGCACATTTAACGGTCTGCCTGCGGGAGTCACGGCTTCGCATAATGCCTTTGTCGCGGCTGGCGGGCTTGAACTGCGAGTCAGCAAGGTTAGACTCTCAGCCGAGGCACGATACTTACGATGGGGCTCGACGCCTTCAACCGATTTCGTGAGGCTCAAGCGAGATCAGGTGGAGATCCTGTTCGGGTTTATCTTTAGCCACCCGCAGTGAGAAGCGTGCAGCGAAGAGCTTCAGCGCGTTGATCGTTCGTCGCGGCGGGGATTTCGTGCAGAAGCTTTTTCAGCATGCACACATCTTTCCACCGCAGTCCTGGCCGTTTACCTGCAGCGATTGATGGGAACGCAGATCGATATAGGTCTGGCGGACCGCGATCTCGATACTGGACGACCGGTGGTTCCTGGCGGGTATCCGCTGACGGACAGGACGTATGTCGGCGGGGCTTACGCTGGAGATTGTGGCCTATTACGCCGATCCGGCGGCGCCTATTTCAACTAAGAAGAAGCCGAAGGAGTGGGCGGCTGTTCAGGAGCAACTGCAGGTACTCATTGGTATGAAGACAGTCTCCGAATAGCGCGTACTCTGTCTCTGATCGCGGTTTGAAGAAAGGACCAACGCCCGTCTGGCAGCCGGGTTCAAATCCAGCGGCTCTTTTCTCGTCTGCCTGCAAATAGCGTTGTCGAATAACCTATCTCCAACTCCCGTCTTTTCAACATTCTCGTTGAGCGTACTTGTTGTTGCCAGCCCGAACTGCAACCTTAGTGTGCGCGAAGCGTCAAATAGATGTGAGGGGCGAGTCCCTTCCTCCGAGGGCTCGTGGCGACAGCCGGCGGTCGGCGAATCCTTACCCTGGACGCACCCGCCGCTCCCTCTCAACTCATTCCCCTGGTTATGCAGCGAGTGCTCCCGCAACTTGTCAGTTCGCTCCAATTCGTTGGCGTCCAGCTCTTGACGGCGCCAGCGTTTAGAACTTCCGCGCCTCCCACCTTTGCGCCCGCTACCTCCCATTTGCCAACGATCAGACTTTGAGGATTGGAGCCGAAGGCGGATAGCAGCAGAGCCATACAACCTACTAGTGCCATGCTCAACTTGGCATTCCTTGTGTTCTCCGTGAAACGCGTTGAAGTCCACGCCTCGTGAGCACAGTCCTTCCGGTGGGTGCGATGCCTACGGCAGCTTCACCGCGTACAGTTTAAACGGCAACGGGTCCTGCCCCTTATTCTTTCCGTTGCGATAGTCCTGCTTCCCTTCGACCACCCACGCCATGCCTTTGGTTCCTGTGGTCGCAGGTGTTGCCTGCATCCCGTCCTTCAGCATCTTGATGGTCGCCACATTGGTCTTGGGGTCCACTGTGACCAGCGCCAGCCGGCCACCTGCTCGTGCGGCGTTTCCGTTTTCTGCCTGCAGGAACTTATTCTTGCCGATAGCACGCAGACCGTCAGGAGCACCCAAAGGACCCGACAACTTCAGGTCGGTCACCTTCGTCGATTTTCCATCCGCACTCAGATCGAGCCTGATCAGTTTGTTTGCCGTCACGCTGTTCACATACAAGGTGTTCTTGTCGCCGAATGCGACACCATCCACGCCCGCCAGGAGCGGATCGGCCGCGGCTTCCTCCAGGGCCCCCGCGCCTTTCTTCAACATGAAGAGCTTGGCGCCTGCTGTGTCCGACGCATATGCCGTGCCGTTGTCGGCAACCGCGATGTCGTTGCACACCGCGCCTGTCGGCATCGGGTACGAACCTTTGGCCTTGCCGGTTCCCAGATCGAACGCCTTCAGAACTCCCGGACCCGTATTGCAGACCCAGAGCGTGTTCGACTTCTCGTCGGCGAACACACCGAGCACCGTGGTGAATCCGTTGCCTTCCCTTGCAATGAACGGCTTCGCCTCCGTCTCACCGGGTTTGATCTTGTAGATACCCCCAGGGACGCTGCCGAGGATGATCGTTCCGTCCTTCAGCGACGTGATACTTTCGGGAAAAAGGTCCTTGGGTTGGTTGATGGAGACTTCGACGATTTTGCTAGCCGCGAACAAGGCAACGCCGATGGCGCATACATTGATGACCGCGGTTCGACGAATCCAGGCGGATGTGAGGAGTTTCATCATCACTATCATCCCCTAACTCTCGTCCTTCTGCAGACAACAGCGTCGTGTGTTCGGTCACGCTTAGTTGGTCCTTAATGGCGTGGCAGCAGACCCTTCCGAGCGCTACCTGGTGATCAACGCAAACGAAACCTCGAAGACCCGGCTATTCAGTGTCCCTCTGGAAGGCGGCGCCGAAAGGGAGATCAAGATGGACCCCATGCAGCCCCTGATGGGTACCTGGTGGTTGTCTCCCAACTCTGTGAGCGCGGATGGCCGGCTCTTGTTTCCGCTCCAGCCGCTAGACTCCTGGTTTAGTCCTATCGGTCTCATCGACACGGCCACCGGCCGCGTCACACGAGTCGCCTCCGATGACGTAAGCGACTATCACTCCATGGCCTGGCTGCCGGCCGGCCGGATTCTGGCACTGCGCGTCGGGCTGCGGTCCACTCTGTGGAAATTTCAGCCGCGGAAATAGATGAACGATTTCATCGGTTAACCGGCGGCGTGGCATGAATGGTTGTGTCGGCGATTCGGAAGCAATCCAGTTGGACCGCCGAGTCGGGATCCAGCCCAAGCCAGCAGTGGTTTTACTGTTCGGGTTGGCGAGTGGGTATCGCCAGGACAGGGTCTCTTTCTCAACATCTGACACAGCAGCCACGACCGCACCCTCGTTTTGCCCCTTGACCCGGCGATTGCGGTGCTGTAGTCTGACCGGCTGATGGGAGCGTGAAATGCGAATTGAGCATGTTGCGTTGATGCTGACGAGTGCGGTCGTCTGCGGTGTGATGATCGTCACTGCACAACAGGCCACCGGAGTGGCTCCGTATACGGCCGCTCAAGCTACGGCGGGCCGAGGCTTGTATCAGGCAAATTGTGCCGGTTGCCATGGGCCCGATCTGGGGGGCCGCAATGATGCGCCGCAACTCGCGGGCCCCCAGTTTGTGGGCACCTGGGGCGGCCGGACCGTTGGAGACCTGATCGGCTTCATGGCAGCGGCCATGCCTCCCGGCAATGCCACGTTGGGTGAGCAGAACTATCTCAGCATCGCGGCGTTCATTCTGGATTCGAACGGAGCCAGACCGGGCAACCAATTGCTGACCGCGTCGAGCACGGTCGCGATTCGCACCATTGCCACGGGTGTCGCCCCACCAGTGGGAGCAACAGCCGCCAAAGGCAAACAGCAAGGCAAGCAGGCAGCTACCGCGCCTCGTGGCATCACCTTCGCCGGGGACGCGAAGAACTTTACGCCCGTGACCGAGGCCATGCTGCTCAAGCCGGATCCGGCCGACTGGCTGATGATCCGCCATGATTACGGCGCGAATAATTTCAGTCCGCTAAACCAGATCACTGCAGCAAATGCCAACGATCTGCGCCTGGTCTGGACATGGGCGATGAACAACGGCACCAACCAGGCAGCGCCTATCGTACATAACGGCGTGATGTTCATCAACAATCCCGGCAACATCGTACAAGCGTTGGATGCCCGCACGGGCGAACTCATCTGGGAGAATCGCATCGGCGAATCCGATGCGGGAAGTTCGCAGCGCGGCTTGGCGATGTTTGAAGACAAGATCTACATCACCACAGGGGAAGCCCACATTTATGCGCTGGATGCGCGCACGGGCAAGAATGTCTGGGACACGGCTATCGGGGACCGCACTAAATACAGTTACTCCACCAGCAGCGGGCCGATCATCGCCAAGGGGAAAGTCATACAAGGGTTGGGCGGCACGGGCTGCTCCTATTATCAGAACGAAAAATGTTTCATCAGCGCTTATGATGCCAGAACCGGCAAGCCTCTCTGGAAGTTCTATACCATCGCGAAGACAGGCGAGCCTGGAGGCGACACGTGGGGGAGCCTTCCGGACATGTTCCGCGTGGGCGCAGAAACGTGGATCACCGGCAGCTATGATCCCAATCTCAATTTGACCTACTGGGGCACCGCGCAGGCCAAGCCGTGGATGCGGCCCAGCCGGGGGTCCGGCAACGGATCGACGCTCTATGCGAACTCAACAGTCGCTCTCGATGTCGATACGGGCAAGCTCAAATGGTATTTCAATCATGCTCCGGGCGAATCACTCGATCTCGATGAAGTCTTCGAGCGGATCCTGGTAGACGATAACGGCCAGAAGATCGTATTCAGCACCGGCAAGGCAGGTATCATCTGGAAGCTCGACCGCACCAACGGGAAATACCTCGGACACAAGGAAGGTGTGTTTCAGAACATTTACGATTCCTTCGATCCGAACACGGGCGAGCCCCATTACCGCAATGACATTGTGGAGCAGCGAATCGGCGATTGGGTCCAGAGTTGCCCCACCTCTGAGGGCGGTAAGAACTGGCAAGCGATGAGCTATAACCAGCCAACCAACCAGCTCATCGTTCCGTTGGCGCAGAGCTGCCAGGAGATGATCGCGCAGAAGGTCAACTTCGTGGAGGGTGGGGCCAGCGGCGCCGGAGCCGCGCGCCGCTTCTTCGAGATGCCCGGTTCAAACGGAAATGTCGGAAAGCTGGCCGCGTTTGACGTCCGCACGCTCAAGGAGAACTGGAAGCTGGAACAGCGTTCGCCCTTCCTGACCGCAGTGCTGTCCACGGCCGGCGGCGTCGCGTTCGTGGGCGATATGGACCGCGTGTTCCACGCAGTCGACGTCAAGACCGGCAAGGTGCTGTGGGAGACTCGACTCGGCACATCGGTGCAGGGCTTCCCTTTGTCTTATAGCGTGAACGGCAAGCAGTACATCGCGGTCACCACGGGATTGGGAGGCGGCAGCACTCGCGGTGTCCCGAGTGTCCTCGCGCCGGAGGTTCGCTATCCGGCGTATGGCGCACAGTTATACGTTTTCGCGCTGCCGGATAAGCGGTAGCCGTTGAGTGAGAGTGGGTTGCCGGGGAGAAGCCGACTTCACTGCACTATGCGGTAAGCAGCTTACCGCTCAGCGACGCAGCAGCCGATCCAGAAAGCTCTTTGGCTCAGGCTCCTCGAAACCTTCGAGCATCCAGATATCGAATGGAAACTTGGCTACGGAGGTGAGGAAGCGCTTGCCGTCTGGATGGATGCTAAATCCGGACATTCGATCCACGGAGGCCGGAAGATCAACGGGCTCGAGAAATTTCTCCGCGCCGGTTTTCACGTTCACGGAGTAGAGCTGCCACTGCGTCAGGTCCTGACCTATCGGCCTACAAGTTTACGCCGCTCTCTCGATGTGGCCAGGATGTTTTCGGGCTTCAGATCGCGGTGAAGGATGCCCCCGGCGTGCGCGGCCGCAAGCCCATCCGCGATCTGCACCGCCAGATCCAATAGTTTTCGAACACCATCCGCCCTCGCGATCGGGGAGCCTTCCACGAACTCCATCACCAGATAGTTCGGGCCGACGTCGTGAAGCTGGCAGATGTTGGGATGATTCAGCGCGGCGATGGACCGCGCCTCTCGCTCAAAGCGTTCATCGAAATTGCCTTGAGAGATCTTGACCGCGACGATCCGATCCAAGCGCGTGTCGTGAGCCTTCCACACTTCTTCCATCCCACCGGCGCCAAGCCGCGACAGGATTTCGTACGGCCTGAGTTTGTCGCCGGCGGAGAGAGGCATAGACAAGTAACTTGTAATTTTACTGGTTTAAGAAGCGGTCGTGGCTGGATTTAAGAACTCGTCACGTGGACGTTAACTCTGGTATGACGGGGCATAGCTTCTAGGGAAGCAAGTATCCGTTGTTGGCTAGAATCGTCCTGCCCTCGGCCCCTAGCAGGAACAATCGAAACTGTTTCGCTTCCTTTAAGTGCGCTGAAGCAGCGACAATTCCAAGAGCTTGCTCGATTGGCTTGTGGAGATGGGAGTCAATCTTCAAGACGGTTCCCTTTTCGTGCAGAACAAGCGAATAGGCGGTGAAGGCGGCGTTCGCGCTTCCGGATGCCGCATATTGCTTGGCCATGCTGACGCTGGATCCATAGACCAGCTTGGGCTGTACGGCTACCCAAAGACCGGCTCCCTTGAGCACGTCCACGCTTGCTTGGCCGTTCGGTGCTAACTCCGGCTGGGCGATAGCGATGAACTTGATCTGTTGGCCGGCTAAATCCTTCAGCTCGCGAATGCCGAGCTTCTCGCCTTCCGGTATCCAAAGAGCAAGCTGACCCAGCGCGTAGACAGCGCGGGTGTCACCCAGGAGTTTTCGCGTCGACACCAGGGAATCGACATGTTCGGTATCGGCCGCGGCAAAGAGGTCGAAAGGCGCTCCGTTCTCGATCTGCGTGGCCAATTGCGCGGTGGATCCATAACTGAAGATCACTTTGATGCCGGTCTTGGCATCGAACGCGCGTCCAACCTCGCCCAGGACATCGGTCAAGTTCGCAGCGGCAGCGACGGTCAGGATCTCTTCGGCAGGCGGAGGCGTCCGGCACGAGGCGAGAAGCGCGACGACGCAGAGGATTAATGGCGCAGGGCGGGACATCGAGGCCGGTGTTTTAATTATATACCGTCGTGTGGACAGTACACGCAACAAAAGGGGTGTTGTGTTAAGATAACGTAGTTCGTTTCACACGCCATTCTATGAGACACATATCTGCGTTCATGTGGCTGGTCTGTGGCGGGCTGTCTTTTGGGCAAGCCGGCCGCGCCGAGTTGTTTGGCACGATTCAGGATCCTTCCGGGCTGCCCGTTCCTAAAGCCAAGGTGGAGGCAGAAGATCAGGCGACCATGGTGCACTACAGCGTCACATCGGATGAACGCGGGGAGTATCACATCCTGGGATTGCCCGCGGGGAGTTATGCGCTGACCGCGGAGCAGCAGGGGTTCCGGACGTATCGGCAATCCGGCGTGACCTTGCGGTTGGGCGACCGAACCGGCTTGGATGTAAAACTGCAGATCGGCCAGCCATCGCAGACTATCGAGGTCACCGCTGAAGCCCCCGTCCTCCAGACCGCAAGCGGCGAGGTGAGCCTGAATGTGGACGAAAAGAAAATCGTCACGCTGCCGCTGGATGGCCGCAACTTCATTCCACTGGTCACGCTGGCGCCAGGTGTGGCATTGCCGGGTGGAGGATCTCTCCTTCCGCGAATCAACGGCAGCCGTCCGCGGACCAACGAATACATCTACGACGGCATTAGCGTGCTGCAGCCCGAGCCTGGCCAGGTGGTCTTCTATCCGATCATCGACGGCATGGAAGAATTCAAACTGAACATCAACGCATACTCGCCGGAGTATGGCCGGTCAAACGGCGGCACGGTGATGGTGATTGGGAAATCCGGAAGCAATCAGTTTCACGGATCGGTGTTTGAGTTCTTTCGCAATGAGGCGCTCAACGCCAGAAACCTATTCGCGCAAACAGGTCCGACTCCGGAATTTCGCCGCAACCAGTATGGTGCGACGTTAGGCGGCCCGATCCAGAGCAACAAGACATTCTTTTTCGCAGACTGGCAGGGGACGCGCCTGCGGACGGGAATAACACGATTCAGCGTGGTTCCGACTGCTGCGCAGCGCCAAGGGATGTTTACGCAAGCGATTTTCGATCCGGCAACCAATCCGCGAACGCAGTTTGTGAACAACACGATCCCGACGTCCAGCTTCGACGCGTTAGGGCTTCAGGTACTACAACACTATCCTCTGCCAAACGTCACGGGCTCGAGCAATTTCGTCCGCACGGCGACCGAGCCGGATGATCAGGATCAGGCTGATTTTCGCGTGGACCGGTACTTCGGCGAGAAGCATCGGGTGTTTGGACGCTATACATTCTTTCGGGATGACGATACTCCCGTCACGCCCTTACCGGATGGCAGCGGAAGCCTAACTGCAGGCGTGATCGGACATGCGATTACGCGCGGCGATGCACTAGTGGGCGACTACAACTGGATGATTTCGCCATCGACGCTGAACCAGTTCCGGGTGGGCTATTCGCGGCGCGATCTGAATCAGACGTCGCTTCAGAATGGGGGAATCACGGTGCCTGGCCTGCCGGCGAACTCGTTCGCATCGGTGCTGCCGATCTTCACCGTCACCGGGCTCCAGCAGATCGGTCCGACGACTGCGGCCAACTCGAACTTCACAACGTCGATTACAGAATTCCTGGACACGTTCACCTTGGTGCGAGGCCGCCACACGTTCAAGACCGGCGTGGACCTCCGGCGCGAAGCGTTGGATGTTCTGAATCCTCCGAATCCCACGGGGTCGTTCGCGTTTACTACGACCGGAACGAACAGCCCGGCGGTTACTGGAAGCGGAAATGCACTGGCGTCGCTGCTTTTGGGACAGGTAAATGCATTCAGCATCGACATTCAGAAGAACGTGATTCAGCCGCGTGCACACATCGCAGAGTTCTTCGTGGAAAACGATTGGAAAGTCTCGCCGCGGCTGACTCTCAATATCGGCACGCGCTACACGCTGAACTTTCCATCCACGGAAAAGAACGATCAAGGGGCCGTATTTAACCTGAACACTCAGGTCTTGGATTTCGTCCATACCGCTCGGGAGGTGCATTGGGGCGATTTCAGTCCGCGATTCGGGCTAGCGTACCGGCTGGCCGACAGCATGGTCATTCGCTCGGGTTACGGAATGGTTTTCTTCGAACAATCCGGCATTACGACGCCCTTTACGATTCCGCAATTTCCGTTTGTTCAGACTGTGGGTCAGCAATCGCAGGACAACGTGAACGCCGCTTTCGGGTTATCGAATGGACCTACGGTTCAAGTGACCCCGCCGAATCCGAATTCCGGCTTGGGCCAGGGCGTTTTTGGCGCCGATCGGACGAATGGCTCAGGCTACTCGCAGCAGTGGAACTTCACGGTGCAGAAGACCTTCGGGGCCAACTGGAATTTCGAGGTCGGGTATCTGGGTTCGAAGAACACGCGGCTAGGGATTCCTGATCCGAACATCAACCAGCTTCCTGCGCAGTATCTTTCGCAAGGTAATGCATTGTTGACGCGAGTTCCGAATCCATACTTCGGACAGATTCCGGCCTCGTCGTCGCTGGGTGCAAGCACAATCGCCCAGCAGTTGCTTTTGCGACCGTATCCGAAATTTACCAACGTGGTGTTATTCCGCGATAATGTTGGCCAGTCCACCTACAATGCAGTCACGGCGAAGTTGGAGAGGAGACTGTCGCGGGGATTGACCGTGACGGCATCCTATACCTTCTCGAAGCTGATCGACGACGCATCCAGCGTGTTTTCGCAGACTATTTTCATCGGTCCGGTGCTGGGCACTACGGGCGCGGCGGATGCGAACAACCGGCATCTGGAGAAGGATCTTTCGAGCGGCGACATTCCTCGCGTGTTCTCGATTGGCTGGGTCTACGACATTCCAAGGCTATGGAAGATCGCCGGATGGCACTTGGCGGGGTTGGTTCGCGTGCAGTCGGGCGACATGGCGCCGGTAACGCAGGCGACCAATAACAATTCTGCTCTGGGGTTTGTGGTGCAGAGACCCAATCGAGTCAGTGATCCGAACGAGTTTGAAGGCCGGACCGTGGCCAAATTCTTCAATACAGCGGCCTTCGCACCCGCGGGTCCATTCGTAATCGGGAACAGCTCACGCGATCCAGTTCGCGGACCGGGGTTGCAGAATGCGGATGTGATGATCGGGAAAACGTTCCGCATCACGGAGCGCGTGAACGTCGAGTTCCGGGCAGAGGCCTTCAACGTTTCGAATACGCCGCCCTTGAACGATCCGAATGGGATTTTCGGGAGCGCTGCATTCGGGTCAATCACTAGCGCGGGCAACCCTCGGGACTTTGAGTTTGTACTGAAAGTCCACTTCTAAGCTGAAATAGCGGGCGCTACAATGTGAGGTGGTCATGTATACACGACGCTTGGTTTTCGGGCTTCTTGTAACAAGCACCCTGCTCGCGCAGGCACAGGATGCGCAAACTACATTCCAGGTAACAGGAGCGGTTAAGCAGCCGCTGACGCTTTCAGCCGACGATCTTTGCGAAGATGCCGTGGGCGAGCGTGCGCACCATGAGTAACGGAATGGAGACGGTCTACCAGGGTGTTTGGCTGCATGAGGTACTCAAAATAGCCGGTGTTCCTCAGGGAAGCGAACTGCGGGGCAAGGCGCTGGCCAGTTACGTCCTGGCAGAAGCCCAGGACGGCTTTCAGGTCATATTTTCGCTGGGTGAGCTGGATCCGGCATTTATCGATAATGAAATCCTGCTGGCGGATACCGCGAACGGCAAACCTTTGTTCGGTGCACAAGGCCGGTTCCGGTTGGTTGTACCGAAGGACAAGCCCGGTGTCCGTTCGGTCCGGATGCTCACCAAGCTCGAAGTAGGCCAAGTGAGGAAGTAGTGAGGACCAAAACGCGCGTCCAGAACCGCGTGGGCGAGATTCGGAAGAGCAGGGGAGTGGGCGCCTCCGACCTGGCTCGCCGTGTGCACGTCAGCCGTCAGACCATCTACGCAATTGAACTCGGGACGTACGTTCCGAATACCGAAGTTGCGCTGAATCTCGCAAAGGAGCTTGAGGTAACCGTTGACGAGCTCTTCTTGCTCCAGGAAGGGCCTCAGAAGCCGCCAGAATCTCTTGCTGCCGAAGTCTTAAGTTCTGGGCCTCCCGTAAAGGGCCAGCCGGTACGCGTTTGCCAAATCGGGTCGCGCTGGGTCAGCGTGCCCGTCAGCGCTTCTCCTTACTACATGCCGGAGGCCGACGGCATTATCAAACGAACGGGAAAAACCAACGGCCGGGCCGATCTGGTCGTTTTTGCCAAGGAGGAAGCTGCACAGAAACGCCTCGTGTTAGCCGGGTGCGACCCTGCCACTGGTTTGTTGTCGCGCATGGTGGAAAGGATCAGCGGCGTAGAGATTGTCTCAGCGGCCGCCTCTAGCAAGCTGGCGCTCAGCTGGCTTAGCGAAGGGAAGGTTCACGTCGCCGGTTCGCATCTCGAAGATCCCAAGACAGGCGAGTTCAATCTGCCTTACATTCGCAAGCAGTTCCCGGACGAGGACTTCAGCGTGGTCACATTTGCGCGTTGGGAGGAAGGCTTCGTCGTCGCCATAGGAAATCCGAAGCGGATTCGCAAACCTGAGGATCTGGCACGTAAGAATGTCAGGTTCGTGAATCGAGAACCCGGCTCGGGAAGTCGCGGGCTGCTGGACAAACTTCTGGAGAAGGCCGGAATCGGCGGGGAGAAGGTCCAGGGATATGATCGTATCGCCCACGGTCATCTTGCGGCCGCCTTTAGCGTAGTATCGCGGGAAGCAGACGTTTGCCTGGCGACTAGGTCAGCCGCGCAGACCTTCGGACTTGATTTCGTTCCTCTCCACAGCGAGCGATACGATTTGGTGATGCGCAAACGCACGGCTGATCTGCCTGCGGTCAAAGCGTTCCTAGATGTGTTGCAGCGAGCCACGCTGCGTCGAAAACTCGAAGTACTGGCCGGTTACGATACTTCCCAGACGGGGACAGTCCTTGCTTAAACGGATCGCAATGACGCTGGTCGTTGTCTCCGGCTTGAGCGGGGCTGATTTCGATTGGAATCTTCCCAAAGGATTCCCTCGTCCTGCAATTTCTTCCGAAATATTGCGTTAACAGCGCCATATATGCACGACGGCAGCATCGCCACGCTTGAAGAGGTTCTGGATCACTCTGCGGCCGGCGGTAAAATCAACGATCCCAACAAGTCGCGCATTCTGCACCGCTTCACGTTGAGTGACAGCGAGAAGCACGATCTGGTGGAATTCCTCCGATCGTTGACCGACGAGGAGTTGCTGCGCGACTCTCGCTAGAGCGATCCATGGCCAGTGACGAAGCGCTAATCCTTCTCAAGCATTACTTCGGTGGATTTGATCACCACGGTGACCTTGTCGCCTTTCTTTAGGCCAAGCTGCTCGGCGCTTCTCCGCGTAATGACGCTTTCAATCTGGCTTTTCCCGATGCGCACATCCACGTGTGCCATCACGTCACCTAGAATGACCTGAACCACTTTCCCCTCTAACTGGTTTCTTGCTGAGATAGGCATGTCCCAAGCATGCCACGTCCGGGAAGGCCCGGGTTCTCGCGGGGAGAGTTGTCTGATTTGTTAGCGCAACACTGGCCGAATGTGTTCCAGTGGCACGGTGAGGAATCCGTTGCGAATGGCGCCAAGGCGTTGAAAGATTTGGTTTGATGCCTGGGATTGTAAGCATCTTGCCATTTGACCAGTCAATAGTGCCGGCGAGGGGGTAGTCGTTCCTTCGAAAGTTAAGAAACGATAATTACTTCAGCCGGTCTACCTAGCGTGGGCAGCAATGAAGACCGCTCCGAACTTCTATACGAAATGGTAGCAAGGCTGGATTCCAGCGGTGTGGATGAGGCGCTCCTGGCGGACCTGCGCAGTCTCTCTCCAGAACAGCGGGAGGATTTAGCCAGAATCCTCTTTGAGCGTGAATACAAACGGCAGAGCGTGGGGACGAGACGCGAACACTCGGAATAATCTCTGGACACTAATCGCCGCCTCATCTCGACCTCCCGCTCGCAGGGTTGCTTGCTGTGCGGCTGTTAGCGCCTGGGGCAGGTAATGCTGCCCCAGGTACAGCCGGTACGACGCAGCTCGGAGGACACTGCGTCATACCAATACAACGGTATGCGATTGCGCTCAAAACTTGAATCCGAAAAACTACGGGAACCCAGCGTTATCATTTCGGATCTGTCGGAACTTCGTCGGGCGATGACTAACATGCTTAAATCCGATGGGCACCCGAGCGCGGGGCTCGGAGTCACCTCCCGGCGTTTACCCGCCGTCTAGTTCTCCCCGACCAGCCTCGCCCTGTGCTCAAGGTCTATCGCGAACATCCTCAGGATCATGCCGTCCCACTCAATCAGGATCAACCCCGTCTCTTTTAGCGGAAGTTCATACGTGGTGATGATGCTGCCTTCTGGAATCGTGATGAGGTCGGTTTTGCCCTCTTTAGTGTTTACGACGTGGGTATCCCTGAGAAGGCGATACGTGCCCGGCTTTTGCTGGAGAACTCCGTTGAAAGCGTCAATCGTATGGCTGTTACAACCAGATGGATACTTAGACATGTGGCTAGTCATCGCTAGATGGACCTCGCGCTTTCACTAGTTCAACGGTACGCTACTGCCTCCAAAACTTGAATCCGAAATACTTCGGTAATAAGTAGCGATTACTTCGGACAACCCCCCCGCTTCTCCGTAGAATTACGGATAGCCAAAACCATCTCTGGAGGCTTCAATGGGAAAGGTGACTAAATCTTCATGACCAAACTACGTCTTCTCTTAGCAGACGATAACGAGGAAGTGCTTCATGAAGTCACGACGCTTCTCCAGGCGGAATTTGAAATGATCGGCGTCGTACACGATGGCACAGCCCTGGTCGAAATCGCCGCCGATTTAAATCCCGATGTGGTCATAACGGATTTTAGGATGCCGGGGCTCAACGGCATTGACGCGAGCACTCAACTATTGGAGCGCGGTCTGTGCACGGCAGTCGTACTCCTCACGATGTACGCCGATCGGGAACTGGTGACGGGAGCCCTGCAGGCGGGCATTCTGGGGTTCGTTCTCAAGTCAAAAGCGGGCAATGACTTGATTCCGGCAATCCACAGCGCGCTCCGCGGCGAGACGTATGTCTCCTCGTTTGAAGCCAGTGCTGTATGATATAGCTGACACGTCATTGAAGGAAAGGCTTGTAAGCCGTGATCACAGTCGTGTTGGCAGACGATCATGCGATTGTGGCCGAGGGGCTAGGTGCCCTTTTGAGGGATAAGTTTAGCCTCCTTCGAACCGTCCATGACGGCCGGGCACTAGTGGCGGCTGCGGCCGAGTTAAATCCGGATGTGGTGGTCACGGACATCGGCATGCCTCTCCTGAATGGACTCGACGCAATCCGTCAGATCAAGAAGGCCCGTCCGGCAACCAACATAGTTATTCTTACCATGCACATGGAGCCTGACCTTGCGGCGGAGGCCTTCCGGGCCGGCGCATCGGGTTATCTGCTGAAGACCTCGCCCGGTGAAGAACTGGTGGAGGCTGTCAATCAGGTCGCACAAGGACGCGCCTACCTGACATCGCTGATCGCCAAGGATCTGATCAGTGTGCTCCTGGAGGCAAAGAAAAACTCACCTGTGAGCGGCGAGAAGCTGACTGGACGCCAGCGCGAGGTGCTGCAATTGATCGCAGAGGGTCGGACCATGAAAGAGGTAGCATCGCTCCTGCATATTTCGCCGCGAACCGCTGAGTCTCACAAGTACGAAATCATGAGTCTGCTCGGGGCGAAGAATACGGCAGAACTCGTCCAGTGTGCCATTCGGATGAAAATGGTGAGTGTATAGCGAGGCACTTATGACGGCGCCCGCCCCTTGGCAAAGCGCGGACTTCCTGGAGGGCCAGAATCGCATTCTCGAGCTCATAGCCCAGGATGCACCCCTTTCTCAGATCCTCGATTCGCTACTAGGCGTAATCAAGGGCCAATGCCCGGGGATGCTTTGCTCGATCCTACTGCTGGACCCCGACGGGATACACGTGCGGCACGGAGCAGCCCGGAACCTTCCGGACGAATTTATTCGCGACATCGACGGCGAACCGATTGGCCCGCGAGCCGGTTCTTGCGGAACGGCGGCCTTCCGGCGCGAACCGATTATTGTTGAAGACATAGCCACGGACCCTTTGTGGGATTGCTATCGCGACATCGCGCTGAGACATGGTCTCAGATCGGGCTGGTCCACGCCGATCCTCGATGCAGAGGGCAAAGTGCTGGGAACGTTCGCGATGTACTTTCGTGCGCCGGGACGTCCGGACGCATCGCACCTGCGCTTGATCGACATCTGCACCCATGTCGCTGCAATCGCCATAACCCGGCACCAAAGGCGCGAGGCCTTGCGTGCAAGCGAAGAGCGCCTTCGTCTGGCATTGAGTGGTGGAAATGTCGAGATCTGGGAATGCGACGTGGACGGAGCGCTTCTTAAGTGGCGCGGTAAGCTGAACTCCATTTTGGGGTGGCCACCGAACATTGAGAACTTGACGCTGAAGTCCTTTGTGGAAGCTATACATCCCGACGACCGCCAGAAGGTGGAGAGAGCACTCCGGGACTCGCCAGGCTGGGGATCCGGCCAAGACTTGGAGTTCCGCGTCGTCCATCCGGACGGTTCGTTGCGCTGGTTTGCGTTAAGGGGACGTGCAGAACACGATTCTGCTGGTAAAGGCCTGCGGATACGCGGCCTGGCGTTGGAGATTACAGAACGAAAGCGCGCGGAGGAAGAGATCCAAAGGCGGGAGTCGCAACTCGTCCACGCACAGGCCATCGCGCGCCTTGGCAGCTACGAATGGGATCTGCGCACGAAAACCGTCCGTCGGTCGCAAGAGCTTTGCAGAATTTTCGGTGTGCATCCTGCTGAGTTTGAGCCGACATACGAAGGCTATCTTACGCGGATTCATCCAGAGGACAGGAGCACGACGAAGGCAGCCATCGATCTGGCCTTCCGGAACGGGCAGCCGTTTGACTTTGAGGAGAGGATCGTTCGGCCGGACGGCAGCATTCGAATGCTTCACAGCCAGGGTCAGTGGACCTTTGACGATGATCACCGGCCCATTAAATTGGTGGGAATATGTCAGGACATTACCGAACGAAAGCAGGTGGAGCAACAACTCCGCGGAGCGAACGCCGCGCTTGCCGAAGAGTTAAAGGAAAGGACGCGGGCCGAGACGGAGATCCAGGCGCTGACCGCCAGACTGATCACAGCGCAGGAAGAAGAACGCACGCGCCTTGCCGGTGAGTTGCACGACGATCTGAGCCAGCAGATCGCCGCGGTGAGCATCGCAGCGAGCAATCTGAAGAAAAACATCGCTCCCGAAAATGCGGAAGCGCGGGTCCAGAGTGAGCGCATCCAACAGAAGCTGGTTCAACTGGCCGAAGGTGTCCGGCGGCTTTCTCATAACCTTCATCCAGCCGTATTGCAGTATTCCGGGCTGGGCGCCGCCCTGAAGAGTTATTGCGACGAGTTCAGCTCGGTGACGGGGATCACGATTTCATTTCAGTCAGAAGGATCCTTTGAGCGTCTGCGCTCTTCTGTCGCCCTCTGTCTCTACCGCATCGCGCAGGAAGCCCTCCAGAATGTCCTGAAGCATGCGCAGGTCAGCCACGCACAACTTCAGGTTATAGGGACTGCGGAGGTCGTGTGTCTGACGATATCGGACGAGGGAGTGGGTATCGACGCGCTGCGCGCGTCTATTCCTGAGGGGCTTGGTCTCGTGAACATCAAGGAACGGACGCGACTGGTAAACGGGACGCTCCGCATTGAGAGTCAGCTGAATCAGGGGACCACTTTGAGCGTAACCGTTCCAATTCCAAATCAAGAGCCACAATGAGCTTGCGATTCGGGACGGAATGTCATTTCTGCCCCGGACTTCGCCTGATTCAGGCGCTATCCGTAAACGGGCGTCAAATGTGGACCAGTAAATCCCTCAGTCAAGACAGTCCGCTCTCCACCATCCCGCGAGCTACGCAGTTTTCGGCTGGCGGTAGCGTGCCGCGAGGTTAGACCATCGGATACCGAAGCTGGGGAGGACGGATCCTGAGTCGCCGGCTCTTTCAGGGATCGTAGACACCTTCTTGAAGCCAGCTTCTTTCCCCGCGTTTTTGAGGTCGGGAAGTGCGAAGAGGCGCGCATCCGGCGACATCATTGCCATCGACCCTTTGACTCGCGCCGCTAACTCTTTAACCATTCCAGGGGCTGGCAGGTCAGTTCCGCTGAACTGCAATTCCTCAAGGCAGGGAGTTTCACCCCGCCGGTGGACATGAACCCGAACGATTCGCAGTAACGCAGGGCCGCTGGGGAGATCGAGTGCGAGCACATCTCCTGCGACGAGACCGCAACTCGGTCGGGAGGGCCGCTTGATACGCGCGCGGGCAGGCTGGGGTCCTGTGATTTGCTCCCGGGCCTTCGAGAGCACTTGCTTCTGCTTGGCGAGCAACTTCGGGTTGTCAATCGCCCAGACAGCTAGGTCCCCGCCTCGCTCAAGAGCGGCTAAAGCCAGGTCCCGAATGACCGGGTCCAGACGACCAATTTTGGATTGTGTTACGGCCAGCGCGAGAATGGCAGAGGCGCCATCCTCCGGATCGTCAAATGACGCCCGATATTTCTCGGTGGTTTGGCGAGTGGCTTCCGTGTCATCGACCCCATCTTCAATCAGTTCACGATAATGGTCGCGGATATCGCAGGCGAGATCATTTGAGAAAAGTGCCGTGTCCCAAACGCCCATACCACGGATTCTAGCAGCCAACGAAACAGGTCGATTCGACGACGCCGGCTAATCCGGGATCTCGGCTTCGACGAGTTTGGCTAGAAGAATCAGCGATTCTTGCCAGCCGAGGTAACACGCTTCCGCAGGAATGACGTCGGGCACTCCCTCCTGTACGATGTTCAACTCGGTTCCTGTAGAAACCCTCTTGAGAGTGATCGTCACGTGCATATCCCCGGGCATGTTCGGGTCGTCAAATCGATCGGTGTATCGAATGCGCTCGTTGGGTACCAGTTCGACATATTCGCCGCCGAAGGAGTGGCTATGGCCCGTGGTGAAGTTCGTGAACGACATTTTATACGTACCACCGACCTTGGCTTCCGAGTGATGGACCTTGCCAGTGAAGCCGTTCGGCGGCAGCCATTTCGCTTTTGCGTCCGCATCTAAGAAGGCACGATAGACCCTCTCGGGAGTTGAACGGAGGACGCGGTGAAGCCGGATGGTATTTGTGGGCATGACTACAAGGATCATCGTTGCCTATAACCCGTTTCCTGCGATTGGCGCGGAAGAACGAACCGCGGATTGAAACGTCTCCAAACTTGTCCTGATCTAGCTAACGATGGCCTCTAACCGGGGTCAACCCGTGCGGCTGAGGTAAAAAAATCCAACTAACATCTGTGATTCTTGAACAATCGGATCGTGAAGCCGAACTGACTCGTCGGGCGCTGGAGCGTGTGCCGAAGGGTAAGAACGGCTGGAAGCCCCATCCGAAGTCCATACCGGGGCAGCTGGCTCACATGGTCGCCACGATGCCTTCATGGATTTCCATGATCATCAAGCAAGAGGAAGTTGACATAAAACCTAAAAACGGAGCGGGCAATGGAACATCTCGGAATCTTGACTCACCCGAAGCGCTGATAAAAGCGGGACAAAGCCGTTGCAGACGCCAGAGACGCGGTATCCGCAACAACAGACACTGATTTGCAGACCCCGTGGAGACTGCTCGAAGGTGGCAAGGCCATCCGCTGACGATCATCGGTTTTGAGCGAGGAAGCTTTCTCCCGCAAAAAATAGTTCGCCACATCAAATTCCTAAAGCCAAGCCTACGCAGGGTTTATAGCTACGAGTTAGAAGCTATGTAATGGACCCCTAGCGGGCGTTATCTATAAGAGACCAGGGCCCAGATTGGGGCTGCTTCACTGAAATTTCTTATGAGCCTAGCTTTCCGGCTTACATTTTTTCTGATCGTCGGCGTGGCGGCCGTAGCGACCGGTTTTGCCTACTATCAGGTGCATATGGAACGGATAGGCCTGGAACGCGACCTTGGCCAGCACGCCTTGAATTTAGCGGAAGCGCAAGCGAAAGCGATACGGCCTGCGATGCTTCGGGGGGCTTACCGCGAGTTGCAGGCGCTAGTGGACCGCTCTAGCGATCGGGATCAGCCGATCGGCATAGCCGTTTATGATACGCACGGTCTGCCTCTGGCGATCAGTTCCAGGTTGGTTGCGCGAACGAACGCGATGCCTCCGCCGATTCTTCCTGGCAGGGAAGAGGAAAACGGTTCGACGGAATTTGTCCAACTGAACGGCGCGCTAACGCACGTAGCCGCGGTTCCTATTCGCAGCGGTTCCGATGTCCTGGGTACCCTGGAAGTCTTTCAAGACGCCAGCTACATACCGTTGCGGGCCGCGGCCACTTGGCGGCGCACTATAGCCAGCGTCGGTCTTCAGACCATCCTGATTTTGGCGGTTACGATAGTTACGCTCCGGTTTAGTCTCGGAAGGCCTGTGTTGCAAATGGCGCAGTGGTTGCGAGGCCTGCGCGTCGGTGCGGAAAGTGACGCGCCCCGCCTCCCTGGGGATCCTGAATTCCAGCCGCTGCAGCAGGAAGTTTCCCGGTTGGCATCCAGCTTTACTGCCGCCCGGGCCGCGGCCGG
>Ga0207674_10001856_pt1 | contig 26902 bp, 24 predicted proteins | sample KBSCornC72_FD_184303 | JGI IMG/M metagenome (GOLD analysis project Ga0207674, IMG submission 184303) | Corn rhizosphere microbial communities from Kellogg Biological Station, Michigan, USA - KBS Corn C7-2 (SPAdes) (version 2) | ecosystem: Host-associated > Plants > Roots > Rhizosphere > Soil ...
GATCTGTAAAAGGAAAAAATAGCTGTCGATGAATGGCACGAATTGCTCGGCAGTAAAAGAGGGGTGCAGGTGGAGTTAGCGATAGCCCGGGTAGTTAATTGTCGCAAGTCAATGGGCAATTTGCAATATGCAATAGGCAACGGAAATCATGCCATGGAAAAAATTCATGAAAGTGAAACGGATAAATTACCTATTGCCTATTGCCAATTGTCCGTTTGGGGTATTTCGGCCACGATTGGCAACCTTGAAGAAGCAAAAGAAGTTTTACTTTCTCCCCTTCAAAAGAAAGGAGTAATCATAAAAGCGGAAATAAAGAAAACCATCGAAATTGAATCCATCATCCCCGACGAAATAGAGAAATATCCGTGGGCAGGTCACCTCGGTATAAAGCTTGTTCACAAAGTGATCCCAATAATTCTTCAAAGTAAAACCACGCTCGTCTTTATCAATACAAGAGGGATGAGTGAAACGTGGTACCAGCGAATACTGGATGCTTGCCCCGACCTTGCAGGATCCATTGCATTGCATCACGGATCCATCGACATGGATCTGCGGCTGTGGGTGGAGGAAAACCTGCACACCGGTAATCTGAAAGCAGTGGTTTGTACGGCCAGTCTCGATCTTGGCGTTGACTTTCGTCCCGTTGAGACAGTTATACAAGTGGGATCGCCCAAAGGAGTGGCCCGCTTTTTACAGCGCGCGGGCCGAAGCGGCCATAGCCCGGATGCTGTCAGTAAAATTTATTTCCTTCCAACTCATTCACTGGAACTCGTGGAAGCAGCCGCACTCAAATCGGCAATTGAACAAAATTTTATAGAAAGCCGCCAGCCAATGATATTGTGTTTTGACGTGTTGATACAATTCCTGAATACGCTGGCTATTTCTGATGGCTTCAAACCAGCCGAAATATATGATGAACTTGTAACAACACATTGTTACAAACATCTTTCCCGCGATGAATGGGAGCAGTTGCTTTATTTCATTACGTCCGGTGGCAATGCATTGCAGCAGTACGATGAATTCAGAAAAATAGAAGTGCTCGAAGGAATTTACAGGATCACCAGCAGGCGGGTTGCCATGCGGCACCGCCTGCATATTGGCACAATAGTGAGCGAATCGATGATGAAGGTAAAATTCATGAGCGGAGGATTTGTAGGTGTTATCGAAGAATGGTTTATTTCACGGCTTCAGCCCGGTGATGTGTTTACGCTTGCCGGCAGAAACCTTGAGTACATCACAACGAAAGAGATGACTGCATTGGTCAGAAAAAGCAACTCCAGGAAATCAATCGTTCCGAGCTGGCAAGGCGGCCGAATGCCATTAAGCGCTAATTTGGGAAAGAAGCTTAGAGAACAACTCACTATCGTAAGCGGCGTCCCGATAGCTATCGGGAGGCAAGGGGGCAGTGAGGCGGAGATGAAAAAAAGGAAAATAGTCAGAGAACTTGAGGTGCTCCGACCGCTCTTTGAATTGCAGGAAAAGGTATCGCATATTCCAAAAGCAAATGAACTGCTGATCGAGCAAATTGAAACTAAAGATGGATTTCATCTTTTTGTGTATCCATTCGAAGGCCGGCTGGTGCATGAAGCTATGGCAGCGATACTGGCATATCGCATTAGCCGCATCGTGCCTATCACTTTTTCTTTTGCCATGAATGACTATGGTTTTGAGCTGTTGAGCGACCAACCTATTCCTGTGGATGATACCAATGTGTATGATCTTTTTTCGCCGGACGATCTGCTAAACGATATACATAGAAGTGTCAACTCAACGGAGATGGCGAGAAGAAAGTTCAGAGATGTGGCCGTGATTGGGGGCCTTGTCTTTCAGGGTATGCCGGGGGAAAGAATAAAATCAAAACACCTCCAGGCTTCAGCGTCGTTGTTATTTAATGTATTTACCGAATACGAGCCTGGCAATTTATTAATACGCCAGGCCTACCAGGAAGTTTTTGATCAACAGATGGAAGAAACGAGACTCAGGGATATGCTGCAGCGCATACAAAATTCCCGCATCGTCATCACCTTCCCCGAACAATTGACACCATTCTGCTTCCCGATTAAAGTAGATAGTTTAAGAGAAGATCTTTCATCAGAAAAACTCGAGGATCGGGTAAAGAGAATGCAGGCTCAGCTGAACTATTAACTGGCGAATTGTAATGAAATTAAGGCCGACATTCGAAACTTTCATTTTCAATACGACCTTCGGATTTCCCCCTTCGCTTCACTCGGGGTGACCATTTCGGGTTTTTACCTCCAATAATTCTCCAATTTAAATAGATTTGTGGCCTCCTTATGGCAACGTTACTGTCACATATTATCGGCGATGAACATTTTATCCTGAGTAATGAAAGGGCCATGTTCTGGGAAGACGAGAAAACTTTGATCGTTGCCGATCTCCACGTAGGTAAAACGGGGCATTTTCGAAAGGCCGGCATTGGCGTACCGAGCGCGATATATAAAGATGATCTCCATCGGTTGCTGGCCCAGGTCCTTTTTTTTAAGGCGGAGCGATTGGTTATAGTCGGCGACCTGACGCACAGCATTGCCAACCGGGAGCTCGACCTGTTTCGCAAATGGCGAAAGGACTTTTCATCACTTGACGTTCATCTTGCCAAAGGCAATCATGACATTCTCGACAATCGCTGGTATGAAGAAGCTGATATAAAAGTTCATAATGAGCCGCTGCCAATCAAACATTTTTTATTTGTTCATGATATTTTAAAACCAAAGTTGCAGCTCAACGGCGGCAGCTACGTTTTTTCCGGGCATGTCCACCCCGGCATTACACTGAAAGGTAAAGGCAAACAGGCTCTTCATTTTCCCTGCTTTTATTTTACAAGTCATCATTGCATCCTGCCGGCCTTCAGCCGTTTTACCGGGACCTACCCGGTCGCTCCACAAAAAAATGAGAAAGTTTTCGCAGTAGTGGAAAGGGAAATAGTTCCGCTAAGTTCTGCCAGGACCTACTAATTTTTACGTTAGCGCTGGTTTTTCAGCTGGCTGTAATCCAGGAAATAAATAAACCGCACAGTTAATTCATTTCCGTGTTTTAAGCTAAACGTCTGTGCCAGGTTGGAAAAATATTTCGTATAACGATCCGGGTCGACAACCTGGTCATCGCCCATTGAATTCTTATACCCGATAATAAGACGGCTGCCATAACGGAAATCCCAGGTGAAAAATGCGTCGGCATTGAAATAATTGATATTATCGGTATATGGTGTAAATGGAACAGGCCGGGCTTTATCAGGATTTCCTTCGTCATCAAGATATACAAGGCGATTTACCGACACATTGCTCCAATAATGACGGACGCGCAACGTAAGGTTAATGCGTGGCGTAAAGTTGTAGATGCCCGCCAATATGGAGCTCACTTCTTTGAAGTCAACAAAATTCACTCTTGCTCTTCCTGCCGCATCTCTGCCGGCAGGAGTAATATAATCTGTTTCTGCTTCATAGCTTTCCGACACCTCCATACTGAACTTGTCCCCAAACCTGTAGCGGATTCCGGACGCAAGAAGATAGTATTCCTTCTCAGGGTTCTTAAAGAAATCAGATACTAAAAAATCATAGTGAAAAAACAAACGTTTCCGGCTGTCTGAATTACCATTCAGCCTGAGGAAGCCATACTGTGGCCGTCGTGCATACTGATCATAGGGTTTACCTGTTACAAAATAATCATGTTGATCGGGCAGATACGAAGCACTGAGTGATACGTCCCAAAAATTTCTGAAAACCCAGGAACCCGTTGCTTCCAGTGTCAGATCGCTAAAATTATCCGGTCTGAACAGCCTGCGATAGACCGCACCCAGCGAATAAGTGTAGCTTATGAAACTTTTAGTAGGCGTAAACTGGTTATAACTTATTGCTCCATTCGTTACATTGAGATTAGGTGTTTGCAAATAACCGAGATCGGTTGGATCATATTCCGGTGAACTGATATTATTCTGTACAAAAAAGCGAACCTTCCCACTTACTTTCCCCAATCGAAGCAGGGTATTGAGGCCATCGTATGGATCGCTTTCGAAAATCTTGCTATAATGACCAAAAGCTTTTACATTAAAATTGTTGGCCCTGTCATAAAGACTCACATCCAGCCCCGTAACATTTGCATCCCTGCCCTTTCCATCCCGAAGCACATTTGTATTGGTGAATGTTACATACGACCGCCCTTTGAGCGCCTGGTCAATCACCACTATATTGTAATTGGTCAACAGCTCGGTTTGGACCTTTTGTTTTTCTTCAGTGTTTTTATTCTTTATAGTCGCATACATGGGCGCGGCAATGGCATTGAAAATACCAATGCCTGTCTTATTTGCAGTTCGTCCCGAAAATTTGATCGCATTATAAAGTTGAGTACGTGCAGAGTTTTTGACTACCTCCACATTTGGATTGGATGACGGCAATGATTCAACGGAATCGTAACCCGCGGGTATTGCCCCTACCCTTCGTGAATAAAACAAACCCGACTTATTGAAAATGTCTATTCCTTCCGTAAAGAACGGGCGGTATTCATCAAAGCGCACTTCGTAAGGTGTCAGGTTATTCACCACATTATCGGAGATGACCTGGCCAAAGTCGGGAATAAGGGTAGCGTCAAGTGTAAAACTTTCATTTATGCCATACTTAACATCCATACCTCCGCTTCGAAGCCATTCCGTGCGGAAACCATCAGCTTCAGGTGTACTCCGAACTCCTGTCGATAAATAGGGTGAAAAGCTTAGTCGCAACGGAGGTTTTACATCAACAATATTTTCCAGGACCCCGAATTGGTTTACAAATCCATTGACTTCGGGGTTAACGCTATTCCAGAAAGTGGTTTCATTATTGCGCCGAACCGAGCGCATCAGTTGCATGCCCCAATGCTGGACAGGGTTCGCTGCAAAGCGCAAAGAAAGATAGGGAATCTTCATTTCGACCATCCAGCCATCCTTTCCGAATGAAACTTTGCTATCCCAAACAGCGTCCCAGGTTTTATCCCCATAGTCCCCTAATCCAACATTAAATCCCGGGGAAAGCCGTGCATCGGACTGGACGTTGGAGGAAGTGACCAGGAATTGAAACCCGTTTTGATGATCGTTGTACGTATCAAAGAAGACGGAAAAAAAATCCAGATCCTTTGCCTGCTCTTCGTCGCGGGCAGTGATCTGCTTTCGGATCAATGCCGGATCATCATACAGGTAGGCTGCGATATAGATAGCTGAATTGTCGTAGAGGGCTTTGACTTCGGTTCTTTGCGAAGCCGGCTGACCGTAATGCGGATAATTTTGAATGAAATCTGTAGCTACAGTGGTATTATGCCATGCCGAATCGTCCAACACCCCATCGATCTTTGGGGGAGTTGTGGTCTTCACGGCCTGGAATGTTTTAACCTGTGAGAATACGGAAAATGAAACCAGCATCCACAGGTGTAAACAGACGAGTTTTCTCGACAGCATAAAACAGTTAACGTACAAAGATAGACAGACAGCCGTGAAGGTAAGAAGACTGCCTGCAAAAAAGCGCAAACTGCTGGGAAAGATTCGCCGGGAATCGTCGCTAATTCATCTTCTTTTTTATGGAAACTACCTGCTCCTGGAGGTCGCTCACGATATTGGCAAGCTGACTCATATCCCAGCGCTGATGCTGGTTGGTTCGGGAGATAACAACCTGTGCTTTCCACATTTCAACAACATCTTCCGATTTAACCGTGTAAGGATGATACACAGGGTTATCACTTACCAACGTGAATTTTTCTTTGGACCTGCCGCTTTTCTGTACCCTTTTATAAACGATCCCTTCGTGGCGCGAAACTACAATACAGGCGCTGTCGTTTTTAAGGTCATCCAGCTTATCTACTTTTTCTCCTACAATGATGGAGCCGCTGGGTGTTGGCAGCATTGAATCCCCGACAATTTCAAAAGCCCTGTAATTACCTCCTGATAACATGGGAAGGGTAAATGTATTTAACTCGTCTACAAATTCAGGATCCGCATACCCCGCAAGATAGCCTGCTGCTGCCTTCACAGGAACAAAAGGGATATCAGGTCGCCCGCTGGCCAATTTTATTGACCGTCGTTTGGCCAAATAGTTACTCTTATTGTCACTTAGATCCTTTCTGATTAATTCGTCGAGGGTTAGCTTGAAAATATCGCAAACCACTTCCAGCACTTCTGTTCTCGGCTCGGCTCTTTCCTCCTCATAGGCGCCCAACAGGGAACGTTTGATTCTTAGTTTACGGGCAAATTCTTCCTGCGTCCATCCACGCAGCTTGCGGAGATATTTCAGATTTTGGTTAGAGACTGCCATGGTAACTAATTTGTTTAGCATGCAAAATACTAATTTAATTAGATTCGCAAAAAGCTTTTTTTGAAATAGAAAATTCAGCGCTTGCTCTACCCATTTCTCTTATTAGTGACATTTTTTATTATACAGGATAATAAGCAGGCCTCATCCGCATAAACGCGCTTAAAATCCGTTCATAGATCGCATGCATGATCACTTGTCTCTTCTGCAAAACTCTGCAGGACTTGGACATGCCGAAAAAATGAAACATTTTTGCCACTGAATATGGTAACAAAGAAAAAATCTACTCCCAAGAAGATCAATAAAGAAACAAAAAAGGTAAAGCCCGGCGGCAACAAGAAAAAACCGGTGATACTGATCACAAATGATGATGGAATTACGGCACCAGGCATCATGAACCTTGTAGAAGCCGTAAAGGACCTTGGAAAAATAGTAGTGGTAGCTCCGGACAAGCCACAATCCGGCATGGGGCATGCAATCACAATCGGCCAGCCGTTGCGCCTGCATAAGGTAAATGCGTTTGCCGACATTGAAGCTTATTCCTGCACCGGTACTCCCGTTGACTGTGTGAAGCTGGCCGTGGACAAAGTCCTGCATCGTAAACCTGATCTTTGTCTTAGTGGTATCAATCACGGGGCAAATCATAGCATCAATGTGATTTATTCGGGCACCATGTCCGCAGCTGTAGAAGCAGCTATAGAAAGCATTCCCTCGGCTGGATTTTCACTTTTGGATTATAGCATAGAGGCCGACTTTACAGGCGCCCGCAAATACGTGAGAATCGTAGTGGAAAAAATGCTTTCGACCAAACTTGACAAACATACCGTCCTGAACGTAAACATCCCTCCTCTACCAGTTGAGTTGCTGAAGGGGTTCAAACTTTGTCGCCAGGCTTACGCTAAATACGTGGAAGACTTTATGGAACGGCAGGATCCAACGGGCCGAATGTATTACTGGCTCACGGGTGAGTTTGTCAATTTTGACAAAGGCAAAGACACCGATGTTTGGGCGCTGGCTCATGGTTATGTAAGCGTGGTGCCCGTACAATTTGATATGACGCACTATTCTCAAAAAGACCAACTTGAAAACACCTGGAAAAATGATCTTAAAAAAAGATGACCTGCGGCTGGGAATTGTTCTTGGACTAATAGGCCCATTGCTCGGGCTGGTACTTATTTATTTCTTTAAATTCTCCAGTGTTTCGTTTGGCGAATTTCTGGACGCATTTTTTAACGATAACAGGCTGATCACGTCAAATGGGACGCTTTCTTTACTTGCCAACGTTGTTCTATTCACCGTCTATATAAACACCCACCGTGACCATACCGCAAAGGGCATATTCATTGTCACGCTTATTTATGGTATTGCCTTATTGGTTCTTAAATTATTGAACTGACCCTGCTTGCCGAACAGGCAGGCTCACGCTGACTGCATCTTCGCTAACTTTAATTTATTGTCAAGGCAAAAAATAATTTTCCTTCACGGGTACAGGCTATGAAATATTACATTATCGCGGGCGAAGCCTCTGGTGATCTGCACGGCAGCAACCTGGTCAGGGAGTTGAAAAAACTGGATACCTCAGCCGTCATTCGCTGCTGGGGAGGCGACAAAATGCGGCAGGCTGGTGCAGAGCTCGTGAAGCATTATCGTGATCTTGCTTTTATGGGTTTCATGGAAGTGTTGATGAACCTGCGCACCATTTTTCGCAATCTTGCGTTTTGCAAGGAAGACATCCTTCAATTTAAACCCGATGCACTTATCCTGATCGATTACCCGGGTTTCAATCTCCGCATTGCGAAATGGGCAAAAGAAAAAGGCCTTAAAGTAATATTTTACATTAGCCCGCAAGTTTGGGCATGGAAAGAAGGAAGGGTAAAAATGATGAAGGAATGCATCGACAAAATGATCGTCATTCTTCCGTTTGAAAAGGATTATTACAAGAGCAAATGGAATTGGGATGTAGAATACGTGGGACATCCGCTGGTGGAAGTAATAAATAGTGAAAGGTCAAGGATCGATGTACCGAAGTTTTCCGATAAGCCTGTTGTTGCATTACTGCCCGGAAGCCGAAAACAGGAGATATTAAAAAAACTTCCGGTTATGCTGGGGGTCAGCAAATCATTCCCTGGCTACCAGTTTATCGTTGCCAAAGCTCCCGGGGTAGAGGAAAGTTTTTATAGTGAGCTGCTGCATCCCTATTCCAATGTTTCCACTGTTTCAAATCAAACCTATCCATTATTGTTGCAGGCAAAAGCTGCACTCGTAACGTCGGGAACCGCTACCCTTGAAACGGCCCTGTTCGGGGTTCCGGAAGTTGTGTGCTATAAGGGCTCCGCCGTTTCTTACCAGATTGCGAAAAGGGTGATTAAGGTAAAATATATTTCCCTGGTCAACCTGATAATGAATAAGCTGGTTGTGAATGAGCTGATCCAGGATAAGTTAACGGAAAAGAATTTGCTCCAGGAATTAAATGAATTGCTCACCAACAAACAGCGACAGGCACAATTAGCGACCGACTATGAGGCTTTAAGACAAATACTGGGTGAAGGTGGACATGCTTCCGCCAAAGCGGCTGAATCTATTTACCGATTCATGAGTACTTAAAAAAGAAAGCCCTGGAAGAATCCAAGGCCGTTACACATAAGAAAACTGCTGCTATAGAGAAGAAATTTCAGATTGGACTAAGATTTAAGGTTAATGTTCCGATTACCATACAAAGTAAAGTGTAGAAAATACATAAAGCAAACAGGTAGTTAGCCAATGGCGGTTTTTATGACATGAATTGCAGATTTTGCCGGTTGAATTGGCCGGGGCGGCCAGTACCGACATTTCCCGTGGGGAATGCAAATCTGGCATTAATCCTGTAGTATTGGAGTCATAAGTGATTGAGTAGTCTAAATTTGCATCTAATGGATACTTTTAGCCAATTGATTAATTCAGAAACGCCGGTCCTGGTTGATTTTTATGCGGACTGGTGCGGACCGTGCAAGGCGATGAGCCCGGTCATAAAGGAGGTAGCAAAGGCAGTTCAGGGAAAAGCGAGAGTTATCAAGGTGGATATCGACAAAAGTGTACAGGCTGCGCAGGCTTACCAGGTACAGGCAGTACCCACCTTTATTATTTTTCAAAATGGGAGAATTGTCTGGCGCTATTCCGGCATGATTGATAAGTCGAGTCTTATAAACAGGCTGACTCAGACCACTTAGTCAAGCCCGAAATCCAAATGTCACCCCGAGCGAAGCGAAGGGGGAAATCCAAATGTCACCCCGAGCGAAGTAAAGGGGAAATCCGAATTGGTCACCCCGAGCGAAACGAAGGGAATGCGAAGTTCAATACTCAAATTCAACAGCCCCTATTTTCTTAGCAACTTAACGGCGAGGATGACCAGGCAAAGAATGAATATCAGCAGGCTAATCCGGTTGATACCATGCATATAACCTATCCATTTGCTCTTCGGCCGGCTGGGATCCTTCTTTTTAAGATAAAGGTATTCGGCTATTTGACTCCAGACTCCCATGACGTGTATTGTCATACAAAATTAAAAAGGACGATAAACTTTGAGTCGAAAAAAATATGCCTGCCGGTTTGTTGGCCGATAACTGATTATACCAGATCAACAATGCTTTGCAGTTGTTCCTTCTTTTTCAACAGTTGCTCAAGTAGTATTGATTGATTCTTTGCGCGCATCAAATTGTGCGTGGGATACTTTGCGCCGTAATAGATGTCGTCGTTCAGGTAATCAGTCAGGAACCTTATTGCCTGCATATAAATGATAAACTCGCCGGCATAAAAAAAGTATTTCTTTTCCGTCTTTGTCAGTTCATCCTTCATTTCGTTATAATAACCCTGTACAATGGCCGTATAAAACTCGTCCCTGACGCGGATCTTTTCAAAGTCCGTTTCTTCCTCGCTTACCGGCGATAAATAAGTGCGCATCATGTCGCCCACGTCGCTGATAAAATAACCGGGCATTACGGTGTCAAGGTCAATTACACAAATACCCCGTCCTTTTTTATCAAACAAAACATTGCTGATCTTGGTGTCGTGGTGTGTAACGCGAAGCCGGAATTCAGGATTGGCAACGATGTTATCATATTCCGTTACAATATCAGCATGCGCGACCAGCGACTTTATCAACGCCTCGGATTCCCTGATGCGGTCTCTATTTCCTTTTTCAATGGCCAGTAGGAATTGCTTATATCGCAGTGACAGATCGTGGAAACAGGGTATGGTCAGCCTTAATTTTTCAATATCAATTCCGTGAAGTAAACGAGTGAACCGCCCAAATTGCGTGGCCGCTTCATAGGCCTGCTCGGGAGTTTCCACCACGTCTTTCGAGTGTGAACCAGCGACAAAAGGGAACATTCTGAAATAACCCTTACCGCTGATGTGGATCATTTCATCCCCCTTTGGTGTAACAACAGGAGCAATGAACTTATATTCAGGATGATTTTGTCTAAGATAATCGCCAACCAGGCTTATGTTATTGGCAATATTCTCGGGCTCTTTGAAGACAGCGTGGTTGACTCTTTGCAAAATATACTCCTGGTCCCCGGCAATCACTTTCCAGGTATTATTGATCAGCCCGCTGCCAAAAGCTTCTACTGATGACCTGCCATTGATTCCATATGCGGATAAAACTGAAGTGGGCATGATCGTTTTGATTATACAATTTCCACGACGGGCTTGCCGATAACACTGTTTATGAAAAGTTTTCCAAAATACAAACCCGGTTCCGAAATTACAATTGTCCCGATGACATTTAATGGTAAATTAAACCAGTGACTTTAACCCGTCAGGACACTTTTCAAATACTGGCCCGAAAATTATACGACACTGTCTTAGGATATTTTTCCTTTTTTGCTATGCAAAAACCAGGACCGCATACAGCATAAACAGGATAATCACAACCACCTGGAATACGAAATGACGGGTGAATATTTTCTTCATGTAATGTTTCACTTGCAGGATAAGATGCAAAGGCACGCCAAAATTATAGAAATAACTCAACGGGAATATATGCAAACGGTTGCCCAAAATACTAACACATTTCAGCTCGTTTTTTAATCGTGTACGCAATCGTTTGACAATGCAAAAATGACTATTTTAATAAGATCATTTCGGTCTTGTACTAAGCTTTTTAAGTACTTCCTGCAATTTTGCCGCATCTCCCATATAGTTTTCCAAGTTAAATAATTCCACCTTTCTGAATTCAACGGGATGGCTTTCACTTTGCAGTGATATGGTTCCTCCACTGATTAATGCGCCCGCTGTATAGCCTTGCTGTTTCACCCATCTGTCGGTTCCGTCATACTGTGGTTTTTCATAAAAAAGCACCGTATCTCCTTCGACTATGTGCTTGATTATCGAGTCTCTTAACACCAGTACTTCGGCTCTCACCCATTGATCGCCATGATAAGTTTTGGAAGTTGAATTGGTGCAATGAATTGTATGCAATTTCCCATCCATAACTACATTGGTGCCCGGAGTGCACAAATTGTTGGTGGTTCGGGTATCCTTTCCATTGCCTCCCAGCAATTGTGCTTCGAGGCAGATGGGGAAATCCTGGTCAACCGACATGCTTTCCGGTGTTTGCCCATGCAGCATCATCCCGCTATTGCGAAATGCCCACCCGGGCCCGTCTTTTATTTGATCACCGACAAAGCGATATTCTACTACTAATAAGTAAGCAGAAAACTTGTCTTTGTAAAAGATGTGACCGAACTGGTTTTTGAATTCCCCGCCATACTGATCATAACTGACTTTCATTATTCCATTTTCCACTCTGAACGTATTCCCGAAATTGTCGTTTACCGGGTGGTCCTTGATCTTTACTGTCCAGCCGTCAAGATTTTTTCCGTTGAATAACTGAATCCATCCTTCCGCCTTACTTTTTTTCTGAGCGTTGACCATTAAACAGGCCAGGAGGTAAACACTTATTACGAGGAGCTTTTTCATATTTTACATCTTATTTTATTTGTCATCTTAAATATCCCGCCATCGAAAGATGATGATTGTAAAGATAACCATCACGTAACTCTGTTTAAGACGGTATTTTCATGCAAACGGTTGATCCGTTGGTTAATGAATATTTGATTATTTTCAGTGTTAAATCCCCCATCAATGCAGTCAATTACAGCCGCAGCAACCGTCAGCAGAAAACACAGTTATATGATGCCCATGCTTATCATCGGCGCATTATTTTTCATTTTCGGCTTTGTGACCTGGGCAAATGGCACGCTGATCCCATATTTAAAAATAGCTTGTGAGCTCACCACTAAAGAAGCACTGCTGGTCACCTTTGCCTTTTACATATCGTATGCTGTGATGGCGTTCCCTTCTTCCTGGGTGTTAAAAAAAACAGGTTTTAAAAAGGGAATGGTGCTGGGCCTGTTGATGATGGCTGTCGGATCATTGATCTTTATTCCGGCTGCGAACAGCAGAAATTACGATGTGTTTTTATTGGGTCTGTTTGTGATAGGTACGGGGCTGGCCCTATTACAGACCGCCTGCAATCCATATGTCACCATACTTGGTCCGTTGGACAGCGCTGCAAAAAGGATCAGCATCATGGGCGTTTGTAACAAAGGTGCCGGCGCCATCGCACCACTAATAATGGGAGCCATTATGCTGGACAATGCAGATGCCCTTCAGCAAAAACTCGCTACACTCGATCCCGCAGGAAAGGCGCTTGAACTAAATGCGCTTGCTTCCAAGGTGGTCCTGCCCTACATTATCATTTCGATTGTACTGGTATTACTTGCTGCATTTATTTATTTGTCATCATTGCCTGAAATAAAAGCCGAAGGTGAAGACTCTACGCAATCATCTTCGGTGATTAACCGCGCCAGCATTTTTAGTTATCCTTACCTGTGGCTAGGCTTTATCACAATATTTCTTTACGTAGGCGTGGAGGTGCTGGCCGGTGATACCATCCAGCTTTATGGAAATTCCATAGGAATAAGCCTCGATACGGCAAAGCACTTTACTACCTATACTATGATTGGCATGCTGGCCGGCTATCTTATCGGCATTTTCACCATTCCAAAATATATTTCGCAGCAAACGGCATTAATACTATCGGCGATACTGGGCATTCTTTTTTCGCTTGCAGCCATTTTTACTTCAGGTACCACATCCATTTTTTTCATTGCGATCCTGGGACTTGCCAATGCATTAGTGTGGCCGGCCATCTGGCCGCTGGCTATAAACGGGTTGGGGAAATTCACCAAAACCGCGTCTGCGTTATTAATTGTGGGGATAGCAGGGGGCGCTGTATTGCCAAGGGTGTGGGCTTCACTTGGAGAATCAACCGGGTTGCAACAAGCCTACTGGATCATGGTTCCATGTTACCTGTTTATCCTTTATTATGCAATCAGCGGACATAAGATCGGCCTGAAAAAGTAGTCTACATTTTTCCCTTTAACGGTGGTTTTTTATTTGCCGGGTTTTTGTCAAAGCTGTTTCCAAAATCGGCTGTTATGTCGTTACCTTCAAAATGACAGACGATAATTTCTGTATGCGGACTTTCAATATAACGGATCTTCAGTTCAAGCGTCTTATCGTCTTTCCATTGATAGCTACTGGCAATTTTAGGTGGTGGTAATCCTACAAAGTAACCTTTGGCTCTCGCTACGAGCGAAGGTCCTTTTTTGTTAGTGACACCAGGTTTCCATTCGCCATTTCCAAATTGAATTTCGTAGGTAGCGGTATCTGTTTTCAAACTTACGAAACAGGTATTATTCTTAAAATTAAATGAGAGTGCGGAAACATTCATGTCATTTTGCTCAATCGAAAAAGTTTTTCCGGAAATAACTTTTTCAAGCGGTGAAGAGCTTGTGGCAGGCGCCCGGAGCGAAAGCTTAGATAGTATTTCCTTCAGTTCTGAAGTGCTTTTTGAAGGAGGCAGCTCTTTTTCTTTAAATGCCGGCAACAAATATTTCCACACGATATTTAATTCATCCTGCATGTTAGGAGATTCACTGGTAATAACAATTACTGCGTCCTTTTCGGGTAATACAAGAATATATTGGCCAAACGCACCATCCGCACGGTAGCCGTTATTCCTGCTTCGCCAGATCTGGTATGCATATCCCTGGTTCCAGTCACTGGAATCCCTTTGTGCCTGCGGCATATCGGGTGCCTGGTCAATCTTTTTTGTTGTGGCTTCTTCAATCCACGCTGCCGGTAATATTTGGCGACCATTCCATTTGCCTTTTTGGAGGTACAGTTGGCCCACCTTTGCCATGTCTTCTGTTTTTACGCGTAGTCCCCATCCACCCGAATTGATGCCCGCGGGATCTATTTCCCAATCCATTCCGTCAATGCCAAGAGGTTCGAATAATCTTGGACGGAGATAGTCAACTACTCGTTGGCCGGTTACTTTCTGAACGATCGCGGAAAGCATGTATGAGCCGAGCGAATTATACAAAAATTTGGTGCCGGGCTTATTCACAATCGGCATTCTCATAAAACTACTTACCCAGGGCGATTCACCCGTAACCGCAAGCGGAGTCGGATCGGGTTGTTGCCCGACAGACATGCTGAGCAGGTCTTTCACCGTAAGCTCATTAAGATTAGTGCTCACTGTGTCGGGCAATTGCGCCGGGAAGAAAGAAACTACTTTATCATTTACGGAAAGCCGTTTCTCAGCGACAGCAAATCCTATGGCGGTAGCCGTGAAAGTTTTACTTACCGAATACATGGTATGCTTCAGATCCGCCGAATAGGGTTTCCACCATCCTTCGGCGATCACCTTACCATGTCGCAAGACCATCACACTATGCATTTCATGCTGGCTATTACCGGCAGCATCTATGAATTTGATTATACTGTCCGAAGAAACACCTTCAGCTTCCGGGTTGCTCCGCGGTAGCTTTGACTGGGCACTGACAATAACAGCAGCGACGAGAAAAGCCAATAATATGCTAATCGCCCTTTTCTGAAACACCATATTTGGGTAGTTGAGATGATTAAACAGGATGAAAATAAATTGCTTCAGGTTTGAATTTACGTTAGTGTTTTGAAATTGCAGCAATCTTTCGCGACGAGTCTTTTTCGGTTGAAAATTGCCGCTATAGAACAATTATTACGCGAGCACGCCGGGATAACGCCAGGTGGGAATTTATACGCAGTAAAGCTTGAAAGAATCTGTCTTAACTACCCAAACCTCTCCACCGCAAAGGGCGAAATATTTATACTGGCAGGCGTTTCATTAATCATTTCACTTACCAGTTTTCCCGTTCCCGCACCAAGGCTTAACCCAAGCATAGAATGGCCGGATGCCACAATCACATTATCATAACTTTTTATTCGGCCGATATAGGGAAGCCCGTCAGCAGAACAGGGGCGGTAGCCAAACCACAATTTATCAGTTGATGGCATTGGAACATTGAACTCAGGAAAAAACTTTTTCACCGAATTGAGTATTCCCTCCACGCGGTGATAACGTGGAGCCGCGGACACCGGCACAACTTCCATCGTACCTCCAAACCGGATCTTGTTTTTATCCATTGGTGTAACAGCTACCCTGCCCTCAACAAGAATGGAAGGATGGTTCAGCTGATATACCGAATTTTCCAATGTCAGCGAATAACCTCTACCCGGCATCATAGGTATCTTTGCATTAACCATGGCAGCTACATCCCGGCTCCATGCTCCTGCAGCTATTACTACTACTTCAGCGTCATAGGCATTTTTAGAAGTGATTACCTTGGTTACGCTTTTTCCACCCTTTTCAAAAGCTTTCACTTCTGCATTGGAGATTAGTTGCACACCGTTCGTGCGCAGGTGAGTAAGGAGATCTTTCATTAATTTATTTGGATACAAGTGGGCATCACTCTTGAAAAAGATTGCACCCAACGCATTAATTTTCGTTTGTGGCTCCATCCTTTGCAGCTCGTCATAGCTAAGCAAGGCTACATCCAAACCAAGTTCTTTTGCTTTTGTAACAGTTTCTGCAGCGTGAGCTGCGAAACTATGTGTTTGAAAAATCTCGAACAGCCCCTTTTGTTCGTAAGAAAAATCAAAGCCGGGCAATGATGTCCATGACTTGTATTCGTGCTGGCTGAGTTTTGCGATCTCTGTTAACGGTATGGCAGCCGCTTCGACTTTTTTGTTGGTAGCGCTTTTAATGAATTTAATCCCCCAATCGACCAGGTCACGATTCAATGATGGACGAACATAAAAAGGGCTTCGTGAATTGAGCATCCACTTCAAACCTTTCCAAACAATCCCGGGTGTAGCTAATGGAATGAAATGACTGGGACAAATATAGCCGGCGTTGCCATAAGAGCAGTTATCTGAAAAATCTCCTTTGTCGATAACGGACACGCTGTGACCCGACCGCTGTAAATAAAAAGCTGAACTTAAGCCGATGATGCCGCCACCGATAACAACAACATTTTTCAACCTGAAAAAATTTTAAACGGCGAAAGTTTAATCTCAACTTTTCTTCCTGAGTATCCGCGGGCTAAACACTCTTCCGGCTGTCTTGCCGGGATAAGCCTGGATCTTTACTTCGACTTTTGATTTTCCCTTCAGCAATTCTGCTGGTATCGGGTACTCCACGTCGAAAAATCTCCCCGGTTCCGCACCTTTCAGTTCCTGCGTGGCAATTTTCTTTCCATCAATTAAAATATCAAAAGCCCTTCCCTTATCATCACCCATGTAAGATAAGAGCAACACAGACTCAACACCGGGCAAGACCTTCATCTCAAACGAAAAAAATCCGCCATTACGGACTTCACGTCCACCACGACCCAACGCAATTTCGGTAAACGATTGTTCACTTGCTTTCAACTTGTGATCACGTTCCGGCTGCATTTCTCCCAGGCGCATAACATCAATGGTTCTTTCATCAAGCTCCTTTTGTTTCTTCTTTTCGGCTTCATAAGCAGTTTGCCTGGCTGTCCACTCAGTATTTGTAAAATAGTCCCAATAGACGCTATAATACTGGTCATAAGTTTTATAAAAGGGAGCCAGGTCAACATCATTGGGTTTACCAACCCCATTCAACCTGAAGAGCAATGTATCTTTCACAGGTTGCACCCAATCGGCCACATTCTTGTTGTTGGTTAATAATACAGGGGCTCCATAAACCGGGTCGGGCATTTCCTTTCCAAGTTGACCCGCCAATACTATTGGTCCATATAGAAAAGCAATACGGTTGGGATTGTCGGGCATTGACGTTGCATACAGTGACATGGGGATTTCAATATTCACTGAATCATTGTTATTCCAGTTGCGGATAATATTGAGATACCCATCTTCATCCCTTATCAGCTTTGCCTTTACTCCATTTATTTTCAGTTGTACCCCCCTGGTGGCCCACGCGGGATAACGAATCTTCATGGTAAACTGTTTTTCACTACTTGTTTCAACTTTGATCGTAGACAGCGGTGCTTCAGGGAATGAAGTGGTTTGCGTGATGGTGACGCCATTGGTCCTCCACGTAAGTTTTGATGAAATAAATTGATTTACAAATAAGCTTCCATCTGCGCCTTCATAATAAATACTCTCTGCATACTTCGAATGATTTTCCATGCCCGTGCCTACACAACAAGTGAATGTGTTGAATTTATCGCTGAAGGTTTTCCTGGCACCCATACGAAGTGGGATAAAATAACACATCATGCCGTCTGCAGGGTTTTGTGATGCAAGGATATGATTGAACAGCGTTCTCTCATAATAGTCGGCGAGCTTGCTGTCGGGCTTCCAGGTAAACAAGTGCCTGGTAAGCTTAAGCATATTATAAGAATTGCAGGTTTCGGCAGTATTATCGCTAAGCCGGTCATTTAATTTGTCAGGCTCACCACAGTATTCGTAATTGCTATTGCCGCCAATAACATAGGAATGATGGTTCACCATAGTACTCCAGAAAAACGAGGCAATGGTCTTATCCCTTTCATTGCCGCTTACAGCATACTGCGTGGCGCTGCCGATTGCTTTCGGAACCTGTGTGTTCGCATGTTTCCCCGGCATGGGATCAATTTTTTGCGAAAGTGGCTCCATGACAAAATTGTCAAAAAACTTATAGGACAAGTCCAGGTATTTCTTGTTGCCGGTGATCCGATAAATATTCGCAAGCACATCGTTCATGCCGCCAAATTCGCAACGAAGCATCTGGTTCAGTTGGTCCTGTGTTAAACCATTGATAGTGTTGTATACCCAATCGGCCATGCCTGTCACCAACTTAAGCGCTTTTTTATTATCACAATACAAATAAGCATCCACCAATCCCGACATTAGCTTATGAACAGTGTACCAGGGTGACCAGCCTCCGTTCAAATCAAACCCACCCGATTTAATATCGCCTCTTGCCACTCTTGCAAATAGATCGTCTTCATTAGGTATCGCTCCGATATAACCCGTCTTCCTGGCTTGTTGGCATTTTTCCAGTTCATCTACGATATATTCCACACGTTCTTTGAAAGGAGCTTCATCCGTTGACGCATACATCATGGATAGCGCCGACAAATAATGACCCATAGTGTGACCGGACAGGCCTTCACTTTCCCATCCGCCATAGATTGAATCTTTCACAGGCAGATGAGCATTTTTGTAAAACCTGTACAACAGCCGCGCGGGTTCGATGTCCATCAAATAACCCGCATCCATGTCCATGGCATGCTTGAATGGACTTCCTTCCAGCAACCGGACATCCCTAAGGTTAAATGCATAAGCTTTAAGTGCAATGACCGGCTTCACCTTTATCTTTGAATTGTTGCGCTCATGCACTAAATTCTGCGAAAAGGTGATAGTCGCAGAACAACAAGTGCAGATGAATAACCAAGATTTTAATTTACTCATGTTCTTAATCGCTGCGTGAATCAAAAATTATATTACCTGGAATCCGTGGGCGTACGGATCTTCATCATCAATTTTTATCGTATTGTAACCATACACGATGGCCCATCCTTCAATGCCCGGCACGATAGCAGGTTTGTCAACCACCATTGTTTCTTCCTCTATCCTGCCAATAAACTGCGACCCGATAATGCTTTCATGGATAAAGTCCTGACCTTTCTTAAGTTTACCTTTTGCGTACCATTGTGCCATGCGGGCCGATGTGCCCGTACCGCAGGGTGAACGATCAATAGCTTTATCACCATAAAAAACAGCATTCCTTGCTGTGGCATTTTTTGAGATAGTTTTCCCGGTCCAAAGTATATGACTCAATCCTTTTATATGCTCATTCTCGGGATGAATAAATGAATAGGATGCATTAAGCTGTTCACGGCATACACGGCTCCAGGCAATCAATTGTCCGGCATTATAATTTTCTAACCCCGGGAAATTTTCCTGTGTATCCACAATCGCATAAAAATTTCCGCCGAATGCCACATCCACTTTCAGCAGCCCGAGATCAGGACAATCAACTTCCAAAGCCTCTGCATACAAAAACGATTTTACATTTGTCAGCTTTACTGATTTCACTTTTGTTTTGTTTGAACCCGGTGAGGATCCGTGGCAATATTCCACCAATACTAAACCCGCCGGAGTTTCCAATCTTAGTTTGCCTTGCTCCCTGGGTGTGATCAATCCTTCTTCAATAGCGACTGTCACGGTTCCAATGGTACCATGCCCGCACATCGGCAGGCAACCGCTGGTTTCAATAAATAAAATGGCTGCATCATTATGAGCATCGTGAGGCGGATAAAGAATGCTTCCGCTCATCATGTCGTGTCCGCGGGGTTCAAACATCAAGCCCTTGCGTATCCAGTCGTATTCTTTCAAAAAGTGCAATCTTTTTTCCATCATATTCGCACCCCGCAAAAACGGCGCGCCACCTGTCACCACTCTTACGGGATTGCCACAGGTATGGGCATCGATGCAAAAAAAGGTTTTGGACGACATGTATCAGTTAGTATTCATGGTTCAGATCGTTGCCAATATAAGCTAATTGAATCTCATCCGCAAGGAGCAACTATTCACGGAGGTTAACTAATGACTGAAGCTTGAAATAATCAGGCAGAACAGGCCTCCCGGCTATAGCCCTATTAACAATGCCCAGGATCTGTTCTCTTTCCTTTCCTTCCAGAACCAGCCTTGGGGCTCTTACATATTCCGAGCAAAGACCTGTTTGTGTTGCTGCAAGTTTGATGTATTGCACCAGCTTTGGTTGAATGTCAAGCTCAAGAAGGGGTAAAAACCACCGGTAAATTTCCAGTGCTTCTTTATACATGCCTGCCTTTACCATTTTATATATGGCTACGGTTTCTGCCGGAAATGCGTCTACAAGCCCTCCGACGACGCCATCGGCGCCCAACATCAATTCCTCCATCATTAGTGTATCAACACCGCAGAACAATCTATAGCGGTTTCCAAACCGGTTACGCATCCGGGTGATGTTCGTGACGTCACGTGTGGATTCTTTCACATACTGAATATTGGAGCAAGCTGCCAGTTCTTCAAACATCTCAAGGGTAACTTCAATCTTGTAGTCTACGGGATTATTGTAGATCATGATGGGTAAAGAAGTGCTGTTAGCAATTGTTTTAAAATATGCAACAGTTTCCCTGTCATCAGCCTTATATCTCATTGGCGGTAAAATCATGAGGCCGGAAGCGCCATTTCTTTCTGCCTCAGACGCAAGTTTAACTGCCGCCGATGTTGCCTGTTCGGCGATAGTCAGGACCACAGGGCCTTTCCCTTTCAAAATTTCAGAAGCAAAAACCAATAACTTAATTTTTTCTTCATTTGCAAGAGTGCTTGCTTCACCAAGTGAACCTCCAACTATTAGCCCTTCAGATCCCGCAGCTGCCTGCGCAGTGATATTTTTCTCAAACAACGCGAAGTCGAGCTTATCATCTTTCGTAAACGGGGTCAGCATTGCGGGAAATACACCTTCCCATGTAGTGGTATGCATATATCTTTTTTGCGTGATAGGATAGCACAAAATTAATCTTCATTTGGAAACCGCAACCAAAACCAAGATCCAAGAACCAAGAACCAAGAACCAAATTACAAGAACCAATACAGCTTCCGGAATCTGTTTTTCAACTCACGCCTTCTTTTACTCAATTCGAACATCATCCTGTTTTGCTCTGCATTCATCAAAAATATATTTGATCTCCATTAAACATTAAACCATGAACAGACGACTCATCATCTCTTTAATGATTGCATTTCTTCCATTTGTCGCCGGTGCACAACTCAACGGCATTATGAACAGGGTGAAGAATAAAGCTAAACAGACTACCGACAGAAAAATTGACCAGGAAATTGATAAGTCCATCGACGGAACTGACGGGACGCAAAAAAAGACAGAACCCGCCGCATCTCCGGCGCCCAAACCCGCTCCCACTACAACTGAAACTAAACAGGAAACTAAAGAGCCTGTAGCCGGGGAGACGCCCGTAAAGAGCTTTACCAAATATGATTTTATTCCCGGCGAAGTGATTCTTTATTACGAAAATTTCGAGGGCGAAGCATTAGCAGAGATGGCCACCAACTGGAATACAAGCGGGACGGGTGAAGTGACTACACTTGATAAATACCCCGGCAACTGGTTGCGCGTACACAAACCATTCACTTACCTGAGCAGTAACAAAAAAGAATTTGGCGAAAATTATACGGTTGAATTTGATCTTATTCTCCAGTTAAAAAACAATGGCTGGGCATTCCCTGAATTTTATTTCGGTTTGTTTTCGAGTAAAGATGAGCCCAATGATGATAACACATTTCTGAGAGATCAAAAAAAGTACGGAGCAGTGGTGACCCTGATTGCACCCGCCGTGTTTAAAAATTCCAGGGCCAGGGTAAATTCTTACCTGGCCAACAGAAATTATTTTGCCGGCGACGCGAAGGGATATGAATCACTGGAAGACTATTTTGGCAAGCCTGCGCATATTGCTATCCAGGTCCAAAAGGAGCGATACAGGGTTTGGATAAACGAAGAAAAATTATTTGACGTGCCAAAGGCTGTGCCCCCGGGCGTGATCATGAACCAGCTCTATTTTGAAGTAAGCCACACCAACTATAAAGAAGACCAGTATGCCATTTACGTCAGCAATATCAAAGTGGCAACAGGCAAACCTGATACGCGTCACAAACTCGTAGAGGAAGGCAAGTTCTCTACCACCGGAATCCTCTTCGATTTTCAAAGCGCTGTGATCAAACCTGAATCATACGCTGTGGTAAAAGAGATCGCTGCGGTACTGAAAGAAAACGCATCCTTGAAAATTAAAGTGCTCGGTCACACCAGCAGTGATGGCGATGATAATGCCAACATGGAACTGTCGAAGAAAAGATCGGCCGCTGTGAAAGATATGCTCGTAAACGAGTTTGGTGTGGAAGAATCAAGATTGGTAACTGAAGGCAAAGGTGAAACGCAACCAATAGGCGACAATAAAACCAAAGAAGGTAAAATGTTAAACCGTCGTGTAGAATTCATCAAATTATAAAAATCACCGGAAGCAGTGAGCCCGTACACCTACTGCGAATGCCAGCTTTCCGTTCCAATAATTAAGACCATGCCAACTAAATTATCCATATTGTTTGCCTCTTGTTTCTTTCTTATCTCTTCTGCCGGCGGCCGTGGAAACATGAAATTTCATTTAACGCGATCGATTCCTGCTATGGAAAATAATGAAACCCCATCACTTCTTTTTAAGGAAGAATTGAACCGGGTGTTAAATGAAAAGAGGGCAGGTTCGTTTGTACTCGGGAAAACACAACTTGGCAGGAATGTAGAAGCATATTTTTTCCCGGGAACGAGTGAAAAAAGAGCCCTCGTCATTAGCGGAATGCATGGATCAGAATTATCATCCATTGAGGTGGCGAGTGAACTGGTGCGAATGCTGAAGCAAACCGGCACGATTTACTACAATGTGATCATCATACCTGCTCTATTTCCCGACAACGCAGAGACAGCCAAACAGTTTCCTTTGCAGATCGGCGATGCAGATAATATTGGCAGGTATAGTTTTACCGGGGCGGTAGATCCCAACCGGCAGATGCCCACCCCCGGGCATGCATTTGATGAAGAATATGAATTGGATCATGCAGGAAGGAAAATAGAAAATGAAAATTCACTATTGCTCGGTTTGATCGGCGAATATCACCCGCAGCGGATCGTCAACCTTCATGCCATTCGGGAAAAGAATTACGCCGGTGTTTTTGCCGACCCGCGCACAGATCACAAGAGTATGGCGCTTGGGTATGCAACGGACAGCAGCCTTGCCATCGAGATCGCGAAGCACATCCACCAGCACGAGGGTTATGTGCCCGGTAATCACCTCTCAACAATTCCAAATGCGCTTTATTATAAGGATCCGGAACCGGCCGCTGCCGGCGAGTTTCAAAAAAGAAATTTCACAGGTTCTTTTTTACCCGGTAAACGGGGAGGTGGTGTATCGCTGGGTACCTGGGCATCTACTGCGGTATTTGATAAGTTCGACAGCTCCAAAAACCGCGATGCAATACGCGTTCTTACCATAGAATTTCCGGGAAGCAAACGGCCGGTTGACTATCAGTTGAAAAAAGAGCAGGATTATTTTCAAAAATTGGTGGAAGTATATGCTTCGGGGATATATTGGGTGTTTCTGCAGGAGTATTTTGTGGAGCAGTAGATGTTTAAATCCGAATGTAGAATTTCGAAATTCGAAAACCCGTCTCCATCATCGGCAAACCTTAATCTTTAAACCTTAAACTTCCAGCATCCAGCTTCGCGGTCCGCACTCGCAGTGACCAGCATCCAGTATCCAGTATCCAGCATCCATGATCACCCCAACAGTTCATCCTTCTTTAACCACAATCCACTCAACCCGCTATTGTCGCTGCCCTAATCAGGCTCTATTTTGCACTCACTTTAAAACTTAACCATGGCAATTAAAATCACCTTATTCATTACGCTGCTGATGTATGCAGTGGTTATCAGCCAAAGCTTCTTTTACATATTGGCTATGTCGATGACGCTTAAAAAAATGCGTGCTCAAACCTATATAGAAACACGTAACCTGCTTACCGCGACCCTGCAGGCTCCCCTGCAAATCGTTTATTACACTACGCTGTCAGCGTCTGTTCTGCTTACCGCTTTCTGCGTGGTAAACCCTGGTGGATTATTGTTCATCACATCCCTGATTTCCCTTGTTGCTTTACTGGCTGATGTAGTATTGGCATTAAAAGGAAATATCCCATTGAATAAATATATCAACAGCTGGAGTTCCTGGGATTACCCTGACAACTGGCAGCAATACCGCGCCCAATGGTTTAATCTTTATCATATTCGCCAGGCCCTGAATATCACGGGATTTGTCAGCCTGCTAGCCGGACTAATATTCGGCATCTGAAAATGTAAACCTTGCCTGACTTGCTTGGCCACAGCAACGCTGAGGAAAGCCAGCAGGCTCATCCATTATAAAAATCAGATTATGAAAAAGTCGTTTCTTATTATTACCGCAATCGCAGGCATTGCAACAGCCTCCCTGGTATTTATTTCTTGCACCAGCGACGCTAATGCTGAAAAAACAGGAGAAGTAATTATCAGCAAAGACAGCCTTGTCAAACGTGGCGCCTACCTGGTAAACGCCGTTGGCTGTGATGACTGCCATTCTCCAAAAATTTTCACCCCTACCGGTTTTGAAATTGACATGGAACACAGGTTCGGCGGACATCCTGCTAAAAGCACACTGGGTAAAGCAAATACCGGCGTTATAAAAGACGGTTATATGCTGTTTGCACTCGATCTTACTTCAGCCGTTGGTCCCTGGGGACAATCCTATGCTGCCAATATCAGCTCTGATGCTACAGGTATCGGCAACTGGACCGAGGAACAATTCTTCAGAGCACTGCGTGAGGGGAAGTCAAAAGGTTTAAAAGAAAGCCGTCCGCTCTTACCACCCATGCCGTGGTTTGTATATAAAAATTTCAGCGACACAGACATAAGGGCCATATTCGCGTTCCTTAAATCGACCAAGCCTGTTGAGAACCGGGTGCCGGCTCCAAAAGCTCCAAATGAACTCTAATCAGATTCCAACCATTAACCAAACCTTATCATGTTAAAGAAAATTCAGTTCTTTGGTTTTATCGCCGGATGCGCTGCAATCATTGTGATCGCAATACAAGCGGGGCGGCATCATGAAAATTGCAGGGACTGCAAATTCGGCATCAGCAGGACAGGCAGCGAAAACGTTAAGTTTGCGGAAGCATGGAAATAACCGCCATAACACTTCAAACGTCATTATTAAAAGATCTGGTTAATTTTTATCGCGATGTACTGGAACTGCCAACAGAAATAAACGGGCACGGCAAAATAACAATCCGGATCGGCTGGACGGCACTTGTTTTTGAACAGGTGAAAAACGCCGATCCTTTTTATCATTTTGCAATAAATATCCCTTCCAATAAAATTGATGAAGCGAAAACCTGGCTTTCCCCGCGTGCCGGGTTGATCTGGATGGACGACTACAAAAGCGATATTGCAGACTTTAGAAACTGGAATGCCAGGTCAGTTTACTTCTACGATCCCGCAGGTAATATTCTTGAATTGATTGCACGGTTTGACCTTAAAAATGCAACAGCTGAAGCGTTTTCGTCGGCGCAATTTCTTTGCATCAGTGAAATGGGCGTGGTAGCTAAACCGGGTGATATTGACAACGATGCCAGACGGCTGCTCAATGAATTCGATCTAAATTATTTTGTCCGGCAGCCACCGCTTCCGCAGTTTAAGGCAATTGGTGACAACGATGGTTTATTCATTATGGTTCCCGAAAAAAGGAACTGGTATCCCACCAAAAAACAAAGTGGAATTTTTCCAATGAAAGTGCAATTTGAAAATAACGGCAAAAAATATGAATTAACTGCGTGAATAGAAAAATGCCATTATCAAGGCTTCATGTCGGCTCCTTACTATATACTTTGTCCAAAAGTCAGCAAATTGTTGTCAGGGTCAAGCATAGCAAATTCCTTTTGTCCCCACGGCTTTGTCTGCAAATGTCCCGCCGGATGAATGGTTAGTTTGCTCTCGACCATTGATTGGTACAACTGGTCGATTTCGTCCGTTCGCACATAAACCTGGCCATAGTTTTCTTTTGGGTCCAGATCTTTAAATTCAAAGAAATGAATCTGTATTTTATCCCTTTGTACCATAAGATAGCCATCGTAATCACCACTTCCATATTCCCGGAAGCCTAACTTATTTATGTAAAAATCCCTGGTAACATCTTTGTCACGCATGGGCAATTTTGGATTGATGTCGGTCAGCATATCTTGTTGAATTTAGGTTAACGAAAAACACATCTCCGGGATGAAATAGGATGTATGTGCCTGATCAATAAAAATACAAAACTCCGCTATTTCGGCGTTCGTAAATACTTTAAACAATAGTTACCTTTAAAAAGTACTACCAGGAGGTTATTTACATCAATCATCCAGTTGTTATGAGAAAATTGCTTTTTATCGTCGCCGTGTTATCCTTTTTTATTACGATCTCTGCCAAAGGTCAAAACAACACTGCGACCACCTTTAAGTTATTTCGCTTTGGCCCTAAAGGAAAAGAAAAGCCGGCCGTAGAATATCCGGATGGGAGGCGTTTGGATGTATCTTCTTTCGGAGCTGACTACAATGAGGCGTTCTTCACGAGCGGTGGTATCGCTAAACTTCAGCAATGGTTG
>Ga0207674_10001857_pt1 | contig 26899 bp, 32 predicted proteins | sample KBSCornC72_FD_184303 | JGI IMG/M metagenome (GOLD analysis project Ga0207674, IMG submission 184303) | Corn rhizosphere microbial communities from Kellogg Biological Station, Michigan, USA - KBS Corn C7-2 (SPAdes) (version 2) | ecosystem: Host-associated > Plants > Roots > Rhizosphere > Soil ...
CGCACCGGCTGGCTGGGCCGCTACCTCGACGTGGCCGGCACATTCGACAACCCGCTTCAGGGCCTGGCGCTCTCCGACTCGCTCCACCCCGCTCTCGCCTCCGCAAACGTCCCCATCGCAGCCGTCTCGCAGGTCGACGACTACGGGTTCTGGGCCCAGGGAGTCTGGGGGGAGCCGGAGACCCGGATGCTCGATGCCATCGGGTCGTTCGGCCCCTCGTCCGATCCAGGCCGCGCGCACGTCGCGGAGGTCGCCGCGCAGGTCGCGCGCCTACGCGGCCAGCTCCTGCCCTTCGACGACGGGGACTGGGGAAGCCCGGTCGCGTATCCGGCGAGCTCCGATCCGTTCCCAGCGCGTCTCGCCGGCCTCGCGGCCATGATCGCCGCGGGCTTGCCCCTCCGCTGTGTCACGGTCAGTGCGCCCGGCATGTACGACACGCACGCCGACCAGGCGACGGACCTCGCCGGCGCTCTCGCCCTGACCGCGAGTTCCTTGAACGCGTTTCAGCGCGATCTCGAGGCGCGCGGGCTCGCAGACCGCGTGATCGTCCACGTCTGGAGCGAGTTCGGCCGCCGCGGTGAGGAGAACGGCTCCCTCGGAACCGACCACGGCGCGGCGGGCATCGGATTCCTCATCGGCTCTCAGGTCAAGGGCCAGATGCTGGGCGAGTTCCCCGGGCTCGCGAACGGGCTCGACGACGAGGGCAATCTGAAGGCGACCTTCGACTTCAGGTCGCTCTACTGCTCTCTCCTCGAGCAGTGGTTCGGAACCGACGCGGAGGCGATCGTCCCGAACGCGGCGAGCTTCGACCGGCCTGCGCTCCTCAAGTGAGCCGGCGCCTCGCATTCGCAGCCCTCGGGCTTCTCGCCTGCCTGGGGACGCTTGCGCTCGGCCGTTCCTGGCACGCGCAGACCGCGGAGGCGGGCACCTTCCCCACGCGCGTCCAGGCCGTCGCCGACGAGTTTCGCTTCTCCCTCTCCCGCTCGCGGGTTCCCGCGGGACGGGTGACGATCGAGCTCGTGAACTTCGGCGAGGATCCCCACAACTTCAAGGTCAAGCGCGTCGGAGGCACCCGCGTCCACACGATCGGCGAGACCCTCCCGGGCGGGCGGACGACGAAGACGCTCCGGCTGCGCCAGGGCCGCTTCAAGTACTGGTGCAGCGTCGCCGACCACAAGGCCCTCGGCATGAAGGGCCGGCTTCGAGTGACGCACCCCTAGTGGGCTCTGGACGCTGCCGCGAACCGCCTCGTCAACGCTCCCAGTAGAACTCCTCGCGGCACAGCGACGGTGTCCCCTCGAGAAACGGCCCCCAGCGGCTGAACGCGCTCGAGGCGGCGCGGTCGTTGACGAGCAGGCGGACGAGCTGTTCCACGCCCGGTCCTTCGAACATGAAGACCACTTCCCGTTCGCCGAGGAAGACGCTATGGCGGCGTAGACCGCTTGCTCCGATCGCGTAAGGGGGGCCCTCCGCAAGGATCTCGGCTGCATCGTCGCGCGAGCCGGGTCGAAGCCGAGCCACGACGGCGACGCGCTTGTTCCTGATGAGTTTCATCGGACTTACGTGCCAGATTAGGCGTCGCCGAGCACTTCGCGTTGCGGTAACACTGACGACGCAGCCTTTTCTGGATCAGCGCAGCCGAAAGGATGAGCGGTGACATGAGCGTCCGGATCAAGCGCGTCTACGAGCCGCCGTCGCGCGCGGACGGCTACCGGGTCCTCATCGACAGGCTCTGGCCGCGTGGGGTGTCGAAGGAGAAGGCGAGCATCGACGAATGGGCGCGCGACCTCGCCCCGAGCGACGAGCTCCGACGCTGGTTCGGCCACCGCCCCGAGCTCTTCGAGGAATTCAAGCGCCGCTACACGGAGGAGCTACGCGAGCAGGCGGACCTCATCTCCGCCCTCAGGCGACGCGCCCGCACGGGTACGGTCACGATCGTCTACGCGGCCCACGACACGGACCACAGCAACGCCGCCGTCCTCGGCCCGATCGTCAGCCGCGGTTTTCGGCGGCCTTCGCGTTGACTCAGGCATGCCTCCTCCCGCCGACGCGCACCTTCCTGCCCCTCAACCCGATCGGCGCTACCGTTCTCCCAGTGGACGCCTGCGCAGAGCGCCAGTGGGGCTCTTTCTTCTCGCGGGAGTCTGGGTGGTGATCGCCGGCTGGGAGCTCGTGCGACTGGGTTTGGATGTCGTTCGTTCCCCCTAGCTCGCCGACTCCCCGTCGAGCCGACGACCCCGCTGGCGAATCAGATCCGGGGACTCGGCCGACGCCGGGAGGCGACGTTTCTGTGGATGAGATGAGCGAGTTCTCGTTCCCGGCGAGCGATCCGCCCGCCACCTGGACGTGGGAGCTGCCGGAACCAGCCGCGCGACGGGGCCAACGCTCCGACCGCGGGTCGCACGCCTAGTGCGTGTGCTCCGGGTCGCCGACTCGTAAGAGGAGCGAATTGCCGGATGGGTCGCGCACGGTGACGGCCGACTCACTCGTCCCGACAGAGTGACCGTGGTGTTCCAGGCGCCGCCGAACGCGTTCCAGCCCATCGGCATCGTCGAGCACCACTGTCGCCTGACGAAGTGCCGCCGTTCCCGGTGGCGGCGGGCCGGCGCCGGCGCACTCCCACGTGTTCGCGCCGATGTGATGGTGATAGCCCCCGGCTGCGAGGAAAGCCGCCTGCGCGCCGAGCTCCGCCATCAGGGCGAAGCCGAGCACGTCACGATAGAAGGAGACCGTCTCGGGAATCGCCCCCACCCTCAGGTGGACGTGGCCCATGACAGTCCCGGGCGGCAGGCCGGCGAACGGCTCGGTCGAAGGATCGGCCAGCTCGCCGAGAAGCGAGCCGACGTCCAGGGGCATCGTCGTCATACGCGCGCCGACTTGCCCTTCCCAGAGCTCGCGCGGACGGTCCCAGTAGATCTCGATCCCGTGTCCGTCGGGATCGGCGAGGTAGAGCGCCTCGCTCACGAAGTGATCCGAAAGACCGACCAAGGGGATTCGCTCGCGCGCCGCATTCGCCAGCCAGCGGGCGAGATCGGCCCGCTCGGGGACGAGCAGCGCAAAGTGGTAGAGACCGGTGTAGCCGTACGAGCTTCGAGCGCCCGGCTCCTCCACGAGAACGAGCAGCTCTCGCTCACCGGCGCCGAGCGACGCGCGGCCGTCCGCCTCCTCGAGCAGGGTCAATCCAAGGGACGCCACGTAGTACTCGACCGAACGCGGGAGCGCCGAGACCGTTAGATGGACGGGCCCCAGTCTCGTCGTGGCAGGCAGGAGAGCGTCGATCCGCTCGGCCGCCGCCTCCAACTCCTCTGGATCCCTGGGCGCGTCGCCCGCGACGAGCTCGAAGTCGGATTCCTCCATCGCCTACCTCGTCAAATGCGAGCGGTCCATGACGGCTAGACCCGCTGCAGGTGCGTGTCCTTGAACGCAGTCGGGTACTTGAGGCCGTACCCGAGCGCGCGGTCCACGCCGATGTGCGTGATCCAGATCAGCGCGATCTGGACGAGCAGCTCGGTCTCGGCAACCACCCCGAGCGCGCCGAGCAGCACCGGCCCGACATACGTATGCGCCGCGTTGTACGCCGTCGTGCCGACGCGCCCGTTCACGGCGAAGCCGAGGAACGAGACGTCCGGTGCGAGCGCGAGTGCCAGCAGGAGCCACCATGGGTAATCGGCGTAGAAGTAGACGATGACGGCGGAGACCGCGACCGCGACCCCTTCAGCACGAAGCAGGTGACCTGGCAGGCGATGGAGCAAGAAGGCGCAGCCTAGCCAACCTTCGGGCGCGGACATCCGAGGCTGCCCCCGACGCGCGAAACCGGTCGAGTACGATCGGACCCGCGGCGATGAACGACTCACGACCGGATCCGGGCTCGCTCTGCGAGCGCATCGTCTGCGGCGTCGACGGCACTCCCGAGAGCCTCGTGGCGGTCGAACACGCGGTACGCCTCCAAGCGGCGGATGGGCATCTCGCCCTGATCTCGGTCGCGCAGCTGGACAAGGCCGCCCATGCCGGCTTCCGGGCGCCCCACGCCGCCGATCTCTTGCAGCAGGAGGCTGAAGCGGCGATCGCAGCGGCGAAATCGCTTGCTCCCTCGGCGAGCACGAAGCTCGTCCACGGCAACCCGGTCTCCGTCCTCCTGCGAGAGCTCGAGACCGGGCGGGCGACCCTTGTCTCGGTCGGCTCGCACGGGCGGGGGCGCGCCGCGGCGATGCTGCTCGGGACCGTCGCGTCGAGCATGCTGCGAGACGCGCCCTGCTCGGTCCTGGTTGCGCGCGCGGCCGAAGAGGAAGAAACGTGGCCGCGGTCCGTGGTCGTCGGCATCGACGGCTCCCCCGAGTCCGCCGCGGCGTTCTCGGCGGCGCGCTCGCTGGCTGAGCGGCTCGGCGCGAGCTTCCGGACGCTCGCGTCGACCCGCGACGACTTCGACCGCGCGGCAGCGGAGGCGATCGCAGACGACCTGGAGGAGCAACCGGGACGCGCAGTCGCCGAGCTCGTGGCCGCCTCGGCCTCTGCCGACCTGGTCGTCGTGGGAAGCCGCGGGCTTCACGGCCTCAGGGCCCTCGGAAGCGTCAGCGAGCGCGTGGCGAATCAGGCGCGCTCGTCCGTGCTCGTCGTGCGTCCGCTCCCGGCCGACTGATCCCCGAGCGCTCGAGCTGGGCTCACGCACCTGGGCACGCGCCGGCCGCGGCTCCCGCGAAGGGTCGATGCGTGACGGAGAGCGGAAACCGGAATTCCCAGATGGCGGGTCGCATCGAGCGGGCGCTCCAGGCCGAACCGGTCCGCTTCGTCGTCGCCGGCGACAGCGGCGCCTGGCACCGACCGACGGCGGACGCATCTTCCGCCAGCTCCTCGGCCAGATCGCGGAGCTCGATCCGCCACCCGCCTTTTCGCAGAGCCTGGCGCCGCCCGCATCACCTTCGGTGCGAAGCCAGCGTGAGCAGCGCGCCGCTCTGCTCCTCCCAACGGGCGAGCGAGCTCACGCCCTCCGGGAGGAGAGTGAGCCAGCGCGCGAGCAGATGACCGGCCAGGAAGTCGAGCTCGGCCTCGGCGGCCTCGAGATCGTCGCCGAGCTCGGCGAGGGTGTGACCGCTTCGGGCAAGGAGCGTGCGGTAGCCGGCTGCTTCTTGCCAGCCGGCGAGCTCTGGGGCGCGCACCTCGGGATGAAACTGCAGGCCGTAGGCACTCCGCCCGTATCGAAACGCCTGGAACGTGCAGGCGATCGAGCCGGCGAGCGGAACGGCTCCGACCGGCAACCCGAAGCCCTCGCCGTGGAAGCTGAAGACGGGAAGTCGGCGTGGGAGGCCGGAGAAGACGGCGTCGCACTCGCTCGCGCCGGTGAGATACACGTTGTGCACCCCGACCTCGGGCCGAGTCCGCTCCACGCGGGCTCCGAGCGCGCCGGCGAGCAGCTGGCCGCCGAGGCAAACGCCCAGGTAGGGGAGGTCCGCGAGCACAGCTTCGCGGATCCAGCCCCGCGCCGGTGTCAGCGCGGCGTCGTTGGCCGACACGCTGCCGCCGAGGACGAGAACGCCGTCGAACAAGCGCGGCTCGGGCAAGCGCCCTCGTGTCGTCCAGAGGACCTCGTAGTCGACGCCGTGGTCTTCGAACAGATCGGCGAAGCGGCCGAGGCCGGTCGAGGCCTCGTGCGTGAGGACGGCCACGCTCATGCCGCCCGCCTCATGCCCTCCGCGGGCCCGACGTCGAGAACTTCGAGCGTCAGGAGTCCGCTTGGCGCGCTCACCTCGACGCGATCGCCGGCGCGCTGACCGATCAGCGCCTGCCCGACCGGGGCGGTGATCGAAACCCGCCCGGTGGCCGGGTCGGATTCGAGTGGGCCGACCAGCTCGTACTCGATCGTTCCGCCGTGACTATGGTCACGCACGCGGACGAGGCTGCCGATACCGGCGCGGCCGTCCGTCGCGGGGGCGACGATCTCGGCCGCACCCAGGTGGGCCTCGAGCGTCGTGATCCGGCGTTCGAGCTGCTCATGCTCATCGAACAGGTCCTGCAGCGCCGGGTTGTCGGCAGGATCGCCGTCCTCGCGAGCCTCCGCGAGCAGCTCGGCGAGCCTGCGTCGCTCCTGCGTCCTCAGCGTTTCCAGCTCGCGGCTGCGCGCGTCGTAGCCCTCGGCGCTGATCATCGTCTCGCGCGGAATTGCGCTCATGCCCCCTCCTCCCGTCACGGTTTGCACCTGAATGCCCGATCGTCGTCCCGACCTCCCTTCGAGGCCATCGGGCCTCGGCCCCATTTCCGCCTTTCGGCACGACGAGGTCGCCGGCCCGCCCCGAAATCGGGTCCCGCCCCGATGGCGGCCGGACTGCGCGCCCGCGAGCGTGTGAGGACCACAACCGAGGAGGGGACATGCGAGGAACGCTGGTTTGCGCGGTCACCGAGGACGAAGAGAGCTCCGATGCGCTCGCGCTGGGCGCCGAGCTGAGCGAACGGCTGGGGCTGCGTCTCGTCCTTGCCCACGCAGTCGACGGAATGGGCGCCGTGCAGAACGGCGACGAGAGTGTGACGACCAGGGCCGACCGGCAAGGAGCGGAGCGCCGTCTGGCGCGGCTCGCCGATGAGCACGGTGTGACCAAGCGGGCCGAGCGGCGGGTTGCCATGGGAGAGCCGGCAACCCTGGTGGGCCGGATCGCCGCCGAGGAGGCGGCCGACATGATCGTCGTCGCCGCGCGTGCCCGTGGCTGGCGTAGGCGTCTGGAGAGCCCGCTCGCCCATCGCCTCGAGAGCGAGACGCCCGTGCCGGTCGTGATCGCGCCGCCGCGCTCTCGCAACCGAATACGGCGGTGATGCGGGAGCGGCGTTAACGTCGGGGCATGCCGCGCACCCGGCTCCCGCTTTTCTGGCGTGTCTTCGCCGTCAACGCCTCACTGCTGACGCTGATCGCCGTCCTTTTGATCGTCTCGCCGGTGACGATCAGCTTCCCGATCGCGCTCACCGAGGCAATCGTCGTCGTCGTCGGGCTCGTCGTGACCGTCGGCGTCAACGCCGTCCTGCTGCGCCGTGCGTTCGCGCCGCTCGCGCGGCTGGCCGAGCGGATGGAGATGGTCGATCTGCTGCGGCCAGGCCAGAGGCTGCAGGTGCTGCGCGACGACGAGATCGGCCGGGTGGTAGCCGCCTTCAACCGCATGCTCGATCGCCTCGAGCGCGAGCGGCGCGAGAGCGCCCGCCGCGTCCTCGCCGCCCAGGAAGCCGAACGGGTCGGAATCGCTCGCGACCTGCACGACGAGGTCGGCCAGGTCCTCACGGGCGTGTTGCTGCAGCTCAACTCGATCGCGGAGAAGGCCCCCGAACACGAGGAGGCGCTGGGCGATGCACGCCAGGCGGTTCGCCGCGCGCTCGACGAGGTGCGCCGGATCTCGAGCGAGCTACGCCCCGAGATGCTCGAGCACCTCGGGCTCGTCAGCGCGCTGATCGAGCTCTCCTCGTCGTTCGAGCGCGTTTCCGGCGTTCGCGTCGATCGCCGTTTCCCGACCGAGTTGCCGAAGCTGGAGGCGGACGTCGAGCTCGCCGTCTACCGGATCGCGCAGGAGAGCCTGACGAACGTCGCCCGCCACGCAGAGGCGAGGCGCGTCACGATCGAGCTCGAGGCAGGCCACGACAGCGTCGTACTCCGCGTGATCGACGACGGCCGTGGCTTCGCCGGCATCCCGGAGGAGCACGGTGGCCTTCGCGGCATGCGCGAGCGAGCCTTGCTCGTCGGAGGCGCACTTGCGATCAAGAATGCGCCCGAGGGCGGCGTCGAGGTGCGCCTCGAGGTCCCGGCCGCCCAGACGCTGGCGGGCGTGGGCGCCTCCTGATGCCGATCCCGCTCGTGACGCGCATCCTGGTCGCGGACGACCACGCAATCGTCCGCTCCGGTCTCAAGCAAGTGCTCGATGCGAAGCCCGACATGGAGGTCGTCGCCGAGGTCGAGGATGGTGCCGAGGCGGTCGAGAAGGCACTCGAGGAGGACGTCCACCTCGCCATCCTCGACGTCTCGATGCCGCGCATGACGGGCATCCAGGCGGCCGCGGAGCTTCAGAAGCGCAAGCCCGAGCTGAAGATCCTCATGCTCTCGATGCACGACAGCGAGCAGTTCCTGTTCGAGGCACTCAAGGCAGGGGCCTCGGGATACGTCCTCAAGTCGGCCGCCGACACCGACATCGTCGATGCGGTGCGCTCGGCGATGCGCGGCGACTCCTATCTCTACCCGTCCGCGGTGACAACACTCGTGCGCGACTACGTCGAGCGCGGCGGTCGTGGTGAGGAAGAATTCGACGTCCTGACGCCGCGTGAGCTCGAGGTGCTGAAGCTGATTGCCGAGGCGAACACCTCCAAGGAGATCGCCGACAAGCTGTTCATCAGCCTGAAGACCGTGGACCGACATCGCCAGAACATCCTCGAGAAGCTGGGAATGAGCGACCGCGTCGAGCTCACTCGCTACGCGATCCGCCGCGGACTGATCCAGCCGTAGCACGATGGGGCGGCGGCCCGATGGTGGCGGCCGTTGCTCCCGGCCACGCTGGTTGCATGGACGCCGACCAGCTTCTATCGCTGCTCGTGGCCACGGACGCCGGCCTGCTCTTGATCCTGGCCCTGGTGGCGAAGAAGCGGCTCGAATGGAAGCGACCGTCGAGGAGGCAGATCTCGCCGCGCCTGCGCCGGCGGCGCCGCTCGCTGCCGTCTCGCCCGCCGGCCGGGTGGTGGCCGCGCGTGAGGAAGCGCGGCTGATCGTCGTCGGGCTCGACCAAGCCGCGCTCGTCCTCGCTCGACACGCCTCAACGGAAGTCAGGCGGCCGCCGCGAGCTCCCTGACCGTCGACTCTCCCATCGAGACGTGCACGACTTCCCGGCGGGGCGCTCCCGTCAAGGCTGCCCGAATCCGGCTTCGGCTGCGCACGAAGACGAGCTCCCCCGACTGAAAGGCATCCGCCTCGGCCAGGAGCTCTTCCTCGACGCGCCCCGGCCGCACCGTCGTGGTGAACGGGACCCCGGCCGCGCGGGCGACGACAGCGGCGCGCTCGAGCTCGGTCTGCACAACCGTTCGTCTTCGGACGCGCTCTCCGGCCATGCCCCGACCCGAATCGCTGATTCTCTCCTTCACGACCCCGACGAGCCGCAGATCGGCGCCGTGCTCGAGGCAGACGCTCACGGCTACGTCAACGGCCTCGGCACCGCCCCTGTCATCGATTGCGCAAATCACAGTCGCCATGAGCGCTCCTTTCGGTTGACCTTTCGACGCATGGTCGTTCCAACGCCGCGCGGAGCACATGGGGCAACCACCCGAGATTCGCTCGCTCCTCCCTCCATTCTCGGAGGAAAGCGCATCGGGATGGGCTCCCGGGCGCACGATCACGGTCGCCGGCGTTGTCCTGCCGCGCGCGGCACGACGTCCCGTGGCGGTAAGTCAGGCAGGCGCGGCCCGGCCTTCTGCCGGGGCCACCGCTCCCCACGTTGTGACTCTCGGGCGGCGGTCAGCCGCCGACGAGGCCAAAGCGGATGATGCCGCCGGCAGTCTCGGTGGCACGATCGCCGATGGTGAAGCGGACGTTGCCGTTGCGAGCGCTCTCGGGGTGAGGCACGTGCTCATGGCTGCCGCCGTTGACGCGCGCGTCGGCGCCCGGCGGCACGACGAGTACCGGGCACGGCGCCCGCCTCGACACCTCGGCCGAGACGCTGCCGAGAAGCGATGAGCGCGTCCCGGTCGAGCCGACGACGATCAGCTTCGCCTCACCCGCCTCCGCGACCGCGACGAGGCGATCGGCCGCATGGCCTGCCTCGACCAGCCAGCTCGCGCCGCAGTCGAGCTCTTCGGCTCCGGCGCTCAGGAGCTCGAGCCGCTCCGTGATCTCGTTCACCTTCGCCTCCGATGCGTCGGGGTCGAGCACGCGAACGAACACGAGCCCGAGACCGAGTTCGGCAGCGAGCGCCCGCGCAACACGCGCCGCACCCTTCGCAGACGTCGAGTCGTCGACGCCACAGATGATCGAGCCGGCCATCGAACCCTCCTTGTCGCTTGCCCCTCGAGCTTCGCGTGACAGCGGGTTCCGCGCTATCGGGGCTGGAACCCATCTTCATCCGGCCGTTGCATGGGTCGGACTGGATCGCAGATGGGTTGGCCCCCCGATGGTCGCGCCGGGCGCCGCACGGCACGATGGGAACAAGCGACGGGAGGCGAAGAGCGATGACAACAATCGTGTGTGGAGTCGACGGTTCGCCGGGCGCACGCTCGGCGGTCAGAATCGCCGCCGCCCTGGCGGACACCATCGGTGCCCGGCTCGTGGCGGTGCACGTGCTCGACCGCCTCGTCGAGGCCGACACCGAGGCCGAGCGGGTCGCAGCCAGCGTTCTCTACGACGAGGTGCCGGACTCCGGCGCCACCGCCCGCGGAGAGGTGGGCGACGTCGCGGAGCGCCTGGCCGCCGTGGCCCGCGAGGAGGAGGCGAGCCTGATCCTCCTCGGCGCCCGCAGCCGCGGTCGCTCGCGCACCCACTTGCGCGCGCGCTGCGCGGCCGAGCTCGCCGAGCTGACTGCTGTCCCGATCGTGATCGCGCCCCTCCAGCTCGCCGCGCTGGCCCCCTACCGTCCCCTCAAGACGACGAAGGAGGCTCACCGATGACCACCATGTTCCCAGCCCGGACTCGCGCGCCAGGCGTTCGGGAATCGACGCCCGAAGCGCCACTCGTCGCGGCCGTCGACGGCTCGCCCGCGAGCCTGGCCGCGGTCGAGGAGGCGATCTCGCTGGCGCCGGAGCTCGACGCTCCGCTCGTGTTCGCCTACGTCCGCCGTAGACCGCGGGGCTACCTCGGCGCGCCGTACTACCAACGGCAGCTGACCGGCGCGATGGCGCGCGCGCGGCGAACGCTCGACCGTGCCCGCGGCATCGCAGCCTCCGCGGGGCGTCGAGGCCGAGGCCGAGATCTTGGAGGGGAACTCGAGCCGGAGGATCGTCGAGTTCGCCCACGACCGCGGCGCACAGATGGTCATCGTCGGCTCCCGTCGGCGCCTCCTCAGCCGTAGCGTCTCCCGCGGCGTCGCTCGCGCCGCTGACCGTCCGGTGATGGTCGCAGCGCCGGCCGGCGCGGGCTAAGACGTCTGGACGATCGGAAGTCCGGCCCGCTCCCAGGCAACGAAACCGCCTGCGACCTCGGCCGCGCCGTTTCGCAACATCCCCTTGGAGCGAACCGCGTGCTGGCAGAGGTAGATGGCGCCCTCGCCCTGGGGTTTCAGCAGGTGCCGTGCCAGCGAAACGGGAATCGCTCCCGGTGGCGCGCCGTAGCGCCGGCGCTCGATTCCGGTGCGCAGATCGAGCAGACGCGCCTCCCCGCGCTGCAGGCGCGCCCAAGCCTCCTGCGGTTCGAGCGCGCGCGGCATCTCGCCACCGCCATCTTCCTTTGGTTCGGCACGTGCGTTTCCCATGGACTCTCCCTCTTTCCTTTCCCGCGGCCGGTTTCAGGGCGCACCGGAAACGGCTCCGCGTCGGCGATCAGTCGCTGATGAAGAGCGAATGGAGGAGCACGAACAGGACGCCGCCGACCAGCACGACGGCCGCAGCGTAGACGCTGAGCGCTCGCTCGGCCCGGCGGAAGATCGCGCCGAACAAGGCGCCGACGCCGGCGAGCAAGAGGCCAAGCCCAGCGAACGCGACGAGCCATGCCGCGACACTGTCTCCCGGCACGACCGTCGCGACTGCCACGCCGAGCCCAATGGCCGCCGCGACCAGGCCCACCGCCCATTTCCCGAGCCGCGTCGTCGGGGCGATCGCCGTGCTCCTCCGTTGCGTGGACGGCTCTCGGTGAGGAATCTCTCCGCTCGTCGTCACCGGCACCTCCCTTCCGCTTTCCACGGTCGCACCGATGTCGGCTCGGCCGCATCGGGATTTCCCCTTGAGCTGCTACGGGCTTCCCACACGGCTTGAGCGCGAGACTGCCCCCGCGCCACCCTGGCTAAGGTCTGGGCCGAGGCATGACCCACGCCACCGACGCCCGACCGCACACGACTCGCACGCTGCTCATCCTCGGCGTGGCCGCCCTGGCCTTCGCGCTGGCACAGACGACTCTCATCCCGGCGCTCCCCGACCTCGCGCGCGCACTGGACACGGACGCAGCCGGCGTCACCTGGACGCTCACCGCCTATCTGGTCGCCGCCGCGGTCTGCACGCCCCTCGTGGGCAGGCTCGGCGACATCTACGGCAAGCGCCGGCTTCTCGTCGTCACGCTGGTCGCCTTCGCCGCGGGCTCGGCGATCGCAGCCGTGTCGGCGAACCTCTGGATCGTCGTCGCCGGCCGCGTCGTCCAGGGGATCGGCGGTGGGATCTTCCCGCTGTGCTTCGCGATCATCCGGGACGAGTTTCCACGGGACCGAGTCGCCCGCGGAGTCGGGCTGATGTCGGCGATCGCCGGCATCGGCGGAGGCCTCGGCCTCGTCCTCGGAGGCGTGCTCGTCGATCACGCGTCGTACCACTGGATCTTCTGGCTCGGCTCGGCCATGGGGATCGGTGCCGCCGTCGCGACCGCGCTGCTCGTGCCGGAGTCGCCCATCCGCACCCCGGCGCGGCTCGACGTGCGCGGAGCGCTCGTCCTCGCGGTCGGGCTGGTCCTTCCCCTCATCGCCATCTCCCGCGCGCACCAGGTCGGCTGGGGCAGCTCGCAGACACTTCTCCTCATCGGCGCAGGCCTCGCCGTCCTCGCCCTCTGGGTGGTGCTGGAACGGCGCACGAACGAGCCCCTCGCGGACATCGACGCGCTCACGGCCCCGCCGGTACTCATCACGAACGTCGCGACGCTCCTCGTCGGCTTCGGGATGTTCGGCTCCTTCGTCCTCATTCCCACCTTGGCGGAGTCGCCGACGTCGACCGGCTACGGGCTCGGTCTCGATGCGACCCGCGCCGGGGTGCTCCTCATGCCCGGCGCGTTCGCGATGCTCGTCTTCGGGCCCCTGTCGGGGATCGTGGGAACGCGGTACGGCAACAAGGTGCCGCTGGCCATCGGCGGCTTCATGACCGCGCTGGGCCTGGGGCTCCTCGCGGCGTCGCACGCGAGCCAGCTCGAGATCATCATGTTCAGCCTCGTCATGTCGGCCGGCATCGGGCTCGCCTTTGCGGCGATGCCCAACCTGATCATCGAAGCGGTTCCGGCCCAGCAAACGGGCGAGGCAACGGGCTTCAACGCTCTCGTTCGCTCGGTTGGCTCATCGCTCGGGTCACAGGTCTCGGCCACCGTTCTCGCCTCGAGTGCGGTCGCCGGAATTCCAACCGACGCCGGCTACACCCGGGCGTTCGCGGTCTCGGCGGTCGTGGCCGTCTGCGCCGGAATCGCCGCGATGTTCATCCCGCGCGCGCCGGGACACCCTCATGCTGCGACCCTCGACGAGCTGGGCGCCTCCTCCCCGCTCGGCGAGCCGGCCGCGGCCCGGGGCAAGTCCTAGTCGTCCCGGCTTTCGTGAAGGGAGGAAGCGGACGACGGGGTTCGAGACGTCACCAGCCGATCCACGCGGGCCTCGACCTGAGACCGCGCCGCTCTCACGCCGCCACCACGACGTAGACGACGAAGGCCGCGTACAGGCCGGCCCACAGAGCGATCGCGCGGCCGCTGAAGCGGCGGCGGATCTGCAGCGTGACGATGGCGACGAGTCCGCCCGCAAGCGCCAGCGCGCCGGCCACGATCGAGTAGCTGTCGAGTTCCCAGGGCGTGAACGCAAGGCCGATGGACACCGGCAGCGTCGACTGGAACACCATCGCACCGGTGATATTCCCGAGCGCGAGGGAGTCCTTGCCGTCTCGAACCCAGAAGAAGCTGTTCGCCTTCTCGGGCAGCTCCGTCGCGAACGGTGCGAGCACGAGCGAGAGCACGAGCGGCTCCAGGCCGGCGCTGTCGGCGATGTGGAGAATCTGCTCGACGAAGATATGGGCGCCGCCGACGATCGCGCCCAGGGCGACCAGGAGCTGAACGACCACGGTCGTCATCGACGGCGGGTCGCTGCGCGTCGTGTCGAGGATGAGCGGCCGCAGTTCCTCCTCCGACTCGACCTCGCCGCTCTCCCGAAGCGTCCGAACGACGTAGAAGCCGTACGCGCCGACGAGGGCGACGGCCCCCACGATCTGCACGGGCCTCGACGCGCCCAGCCCGAGCAGCAGCGCGACGAGAAAGCAACCGAGGAAAACGACCAGGTCGCGTTGGAGGGTAGGGAAGTGCACGTCCAGAGAAAGGCCCTGCGGCCTGCGACCGCGATAGAGCACCGCTGCGAGACCGACGAGCGCCATGGCGATCGTCGCCAGAAGGAGGGGCGCCCCGATGATCGCTCCGACCGCCACGTCTTCCGACCCTGGCTCGGCGCCAACGATCGCGACGATCGGGATCAGTGACTCGGGAAGCGCTGTCGCCACGGCGGCCAGCAGGCTGCCGACAGCGCCCTGTCCCAGCCGCACCATGCTCCCGAACCACTCGATCGCGTTGGTGAAGAGAAGCGCACCGGCGAGCAAGATCGCGAAGCTGGCCGGGAGCAACACCGCCGAGCTCACGGACGCCTCATGTCCTGGCCTGCCCGGCTTTCGCCCCGAGCTGCACCAAGGTACACCTCCGGCAAGAGGGCACTCTCGCGAGCCTCGAGACCTTGGCCGATCTGCTCGTCATCCTCGGCCTCGTCGTCATGACGATCGGCGTGTACGTCCTGTACCGGATGCCGGATGTCTACATGCAATCGCACGCCTCGAGCAAGACCCTCTCCTCGGACTGATCGCGCTCAGTCGCCTGGCTGGCGTGGCTTAGCGGACTCCGTCCGCGACGAGGACGGAATCAGCGAGGATGTCGAGTGGTTCGAGCTGGAAAGGAGAGACAATGAAGCGTCTCGAGGGGAGAGTGGCGCTCGTCACGGGCGCCGCGAGCGGGATCGGCCTCGCCACGGCGGAACGCCTCGCCCGCGAGGGCGCGGTCGCGATCGTGACCGACGTGCAGGACGAGGCAGGCGAGGAGGCCGCCGGCGCGATCGGCGGCGAGGGCGGCCAGGCAGCCTTCCTCCACCTGGACGTGACCGACGAGCAGGGCTGGAACACCGTCGTCGAGCGCGTGCTCGCCGACCACGGGCACCTCGACATCCTCGTCAACAACGCCGGGCTCGGCGACCTCGCGCCGATCGAGGAGACGGCGCTCGCGGATTGGGAGCGCACGATCGCGATCGACCAGACGGGGGTGTTCCTCGGGATGAAGGCCTGCGGGGAGCCGCTGAAGGCGTCGGGCCACGGCTCGGTGATCAACATCAGCTCGATCTTCGGCACCTCGGGGGGCTTCGGCACGTCCCCGGCTTACCACGCGGCCAAGGGCGCTGTCCGGACGCTGACGAAGAACGTCGCCCTCCACTGGGCGACGGAGGGCGTCCGCGTCAACTCCGTCCACCCGGGGTTCATCCGCACGCCGATCCTCGATCAGGCCAAGGGGACGGACGTCTGGGACGCGATGACGGCCCTGACCCCGATGGGCCGGCTCGGCGAGCCGGAGGAGATCGCGGCGGCGGTCGCCTACCTCGCGAGCGACGACGCCGCGTTCGTGACGGGCCTCGAGCTCTACGTCGACGGCGGCTACATAGCCCGGTAAGGGCCAGTCGGTCGTTTCCGTTCAGTCTGCACGAGACTTCGTGATGAAGCGGACGACGGGGTTCGAACCCGCGACCCTCAGCTTGGGAAGCTGATGCTCTACCAACTGAGCTACGTCCGCGTGCCAAAAAGGGTACCGCACCCTCGCCCCATCAGGGGATAGCGGAAAAAGGGCTTCAGGACGACGATTCGAGCGTGAGAACTCTTCTCGACTGGCACCGTGAAGACGGTCAGACGTTCGCCGAGTACTCGATCATCCTCGCGGTGATCACGCCGGCGATCGTTCTCGTCGTCTCGCTGCTCTCGGGCCGTATCGCGGCCATGTTCAGCGGGCTCCCCGGGCTCATCCCGTAGCGCCCCGGACCGCGTAGCGGCAAAGATCGAGGGACGGCCGCCGCAGCGCCGCCCCTCAAGCGCGGCATGCTACTAGTTCCGTGCTCACAGGGGAAGATATCCTCGACGTGATTTCGAGGAAGGAGCCCAAGATGGCCGAGCACGAACTCGAGACGATCGCCCGGGCGCTGGTCGCGCCGGGCAAGGGAATTCTCGCCGCCGACGAGAGCGACGGCACGATCAAGAAGCGCTTCGACTCGATCGACGTCGAGTCGACCGAGGAGAATCGGCGCGCGTATCGCGACATGCTCTTCACGACTCCCGGCGCCGAGGTGCACATTAGCGGCGTCATCCTCTTCGACGAGACGATCCGCCAGAGCTCCGCGGACGGAACGCCGTTCCCCGCGCTGCTCGAGGGCAAAGGGGTCATCCCGGGGATCAAGGTCGACAAGGGCGCGAAGCCGCTCGCGCTCGCCGAGGGCGAGACGATCACGGAGGGCCTCGACGGCCTGCGCGACCGTCTGAACGAGTACCGCGAGCTCGGTGCGAAGTTCGCCAAGTGGCGCGCGACCTACTCGATCGGCGACGAGCTTCCGAGCGAATACTGCGTCTGGACGAACGCGCACGCGCTTGCCCGCTACGCCGCCCTCTGCCAGGAAGCCGGCCTCGTTCCGATCGTCGAGCCGGAGGTGCTCCAGGACGGGACGCACACGATCGAGGAGAGCGCGAAGGCCACCGGCCGCGTGCTCCAGGCCGTCTACACGGAGCTCCACGACCAGCGCATCGAGCTCACCGGCACGTTGCTCAAGCCGAACATGGTGCTCTCCGGCTACGACGCCTCGAACCGCGCCGGCGTCGACGAGGTCGCCGACACGACGCTCGAGGTCCTCTACAAGCACGTGCCGGCCTCGGTGCCGGGCATCGTGTTCCTCTCCGGTGGGCAAACGGACGAGGACTCGACCGCGCACCTGAACGCGATGAACGAGCGGGGCCCGCATCCGTGGGAGCTCTCCTTCTCGTACGGACGAGCGCTCCAGGCGCCCGCACTCAAGGCCTGGCGCGGCGACGAGGCGAACGTGGCCGCCGGCCAGGAGGCCTACGCGCACCGCGCGAAGATGAACGGCCTCGCCCGCTCCGGCGAGTACACGGCCGAGCGCGAGAAAGAGCTCGCGACCGCCTAGCGGAACTCTCGCCCGGAGAAGCGGCTGAGCTTCTCGAGGTGGTGGTACGCCTCGATGCGGCGCACCGTGCCCGAGCGTGAGCGCATTACGATCGAATCCGTGACGGCGCCGTCGCGGGAGAGCCGCACGCCGTTCAGGAGGGCGCCGTCGGTGACCCCGGTCGCGGCGACGAAGACGTCGTCGCCCGCGACGAGGTCATCGGTGGTCAGCACCTTTTCCAGGTCGTAGCCGTCGTCGAGGAGCGACTGCCGCTCCTCGTGGGTCCGCGGCCAGAGCTTGCCCTGCACGGCGCCTCCGAGGCACTTGACGGCAGCGGCTGCGATGACGCCCTCGGGGGTGCCGCCGATGCCCATCATCAGGTCGACCACGGAGCCCTGGCGCGCAGCGGCGACGGCCGGCGCGACGTCGCCGTCCGTGATCAGGTTCACCTTGGCGCCTGCGTCGCGCAGGCCGGCGATGAGCTCGGCGTTGCGGTCACGGTCGAGAACGACGACGGTGATGTCGGTCGGCTTGACGCCCTTCGCCTCGGCGGCGCGCGCCACGTTCTCCTGCGGCGTGGCGGTGATGTCGATCGCATCGGCGACCTCGGGCCCGGCCGCGATCTTGTCCATGTAGACGGCGGCACCCGGGAAGAACATCGTGCCGCGCTCGGCGACGGCGATTACCGCGATGGCGTTCGGCTGGCCCACGGAGGTGAGCCGCGTGCCCTCGAGCGGATCCACGGCCACGTCCACGTCGGGTGGGTGCCCGTCTCCGACCTCCTCGCCGTTGAAGAGCATGGGCGCCTCGTCCTTCTCTCCCTCGCCGATGACGACGACGCCGTTCATCGTCACGGTGTCGAGCATCGCCCGCATCGCGTCGACCGCGGCCTGGTCCGCGGACTCCTTGTCGCCGCGGCCGACCCAGCGCGCGCAGGAGAGCGCTGCCGACTCGGTCACGCGGACGAGCTCGAGCGCGAGGTTTCGGTCCGGTGCGACTCTTTTCCCGCCGGCCATGGCGGAGAATCTACATCCGCTCGGGGGCTTCGACACCCATGAGGTCGAGCGCCCGGGCGATCACCGAGGCCGTCGCGCTGCAGAGCGCGAGGCGGAACGGCTCCTCCTCGCTCTCGAGCACGCGATGGTCGTGGTAGAAGCGGTGGAAGTCGTCCGCGACGCGGATGGCGTAGGTCGGAAGCGCGTGCGGGCCTCTCCGCTCGGTCGCCTCGGCGACGACTGCGGGGAACTCGGCGAGCCGCTTGACGAGCTCGCGCTCGGCGGAAGCGAGGGGGCCCGCGGGCTCCGGGGACGAAGGCCTCCCCTCCGCGTTTCGCAGGATTCCCGCGATGCGGGCATACGCGTACTGAACGTAGTAGACGGGGTTCTTCTCGGTGCGCTCGCGGGCGAGGTCGACGTCGATGTCCATCGCCTGCTCGTGCCCGCGTGAGACGAGGTGCCAGCGGGCGGCGTCGACACCGATCTCGTCGAGGAGGTCATCGAGGAAGACGACGTCGCCCCGCCGCTTCGAGACCTTTCGAGCCTCCCCGCCCTCGGTCAGGTGGACGAGCTGGTAGATGAGGACCTCGACGTGATCCGGATCCCGCCCGAGCGCGCCCGCGATCGCCTTGAGTCGCGCGATGTAGCCGTGGTGATCGGCGCCGAGGACGTAGATGAGCCGCTCGTGTCCGCGTTCCCACTTGAGGCGCATGTGCGGCACGTCGACGGCGAAGTAGGTCGGGCGGCCGTCGGCGCGGACGACGACCCGGTCCTTGTCGTCTCCCCACGCAGTGGTCGCGAGCCAGCGCGCGCCGTCGGACTCGTAGAGCTCGAGCTCGCCCAGCGCGCCCTCCAGCACCTTCTCCATCTCGCTCTGGTGCACCCAAAGATCCATGTGCACACGGAAGCGCTCGAGCGTCTCGCGAATGCGCTCCTCCATCGCCACGACCGGGTCGCCCTCGACGGCCGCGAGCTCGCCGACGTAGTCGCCCTGGTAGCCCTCGGCCGGAGGCTCCTCCCCCCTGCGCCTGGCCTCGACGGACTCCCGAAAAAGATCGATCTGGGCTCCGGCGTCGTTGACGTAGAACTCGCGCTCGACGGTGTGGCCCGCGAAGCCGAGCAGCCGGGCGACGGCGTCCCCGTACGCGGCGTTCCGCGCCGAGGCGACCGTCAGCGGCCCGGTCGGGTTCGCGGACACGAACTCCACCTGCACCTTCTCGGGAGCGGCCGCCGAGCCCCCGCCGTAGCCGGCGCCGGCGTCGGCGTCGGCGGACAGGATCTCGGCGAGGGCCTCCCCGTACCAGGCGGGGTGCAGCTGCAGGTTCACGAACCCGGGCGGAGCGACCGCCGCGTCGAGCACACCCGGAAGCGCGCTCGCGACAGCACGGATCTCCTCGGCGATCTCCATCGGCGACTTGCGCTTGAGCGGCGCAGCCCGCATGGCCGCGTTCGTCGCGTAGTCGCCGTGCTCGGGGTTCGACGGGCGCTCGAGCTCGACCGGCACGCCGATCTCGTCCGCCAGGCCGCGCTCGAGCCTTTCGATCGCCTTGGCCGCCATGCGGCTATATCGTAGAGCCGTGGACGAGGAGCCCCAGGAGCGACAGCTCAACATCCACCTCGACCCTGAGAATCTGGCGGGCGTCTACGCGAACTTCGCCAACGTCAGCTTTTCCGACTACGAGTTCACGCTCACATTCGCCCGCATCGACCACGAGGTCGAGGAGGGAGACGTGCCCGGCGTCGTGGTCAGCCGCGTCAACATGTCGTCGCGCTTCATGCGCGAGCTGATCGACGCGATGAACGACAGCTGGTCGAAGTGGTCGACGCGCGAGGGGATCAGGAACCTGCCCGAGCAGGGGTCTAGCGAGAGCTGAATGCTTTTGCCATCCCGATGCGCTTCATCGGCGTCGGGTGCGTGCCGAAGAGCACGTTCGACCAGGCCGGCGGGTCGGGGTCGCCGAGCGACGTGACCGTGAGCGTCTTCTCGAGCCCGATGAAGCTCTGCGGGTCGTCCGTCGCCTTCAGCGCGATCCAGTCGGCTTCCGCCTCGTAGCGGCGCGACACGAGATTCCCGAGCGGCATGACGAGAATCGAATAGACGAGCGCAACGGCGATCGCGAGCGGCACGAGACCGGGGTCCGGCAGCCCGCCGCGCCGCTCGGTGAACCACCAGACGAGGAGGACGCCCGGGATCGCGATGAGCGCGAACCAGCCGAGGCCCCTCCAGATGTGGCTGCGCGCGACGTGAGCCAGCTCGTGGGCGGCGACGGACTCGAGCTCGGGCGTGCTGAAGCGCCCGTCCAGGATCGTGTCGTAGAAGACGACCCGCTTGGTCGGGCCCAGGCCGGAGACGTAGGCGTTGGCGGTCGTTGTCCGCCTGCTCGCGTCGGCGACGAGCACCTTGTCCACGGTGACGCCCTCCTTCGCGCCGAGCTTCTTGATCTCGGCGGTCAGCCGCTGGTCTGCGAGCGGCTCGAACCGGTTGAAGAGCGGCTGGACGACGAGCGGCTGCGCGACGAAGTACAGGACTCCGGCGAGGACGAAGAGCGGCGCCGCTGCGAGCCACCACGAGCGCCCGAGCCAGGCCGCGAGCCCGAGGGTCACCCCCGCCGCCGCGGCGACGAGCAGGCATTCGACCCCGACTGCGACCGCCTGGTCGCGCAACCAGCCGGCCGCCGTCTGGGTCGAGAGCCCGTAGCGGCGCCGCCACCAGAGCGAGACGCCGCCGAACGGCACCGTTGCGAGCCAGAGCGCCAGGGGCACGGCGATCGCGACGAGCACTCCGGTGCGGATGCGGCCGCGCCCGATTCCCTCGAGCGCCTCGGCGAGCGGCCGCGCCTTCCAGACGAGCAGCGCGAGGACGACGAGCTGCGCGGCCAGCGAGCCGAGCAGGAGCGCGCGGCTGACGCGCCGGTACTCGTGGGCGCGCGAGAGCTCCGCGGCGCTGAAGTAGTCGCGAGGATCGAGCTCGGGGATGTGGAGCCGCGGCACGCTCGTCCGCCAGAGATAGAAGCCAGACACCACCCACACGGCGGCGAGCGCGAGCAGGCCCGCGCGCTTCGCTAACGTCCGCCTGCCGTGCGAGTGGCCGTCATCTCCGACATTCACGGGAATCTCCATGCGCTCGAGTCCGTGCTCCGCTCCGTCGACTCCGAGTCGCCGGACGCGCTCTGGTGTCTCGGCGACCTCGTCGGCTACGGGCCGCGCCCGAACCGCTGCTGCGCCATCGTCGCCGAGCGCGCCGACGTCTGCCTGATAGGAAACCACGACCTCGGAGTCCTCGGTCGCATCGACCTCGAGGACTTCTCGCCGGATGCGGCCGCGAGCGCGCGCTGGACCGCCGAAGTGCTGGAGGACGAGCCGCGCCGTTACCTCGAGTCGCTTTCCTCCTCAGCAGTGCTCGACCGGGCGGAGCTCTACCATGCGAGCCCGCGCGACCCGGTCTGGGAGTACGTCCTCGCGCCCGAGGTCGCGTTCCTCTCGCTCGAGGCGACGGAGAGGCCGCTCGTCCTCGTCGGACACAGCCACGTCGCGCTGCGCTTCGGCGACGAGGAGCTCACGCTCGCCCTCGGCGAAGACGGCCACGAGGTCGATCTCGCCCGCGAGCGGTGGCTCCTCAACCCCGGCTCGGTGGGTCAGCCGCGCGACGGCAACCCGCTCGCCGCGTGGCTCCTCCTCGACTTCGACGCGCAGACAGCCGTCTACCGCCGCGTGGAGTACCCGATCGCGAAGACGCAGGCGGAGATCCGCGAGCGCGGCCTCCCCGAGCCTCTTGCTCTGCGCCTGGAGTCCGGAGTCTAGGGAGACGCGGCGCGCTCGCCGCTGAACTCGACCTCGACGCCCTCGCGGGCGAGCGCGAGCTGCACCTCTTCGCGCGCCTTGAAGATCCGCCACTTGACCGTGGCGAGCGTGATCTCGAGCGAATCGGCGATCTCCGTGTAGGAGAGGCCGACGACGTCGCGGAGAAGGAGCGCCATCTTCAGGTCCGGGTTGAGCGCGGCGACCGCCCGCCAGACCGCGTCGATCGTCTCGACCCGTTCGGGCGGCGCGTCGACCACCTCGAGCGGCGGCATGTCGTCGAGCGTCAGGAAGCTCTGCGGCTTGCGCTCGCGCGCGCGGAGCTCGTCTAGCACGCGGTTCTTCGCCACCTGGAAGAGCCACGTCGTGAAGCGGCAGCGGAGCGAGAAGCCGGCGAGGCCCTGGTAGATCCGCAGGAAGATCTCCTGGGTGAGGTCCTCGGCGAGGGCCCGATCGCCGACCATGCGGAGCACGTAGTTGTAGACCGGCGTCTCGTATGACTCGACGATGATCCGAAACGCCCGCTCGTCGCCACGCTGCGCTTTGCGCAGGACGTCGAAATCGGGCTGTGACAGAGGCACTGAAGGTGTCCGGATGGCCGCTGAGTGGGCCGAGTATACCGACCCCTTTACACGGTAGTAACCAGTTCCCTGCCCGTCATTCCCGCGCTCGGGGGAATTCCCAGCAAGTTGAGGCACGTTGGCACGAGGTCGGCGAGCGCGCCTCCGTCGGCCACCTTCACGCCCTCGATAGTCACGATCAGCGGCACGAGGTTCGTGGTGTGAGCCGTGTGGGGGCTCGTGCCGTCGGGCTCGAGCATCTGCTCGGCGTTCCCGTGGTCGGCGGTGATCAGGCAGACGCCGCCGAGGCGTTCGACTGCCGCGACGATGCGCCCGAGACAGCCGTCCACGGTCTCGACCGCGCGGACGACCGCCGGGATGACGCCCGTGTGCCCGACCATGTCGGGGTTGGCGTAGTTCACGACGGCGAAGCGATAGCCGTTGCCGACCTCCTCCTCGAACCGCCTCGTCACCTCGGCAGCCGACATCTCCGGCTTCTGGTCGTAGGTGGCGACGTCCTTCGGTGAGGGCACGAGGATGCGGGTCTCCCCCTCCCACTCGTTCTCGCGCCCGCCGTTGAAGAAGTACGTGACGTGCGCGTACTTCTCGGTCTCCGCGAGGTGGAGCTGGCGAAGATGGTGCTCGGCGAGCACCTCGGCCATCGTGTCGGACACGTCCTGCTCCTCGAATGCGACCGGGCAGTCGAAGTCGTCCCGGTAGCGCGTCATCGTGGTCAGGTCGAACTGGCGCTCGAGCAGGAGCTGGGAGAGCTGGCGCGCGCGGTCCGGGCGGAAGTTGAAGAAGATCGCCGCGTCGCCGGGGCCAAGGCGAGGCCCGGGCGCCACGACCGGCTCGATGAACTCGTCGGTGACGCCGGCCTCATAGCTCGCCTCGATCGCGGCGACCGGGTCGTCCGCCGACGTTCCCCGAGCCTCGAGCATCGCCTCGAGCGCACGTCGGGTGCGGTCCCAGCGCTGGTCCCGGTCCATGGCGTAGTACCGCCCGCAGACCGTGACGACGCGGATGTCGGCGTTCACGAGCTCGGCTAGGTCGCTCCGGGCGGAATGGGGCGAGACGTCGCGGCCGTCCGTGAAGGCGTGGACGAAGGTGCGGTCCGCCATCCCCTCGCGACGGGCGAGCTCGATCAGCGCGCGCACGTGGTCGATGTGGCTGTGCACTCCACCGTAGGAGACGAGCCCGAGCAGGTGCACGTTCGTCCCGCGCTCCTTCGCCCGCTGGAACGCGCTGCGGAGGGCTTCCTTCTCGAAGAAGTCGCCCCGCTCGATCGAGCGGTTCACCCGCATGAAGTCCTGGTCGATCACACGGCCCGATCCGATGGTCAGATGGCCGACTTCCGAGTTTCCCATCTGGCCGCGCGGCAGCCCCACCGCCGCGCCCGATGCCTCGAGCGTCGTGTGCGGATAGCGCCGCCAGAGGTCGTCGAAGACGGGCGTGTCCGCGAGCTCGACAGCGTTCCCCGGCCCGGCCGGAGCGCAGCCCCAGCCGTCGAGGATGACGAGCGCTACGAGCGGATACGGGCTGCCGACTGGCAAATCGCCGTGAAGGACTCGACCTCGAGCGACGCGCCGCCGACCAGAGCGCCGTCGACGTCGGGCTGGGAGAGGAGCTCGTCCGCGTTCTCCGGCTTGACCGAGCCGCCGTAGAGCACCGGCACGTCGACGAGCCCCTTGATGAACGCGTGGGCTTCCTGGGCCTGGTCCGGGGTGGCCGTGTTGCCGGTACCGATCGCCCACACCGGCTCATAGGCGATGACGAGCTGCTCGTGCGGGCCGACGGCGTCGCGAATCGACTCGACCTGGAGGCGAAGGACGAGCTCGGTCTGCCCTGCGTTCCGCTCCTCCTCCGACTCGCCGACGCAGGCGATCACGTTGAGGCCGGCCTCGAGCGCGGCGATCGAACGGCGGGCCACGGTCTCATCGGTCTCGCCGAAGAAGTGTCGGCGCTCCGAGTGGCCGACGATGGCGCCCGTGACGCCGTGCTCGAGGAGCATGTGCGCGGAGACCTCTCCCGTGAACGGCCCCTCCGGCGCCCAATGGACGTTCTGGGCATAGGTCGTGAGACCGGCCGCGACGGTGGCGTCGAGCGACGGGTACGGCGGGCAGATGACCACGTCGACGCCCTCGGGCGGCTCGAAGGCCTCGGCGAAGGCCCGCGTCTCCGCGAGGCCCTTGAACATCTTCCAATTACCGGCAATCACCATTTTCGCCGGGGCCACCGCGGGCCTCCCTCCAATTTCAGCCTATTCGGAAAAGACCGACGTGTGGTGCGCGGGAGTGAGGAGAGACTGTGCAAATCAGGCCTCGGGGATGGCGACGACGCCGGGAAGATCCTTGCCTTCGAGAAATTCGAGCGACGCCCCGCCGCCCGTCGACACCCACCCGATCCGGTCGGCCAGTCCGAGCTCCTGCACCGCCCGCACGGAGTCTCCCCCGCCCACCACCGTGTGCCCCTCCGACGCCGCGACCGCCCGCGCGACCGCCTCCGTTCCATCGGCGAATCGCGACCACTCGAACACCCCCATCGGCCCGTTCCAGAACACCGTCCCGGCGCCCGCGATCTTCGCCGCGAACACCTCGCGCGTCTTCGGGCCGATGTCGAGACCCAGCCAGCCCGCCGGCACCTCGTCGGCGGCCACGACCTTCGAGTCCGCCTCCGCGTCGAACTCCGAAGCCGCGACGACGTCCACCGGCAGGAACACCTTGTCCTCCGGCTCGACCTCCTCGGCCATCTTCCCGCCCACGAGCACCGCGTCGGCCTTCTCCACGAGCGACTCGAGGACGCCGATCTTGTCCTCCACCTTCGCCCCGCCGAGCACGGCGACGAAGGGGCGCGCCGGCTCCTCCAGAAGCGAGCCGAGCTCGTCGAGCTCCCGTTCGAGCAGAAGGCCAGCATAGGCGGGCAGCAGGTGCGCCACCGCCTCGGTCGAGGCATGGGCGCGATGGGCCGAGCCAAACGCGTCGTTCACGTAGACGTCGGACCCCTCGGCGAGCTCGCGCGCGAAGGCAGGATCGTTCTTGGTCTCGCCGGGATGGAAGCGCGTGTTCTCGAGCACGGCGACGCGCTCATCGTCCACGAGTGCGCGCAGGTGCGCCTCGACCGGCTGCAGCGAGAACGCCGGGTCCTCGCCCTTCGGCCTGCCCAGGTGCGAACAGAGCCGCAGCTTCTGCGCGCCACCGTCGAGGACGAGTCGGATCGTCGGCAGCGCGGCGCGGATCCTCGTGTCGTCCGCAACGCGCCCGTCCTCGAGCGGAACGTTGAAATCCACGCGGGCGAGGACGTCCTTCCCGCTCACATCGGCGTCCCTGACCGAGCGCGGCCGATGCACTACAGGAGGCGCTGCGACAGATCCACGAGCCGGCAGCTGTAGCCCCACTCGTTGTCGTACCACGCGAAGACCTTGACTTCGTCGCCGTGCGTCATCGTCAGCTCGCTGTCGAAGATCGACGAATAGGAGCTGCCGATGATGTCGGTGGACACGAGTGGATCCTCGGAGTAGAGCAACACCCCCTCGAGCGGGCCCTTGTCCGCGACCTCCTGAAAGCGTGCGTTGACCTCCTCCGCGCTGACCTCCCGCCCCACGTGCGCAGTCAGGTCGACGATCGAGCCGTCGGGAACCGGTGCGCGGATGGCGACCCCGTCGACCTTCCCTTTCAGCTCGGGGATGACGAGGCCGATCGCCCGCGCCGCGCCGGTCGACGTCGGGATGAGATTGATCGCCGCGGCACGCGCGCGGCGAAGATCCTTGTGCGGCAGATCGAGGATGCGCTGGTCGTTCGTGTACGCGTGGATCGTGGTCATGAAACCGGACACGATCCCGAAGGAATCGTTCAGCACCTTGGCGACCGGGGCGACGCAGTTCGTCGTGCAGGACGCGTTGGAAACGATGTCATGGCTGTCCTTGTCGTAGGCATCGTCGTTCACGCCGAGAACGAGGGTCACATCCGGTTCGCTCGCGGGGGCGGAGATGACCACCTTCTCCGCGCCGGCGTCGAGGTGCTTCTGGGCGTCGTCGCGCTTCGTGAAGAGCCCCGTCGACTCGAGCACGACCTGGACGCCGAGGTCGCCCCACGGAAGTGCCGCAGGGTCGCGCTCGGTGAGGAGCTTGAACTCCTTCCCGTCGACGCTGATCGCTCCCTCGGTGGCCTCGACCTTCGCGTCGAGCACTCCCAGCACGGAGTCGTGCTTCAAGAGGTGCGCCATCGTCTTGGCGTCCCCGATGTCGTTCACCGCCACGATCTCGACGTCGGCGTCGCGCGCTCTCGCGGCGCGGAAGAAATTCCGCCCGATTCGCCCGAAACCGTTGATGCCTACGCGCAGGGCCATCTCCACCCTCCCAGTTCGCTCTCCCCCAGCCCCAGCGATTCTAAGCGAGCGGGCCGGAGGGGAAGCTCCGAGGACGACCTCCCCCTCCGGTTGAACCGCACTCCGGACCGTGATGCCGGACGGGGTCTGAATC
>Ga0207674_10001859_pt1 | contig 26886 bp, 16 predicted proteins | sample KBSCornC72_FD_184303 | JGI IMG/M metagenome (GOLD analysis project Ga0207674, IMG submission 184303) | Corn rhizosphere microbial communities from Kellogg Biological Station, Michigan, USA - KBS Corn C7-2 (SPAdes) (version 2) | ecosystem: Host-associated > Plants > Roots > Rhizosphere > Soil ...
CGATCTGGATGCCGTGAAGAGCCACATCCGCCCGGACGCCACGAAGGTGGTCTGGATCGAGACCCCGAGCAACCCGCTCATGAAGATCACGGATATCGCCGCCGTCGCCGAGCTGGCGCACGCCGTGGGCGCCATCGTGGTGGTCGACAACACCTTCGCCTCGCCCTACCTGCAGCAGCCGCTGTCGCTCGGCGCCGACGTGGTGGTGCACTCCACCACCAAGTACCTGGGCGGTCACAGCGACGTGCTCGGGGGAGCGGTCATCGTGGGCCCGGGCGTGCAGGTGCGCGGCGAGAGCCTGGCCGACAAGGTCGCGTTCCTCCAGTTCGGGGTCGGTGCCGTATCCGGACCGATGGATGCCTGGCTCACCATTCGAGGCATCAAGACCCTGGCGGTGCGCATGGATCGCCACTCGTCGAACGCGCAGACCATCGCCGAGAAGCTGGTCGGGCATCCCAAGATCAACCATGTCTACTACCCGGGACTGCCCGACCACCCGGGCCACGAACTGGCCGCTCGGCAGATGAAGAGCTTCGGCGGCATGATCTCGCTCCAGCTCGCCGACGGCGCGGCGGCGCGCAAGCTCGCCGAGTCGACGAAGCTGTTCCAGCTGGCGGAATCGCTCGGCGGGGTCGAGTCGCTCATGTGCTACCCGGCCGAGATGACCCACGCCTCGGTGAAGGGCACTGCCCTCGAGGTGCCCGAGAATGTGGTGCGGCTCTCGGTCGGCATCGAAGGGGTCGACGACTTGCTCGGGGATCTGCTGGCGGGGTTGGAGCAGGTGTAGGGACCCCGCTCATCGGCTCGATCTCACGACCAAGCGGGGCCCGGTCAGACGTCGCAGGCCATACCCCCCGTTCTGGGGTAGACCGGTAACACACTGTTCACATAAGGATCTTTCAGATGGTGCCGATCTCGCGCTAGCTTGTGCTCACCGAGCGGCAGTGAGGCTTTCTCGGTCGGGCGAACCGTTGGCAGCTCGTGGCTTCTCGTCTTCGTGGGGATGTTGTCGTGGTTGCTCGGTCGACTGTTCGTCGCGCTCTCGTTCCGTTTGTCGCTGTTGCGGCGCTGCTGGTGGGTGTGCTGACACCGTTGCCGGCTGTCGCGGCGCCGGCCGCATCGAAAGCGGAGCCAGGTCGGATCATCGGGGTGGCCGCGTCGACGGGTGTGCCGGCTCAGAAGGCGTCGGTTCCGAAGGGTGACTTCTCCCGTCCGCTGCTGGGTGCCGACGAGTCGGGTGCCGCGGAGCGCGCCAGGGGTTCTGTGCCGAGGTCGAAGGTCGTTCCGGGCTTCGATGGCAAGACGGGCGTGTTGGTGGGGCGCGACGAGTTTTCGTCGACGTATCGGAATGCTGATGGCACGTTCACACGGGTGTTTTCGCCGACTCCGGTAAATGTTCTCTCCAACGGGGAGTGGGTGCCGGCATCCGCCGCTTTGTCGTCGGTGTCGGGTGGGTGGCAGGCGAAGAAGAACCCGCTGAATCCCAAGTTCGCGACCTCGACCGGAGCCGGCTCGCTGACAGCTTCGCGGGGCGGCTACGGTGTGTCGTTCTCACTGGAGGGGGCGAAGAAGGCCGCGGCTGATGCGGCCAGCGGCTCGGATGTGAGCTCCGTTGAGTACCCGAACGTGGTGCGTGGTGCGACGTTGCGGTACGCCGAGTCGGTCGCCGGGGTCAAGGAGACCGTTGTGCTCCCGGACGCGTCCGCGGTCGGGAACGGGCAGTGGGTGTGGGATGTCACGGCTGCGCGGCTGACCTTGGTCAAGAACGACCGGGGTGACATCGAGTTCCGTGACGCCGCTGACGAGACTCAGTTCTTCATCCCCGCCCCGGTCATGTGGGACAGCTCGGGCGTGTCGGGGCTGAGTGAGCCGGCCGACCACATGCTCGACACGACGGTCCAGCAGATCGATGCCAAGACCTGGCGCATCACGCTCAAGGGGGACATCGCTTGGCTGAATGATCCGGCACGCATCTATCCGGTGATGGTGGACCCGTCCATCTCGGGCGGCCCGGATGCGCTTACCTCGTACAAATCGGACGGAACGACGCGCAGCTATGGCAATATCGGCAACTCGCACCAGACGAGCAGCTGCTGCAACTGGCGCACCGTTGTGCACTTCAACTACAACTCGATTCTCGGTCAGCACATCCTCGACTTCAGCGTCGCGGAGGGGTACGCGAACAACGGAACGACGACGGTGCAGCCGGGGAGCATCTACCAAGCGTGCGCATGGAGCTTCAATGCGCTGTGCACCAATGGCTACTTTGGCGGCCTCTCGCTTGGGACGGGGACGGTGTGGGCTGATCCAGGTGCGATGACGAACTGGTTTGCCGCGTTGGCGGTTCAGAACAATGGCGCCGGCACATTGGCGTTAACCGGAAATGAGGTGAGCGCGTATACCTACAAGCAGATCAACACGGCGTACGGGATCACCTATGTCGGCTTTCCGAGCGTCTCGGCGGTGAACGCCCCGTCGCCGGCCGACGGCGCGACGGGCGTCACGGTGAACCCGAGTTTCAACGTGACCGGCTCCGACCCTGCCGGCACGGGTCTGAATTACGACTTCAAGGTCAGCGCTAGCTCGACCATGACGCCACTGGTCTACGACTCGAACTGGCAGACCTCGAACCAGGCGTCGATCCTGAACTCGCTACGGGGCGGCACGCACTACTACTGGACGGCGTCGGTGCGCGACGGATACGACGGCGCGGCCGGTCAGACCTCTGTGCGCACCTCTGCCGTGCGGTCGTTCACGACTCAGCAACCTGCGCCGACGCCGCCTCAGTCCACCGCCTCGCCGTCGGACGGCCAAGTGGTGACCTCGACCACGCCGACCTTCGCGTTCGACCCGACCACCGACCCAGACAGCTCCGCGACGGTGAAGTTCCAGGTTCGGGTGGCGACGGGTGCCGATGGTAAGTCGGGCGGCATCATCAACTCCCCGTGGATGACCGCGCCGAGTTCCGGTCAGGTGCAGTGGACTCCGCCGACCGGCAGCCTGGTCGATGGCGGCTCGTACACCTGGTCGGTGTACACGGATGACGGCCAGGACAACAACGCGACTCCGGCGTGGGTGGACCACTTCAAGGTGAATCTCCGCCTCGGCGCGTCTGGTCCGTCGCCGTTCGATGCGGCGGGGCCGGCAACAGTGAACCTCGCCAACGGCAATCTGCTCGTCGGCTTCGCCTCCCCCACCGTGAACGCGGTGGGCGGGTCGATGGGGATGGCTTTCGCGTACAACTCCGAGGTGCTTCCCTCGGTGATCCACGGGCTCACGGGCTCGTACTACAACGCGCTCAACACCGGGCAGACGACGACCACCACCTTCGATTTCACGGGCCGCAACCCGGTGCTGGTCCGCACGGATCCGATGGTCAACTTCGACTGGGGCACCACCTCGGCCGGCCCGGCCGTTCCGACGGACTACTCGTTGGCTCGCTGGACCGGATACGTCCATGTCCCCTCGGCGGGCAGCTACACCTTCGGCGTGCTCGCGGACGAGGGGTTCCGGCTCACGGTGAACGGCACCCTGCAAGACCAATGGAGCTCGACCGGTGGAACCACGCCGATCTGGGGAGCCGCGGCGAGCTTGACGACGACCCCTGTGCCCATTCAACTCGACTCGTTCGACTCGACCGGAGTGTCGCACGTCCAACTGATGGTGAAGGGCCCGGGCATCGACCCGGCCGGTGCACCCGTGCCCGCCGACTGGCTGACGAAAGCGGTCCAGACCCTGCCGGACGGGTGGAGTTCGTCCACGCCGATCGCTGGAGCGAACAGCACCTACGTGTCGGCTCAGGTCACCGAGTCGGCGGTGATCGTCACCGACGCAACCGGCGCTGTGCACACCTACACGAAGTCCGGAACCGGCGCCTACACGGCTCCGGCGGGCGAGCAGGGCGTGATGACCCTGGATGCCTCGGGGCTGCCCGTCTTGACCGACTCCGATGGGACCGTCTACACCTTCAACGCCCAGGGCAAGGTGTCGAGCGCCACCACATCGGGAGACGGCAAGAAGCCGCAGACTCCGCAACTGCAGTACCGCACGAACGGGGTCGCGGACTACATCGCCGACCCGGTCGCGGGTGGAACGAACCGAGTGGTTCGCTTCGTGTACTCGGGCGACACGGTTTCGTCGATCCCGGGGATGGGAGCCGCCGACGGCGACATGAGCGGCAACGCCTGCCCGATTCCCAACGGCAGCGGATACAGCGCCCCGCCCGCCGCCATGCTGTGCCGCATCATCTACCCCGGCCACGTTATCGGCGGAGTGGGAGGCGTCGACGACACCACCCGCCTGTTCTACAACCCCAGCGGCCAGCTGGCGGCGATCGTCGATCCGGGCACCGAGCAGACGTCGTTCTCGTACTCCAACGGCTTGCTGTCGAACATCTGGGACTCGCGCGTCAACGACTGGATCCTCGCTGACCCGAGTCATCGGTCCCAGACGTCCGAAGACTCCACGTCGATCGGCTACGACGGCAGCAACCGGGTGATGACGGTGACCCTTCCCGCCCCCGACGGTGTGACGGGCTCGAGCCGTCCGCAGAAGAGCTACAGCTACGGCGCGGGCACCGCCACCGTGGATGTCGCCGGGCTGAGCGGCCACGCCAACACCGTGACCTACGACAGCGGCTGGCGCACCACATCGAGCACCTCCGCGCTGGGACTGACGAGCTCGCAGACGTGGTCGAACAAAGACCAGCTGCTCACCTCGACCGATCCGTGGGGTCACGAGTCGAGCACCGCGTACAGCAGCGACACCGACCTTCCGACCGACAGCTACGGGCCCGCGCCGACCTCCTGCTTCACCAGCACGGGTACCTTGTCGGGCAGTTGCCCGATCACGCCGGCGCACACCTCGACGGTCCACGATTCGGGGCTGACCGGCCTGAGCGTCAGCTACTACGGCAACGCCAGCCTCGCAGGCGCGCCGAAGCTGTTCAGCATGGGCCTCATCGGCGGCACCGGCAGCACAGACGACATGAACTGGGGCACCGGCTCCCCCGACGCCAGCATTCCGGTCGACAACTTCAGCCTGCGGATGACCGGGTACATCCGGTTCCCCACGGCCGGTACCTACAAGCTGCAGACCGTCGCCGATGATGGCACGCGGCTGTGGATCGACGACACTCCCAAGATCGACCACTGGGGCTCCTCGAACGGCGCAGACGCCGATCCCGGAACGATCACCGTCGCCGCGGGCGAGACCCACCGCGTCCGGGTGGAGTATCTCGAGATCGGTGGTGGGGCCAGCCTGGCTCTGCAGTGGTCGTTCAATGGCGGAGCGATGACCGACATCCCGGTGACGAGCCTGTTGCCGGCTTACGGCCTGACCACCAATACGACCACCGATGACTCCGCCCCGGCGGGCTCAGGCCTGAGCAGCAGCTGGGCTCCCTCGACCACTGTCGTCACCGGCTACGGGGCGTACCCCTGGCTCGGAGAACCGACGACCACGTCGCTGGATCCCACCGGGCTCAACCTCGCGTCGACTGCCAGCTATGAGGCGCCGACGACCGCTGCCAACAGCTGGCTGCGTCCGCTCACGAGCGCGCAGCCCGCGGGCGGGACGGTCACCGACGCCTACTACCAAGACGCCGAGACCCTCGCCACAGCGACCTGCGGCGTTCCGGCGGGCACTCACGAGTACGGGTTCTTGAAGACTCGCACCGACGCTGCCGGGATCGTTACCACGTACGTCTACGACGTCTTCGGCCGCGTTGCAGGGACCAAGAAGAGTGGCGACACCGACTGGAGCTGCGTCACCTTCGACCTGCGCGGTCGTGTGACCCAAGCCAGCTATCCGGCGAACGCAAGCAGCCCGGCCCGAACGGTGACGACCAACTACGCCGTCGGCGGCGATCCGCTCACCACCTCGGTGACAGACAGCGCCGGGACCATCACCGCTGTCGCTGACCTCTTGGGTCGCGGCACCAGCTACACCGATGCGCTCGGGACGGTGACGAACACGCAATACGAGCCGCTGACGGGGCGCGTTCACTCGACCACAACCACGCCTGCGGGCGGCTCGGCTTCGACGAAGGTCGTCGCCTACGACCTCGACGGCAAGCCGACGACCCTGACGCTCGACGGTTCCACTGTCGCGACAGTGAACTACAAGACCAACCAGCAGCTGGACACCGTGGCGTACAGCAACGGCACCAGCCTGTCGTCGGCGACGCTCGACCCGAACACGGGTGCGTCGACCGGCATCGCATGGTCGTTCGCTGGGGGCGGCCAGCTCAGTGACTTGGTGGTCCGCTCGCAGAGCGGACGGATCCTGGAAGACACGCTCACCGATAACGGCACGCCGCACGTCTCCCTCTACGGGTATGACGCGGCTGGCCGCCTGATCAGCGCAGGCATCGACGCCCCTTCGGTGACGGGAACTCCGATCAACCAGCTCAGTTACGGCTTCGGAGCGACCACGGGCTGCACGAACAACAACGCGGGCAAAGACGGCAACCGCACCTCGTTCACTGACGTCCACGGGTCGACGACCTCGAGCGTCGCGTACTGCTACGACAACGCGGATCGCCTCAACTCGACCAGTGTCACCAACCCGCCTTCGGGTGCGGACTCGGGTTACACGGCCCTGTCAACGTCGAACCTGACGTACGACGCACACGGTAACACGAGCAAGCTGGACACGCAGGCCATGACCTACGACGCGGTCGACCGGCACCTCACCACCGCGATCGGTACGACGACCACGATCACCTACACCCGTGATGCCACCGACCGGATCATCAAGCGGGTCGCGACGGATGCGGGGGTGACCACGACCACGAACTACCTGTACGCGGCCAGCGGTGATGCCCCGTGGGCGACCATCGACGGCGGCGGCGTCCTGTCGCGTTCGGTGTCGTTGCCTGGTGGCGCGATGATGATCGTGACCGATAGTGGTGCCCATGCGGGCACGGTGTGGTCGTATCCGAACCTGCATGGGGATGAGGTTGTCACCGCCGACAACTCCGGCACCCGCAGTGCGGGTCATGCTTCGTATGATCCGTTCGGGCAGCCCATCGATCCGTCCACAGGCAACATCGGCACCACCACTGCGGATGACGCGGTGCCCGACACCAGCGACGGCAACCGGGCCGACAACGGGTGGGTGGGGTTGCATCAGAAGCTGTATGAGCACCTGGGCACGGTGGCGACGGTGGAGATGGGGGCGCGGCAGTATGTGGCCGCGTTGGGGCGGTTCCTGAGTGTGGATCCGGTGCCGGGCGGGAACGCGAACGCGTACAACTACCCGAACGACCCCATCAATGGATATGACCTCAGCGGACAAATGGCCGCGTGGGCGGTAGGGGCCCTTGGATGGATCGGTACGGCAGAACTTGCCGACCTAGCAGACGACTGGAATCCGACCGGGTGGGTGATCGCGGGGGGGCTGGGACTGGCTGCTCTAGTGATAGTGATCGTCGCGGCGGCGCAAGAAAATCCTGCCCCCGTCGATCCATACGCTGGCAGAGCAGCGAGCATGGCCGCACACTATGGCACCCCAAGTGTGGCTCAAGCGAAGACAAACCTTAGCAAGACGGCCAAGACTCAGAGGGCCGCCAAAGCTGACGCGGTTCAGACTGCGAATCGGGGTGGACCGTGCATGACGTTCCGGGGGCTCTGCAAGAGCGGTGATCATTACCATGTTGATATCAAGAACGGAAAGGGCGAGGTCAAGGTGACCATTCATTTCCGGTGGCGGTGAGGATCAGATATGTGGCTTGACTCCGAAGGTGTCCTGCACGCTGAGGGGCTTCACGATCCCCTGGCGGCCCTAAGCGACGACCTAAAAGTGAGGATCGCAGCTACCGGCCGGAAGGAGAATCGCGAGGCTATCGACCAGGTGAGAGCCTATTTTCAAGTCCTCATCGAGGATGTCGAAGCTTCTCCGAGTGACCTTTCTGATCCCGAGTACTACGAGGCGGAACTCCCAAAGAGCATCGTCCTGTCCGACGTTCCGGCAGAGAGTACCTTGGGTGATGCCCTAGTGCATGGTCTCACGAACGGTCCACGTCGATGGAGGCTTGAGCTCGCCACGGCCGCGCTTGCAGGTCTGTACGACCTGCGTCCGACGTTTCGAGGGCGGATCAAAAGGGCGCTGGTTCGCACTCAGCAGCCCTAGTCCCTTCCGTCAGGAATCCGAGAGATCGAATCGGAATATCGCCCAGCCCCATTGGGGTGGGATAACGATTCAGATCGTTTGCCCATCCGTTTTTGGTTTGGGCGCGGCGGGCACCGTGGTCGAATCCGAACCTGGATGGGGCTGAGGTCGTCACTGCCGACAACTCCGGCACCCGTAGTGCGGATCAGGCTTCATCGACCCGGTAACGAGCAACATCGGCGCCACCACCGCGAACGATGCTGGCCGACCAACTTGGTGGGCGTTTGGCGGCAACGTCGACACCGCCTCGTCGGTGATCGGCATGACCCATTACTTAGGTAGCGATGCTTTCCCGCAGTACCAGCCCTAGGAGCGGCATGACATCCACACGACGTTGGTCGGCGGCCCGTTGGGCTCAGTTCGCTCAACTCACCTATCTCGTCGCGGCTGCCCCGTTCGCCGCTGCGCTAGTCGGATTCCTGGCCTCGGTCGCCGTCGACCGACCCTTGCGGGAGGAGTTGATTGAGGTTTCGTCTTGGCTCATGATCCTTTCGATCTGCGGAGTCGGATCAGCGACAATATTCGGGACCTTGATAGTCCCAGCACGTCAACGGGCAGAGGCGCGCCAGGGGACTACGACGTTCCGACTGGCGGGGCAGGAACTAAATCAAGTGGTTCCAGGGACAGACACCATCGTCAGGAAGGCTGGCGACCCTACCTGAGCGAACGCGAGTACGAGGAGAGATACTCAGCAGCTGTTCGCGCCGGTGACCGCCCCGATGCGCCACCGCGACTGCTTCATTTCGCCGGTGGAGCGACCCCATGGATACTGGCTAGCTGCCTGGTCTGGCTAGTGATCGTCGGTGCGGCGGTCATTCTGTTCGTTGGGCATGTTCAAATCCCCGTCGTGCTAGGCGCATCGTTCATCGGACTGCTCGGGATGCTTCTGGTTCTCGCACTATCTAGCTCGAGGAATCGCCGATCCCCGCAACCCTAACAATACGGACAGCCTGGCCGTTCGACGCGGTGGGCTCCACGCTGTGAACTAGCGAGCCCGGCACGGTGTGGTCGTATGACTCGTTCGGGCAGCCGATCGACCCGGTCACCGGCAACATCGGCACCACGACCGGGGTGCACTGGGGCGGTTCTTGAGTGTGGATCCGGTCCCGGGTGGCAACGCGAACGCGTACAACTACCCGAATGACCCCATGAATCACTCGATCTGAGCGGCAACATTTCTTGCCCAGGTTGGACGCCCTGGTTCTGCTCGGTCATCAATCACGTCGAGAGCGCGGTCAAGAGCAACCGAGGGGCCGGAGATTCGCTGCAGCAGCACGGCCGGTCATCATCGCTATCTCGAACGCAGCGATCCTCAGGGATCGACAGCCTCGAGATCGAGGCGGAGCTAGCGGATATCCCTTTCGCTACAAAACGGATGGGGCGATGGAAGCTCGTGCCGTGGCTCAGGGCGCTCACGGCTGATAAGCACCCCCCACCGACGAGGCAGCATGCGGCGATCTGTCGTGCGGCTTCTGAGCCGCAGCGTCGTCTTCACGAGCTACCGCCACCCTCCATGATCCCTTAGCCGCTTCATAGCCTCCACCAGCGGCGGCCATAGCCCGCCCGCCGAGCATCGGGGCATGACCAAATCGAAAATCCGACTCGACGTCGTGGTCCCCGTCTACAACGAGCAGGCGACTCTCGAGCACAGCATCCGTGCGCTGCACGACGCCCTCGGTGAGTTGTTCGAAGAGAGGTGGCGGATCACGATCGCCGACAACGCCTCGACCGACGCCACCGCGGTGATCGCCGACGAGCTGGCGCGTGAGCTGGGCGGGGTGCGCGTCATCCATCTGGTTGAGAAGGGGCGCGGACGAGCGCTCAAGCGCGCGTGGCTCGAGAGCGACGCCGAGGTGGTCGCCTATCTCGACGAAGACCTCTCCACCGATCTGCGCGCCCTGCCGCCACTGATCGCCCCGCTACTGAGCGGGCATTCGGATGTCGCGATCGGCACCCGCCTATCGTCAGCCTCGCGCGTGGTGCGCGGGCCGAAGCGCGAGTTCATCTCGCGCAGCTACAACTTTCTGCTGCACCGCTACCTCGGCGTCCGCTTCAGCGATGCCCAGTGCGGGTTCAAGGCGATGCGGCACGACGTCGCGGTGCGGCTGCTGCCGCACGTGCACGACACCGGCTGGTTCTTCGACACGGAGTTGCTGGTGATCGCCGAGCGGGCGGGGCTGCGTATCCACGAGGTGCCGGTCGACTGGGTCGACGACGCGCACAGCTCGGTGGATATCGCGGGCACCGCCCTCGACGACCTGCGCGGCATGTTGCGGGTCGGCCGGTCGATCGCGGCCGGGCGTATCCCGCTGGAGCGGATCTACGCCGAGCTCGGGCGGCATCCGCTCGAGGCCCCGCGGGCACCCAGCTTCTTCGGGCAGGTCGTGCGGTTCGCGGCGGTCGGCGCCCTGTCGACCGTGGCCTACGCGCTGCTGTACCTGCTTTTCCAGCTCGTGATGCCGGGCCAGCTGGCGAACTTCGGTGCCCTGCTCGTCACGGCGATCGCCAACACCGCGGCCAACCGCCGGTTCACCTTCGGGGTGCGCGGGCGGCGACGGGCGGTGCAGCACCAGTTCCAGGGGCTGATCGTGTTCGGCATCGCGTGGGGGATCACCAGCGGCTCGCTCGCCCTGCTCCACCTGGCGCGGCCGGATGCCTCTCCGCTGCTCTCGCTCGCCGTGCTCACCGCCGCCAACCTGCTGGCCACGCTCGTGCGCTTCGTGCTGCTGCGGCTGTGGGTGTTCCGGCGGCAGCGGCAGCCGGCCGACATCCCCCTTCCCCGTGAGGTGACGACGCGCGACGCACTGCTCGCCACCCTTCGATCCGGCACCACCAGCCAGAAAGCGAGTGCATGATGACGACCACCCTGACTCCGGAGCGCATCGCTCCCGAGAAACCTCGACCCGGACTCGGCGACCGGGCGCGCAGCGCCGGCCGCTGGATCGTTCGGGGTCGCCCCGACTCGGCGGCGTGGGAGCGTCCCGCCCTGCTGGGCCTGCTCGCGATCACCGCCGTGCTCTACCTCTGGGATCTCTCGTCCAGCGGCTGGGCGAACTCCTTCTACTCGGCCGCCGCGCAGGCCGGCTCGGTCAACTGGGAGGCGTTCTTCTACGGCTCCTCCGATGCCGGCAACTCGATCACGGTCGACAAGCCGCCGGCGAGCCTGTGGCTGATGGCGCTCTCGGTGCGGATGTTCGGGCTCAGCTCGTTCAGCATCCTGCTGCCCGAGGCGCTGATGGGCGTCGCGACGGTCGGGGTGCTCTACGCGACGCTGCGCCGACGGTTCTCGGCCGGAACGTCGCTGCTCGGCGGCGCCGTGCTGGCGCTCACGCCGGTGGCCGCGCTGATGTTCCGCTTCAACAACCCCGACGCGCTGCTCGTGCTGCTCATGACGCTGGCGGCATATTTCACGCTCCGGGCGATCGACGACGGCAAGCTGCGCTGGATGCTGTGGGCCGGTGTCATGGTCGGCCTCGGCTTTCTGACGAAGCAGCTGCAGGTGCTGCTCATCGTGCCGCCGATCGCGCTGGCGTTCCTCTGGGCGTCACCGCTCAAGCTCGGCAAGCGGCTGTTGCACGGACTGGCCGCGTTGGGCGCGATGGTGGTCGCGGCCGGGTGGTGGGTCGCGATCGTGGAGCTGGTTCCGGCATCCATGCGCCCCTACATCGGCGGATCGCAGACCAACTCGTTCCTCGAGCTCACCTTCGGCTACAACGGCTTCGGCCGCCTGACCGGCAACGAGGTGGGCAGCGTCACCGGAGGCGGCGGCAACGCGAACGGCAGCGGCATGTGGGGTGCGACCGGCCTGTTCCGGCTGTTCGAGAACGAGGTGGGCGGCCAGATCGCGTGGCTGCTGCCCGCTGCGCTCGTACTGGTGATCGTCGGCTACCTGCTGATCGACCGCGCGCCCCGCACGTCGCCGCAGCGCGCGACCCTCACGCTCTTCGCCGGATGGATGCTGGTGACCGCCGTCGCCTTCAGCTTCATGGCCGGCATCTTCCACGCCTATTACACGGTGGCGCTCGCTCCCGCGATCGCGGCCGTCGTGGCCATCGGGGCCTCGCTCCTGTGGAGTCGGCGATCCGCCGCCCCCGCCCGCATCGTGATGGCCACGCTCGTGCTGGTCACTGCGGGCTGGGCGTGGGCGCTGCTGTCGGAGGCCGCGACTTGGCTGCCGGCGCTCAAGGTGATCGTGGTGATCCTGGCGGTGATCGCGGCCGGGCTGCTGGTGCTGCCGCCGCGCGCGCGGATGCTCTCGGTGGCGACCGCCGCGGTGGCGCTCGCGGCGACGCTGCTGGCGCCGACGGCGTACACGATCGAGACCGTGACGACCGCGCATTCGGGGTCGATCGTGACCGCCGGTCCGACGGTGGCGAGCAGTGGTTTCGGCGGCGGACGCGGTCCGGGCGGTGCGGGCCAGGGCGGATTCGGTGGGGCGCAGGGGGCGCCCGGTGGGCAGACCGGAGCACCGCAGACGGGAACGCTGGGCGGCGGTCAGCAGGGTGGCGCGCCCGGTGGTGCGCAAGGCGGTCAGCAGGGCGGCTTCGGGGGCGGGCCTGGCGGTGCGGGCGGCCTGCTCGGCGGCTCTTCGGTGAGCAGCACGCTCGCGTCGGCCATCGAGACCGGCTCATCGGGCTACACCTGGGCGGCGGCCGCGATCGGTTCCAACACGGCGGCCGGCTATCAGTTGGCGACCGGACTCGCAGTCATGCCTCTGGGCGGCTTCAACGGCAGCGACCCCTCGCCCACCCTGGCCGAGTTCCAGAAGCTGGTGGCCAACCACGAGATCCACTGGTTCATCGGCAGTTCGATCGGGGCCTCGAACGGCGGATCGGCGGCGTCCTCGTCGATCGCCACCTGGGTCGCGGCGCACTACACGGCGACCACCGTGGATGGCGTCACGCTGTATGACCTGAGTTGACCTTCTTGGCGGTCGAGTAGGCGGTTGCGCCGCTGCTCGACCGCCAAAGGTATTTGATCGCGGGTGCGGATCATCACCCGCTTCTGGAACGATGAGGCTGGACAGTCTTTCAGAGTCATCAGGGAGGGGAGCAGGTGTCAGGTGTGCAGCCCGCTCGGAACTCCAGGCTGTGGCCCCTGATTGCAGAGGCAGAGTCGTCAGAGACCACGAGTGACCGCCTTCGGGAACTATCGCAGCATCCATCTCTGTGGGTTCGCAGGCCAGTACTCGCCAACTCGAATACTCCGGATGACGTGATCATGGCGATGATTGCTGATCCTCGAAACGCGGAAAAGCTGAGCTACTTCGAAGCCCTCCGTGGTCGCCCGAGCCTTGAGGCGCCGCTTTCGACATGGCCCGACGACGCCGTCCGCGCCGACCTCGCTTTCACCTACGGATGGGCCAAGGACGGAAGGTTGGCGCGTGACACCCAAGTGGTGTTAGCGAATGATCTCTCGTCCCGCGTGAGGGAGAACATGGCGAGGACCACAACGTATCGGGACCTTCTAGATGCGCTGCTGCGCGACGGCGACCCCGACGTTCGAGCTTATTGCGCCGACAATCCTCGGATTGATCGCGATCAGATGGAGGTCCTGTTGAGGGACCGTCTGGCGCGCGTCCGCGCAACGGCGGTCGCCAATGGTCATCGCTATCCTGATGAGTCTCAGTTGCTTCGTGCCGCCTCAGACAGGTCAGCCCTCGTTCGCTGGAGCGTGATCTTCAACACCCGCTCGCCGCGCGAGGCGATCGAGATCATTGCTCGCGATGCGGACGAGATGAACCAACGACATGCGCGTATTCGCCTCGAGTCGGGCGGCGTCTATTCCAATGAGGTGATTGCTTCCCAAGCACAGCGGCGAGACGAGGCAACACCTGGTCTGTTCGACATCGTGGAGTGAACGTTACGGGCAGCCGATCGACCCGGTCACTGGCGCCGTCGGAGGGCATAAGGCATCATGCGATTGGTGACATTCACAACGCGGCCCGCCAGGGGCTCAAGAATCCGGCGGATCGGTGCGGCCACAGCTTCGACTATCGGGCTGGTCTTGGTTCTCAGCGGTTGCGAGAATCTCGCACTCAGCCCTGACGTTTTCTTGAAGCTTTCGGACTCAGGAGTTCTGACGATGAAGGTGTGCTCTGACGTCTCGATAACTCGGATCCAAGTTGAGGAACGTCAACAGAGCGACAGGGTCGACTGGCATCCGATATGGGTGGCCACTGGCGAACATTCACTCACTCGTGGCACGGACCTCCAGATCCCATCCTCGGTCCCGGGATTGGTCAGCAGAGTTTCACTGAACGCCAGGCACGACAAACACACCGAGATCAACATTGTGCTGGTAGGCAAGGACGGCAAGGACAGCATTACCGCGGGCTTTGATCTCAGATCGAGCACCGTGACGAGATCTTCTTGGCTCGGAACCAGCGGGAAATCATGGACGGCCCCCTGCCCGACCGGTGGGAGCTAGTCGACGGAACGTCGTGAGAAGGGAGCATGTTGCTGGTCGCCGTTTGGATTCTCGCTGTAGCCAGCATCGCCGGTGGTGTCGTGCTGCTTGTCGCGCCCAAACGAGTTCGCGCATTCATTGAGCGTTTTCGGACGAACCTCTTTGGCGAGAGATGGGCGCAACGTCAGCCGATGATCGACGCGCCGATTGTTGGAGGCCCAGGGATGATCGCAGTCGGGATCGTCGTCATCGTATTTCTCCTGACGGAGGGGTCCCGAATTATCCAGTGACGTCGGCGGCGTCTGACAACGTGGCGTGAACGCCACGAACGGTGGCGGGAACGGGGCATCGGCCTCCCTCCCGCCACTGTCAGGATGGGAGCCGTGACCACGACCGAGAAGCCGACGAACGCGGCGGACGCGTCGAACACCGCGGCGCCCGCCGGCCGCATCGGGCTGGCCACGGCATCCGCCCTCTACGTGGCCGCGGTGCTCGGCACCGGGGTGCTCGTGCTTCCGGGTCTCGCGGCCGACGCGGCCGGCCCGGCCTCGGTGCTCGCGGTCGCGGTCGTGCTGCTGCTGTCGATTCCGTTGGCCGGCACCTTTGCGGCGCTCGCGGCACGGTATCCGGATGCCGGGGGCGTCGCCACCTTCGTCCGCCTCGCCCTTGGCCCGACCGCCGCCCGGGCAACCGGCTACTGGTTCTTCTTCGGCGTCGGTTTCGGCGTGCCGGTGCTCGCAGCCCTGGGCGGTGGCTACCTGTCTGCCGCGCTCGGGCTGGGCCCATCCGCGGTCCCGGTCATCGGGTTCGGGGTCGTACTCCTACCCCTCGCCCTCAACCTGTTCGGATTGAGGGTCAGCGGTCGGGTGCAACTCGTGTTCTCGGCCCTGCTGGTCGTCGTGGTGGTCGGAGTGGTGACGACCGCGCTGCCGTCGGTGCGGGTCGGGCACTTCACGCCGTTCCTGCTGCACGGTTGGGGTGGGGTCGGGCTCGCGGTGAGCCTGTTCGTGTGGGCGTTCGCCGGGTGGGAGGCGGTGACGCACATCGCGGGCGAGTTCCGCAATCCGCGCCGCACCATCCCGCTCGCCACGGCCATCGCGATCGCGGTCGTCGGGATCGCCTACCTCGCCCTTCAGTTCGTCACGGTGGGCGTGGTGGGGGCCTCGACCACGGCCAGCTCGGTGCCGCTGACCGACCTCGTCGCGGTGACCCTGCCCGGCTTCGGGCCGATCGTCGTGGCGGTGATCGCGGCCGTGGTCGTGATCGGTGTCGCCAACGCGTACTACCCGGCGTTCGCCAACCTGGGTGCCTCGCTCGGACGTGACGGCGATCTGCCGCGGTGGTTCGCCAAGGGAGCGGAGGCCGGGGCGGTGCCGCGGCGCGCGCTTGGCTGGTTCGGCATCCAGTCGCTGGTGTACACGGCGGTGTTCTTCGTGTTCCACCTCGATCTGCAGACCTTCATCCTCATCCACATCAGTTCGATAGTCGCGGTCTACGCCCTCGGGATGATCGCGGCGGTCAAGCTGCTCCGCGTCGGCAGCACCGGGTGGGTGATGGCGCTGCTCTCGGTGGTCCTGATGGCAGGGCTGCTCGTCCTCACCGGCTGGCACCTCGTTGTGCCTGCTGCACTCGCCCTGGTCGCCGTCGCGGTGACCGTCATCCGAAGGATCCGTGCCCGTGGCTGACCCGACGCAGTTCCGCGCCCACTTCGACGCTCGCGTCGTCTTCGCCAACGGCGGGGGACTCACCGCCGAAGGCTTCAGGCTGGATCTGCCCTCTGCGGACGTCGACGAGGCCGAGGTGGCGCGGTTGTTCGTGCACCACCTCGGGCTCGCACTCGTTGGATCGGTCGAGCTCGAGAACCTCCGGATCGTCGCCGAACCGCACCGCGGCTCTCGCGGGGTCGAGACCCGCGACGCGCCGGGACGGGCTGCAGGCCGGCGCCGCGTCGTCGACCTGAGCCACGTGATCCGCGACGGCCTCATCACCTACCCGGGACTGCCCGCGCCCGTCATCACGCCGCACCTGACCCGCGCCGACTCGCGCGCCCGCTACGCGCCAGGCACCGAGTTCGCGATGGACATCATCGCCATGATCGGCAACACCGGCACCTATCTCGACAGCCCGTACCACCGCTACGAGGGCGGCGTGGACTTGGCCGGCCTCGACCTGGCGACGCTCGTCGACCTGCCCGCCGAGGTCTTCCACCTGCGGGATGTCGCTCCCGGTGGCACCGGACCGCGCGAGATCCCGGCCACCGTCTTCCATGATCGCGACCTCCGCGGCGCCGCCGTACTGCTCGACACCGGCTGGAGCCGGCACTTCGGAACCCCCGAGTACGCGCACGGTGCGCCCTTCCTCGGTACCGCCGGCGTCGACGAGCTGATCCGCCAGGGCGTCGCCCTGGTCGGCATCGACTCGCTCAACATCGACGACACCGAGTCGGGCGGCGAGCGGCCGGCGCACAGTGGGCTGCTGGCGGCCGGCATCCACGTGGTCGAGCACCTGACAAACCTCGACGCTCTGCCGGCGAGCGTTGCCTGGTTCACCGCGGCACCGCCCGCCGTGGAGGGGTTCGGCACCTTTCCGGTGCGGGCGTTCGCGCTCGTCCCGTGACCGGAACCGCCGCGATGTGACAATGTGGCGCCTTGTCACATTCCGTGCGATCATGGTCGGCAGCCACTCGGGAGACGCTCACCGCCGAGCTCTCCGACCCGTGCGCTGAGACGCAGGTCGGGAGGCCCGTGACGAGCGAGCCCGCCGTGACGCGCGCACCCAACATCCGCGATGTCGCGCGCGAGGCGGGCGTGTCGTATCAGACGGTGTCGCGGGTGCTCAACGATTCCCCGCGGTTGCGGCCCGAGACGCGTGCGCGGGTGCTCGAGGTCATCGAGCAGCTGGGGTACCGGCCGAACCAGGCGGCGCGCGCCCTGGTCACCAGCAACTCGCGCGTCATCGGGGTGCTGGTCGCGACCCGGGCCGCCAACTACGGCGTGCAGACGATCCTGTATGAGATCGAGGATGCCGCCCGCGAGGCCGGGTACTCCCTCTCCATCGTCACCACGGCCAGTGACGACAGCTCGGTTCGCACCGCCCTCACCCAGCTGGACGGGCAGGCCGTGCAGGCCGTCGCGGTCGTCGCACCGCAGTCGCGGGTGTTCGACCTGCTCAGCTCGACGCCGCTGCGCGTACCGTATGTGCTGCTCGATCCGGAGCGCCGCGACGTGCCGCACAGCATCTCGGTCGACCAGTTCGAGGGCGCCCGTCTGGCCACCCGACACCTGATCGAGCTGGGACACCGCCGCATCATCCACCTGGCCGGCCCGCAGGACTGGATCGAGGCCGAAGCCCGCATGCAGGGCTACCTGCGCGAGGTGGCGGATGCGGAACTCATGGTGCGCCCGCCGGTGCTGGGCGACTGGACCGCCGAGTTCGGCTACCGCGCCGGCCGCGAGTTGCTCGCCGGCGAGGACTTCACCGCCGTGTTCTGCTCGAACGACCAGATGGCGCTCGGCCTGCTGCACGCCTTCCGCGAGCACGGGGTTCGGGTGCCCGACGACGTGAGCATCGTGGGATTCGACGACATTCCCGAGGCCGCGCACTTCTGGCCGCCCCTCACCACCATCCGCCAGGACTTCGCCGAGATCGGACGCCGCTCGATCGACCTGCTGCTGGCCGAGCTCGGCGTCGGGGGCAAGCGCCACGGCGAGCCGATCCGTCCGGTTCTGGTGCTCCGTGATTCGACGAGCCGCCCGGGGGGCCGCGCATGACGCCCGACGTGACGGGTGCCGTGACCGGCGCCGCACCTGCCCCCATCCTCGAGATGCGCCGGATCTCGAAGGAGTTCCCGGGGGTCAAGGCGCTCTCCGACGTGTCGATCTCGGTCGGCCCGGGTCAGATCCACGCCGTCGCGGGCGAGAACGGCGCCGGCAAGTCCACGTTGATGAAGGTGCTCTCGGGGGTCTATCCATACGGCACGTACCAGGGCGACATCGTCTACCGCGGGCAGCTGCAGCGCTTTCGCGACGTGGGATCGAGCGAGGCCGTCGGGATCGTGACGATCCACCAGGAGTTCGCGCTCATCCCCGAGCTGTCGATCACCGAGAACATCTTCCTGGGCAGCGAGCTCGCTCGCGGCGGGGTCATCGACTGGAGCGAGCAGAATCGCCGCGCGTCCGAGCTGCTCGCCCTGGTCGGCCTGCGCGAAGACCCGCAAACCCAGATCAAGCACCTCGGCGTGGGCAAGCAGCAGCTAGTCGAGATCGCCCGCGCGCTGCACAAGGACGTGCAGCTGCTCATCCTCGACGAGCCGACCGCGACGCTCAACGGCACCGACTCGCAGCACCTGCTCGAGCTCATCCTGGGACTGAAGGAGCGCGGCGTCAGCTCGATCATCATCAGCCACAAGCTCAACGAGATCGAGCAGATCGCCGACTCGATCACGATCCTGCGCGACGGGCACGCCATCGAGACGCTCAACGTGAAGGCGCACGAGGTGGATGAGGACCGCATCATCCGCGGCATGGTCGGCCGCAGCCTGCAGAGCCGCTTCCCCGATCGCACCCCGCGCATCGGCGAGGTGTTCTTCGAGGTGCGCGACTGGACGGTCCGGCATCCGCAGGCGCCGGAGCGCCTGGTCTGCAAGAACGAGAGCTTCTCGATCAGGCGGGGCGAGATCGTCGGACTGGCCGGCCTGATGGGTGCCGGCCGAACCGAGCTCGCGATGAGCGTCTTCGGCCGGTCGTACGGCAGCTACGTCTCGGGCCAGATCTTCATCGACGGCCGCGAGGTCGTGCTCAACTCCGTCTCGGACGCGATCGCGCACGGCATCGCGTACGTCAGCGAGGATCGCACCACCCTCGGGCTGAACCTGCTGGATGACATCAAGCAATCGGTCGTCTCGGCCAAGCTCCGCAAGGTGGCGCGCGGCGGCGTCGTCGACGAGGCGCAGGAGCGCAGCGCCGCCGAGGGGTACCGCTCCGGCCTGCGCATCAAGGCGCCCAGCGTCGACGAGGGCGTTCGGCAGCTGTCAGGCGGCAACCAGCAGAAGGTCGTGCTGGCCAAGTGGATGTTCACCGATCCCGAGCTGCTGATCCTCGACGAGCCGACCCGCGGCATCGACGTCGGCGCCAAGTTCGAGATCTACGGGATCATCCAGCGCCTGGCCGCGCAGGGCAGCGGCGTGCTGCTGATCTCGTCGGAGCTGCCCGAGCTGCTGGGGATCTGCGACCGGATCTACACGATCTTCGAGGGCCGGATCACGGCAGACATCCCCGTCAGCGAGGCGGACCCCGAGACCCTGATGCGCAGCATCACCACCACCCAGAGGGCCCAGCAGACGGCCCACCAGACGGCCCAGAAGAAGACCCAGCAGAAGGCACCCACCCGATGAGCGCACCCGACCAGAAGACCTTCCGATTCGGCGACCTGCGCAGGATCGTCGGCGGGTCGGGCCGCCAGTTCGGCATCCTGGGCGCGCTCATCGCGATCGTGATCTTCTTCCAAGTGCTCACCGGCGGCAAGACGCTCGACCCGATCAACCTGCTCAACCTGGTGAACGGCAACGCCTATGTGCTGATCCTCGCGATCGGCATGGTGCTCGTGATCATCGCCGGCCACATCGATCTCTCGGTCGGCTCGGTGGCGGCGTTCGTCGGAATCATCGTCGCGATCTCGGTGAACCAGTGGCACTGGCCGTGGCCGTTCGCCCTGTTGCTCGGGCTGGGGGTCGGGGCGGTCGTCGGGGCGTGGCAGGGATTCTGGGTGGCGTACGTCGGGGTCCCCGCGTTCATCGTCACGCTGGCAGGCATGCTCATCTTCCGCGGCGCGAACCAGTTCGTGGGCAACTCGACGAGCGTGAGTTTGCCGGCGTCCGACAGCTTCGCGTTCATCGGCAGCGGCTACCTGCCCGATCCGGCGTGGGGCGTGCAGCTCAACCTGTCGACGGTGATCCTGGGCATCCTGGCGATCGGGGGAGTGGTGGCCCGCGAGATCCTGCTGCGCCGTCGCGGCCGCCGCATGGGGGCGGATGCCGGCCCGCTCTGGGTCGCCGTGGTGCGAGCCGCGCTGCTCATCGCCGTGATCTCGGGTGCGACCTACCTCTTCGCCAAGGGCCCCCTCGGGACCAGCTTCCCCATCGCCGGTCTCATCCTGGTCGTGCTGGTGCTGGGCTACTCGTTCCTCGCCAACCGCACGATCATCGGCCGGCACATCTACGCGGTCGGGGGCAACTGGCGGGCGGCCGAGCTCTCGGGCGTGCGCATTCGCCGCGTCAACTTCTTCGTGATGATGAACATGTCGGTGATCGCCGCGTTCGCCGGCGAGATGTGGGTGGCGCGGGCCGCGGCATCCGGGCCGGGCGACGGCATCGGCTGGGAGCTCGACGCCATCGCGGCGGTCTTCATCGGCGGCGCGGCCGTGTCGGGCGGCATCGGCACGATCGTGGGATCCGTCGTCGGTGGACTGGTGATCGCCGTGCTCAACAACGGACTCTCGCTGCTCGGGGTCAGCTCGGATCGCGTGCAGATCATCAAGGGTCTCGTGCTGCTGGTGGCGGTCGGCGTGGATGTCTACAGCAAGAGCCGCGGACGGCCCTCGATCATCGCGCGGCTGCAGCGGCGCGCGCTCACCCCGAGCGCCGAGCTGTCGCCACCCGACACGGTGGCGCACGACCAGAAACCGGCCGACCGGCAAGGGAGCGACTCATGACGTGGCGTGCCGCGGCATCCATCCTCACCGGCGTGGTGCTGGCGTCGCTCGCGCTCGCCGGCTGCACCTCCCGCACGCAGGAGGCGGCCGCGGGCGGCGTGGCGGGCTTCCCCGCCCACGCCACCATCGGCGTCGCCCTGCCCGACAAGACCAGCGAGAACTTCGCGATCGCTGGCGGGCTGTTCACCGACGGTCTGACCAAGGCCGGCTACTCGCCCGACGTGCAATACGCGCCCGCGACCAACACGGTCGCCGAGCAGCAGAACCAGATCGAGGCGATGATCACCAACGGCGCCAAGGTGATCATCGTGTGTGCCAAGGACGGCAGTCAGCTCTCGACCCAGGTCGCGGATGCCAAGAAGGCCGGCGCGGTCGTGATCGCGTACGACCGCCTCATCCTGAACACCAAGAACGTGGACTATTACGTCGCCTACGACAACGAGCGCGTCGGCGAGTTGCAGGGCCAGGCCCTGCTCACCGGCATGCAGACCAAGTACCCGGGCAAGAGGACCTTCAACATCGAGCTGTTCGCCGGGTCACCTGACGACAACAACTCGGGCGTCTTCTTCCAGGGCGCGATGAAGGTGCTTCAGCCCAAGATCGACGACGGAACCCTGCGGGTCGTCTCGGGCCAGAAGGCCTTCAAGCAGGTGACGACGCAGGGATGGCTGGCTCAGAACGCGCAGAGCCGCATGGACACCCTGCTGGCCGGCTTCTACACCAGCACCGAGCTCGACGGGGTGCTCTCGCCGAATGACACGCTCGCCCGCGCGATCCTGCAGTCGATCAACACGGCGGGCAAGCCCTACCCGATCGTGACCGGGCAGGATTCCGAGGCCGAGTCGGTGAAGTCGATCATGGCCGGCATCCAGTACTCGACCATCAACAAAGACACCCGCAAGCTGGTCGCCGAGGCGATCAAGATGGTCGGCGAGCTCCAGAAGGGCAAGCCGGTGGATGTCAACGACCCGACCTCCTACGACAACGGCGCGAAGGTGGTCCCGACGTTCCTGCTGACGCCCCAGCTGGTCACGCGCGAGAACGCCGCGGAGTCGTACGCGAGCGACCCGACGCTGGAGCCGTTGACGAAGGGCTGACCGCCCTCACCACATCGATTCGCCGCGCATCACCGCATCCGACCCGCCGTCGATGAAGACGATCTGGCCGCACAGGTGCGCGTTCTCCTCGCTGGTCAGCCAGGCGAGCAGGTAGGCGGCGTCGCGCGGTTCGAAGATGCCGTTGAGGGGCATCGGCACCATCTTGAGGATCGACTCCCGCGCCTCTTTCGAGCCGGTGAACGCCGCGGTCATCGGAGTCTCGACGACGCCCGGTGCGATGGCGTTGAGCGGGATGCCCGCGCCCGCCCACTCGGCGGTCGCCGCGTTCCGACGCACCCAGCGCACCAGCGCGCGCTTGGTGGTGCCGTAGATCAGGCCGGCCTGGTCGCCGCCTGCGGTCTCGAGCTCCGCACCGCGTGACATGGCCTTCGCCTCGTCGCCCTGCAGCAGCGCGTCGAGCAGGGCGTCGTCCGGCGGGAACAGGGAGGCCATGGAGGCCGTGAGCACCGCCCGGGGCGCCGGCGACCCCGCGAGCAGCGGCTTCAGCCCCTGGAGAGTCGCGACGGTTCCGAAGAAGTTGACGGCCACGGTCGTGGCGGTCGGCGTCGCCAGACCGGCGTTCGCGATGATCGCGTCGATGTGCCCGCCGGCCAGCTCGGCGACCCGGGTGACCAGCTCGCTGCGGCCGGCCGCGGACGACAAGTCGACCGCGACGTCGGCGTCATGCGTGTCGACGCCGATCACGCGCTCTCCGCGCTCGGTCAGCAGTTCGGTGGTGGCTTTGCCGATTCCGCTTGCCGAACCGGTGACGACGTAGGTGAGAGACATGGTGAAGCTCCTCCCAGCGGCCGAGCCCAGCGCCCGGTGCATCCAGGTTGCTGGGCAGCGCGGCTCGCGTCACGGGCCGAACGTCCCGTGAGGTGGGGCACGGGCTGAGATCCTGCTCTAGCCCCGGACGGCGTGCGCGCCGTAGCTCGCGCGGATCTCGGGCCGCGTGTCGGGCTCGGGCGCCGCGCTCACGGCGACCGGCCAGTTCGGACGCTCGCCGGTCAGCGCCCACGCGGCCTGCGCGGCTGCACCGAGTGCGACGTACTCGCCCGGTTGCGGCACCTCCACCGGCACCGGGAACACCTGCGCCGCGATGGCCGCCACCGCGGGGTTCTGCGCGGCTCCGCCGATGATCAGCACCCGCGACGCGGTCACACCGAGCCGCTCGACGGCGTCCAGTCCATCGGCGAGGGCGCACAGCATCCCCTCGATGGCGGCCCGTGCCAGGTTCTCGCGGGTGGTCGAGGCCAGGGTCATGCCGAACAGGGTGGCGGTGGCGTCGGGCAGGTTCGGGGTGCGCTCACCCTCGAAATACGGCTGCAGCACCAGACCGTCGGCGCCCGGGGCGGCGTCGAGGGCGAGGCGGCCGAGCTCGTCGTGGTCCACGCCGAGCAGGCGGGCGATCGCGTCGAGGATACGGGCCGCATTCAGGGTGGCGACCAACGGCAGAAAGGCGCCGCCGGCATCCGCGAACCCGGCAACCGAGCCGCTCGGGTCGACGGTCGGCGCATCGGTGACGGCGAAGACGGTGCCGCTGGTGCCGATGGACACCACCACGTCACCGCTGCGCGCGTCGAGCCCCAGCGCGGCTGCCGCGTTGTCGCCGGCGCCCGCGCCGACCAGCAGACCCACGGGGATGCCGACGTGCTCGGCCGACACCCCCGGGGAGTCGTGCGCGGCCAGCACCCGCGGCAGCACCGCGTCGTGGCCGAGGGCGGCGATCAGCAGCTCGCGGTCGTATTCGCCGGATGCCGGCGACCAGTACCCGGTGCCGCTCGCATCCGAGCGGTCGGTGGTCAGCTCGTCGAGCACCGGCCCGAGCGGGCTCTCGCCCGCCGGGCCATAGCCGCGCAGGCGCCAGGTCAGCCAGTCGTGCGGCAGCGCGACCGCGGCCACGCGGGTGGCGTTCTCGGGCTCGGCGTCGCGCAGCCAGCGCAGCTTGGTGATGGTGAACGAGGCGACCGGCACGAGTCCGGTGCGGTTCGCTAGCTCGGTGGCGCCGAACTCCCTCGTCAGCTGGGCGGCCGCGGCGGCGGAGCGGGTGTCGTTCCAGAGCAGGGCGTCGCGGATGACGCGGCCGTCGGCATCCAGTACCACCATGCCGTGCTGCTGGCCGCCGATCGAGATCGCGGCGACGTCGTTGAGGCAGCCGGCGTCGGAGACCGCGGCGAGCAGCGCGATCCACCACGCGTCAGGCGCCACCTCGGTGCCCTCGGGGTGGGGCGAGCGCCCCGTGCGCACGACCTCACCGGTGACGGCGTCGCGGATGACGATCTTGCAGCTCTGCGTCGACGAGTCGACGCCGGCGACCAATGTCATTGCTTAATTCCTCGTCTCACCATCTGAGCAGCGTCGCGTGTCAGGTTCCGCACCGCGCACGGTTGAAAAGAGACGCGTCGGCGTCTCTTTTCAGCGTGCGCCCAGAAGATGCTCGGTCGCCAACTGCTGCAGCTTCACGAAGCCGAAGCCCTTGCCGTTGTAGTACGCGCCGTGATCGAACTCCTCGAACGACGAGCGGTCGGCGATCAGGTCGTCGTAGCTCTCGCCCTGGGCGAGGGTCGGGGTCGCCAGACCGTCGACGCGCGCATCCTTGAGGGCCGCCTGTACCTCGGGGTCGGCGCGGAAGGCCGCGGCGCGCTCCTTGAGCATGAGGTAGTTCGCGATGTTGGCGCGGGCCGAATCCCACACGCCGTTCTCATCCTCGGTGCGCGACGGCTTGTAGTCGAAGTGACGCGGTCCGTCGTAGGCCTGGCTGCCGTTCGGGCCGCCGTTCTCGAGCAGGTCGACCAGGGCGAAGGCGTTGTACAGATCGCCGTGACCGAAGACCAGGTCCTGGTCGTACTTGATGCCGCGCTGGCCGTTCAGGTCGATGTGGAAGAGCTTGCCCTGGTACAGCGCCTGCGCGATGCCCGTGGCGAAGTTGAGGCCCGCCATCTGCTCGTGCCCGACCTCGGGGTTGATGCCGAACAGCTCGGGCTTCTCGAGCGTCTCGATGAACGCGATCGCGTGGCCCAGGGTCGGCAGCAGGATGTCGCCGCGCGGCTCGTTCGGCTTCGGCTCGATCGCGAAGCGGATGTCGTAGCCCTTGTCGGTCACGTACTGCGCGAACAGGTTCATGCCCTCGCGGTAGCGCTCCAGCGCGAGCCGGATGTCTTTGGCCGAGTCGTACTCCGCACCCTCGCGACCGCCCCACATCACGAAGGTCTTCGCTCCGAGCTCGGCGCCCAGGTCGAGCTGGCGAAGGGCCTTGCGCAGGGCGAAGCGGCGCACCCCGCGGTCGTTCGAGGTGAAGCCGCCGTCTTTGAAGACGGGCTGGCTGAACAGGTTGGTGGTGACCATCGGGATGATCAGGCCGGTGTCGGCGAGGGCGCCCTTGAGGCGGTCGATCTGCTTCTGACGGTCGGCGTCTGACGATCCGAAGGCGAACAGATCGTCATCGTGGAAGGTCAGGCCGTACGCGCCGACCTCCTTGAGTTTCTCGACGACGTGGACGATGTCCATCGGGGCGCGAGTCGGCCCGCCGAACGGGTCTGCGCCGTTGTAGCCGATCGTCCAGAGGCCGAACGAGAACTTGTCGGCGGGGGTGGGAGTCGGAGTGGCCACGAGGTCCTGCTTTCAGCGACGTTGGTGAAGTCAACGGTGATTGTTGATGCAAACAACATATTACCTTGCCGGGCTGCGCCGCAAGCCTCGAGCGGCTCAGGCTGCCGGGAGCCCGCGGTGGCCGATAGCGCTCCGATAGTTTCGCTAAAGTTGTCGACATGTCCCTCACCGAAGGAGCCCCTCGAGTCACGCTCTCGGAGGTGGCTCAGACCGCCGGTGTGTCGCTCGCGACGGTCTCGAAGGTGCTCAACGGGCGCAGCGACGTGTCGAGCGCGACGCGGTCCAAGGTCGAGGCGCTGCTCTCGCAGCACGGTTACCTGCGCCGCAACGCGGGGCAGACCCGCACCCAGTTGCTCGAGGTCGTCTTCCACGAGCTCGAGAGCGCATGGGCGATGGAGATCATCCGCGGTGTCAAGGATGTCGCTGCCGAGAACGGCATGAGCGTGGTCCTCACCGAGAGCGGCTCCCGGCACGCGCCCGGGCCGGAGTGGATCGAGAGCGTCATGCGGCGGCGTCCCGTCGGCGTCGTGCTGGTGTTCTCGGACCTGCCCCCGGAGTACCGCGACCGGCTGCGCTCGCGCGCCATCCCCTTCGTGATCATCGACCCGGCGGGAGATCCCTCGCCCGATGTCCCTTCCGTGGGCTCGGCCAACTGGTCGGGCGGCCTGATCGCCACCCGGCACCTGATCGAACTCGGTCACACGCGCATCGCGGCGATCAGCGGGCCGGAGGACATGATGTGCTCGCACGCCCGCATCGATGGCTTCCGCTCGGCGATGACCTCGGCCGGTCTGCCGATCAACCCGGACTGGGTGCGCTACGGCAACTTCCACATCGAGGGCGGCAGCCTGAACGGGCGCGAGCTGCTGTCGTCGCCCGATCGGCCGAC
>Ga0207674_10001862_pt1 | contig 26862 bp, 18 predicted proteins | sample KBSCornC72_FD_184303 | JGI IMG/M metagenome (GOLD analysis project Ga0207674, IMG submission 184303) | Corn rhizosphere microbial communities from Kellogg Biological Station, Michigan, USA - KBS Corn C7-2 (SPAdes) (version 2) | ecosystem: Host-associated > Plants > Roots > Rhizosphere > Soil ...
TCGTCTCAAAGACCTCTGAGCGCGGCGGCAGCCTCGTCGAGGCCGCGCCGCTCGGCGAGATCCGCCGCGGTAAAGCCGTCGGAGTTGCGAATCGTCGGATCGGCGCCGTGATGCAGAAATAGCTCGACGATCTCGAGCGCCGACGTACCATCGTTCGGCAGGCGCATGAGCGGCGTCGTATTGTTGGACCATACCGCTCGCGCGAGCTGTGGCTCTTCGCTCAACAGCTCACGGAGACGATCGACCTTTCCGGCGAACGCCAGACTCCACAGGTCGCGGCTGTGCGGCGCGAGAATGTCGATCATCTCGCTGTTGCCGGCGTAACGGGCGAAGTCCATCGGCGAATTGCCATAATTGTCCTCAACCGGGTCGATCTCGGCGCCGCGTTCGATCAGCAGTTTCGCCACGTTGAGCGAATTGTGATACGCCGCCTCGTGGAGCGCTCGGCCGTGTTGCGGACTCTCGACCTCGATCGGAGTTCCAAGATCGAGAAGCAGCCCCACGATATCCGCGCGATCACGACGTGCCGCCTCGAACAGTGCCTTGGTGGACGTCAGGTACTCCGGATGCTCGGCGAGGATGCGCTGCATCGCCGGTCGGTCCAGACGAAGCGACGCGTCGACGAAAGCCTCTTCACCGACCGGAACGTACGCAGTCGCTTTCGCGCCATACTGCTCGAGCAGGTCGGCCATGTCTTTGAAGCCTCGGCGGAGCGCCGCCTCGTGGAGGCTGACTTTCGGGAGCCGTGTGCGCGCGGGCAGCTCGGCGTTTGGATCGGCACCGTGATCGAGAATCCATTTCGCCAACGTCAGGTCGTTGTGATTGACGGCGATCATAAGGCAGTAGCGCGCGCCAAGCCCGTAGCCGCCCATGTTGATCATCGACCACTGCGGATCCTTCCAGTCACCGCCGCGGCCCGCCTTCACGGTGTGCTCGTAGAGTATCTCGAGAAACCAGAGGACGTGGCCGTGAAAGTGAATGTTGTAGAAGACCTGGATGTCGTACGGATTTGCTCCGCGATCGAGCAGGAGGCGCACGAGCTCGTTGCGCTTCGGATGCGGAGGACGATTTTCCTCGCCTTCGCCGACGACTCCCGTCATCGGCGAATAGCGGCTGTCGCCGGCCATGAAGTACGCGTTGGGGTCGGCGCCGTTGTCGAGCAGCAGGCGCGCGATCTCGATGGCGTTCCGCTCGACCGCCGGCGACGACAACCGCGTGAAGCACAAATAGAGAAGAGGCTCCCACTTCGGATGCGAAGCGGCCGTGGTGTCGAGAACGAACGACCATCCCTGGCCACCTGCCGAGCCTTTGGGTCCTCCCTTCTCGCGCGCCAGCTCCGGACGCGCGGCGAGCAGTCGTCTTACCGTCTCGAGATCGCCACAGACGACTGCCGTGTAGATGCTGTCGCGGGCGATTTCGGGATGCGTCTCGAGCAGGCGATCGGCGGTGAACTTCGCGATCGAATGCGCGGGCCGGCCGCGAACGTGGTGATCCGGGCAAGCGTTGGAGAGAAAGCGCGCGATCAGCTTGGCATGTTCGGAGGCATGCGAGTCGGCAGCGGTGTCGTCACTCGAGCCGCCTTCATATGACTCGAGCAGGCGCACGATGCGATCATGCCCCGCGTCACGAGCGATGTCGATCAGCGAACGATTCTCGGGATCGCGAACGGTGGTCTCGGCGCCGAGATCGAGCAGGGCTCGGGCCGCGTCGTATTTGTCGTTGACCGCCGCATAGGCGAGCGGCGTCCACCAGGCCTTCCACCAATGCTCCGCCGGGAGCGGCGCGGACAGATAGCGACCGAACGGTCGATTGATCGCGGCCGGATCGCGATCGAAGACTTCGCGAATGCGGTGCGGCAGGTCGAACGCAATCGCATCGAACATGTCGATCGGACCCTTGAGAATCGCGTCGCGAAGCTCTTGATGACGAGCGTAGTTCGCCCACCCCGCCGGCGTCGACGCGTACTTGCTGTCGCGCGTCGTCGCGCTCGCGCCGCGGGCAAGCAGCGCGGTGGCCGCGGACCAATTGCCGCGGAACGCCGCCTCGTGGAGCGGCGTGTATCCGTGCGTACTGTCAACTGCAGTCGTGGGATCGTCTTCGACATTCACGGAGGCACCGTGACTCACGAGCGCATCGATCACCGCGCCGTTGGCACGCCCTGCCGCGCGCAGGATGAGTGAGCCCCAACGCTCGCCCGGCTTCAATGCGTCCGGGTTTTCACGCATCAGCCGCTGAATGTCCGCCGTGCGGCCGAGCGCGATGGCGGCGGGGAGCTCGACATGGGCACCGCCTTCTATCAGCGTACGGGCCATTTCGGCCTCACTATTCAGCGCCGCCTGGTCGAGCGCCGTCAGCCCGGCGGCGTCACGTGCCTCGAGATCCGGCCCGAGCTCGAGTAGCGCCGCGAGCGATTCGGGCCGCTGCTTCACGACGGCGAGATGCACCGGGTGACGGCGATGATTAGTCCCATCCATCGCCCGATCGAGCTCGGCGCGCGAGCGCGCGACGATCGCACGAATGGCGGCGACGTCTCCCATCGACACCGCGGAGAAGATGTTGTGACGCGCGCCATGGGCGAGCAGATACTCGGCGACCTTCGGTTTGAACACACCGTCGAAGGAAGTCGCCCAGCCAATGACCTCCAACTCGTGCGTGTCACCCGCGCCAATCGGATCGGCGCCGTGCTCGATGAGGAGCTCGACGATGCCGAGGTTTCCCTTTTCTGCCGCGAAGTGAAGCGGCATCGCATTGTCGCCGTCGTCACGCAGGTTTGGGTCGGCGCCGCGTAAGAGCAGCGTGTTGGCAACGTCCCAGCTCTCGCTGTTCATCGCGAAGTGCAGCGCCGAGCGACGGCCGGTGTGCCCGGGAAGCACCGCGCGCTCATTGACGATGTCCGGGTGAGCGTCCAGCACGGCGCTCACACGTTCGACGTCGCCGCGATCAGCGGCGGAGAGAAGTTCCTGCACTGCGTCGTCGCGAGCGGACTCCTCGCGGGCGGGCCGGCGCTTCAGCGCATCCTTGAGATCAGTCCAGCCGGCGACGCCGTGCTCGACGGCGAGTGCGTGTTGCACGTCGCGGAGTGTTGGCGGGGCCGAGTGATTCGGCAGTGCCTTAGCGAATCGAGCGCGCGCCGCATCGTCGCCGGACTGGATGGCCTTGAGCCATCGCTTCGCTTCCCTCTTGAGGTTCTCGAGGGAGCTCTGGGGCGTGAGTTTCCTGCTCATGAGACCTTCCTCCTCGAACGCGCCTGAAGTCCGCTGAGCACAGGCAGGAGAAAGGGGCCTGATTCGTACAACGAGACAGCGTGGGTGGGAGTGAACTCCCTTGCCGCGGACAGGAGGCGCCCCAGAGCGCGCTCCTGAGAAGCTACTCGGCTACTCGGCGGCTCGGCTACTCGGCGGCTCGGCGGCTCGGCGGCTCGGCGGCTCGGCGACTCGGCGGAGAACAAACGAACCGAGCTGCCGAGCTGCCGAGCTGCCGCCTTACGGCTGCGGCGTCGCTTCTCCGGCCAGCTGTGGTCCGTTCGCCTGTACGGAGTTCAACACATCACGCCAGGCGAACTTCTTTCCGCTGCCGCGCACGTAGTAATCCATCCACTCCATCTCGGCGACGGCCTTGAGATATTGATTGCGCACGTCGGGGATGCCGTGCGACTGACCCGGGTACACCCAGAATTCGTTCGGCACGCCGAGCTTGGAGAGCGCCATGTGCATCTCTTCGCTCTGTGGGCGCGGCACGCGCGGGTCGCCGTCGACGACGTGAATGAACATCGGCGTCTTCGCATTCTTCACCGTCGCGATCGGCGACTGCTTCCACCAATTCTGATATTCAGTCGGCGTCTCCCAGTACATCTTGTCGCCGACGTACCACTGGCGAAGCCGCTGCGTGTCGCTCTGCGACCACATCGAAATCCAGTTCGCCACACCGGCGCCCGAGCTGATCGCCTTGAAGCGATTGGTGTGCGTCTCGATCCAGTTCGAGTAGTGGCCGCCGGCGCTCCAGCCGAGCGCGCCCATCTGCGTGCTGTCCACCATGCCCTTGGCGATCAGGTAATCGACGCCGGTCATGATGTCCTGATAGCCCTTTGTGAAATAGTCGCCGGCGGTTTCGGTCTTGAACTTGTCACCGTAGTTCGTCGACGCGCGGTAGTTCGGCATGAGCACCATGTAGCCGGCGCCCGCGTAGACCTGTGAGTTGTAACCGCCGTTGAAGCCGAGCTGGTCCGCTGCCGCTGGTCCGCCGTGGATGGCGACGATGAGCGGATACTTCTTGCCCGCTTGATAACCGACCGGCTTGAGGAGAACGCCGCCGACCATCGTGCCGTCGGTCGACTTCCAGGTGACCTCTTCTTCGTCGCCGAGCGCGACGTCGCGCTTTACCCAGGCGTTGGGATCGGTGAGCTGCGTCCACTTCGCGCGGTTGCCGACGTCGGCGAGCGACGAGACGACATACGTGGCGGGCGGCGTCTTGGGGTCGGAGTAATTGATGAGGAATTTGCCGGCCTGCTCATCACGTAACACCGAGATCGTGCCCTGTACCTCCGTGAGCTGCTTTGCTTCACCGGTGGCCGTGCTCACGGCGAAGAATTGCGTCGTGGCGCGCTTGCCGGTGCCGAAGTAGATCGTGTCGCCCTTCTGCGACCAGAACGAGGCTTCGGTGCCGCCTTCGCCGCCGCCACCACCGCGGCCGCCGACGCGTACGTCCAGATCGAGCTTGCCGCCGATCTTTTTCCATTGCGCGTTCGGCTGGTCGACCGGGCGAACATAGATCTTCTCGTTGTGCATGAACTTGAAATCGTCGGGCGCGGCGAAGGCAATCGTCTTGCTGTCCGGCGAGAAGCTCACGGCTCCCTCGCCGATGATGTCGTTCTTCGTCAGCCGCTCGATCGTCGCGCTCGCGACGTTGTACAGGTAGAGATCCGCGTAATCGTTCTGCTCGAGATTGCCGCGCTCATAGCGGCTCTTCGACATGCCGTGGTACGCGATCCACTTGCCGTCGGGAGAGATCGTCGGATTCGAGACGCTGTAGTTGGTGTCGCTGACGACACGCTTTTCCTGGCGCGTGTCGAGGTCGTAGACCCAGAGGCTCTGGAGCGACGACTGCGGCTCGCGCGGGCGGGCGGTGAACTGCTTGTCCTGACGCGCGCGATCGTCGCGGTCGATCGAGTCGGGCGTGACGAAGTACACCTTCCGGCCATCCGGGGAGAACTGCCAGTTCCCGATGCCGGTGGCGTGACGGGTCAGTTGTGTCGGTCGCCCGTCGTTCCACAGGTCGGCCACGTTCAGCGCAAAGAGCTGCTCGTCACCGGCGCGGCCGGTGGTGTAGACGACTTGCTTTCCGTCCTTGGTGAATTGGAAGTTCGACACGCCTTCGCGCGCGTCGGTCACGCGCTTCGCTTCGCCGCCGTCGAGACGGAGCACGAAGAGCTGATTCCGCGCGCCACCACCACCGGCGCCTCCACGTCCGCCACCGGCGCCTCCCGCGGCACCGCCACCGCCGCCAGCCGGGGTGGTCGCGTCGCGATCGGAGAGGAAGGCGATGAAGCTGCCGTCGTGCGACCAACGCGGGCTCGACTCGTTCTTGTCCTTGGTGAACGTGATCTGGCGCGTCGAGGACATGCCTTGATCGACGTTCACGAGATAGATGTCGCTTTGACGCCGCGCCTGATTCCAGTCGGGCGTGCTCAAGGCATAGAGCATCATGCGCCCGTTGGGGCTGATGTCCTGACCGGACACCTGCCGCATGTTTTGAGCATCGAGGAAAGTCATCGGCCGCGGACTCTGGGCACTGAGCGCGGTTGCGATGACGATGAGCGGAAGGGCGCTAGCGACGACTCTCATGGTGGCTCCGCGAGGGGCGAATGGCTCCAACATGCACGGGGATAGAGAGTTACGAAAGGGGCGACTGGTGGCGGGCGACGGGCGGTGGGCGGTGGGCGGTGGGCGGTGTGGCTTCACTACCGAGTCGGCTACCGGTACGGGAGAGTAGGTCCTTCGCTGCGCCCAGGATGACAGGCGTCGCGCTCGTCACCCGCCGCCCGTCGTCGCAGTCATCGCCCATCGCCCATCGCCCAGCTTGCCTCACCGGCACCCTATTCGCAGCCGTCGTGACCGGTCCATTGCTCAACATGTCAAGGACCTAACGCGGGACGGGCCAAGCGCGTAGACAAGTGGATGGGCTGCGGCAGGACAGCCGTTCCGGGTGGCGCCCCCGGCCGGACGGCACCACTATATATGGATCCCCGCTGGGAGGGTCGTCGGCCATGAAGGTGGTGTTTGCAACGACCGCGCTGGTGACAGCGGCGGTTGCATTCAGCGTTGGGACCGCGACCGGTGGTCGGGCACCCCGCTTTTTGCCCCGTTCCACTTCGCTTTCGCCATCTCCGCGATCGGCGAATAAGGAATCGCTCGCGCGTCGCTCACCCGAGCGACTGATTCCGACGAAAGTTCTCAATAACATCATCGAGACGTATTGCATCGACTGCCACAGCGAAAAGTCGCTTGGCGGCAATCTCTCGCTCGAGCACTACAACGTCGATTCGGCGGCAACCGATATCGCGACGTCGGAGAAGATCATTCGGAAGTTGCGCGCGCGAATGATGCCGATGCCCGGTACGCCGAAGCCCGGCGGTGACACGCTCCAGGTTCTCGCGGCCACGATCGAAGACATCGTCGACAAGGGCACGAAGCCGAATCCGGGCAACCGCCCGTTCCAACGGCTCAACCGGCCCGAGTACGAGGCTTCCGTCCGTGACCTCCTCGGCGTCGAGATCAACGCCGGAGATTTCCTGCCGCTCGACACGAAGAGCGCCAACTTCGACAACATCGCGGACGTTCAGGCGATTTCGGCGACGCTCCTCGAGTCCTATCTCAACGCCGCCGCCGTCGTAAGCCGCATCGCCGTAGGTGATCGCGGCGCGCCGACGGCGATTCAGCTGTACCGGACGTCGCCGTTCATCTCGCAGCACCCGTGGGATCACGTGGACGGTGCGCCCTATGGGACGCGCGGCGGGATCGTCACGGTGCACTCGTTCCCGGCCGACGGGATGTACGAGTTCAAGATGGACGTCGAAGGCGGAATCGGCACGCGTCTCGAGGACATCGATGTGTCCGTCGACGGCCAACGCGTGTCGCTGCTGCACTACGAGAAGGGCATCAATCCGACCCAGTCGTTCGCCGACAAGCCACTCGGTGTCGACATCATCAAGAGCGAGCCGATCTTCGTGAAGGCCGGCCAGAAGAAGGTCTCCGTCGCCTTCGTGCGTCGGTATGAAGGCCCCTACGAAGATCTCATTCGCCCGACCGATTGGTCCAAGGCGTCGAATGGCACGGCGAGCGCGGGAACGACGACGCCGCCGGCGATCATGGACGTCGCGGTGATGGGTCCGACCAAAGTGACCGGCGTTTCCGAAACACCGAGCCGCAAGATCATCTTCTCCTGCCGTCCGGCCTCCAAGGCTGAAGAGCGGCCGTGCGCCGAGCAGATCATCAACCGCCTCGGCACGCGCGCCTATCGTCACACGCTCACGGCGCACGACAAGGAAGCGCTGATGGGCTTCTACACTCGTGGCGCCGCGAAGGGCGGATTCGAGGAAGGCGTTCGCAATGCGCTCCAGGCGATGCTCTCGAGCCCGTACTTCGTGTTCCGGTTCGAGAAGACTCCCGTCGGAATTGCCGATGGAACGGACTACAAGCTCAATGATTTCGAGCTGGCGACGCGGCTGTCGTTCTTCCTCTGGGGCAGCATCCCGGACGACGAGCTCATTCGTCTCGCGACCGCCAAGAAGCTCTCCGAGCCGAAAACGATGGAGCGCGAAGTGCGCCGCATGCTCGCCGACCCGCGGTCGGAAGCGCTGTCGTCGCGTTTCGCTTATCAGTGGCTGCGTCTGCAGGACCTCGACAAGGTGCGCCCGGACGCATTCTTCTTCCCGGACTACGACCAACAGCTGGCCGACGACATGCGGAAGGAGACGCAGCTCTTCTTCAACGACATCGTGTCGCACGACCGCAGCGTGCTGGACGTGTTCAACGCCAACTACACGTTCGTGAACGAGCGGTTGGCGCGGCACTATGACATTCCGAACGTCGCCGGCTCCGATTTCCAGCGCGTCTATTATCCGGATTCGACGCGCCGCGGTATTCTCGGGCAGGGCAGCGTTCTGGTGCAGACGTCGCTCGCCAACCGCACGTCGCCGGTGCTTCGCGGCAAGTGGGTGATGGAAGTGCTCCTCAACTCGCCGCCACCGCCGCCGCCACCGAACGTGCCGACGCTCGACGAGACGCAGGACGGCAAGGACGGCCGCCCGCTGACGACGCGCGAGCGGATGGAGATCCATCGTAAGAACCCGACGTGCAACGCCTGCCACCAGTACATGGATCCGATCGGCCTCTCGCTCGACAACTTCGACGTGACCGGTCAGTGGCGCTGGCGTGAGAATGCCGTGGAGCTCGACACTCGCGGCAACCTGTACGACGGCACGCCGGTCTCGAATCCGCAGCAGCTGGTGAACGCGCTTCTCAAGATGCCGACGCCGCTCCTGCGCGCGTTCACCGGGAATCTCATGGCGTACGCGCTGGGTCGCCGGGTCGAAGACTTCGATCAGCCGGCCATTCGCGTGATCACGGAGAACGCCGAGGCGAAGGGCAACAAGATCTCGTCGTATGTACTTGGCATCGTGAACAGCACGGCATTCCGCAGCAAGCGTGCAGACGTGGCAACTGACGACAGCGGGAAATAGCAGCGAACAACCCAGGTCAGAGGAGACATTCGACCATGCAGATCCTCAGCGGGAAGAGCCTTCCGCGACGTACGTTCCTCCGCGGTATGGGCGCCGTGGTTGCGCTGCCGTACCTCGACGCGATGACGCCTGCGCTCGGCGCATTCGGCAAGCGTGCCGGATCGGCCGCGGCGACGAACAAGACGCGCTTCGTTGCCATCGAGTTGGTCCACGGCGCGGCGGGCTCGAACAACTGGGGCGCCTCGAAGAACCTCTGGACTCCGGCCAAGGTCGGGCGCGACTTCGAGCTGATCGCCGAGGGCGCGCTCCCGTCGCTCGAGCCATGGCGCAAGTATCTGACGATCGTCAGCAATACCGACGTTCGCATGGCCGAAGCGTTCGACGCGCCGGAGATCGGTGGCGACCATTTCCGGTCGAGCGCGGTCTTCCTCACGCAGTCGCACCCGAAACAGACGAACGGCTCCGACCTGTTCGTCGGCGTCTCGATGGATCAGTTGATCGCGCGGAAGATCTCGGCCGACACGGTCCTTCCGTCGATGCAGCTCTGCATCGAGAACCTCGACCAAGCCGGCGGCTGCTACTACAACTACGCCTGCGCGTACACGGATTCGATCTGCTGGGCGCGGCCGGATGAGCCGCTGCCGATGATTCGCAATCCGCGTGTCGCCTTCGATCTGCTGTTCGGCGCCGGCAACAACAACGCCGACCGCGAAGCGCGCCGGAAGCAGAACGCGAGCATCCTCGACTGGATCACGGGCGAGGTGAAGGGTCTGAAGCGCGACCTCGGCGCCGCGGACCGCGAGCGCATCGACAAGTACCTCGAAGACGTGCGCGAGCTCGAGCGTCGCATCCAGACCGTCGAGAAGCGCAACTCGAGCGGCGAGCAGCGCGACATTCCCGAAGCGCCGATCGGCGTTCCGGATTCGTTCGAAGAGCACATGAAGCTGATGTTCGACCTTCAGGTGCTGGCGCTGGCGTCGGACACGACGCGCGTCATCGCCTTCAAGACGGGCCGCGACGCATCGAACCGTGCGTATCCGGAAAGCGGAACGAACAAGGGCTTCCATCCGGCGTCGCACCATGGCGGACGTGAGCCGGCGATTCTCGACTTCAACCTGATCAATCGCTATCACGTCAGCATGCTCCCGTACTTCCTGGACAAGCTGAAGAACACGATGGACGGTGATAAGGATCTGCTCGAGCAGACGGTGATCGCGTTCGGCTCGCCGATGGGCGATCCGAACCTGCACAACCATCGTCGTTGCCCGCTGTTGTTCCTCGGCCACGGCAACGGCATGCTCGAGGGCAACATGCACCTCAAGGCGCCCGACGGCACGCCGATGGCCAATGTCTTCCTGTCGCTCATGCACAAGTTCGGGCTGAAGAACACCACGTTTGGTGACAGCACGGGCGAGTTCGCACTCTCGGTCTGACCCACGAGGGAACACACGATGAAGGTCACCCACCTGTTCTGTGCGGCGCTCGTCCTGAGCGCCGCGCGGGCGACGGCGCAGGACACCCGCGCCAAGTCTCTTCCACTTCCGAAAGCGTCGTCGCGCGCGCCGGTCGTCGCCGACGCGGCGATGAGAGGCGATCTCGCCGCCGTTCGGAAAGCCGTCCAGCAGGGCGCCGACGTGAACATCGCTCAGGGCGATGGCATGACGGCGCTGCACTGGGCCGCCGATCGTGGCGACTCGGCCATGGCCGAGCTGCTGCTCAAGGCTCGCGCCAACATCAGCGCAACTACGCGTGACGCGGGCTACACGCCTCTGCACCTGGCGAGCCGGCGGGCAAGCGCGGCTGTCGTACGGTCGCTGCTGAAAGCCGGCGCCGATGCCAAGGCCGTCTCGGCCAGCGGCGCGACGGTGCTGCATCTCGCGGCGCAGGGCGGCAACGCCGATGTCGTGGATGCGCTCCTCGAAAAGGGCGCCGATCCGAACGTTCGCGAGCCGGAGTACGGCCAGACGCCGCTGGTGTTCGCCGCCGAGGCGGGGCGAGCGGCCGCCGTCACCGCGCTGATCAAGCATGGTGCGGACGTGAAGAGCCACACCACCGCGCTGAACCTCACGGACCAGACGGCGCGCGACCAAGCCGCGGCGCGTAAGCGACAGGCGGTCTTATTGTCGTTCCTGCCCGAGAAGACGCGCGATTCAATTCACGCTGTCTTCGTGAAAGATTCGACCGCCGCGGCAGCGCAGGCGGCGCAGAACCCCGGCGGTTTCCGTGGCGGCGGCGGTGGTGGCGGCGGACCGCGAATGAATCTGCCGTACAACATGTTCACGTCGGCGCAGTTCCAGGCGGCGATCGACTCGGGCCGCGCGGTGATGTTGAGTCAGTCGCTCGCCAAGGGGCCGGTCACTGAAGAAGTCGATACGCTGAACGGCGGCATCGCCGGCTTCCTCGGCTCCGTCGGCGGCATGGGCGGCTTCACGGCGCTTCATCACGCGGTGCGCCAGGGCAATCTCGACGCGGTTGTGGCACTGCTCGATGGTGGAGCGGATATCAACGACCAGAGCGTCGTCGATCACACGACACCGCTCGTCATGGCGACGATCAACGGCCAGTTCGACATCGCGCTGAAGCTCATCGAGCGCGGCGCGGATCCGAACATCGCCACGACGCACGGCATGACCGCGCTCTACGGCACGATCAACACGCAGTGGGCGCCGCGGTCGCGCTACCCGCAGCCGCAGGCAGTCCAGTACCAGAAGGCGACGTACCTCGAGGTGATGGAGGCATTGCTCAAGAAGGGCGCGAATCCGAACGCGCGGCTCCAGCAGCAGCCGTGGTATTTCGCCTACAACAACTGCGGCAACGCGAACTGTGGCCTCGAGAATATCGAAGGCACGACGGCGTTCTGGCGCGCGGCGTACGGCGTCGACGTCGAAGCGATGAAGCTCCTCGTGAAGTACCATGCCGACCCGAACATTCCGTCGCAGCGCATGCAGGTCGCGGACGCTGCCGGTCGTGGTGGTCGCGGCGGCGGTCGTGGAGGCAGAGCGGGTGGGCGTGCCGGCGGCGCGCCTGGTGATTCCGCGCAGGCAGGTGGCCGCGGAACGCAGTTCGCAGCAGCTGCTGGTGGTGGTGGCGGGGGTGGCGGCGGCCGAGGCGGTGGTCCTCCGCCTCCGCCGGAAATCGCGGCGCTCGCCGCGGTCGCGCCGGTTGGTGCGGGCGTCCTGCCGATTCACTGCGCGGCCGGCGTCGGCTACGGCAACGGCTACGCGGGCAACTCGCATCGCCACGCGCCCGACGGCTGGCTCCCGGCGATGAAGTATCTCGTCGAAGAGCTGCACGCCGACGTGAACGCGCGTGATCCGCAGGGCATGACGCCACTGTTCCACGCCGCCGCACGCGGCGACAACGACATGATTCTCTATCTCGTGTCCAAGGGCGCGGACGTGAAAGCAGTATCGCGCACCGGCCGCACCACGGTCGACATGGCGAACGGCCCGGTCTCACGTATCACGCCGATCCCGTCGACGATCGCGCTGCTCGAGAAGTTGGGAGCCGTGAACACGCACCGATGTGCGTCCTGCTAGGGCGTCTGGCGGCGGACGACGGGCGGTAAAAAAAAGAAGGGCGCCGAAAACGGCGCCCTTTTCATTTCCAGCGATTTCTTTTCCTTCTTGGGGTCTGACCCTATTTAGCGTTTTCGAAATAGGGTCTGACCCTATTTGCCTATTTGCCACCGCCCATCACCCGTCGCCTAGTCGTCGTGATGAAGCTCGTACTGCCTCTGGGTGTATTCTCGCTCGGTCCCCTGCGCCTTATCCCGTTTCTTGGCGGCACGCATGGCGAGGCCGTGAGTCGTCTCGGACTTCACGGCTGGCAGCGACAAGAGCTTCTCGAGGTCCTCGCTCTTGCACTTCGGACAAGCGGGGACGGTGCGCTTGAGAATGAGCGCCTCGAACCGCTCCCCGCATTGTTTGCACTCAAAATCGAAAATCGGCATCGCGCTTCAGGGTTTTGGCTCACCAGCGAGCATCAGCTGGACATGTTCCTCGGCCTGCTGCAGCCCGCCCTCACCTTCCTGCGTGGTGATCCGGCCGTCCGCGTTCGCGTCGAATCCCGCGACGAGCTGATTGCCGAGCGAGACGAGCTGATTCATCAGCTTGGCGGCGTCCGCCGCGTCAGTGGCGGCTTGAATGCGTTTGGCGATCGCGATCATCGTGTCGGCGCGAACGATGGTGTTGCGCGCGCACGTGGCAATGTGATTCGCGTGCGTCTGCACGTTGACCGACGCGCCCTGCGCCTTGGCGGCCAGGTCGATGTGGTTGGCGACGCCGAGCGCAGCCTTCTTGAGGCCATAGCCGAGACCGGGTCCCATCGGGACGATCGTCGGATCGAGTGCATTGATGACGTGGCCGGCGTGCAGCTTCATCGCGTCGAGGTTCGCCGGATTGCGCGCGCCCAAGGTGGCGTGTTGCGACGCGGTTCGGGCTTCAGCCAGAGCAGTGGGCAGCAGCCCGTTGGTCATCGGCGTGTCGCCGAACGCGTTGACCACATGCCCGATGTGCGTTCCCACCGGACCAGCCGGAACCGCTACGACGGCGCGAACAGGAGCTGGCGGCAACGATCCAGGGAGCGGCGCTCCCGTGAGCGCGACGACGACGCTGTCGAACAGATGGCGCGCGCCGTTGTCGGTGCTGACGAGGAAAGTCCTCTTGTCGTAGTCGGCTTGCGTTATCCCCGCCTTCTTGAGGATCGAGTCGATCTGCAGGCGGAGCTTCTCGCGCAGTGAATTCAGGACCTCAACCTTCTTGTTGCGCACCATCGCATACTGGGCCTGCATCGAATCGCGCGCGGCCGAGATCGCCAGGTCGGCTCTGACGTAAGTGACGACCTCGTCCTTGCTCAGCGCGGACGGAGCCGCCTGCTGGTGCGCGGCGTGTGGATCCTGCGCCGCGGCAAGCGCGGGAATGACGAGACATGCCAAGAAATAGCGACGCACCTGTCCTCCAAGTCTCAGACTGCGCAATATTGGCTCGCGGCTACGCCGGGTGGAAGTCGCAAAGGAGCTTCACGTTAGATAAACGGCTCCTCGGCCTTCCCTGTTGAAGGTTCGCAGCCGACATTGGAGCGCCTCCCACCTCTCCCTCAAACGTCAGCGCGGGCACGCCCGCAATCAATGAGGACCGGCGAATGACGATCTACGACGAACTGGACCTGCTGGACCAGGCGGAAGCCGAGGCTGAAGAGCTGGCCGGAGAGCTCGAGCTCTATGGCGTTGGGCGCCGGGAGTTTGTCTTCTTTTCCCTCGCCGCCGCCGCCGCGACGACCTTCGGCTTTGGTGCTCGCGCCTTGGCGCAGGCGCCCGGCGGAGGAGCCGCACAGCAGGTGCCTCAGGCGCCGCCGCCGCCGCTCGGCAATGGCGATCCGGTCTCGTGGACCTTCCAGCCGTATCCCGCCGGCATTGGCGCGCTGATGGAGAAGCTCGTCCGCGAGCACGGCGCCAACGTGTTTCAACGTGCGTCCTTCACCGTCGCGCCGTGGACGGGCAAGGTGCCGACCGACGCAGAAGAGATCGCATTTCTCCCGTCGCATCGGCAGGCGGCGCTGATCAAGGGTCGTCACATCACGTCGACGCAGCTCACCAAGATCTACCTCGACCGGATCAAGCGATTCGATCCGACGCTGCTCTGCGCCGTGACGATCATGGAGGAGCAAGCGCTCGGCGAGGCGGCGAAGATGGACGCCGAGCTCAAATCAGGGAAATACCGCGGCCCGCTGCACGGCATTCCGTACGGCGTCAAGGATCTCTTCGCGACGAAGGGCGTCCGCACCACGTGGGGATCGAAGGACTTCGAGAACCGCGTGATCGACGAGGACGCCGAAGTCGTTCGGCGCCTGCGCGACGCCGGCGCTGTCTTGATCGCGAAGCTTTCGACTGGATTGTTCGCGCAGGGCGACCAGTGGTATCGCGGCCGCACGAACAACCCGTGGGATCTGCGCCGAGGCTCGAGTGGCTCGTCAGCCGGTCCCTCATCCGCGACCGCGGCGGGTTGCGTCTCGTTCGGCATCGGCACGGAGACGTCCGGCTCGATCGTCTCACCCTCACGCGAGTGCGGACTGAGCTCGCTCCGTCCGACGTTCGGCCGCGTGAGTCGCCACGGCGGAATGGTCCTCGCTTGGTCGCAGGACCGTGTTGGACCGATCTGCCGCACGATTCAGGACGCGGCGATGGTGTTCAATGTGATTCACGGCGTCGACCCGAAGGATCCGGGCACGCTGACGACGCCGTTCCATTTCGATCCGAACATCAAGCTGGCGTCGGTGCGCATCGCCGCAGATCCGACCGCGCCGAAAGAATTCGTCGATTCGCTCAAGTCACTCGGCGCGAACATTCGTGAGCTCGCCGCGCGTCCGCAGCAGGGAGGCGGCGGTGGTGGTGGTCTCGGCGTCGAATCGGCGGCGGCGTTCGACGAGTACGTACAGTGGAAGTCGAAGGAGCTCGGCATCGACCTGGCGACGATTCCCGAGCCGCAGCCCGGGCGGGGGGGCGGGGGTGGGGGCGGGGGTCGCGGACGTGGCGGCGCGGCCGGAGCCGATTCAGCCGCAGGTGGCGTGCGCGGCGCTGGCGCGCCGGGGGGCGGAAGTGGCGGTGGCGGCGGCCGTGGTGACGCGGGGAATCCGACAGGCATGGCCGCACTCACGCGCTGGACGAACGGCCGCTTCGCGCGCGGATTCGACTTCGTGAATGCGCAGCGGCGTCGCTACATCCTCATCTCGCAGATGGCGGAGCTGCTGAAGGATCTCGACATGTACGTGCCGGGCGCGGGCGGCTTCGACGTCGGTCTGCACGCACAGACGGGACATCCGTGCGCGGTTGTCCCATACAAGTTCGATTCGCCGCCGGCGGGACGCGGCGGCGGTGGTCGCGGAGCCGCGCCGGATACGACGGGCGGACGCGGCGCTCCGCCCGCCGAGCAGGTCGTGTACAACAAGCAGCCGATCTGCGCGGTGCTCGCGGGCAATCTCTACAACGACGACAAGATCCTGTCGGTCGCGCACCAGCATCAGATCCACACGGAGTGGCATCTGCAGCATCCGAAGCTCGGGTGAGCTAGCTGCCGTCCTTGCGCGAAGTGCTGTCATCCTGAGCGAAGCAAAGGACCTATCATCCCAAACTGGTAACCAGAACAGGACGGTAGGTCCTTCACTCGCTTACGCTCGTTCAGGATGACAGCTGGCGCGCGGACTGCCGACCTGAGCCACGAATCTCGGCCTCACACTTGCCTTATTGTCGCCGACCACCTCGATGAGAGGCGATATGAAGGCCATGGTAGCTGCCGCTGCGGCGCTGTTCGCGCTCAGTGCGCACAACTCGCTGTCCGCCCAAGTGTTCTGCGCCTCGGGCCAGGCACAGGTAGACAGCGCGCGTGACGAACTGATCTCGGTCCTCGGGAACGACAGTCAGCTGGCGAAGGAAATTCGGCAGGAACAGAAGATCGCCAGCGCGAACGATCTGGCGAAGATGACGCTGGTTCGCGATCGAGCGGTCTGCTCACGCGTAGCGTCGCGGATTGATCACCCGCTGCCGGTCGGTGCCGCGGTCGTCGTCCTCAGTGTCGGACCGCTCTACTATGTGCGCGAGCCCGACCAGAAAAAAGGGACGGGCGTGATCACCGACAGGGATTTCAAAGTTGTCGCGCGACTCGGCGCAGCTGTGGACGGCGTGACGCAGACCGGTCGTCCGCCGGAGCGCTGATTCGCATCAGAATCTGAGCGCGCGGAGGAACGCGACGTTCTTGCGCGCGCTCGCCATCTCGTCGGCCGGCGTTTCCTGCTCGACGTAGCATGGCTTGTCGTTGACGTTCGGCACGGCGGCGAGAAAGCGCGTGAAGTCGAAGGCGCCCGTTCCGAGCTCCGTGTCACGTGAGCGATCAGCGACGACGTCCTTCAAATGGAAGCTGTCGTATCGATCGCGATAGCGCTCGAGGTACAGGGTCGGATCGCCGCCGCCCATGAGCATGTTGCCGACGTCGAGCTGAAGTCGTACGAGCTTCGGATCGAGGCGCTCCACGAACGCGTCGTACGGCACCACGCCGCCGATCGCCTTCATATGACCGGGCTCGTTATGAAATGCGAGCGAGACACCCGCCGCCTTTGCGACTGCCCCCGCCGTATTGAACTTGTCCGCCCACGACTTCCAGTCGTCGATCGACAGCTTCGCTTCGTTCGGCAGGCTCGGCACGATCAAGAATCGATGGCCGAGTAGTCGTGCATCATCGAGACGAGTGCTCCACGACGCCTCGACTATGATCTCCGGCGCGATGTGCGCTGACGGCGCGCGTAAGCCTTCCTTGTCGAGCGTGGCGCGAACCTGCTGCGGCGTGCGGCCAAAATTCCCGAACGACCAGAGCAGCTCGACGTCGTCGTAGCCGAGCGCGCGTACAGCGGCGAGCGTGCGTTCCGGTTCGGCGCGCATCGCCTTGCGCACAGCATACAGCTCGAGCCCTATGCGATCGAGCTTCTTTGGCGCGATGATACCGCCCAGCCGCGGCGCGAGCGCGAGCGCGCCCGCGCCGGTGCCGACTGTTCGAATGAAGTGACGGCGTTTCATGCGAGGAGCTTAACTCTTTTTCGCCGTCGGCGAAGCGGGTGTTCCGGGAATTCCCGATGGAGGTGCCTTGACGGGAGTGTCGGCGGGCGCCGCGACTTCGCCCGGCGCGAGCGGACGAACCTGTCGCATCAGGTCCGAGATTTTCTTGCCCGTCAGTGATTCGATCAGTGCCGGAACCTGCGCCACCATCGTCGCCATGTCCGCGGTGATTCTGTTCACGCCGGCGCCCCCGTCCCCACCCGTCGACACGACCGTGATCTTGTCCACCTTCCCGAGCGGCTCGGCGAGGGCGCGAACGACGTCGGGCAGGCCGGCGATCAATTTGTCGAGAACGGCTGCCTCATTGTATTCGAGGTACGCGCTCGCCTTGAGCTGCATCGCAGCGGCTTCGCTCTGTCCCTTCGAGCGAATGATCTCCGCCTCCGCGGTTCCCTTCAGACGAATCACCTCGGCGGCCGCGGCGCCTTCTGTCCTCTGCGCCTCGGCGCGTCCGGCCGCCTCGAGACCGAGGCGCAGCTTCTCCGCTTCAGCGAGCGTTTCGATGCGCTTCTTCTCGGCTTCGGCCTGTTTGAGGATCGTCGCGGCGAGCTCGCGTTCTTTCCGCTGAATTTCGGCTTCTTGAACCTTGATCTCGCCTTCTTTCCGGACGCGGTCGACGTTCACCGCCTCGGTGACGACTTGCTGCTGCATGATGTTCGCCTGGATCTCGTAGGCTTTGTCTGCCTGGGCCTGCTGCTTTTTCGCTTCGGCCTCGTACGACGCCCTCTTCACGGCGAGCTCTTTCTGCGCCTCGGCCTGCTTCGCCTGCGACAGCGTTTCAGCGAGCACGCGCTGTTGGTCCGCCTCTGCGCGCGCCACCGCGGCCTCGCGCATGTAGCCGGCTTGCTTCATCGCCGTATCGCGTTCCGCTTCGGCCGCCGCGATGTCTGCTCCCGATTTGATGCGCGCGATGTCCGGCCGGCCCATGTTCTCGATGTACTGATTCTTGTCTCTGACTTCTTTGATCGTGAAGGAGACGACTTCGAGTCCCATCTTCGCGACGTCCTCGGCGACGTTGGCGCGCATGCGATCGGCCACCATCTCCGGCTGCTTCACGATTTGCTCGACGGTGAGCTGACCGATGATGCCGCGAAGATGTCCTTCCATGACGAGACGTATCAGCGACTCGCGCTGCGGCGGCGTCTTGGTGAGGAATTGCTCGGCGGCCGTGCGAATCGATTCGGGGTCGTTCTTGATCTTGAGCTGCGCCACGGCTTCCACGGTGACGGCGACGCCCTGATTCGTGTAGAGATCTTGCTGCGGCGCGACGTCGAACGACATGAGCTCGAGCGACAACTCCTGCGCGCTGTGGATGAGCGGCAGCACCATCTGCGCCCCGCCGTGCACGATGCGCGTTCCGCCGAGTCCGTAGCGGATCAACGCCTGGTTCGGGCCGACTTTGCGAAGCATGCGCGCGAACGTGGCGAAGAGGATGATCACCACCGCCACGGCTAGGCCGCTCATGATCACGACAGGCTGCTGGAGGATTTCCACGAGAGCTCCTTTTGGGTACGTCTAGTTCACGGCGCCGTCGTCGGACGGCAATTGATTCGCCGCGGCGAACTTCGACCATCGGTCCACGTACGCGATGCCTTTTTCCACTCTCAGAATCACCACTTCGGTGCCGCGATCGAGTTGCTCACCGGTCTCGGCGCGCGCGCCGTCGGAGTGGCGCGTTCCGCCGAGCGTGTAGACGATCTCACCGGTTCCACCGGGTTGAATCGTGCTCGTCACCTTCGCCACGATACCCTGCATCTGAAAATCTTCAGGCGCGAGCACGGTGAGGCGCGGGTTGATGAACTTCGCGAGGAACGCGAAAACCAGCGCGCCACCAACCAGACCGACCAGACTGGCGATTGCGATGATCGAAAGCGCGGCGAATCCTGAATAGCGGGTCAATAGATATCCCGCGCCTCCGAACCACGTAAGAAAGGCCGCGATCGTTCCGGCGTTGAACGGCGACGGGTGGCCGTGGTGATGGCCGCCCGCGTGACCGCCGTGTGCGTGAACCCCCGGAATGTGGAAGTCGTGTCCGCCGTTGAACGCGCCGAGAAGGCCGCTGATGACGGTGAACAGCAATCCGAACGTGAAACAACCAAGGAACAGCGAGCTCACCGGGGCGGCTCTGAGATTAGACCGGGGTCTGTGGGGGGGGGCCGGGGCGGCCGCGGATATCGTACGTCGCGGCAAGCGCCGCGGCAACTACGCGGAAGTCAGGGCGCGGCGGTACGCCGTGGGCGTCGCGCCGAATTCCGCGCGAAACGCTTTGTTGAAGTTCGACACATCTCCAAAGCCGGAAGAGAGCGCCACATCGATGACTTTGGAGGCCTCGGTCTCCAGCCGAACCGCGGCCCGACGCAGCCTCGCGCGCAGCAGCAGTTGGTGCGGTGTCGCGCCCGTGAGGTACTCGAAGGTGCGCAGATAGGCGAAGGGGCTCAGTCCCGCGGCGGCAGCCAAGCTGTCGAGGCTCGCGTTCATCGACGGGTCCAGCTCGATGGCGCGGACTTGTTCGGTGACGCGCCGTATTACTGCACCCGGTGGCGTCCCGCGCCGGGCCGCGCCACCATGGGCGAAAGACAGCGCCGCGGCGGCAACGCGTACCGCGAGCTCTCCCCAAGCCGCACGCTCAGGATTGCCCAGCGCGACCGCCGTCCGCGCAACTGCGCCGGAAAGCGCTCGCGCCGGCGGGAGGCGTGTCGCGCCGAAACTCGCGCGAGCGTTCGGCCCGTGGAGATCCGCCGCGATCCGCTCGAGGTAGGCGGTGGAATAGTGAAAGGCGACGCACCGATCGCCGACCGCGTGCTCGTGGTCGCACTCGTACGAGTCGCCGGGACTACCGAGAAGCAGCGAGCCCGCGGACATCAACTCTCGGCCGTTTCTCGAGCGGTATTGGAACGTTCCTGAGAGCACAACGCTGACGGATGGCTGCGTGTGCGCCTCTTCGAAGACGCGGTCGGCAGGCCCACAGGTGCACACGACATCGGACACAGACCACCCAGTGCCCCGCGCGAGCGAGGTTGCCACGGCCGCGCCCGGCGCGCCTCGTCGTTGGCGATCTCGAACCGCCGCCGCCGTGCCGGCTGCAATTTTTGCCAAGACGTCGGCGCGGGCGTGCATTAGCATGCTGGAAATTTAACGTCCGAGGGGAACGTGACTAGCGTAGCAACGAAGACAAGCATCCCGACAAACATAGATTCGAGCATTCTCTCACGGCTGCTGGACGAGGGATATGGGCCGGGTGCGTGGCACGGCGCCGATCTCAGAGCGGCGGTCGCTGACGTATCAGACACTACGGCTTTTTGGCGTCCTGCTTCCGGCCGCCACAACATCGCGGAAGTCGCGCTGCACCATGCCTTTTGCGCGCACTCGGTGATCGGCCAACTGACGGGAACGGATCCGGGCACGTTCGCGGTCGAGGGCAGCGACTGGTTCGAGCTCTCCGGCAGGTCGCTTACATGGGAGGCGGTTCGCTCGACGTTGGACGCGACGCAGCAGCGGTTGGCAGGCGTCGTCGCCGACATCGCGTCGGGTGCGCTAGCATCGCCGCTCGACGGACGGGCGCAGTTCGATCTCGTGCTAGGTATCGCCTGCCACGCCGTTTATCACGCCGGCCAGATCCAGTTGATCAAGGCACTGCGCGCAGTACCATAGAGGCCCGATGGGGTCAGACCCCAGTTTCAAAATGGGGTCTGACCCCGCTGGCGGTTGATTTGCCGGGGAAGCAACGAAAGGATACCATTGCGATTCCACCCGAGCTCCCGGAGTCGTCATGGATCGCCGCTCGTTCGTTCGTGTGTCTGCCGGTGCGGCCGGCACGCTCGCCATCAGTCGTCCAGCGCTTGCCGGCGCGGAGGTCAGCGCGGCGTCGCTCGAAGCTACGTCGATTGAATCCCAGAGCGCTCCGCCGGCGATCACCGACGACGAACGTCGCGCGCGCATCGAGAAGGCGCGACGATTGATGACCGACAACGGGATCGCCGCCATGTTCCTCGAGGGTGGCACGAGCATGTTCTACTACACCGGCGTTCGCTGGGGCAACAGCGAGCGAACGTTCGGGGTCGTCATTCCGGCAAAGGGCGAGCTCGCGTGGGTCACGCCCGCCTTCGAAGAGCAGCGTGCCCGCGAGTTGATCAAATTCTCAAACGACGTTCGCGTCTGGCAGGAAGACGAAAGCCCATACGAAGTGATCGCCGGCATTTTGCGCGATCGCGGGGCGGCGAACGGCAAGGTCGGCTTCGAGGAGCGCGTTCGCTTTTTCATCTTCGATGGTGTGCGCCAGCGTCTTTCCAGCGCGCAGTACGTCACTGCGACGCCGGTCACCGCCGGCTGTCGCATGATCAAATCGCCCGCCGAGATCGCGTTGATGCAGCGCGCCAACGACATCACGCTGCAGGCGATCGCCGACGGGTTCAAGTCGATGAAAGAAGGGATGACGAACCAGGAGCTAGGCGCGAACGTCGCCGCGGCAACGCGGAAGCTCGGCGGCATCGCCGACGGCGCACTCGTCATCTTCGGAAAGTACACGGCGTTCCCGCACGGCAGCGTGCAGCCGCAGAAGCTGCGCGAGAACGACGTCGTGCTGATCGACGCCGGCTGCACCGTCGAGGGCTACACGTCTGACATCACGCGCACGACGGTCTTCGGCAAGCCGACGCAGCGCATGCGCGACGTGTGGGAGACCGAGAAGAAAGCGCAGAACGCCGCGTTCGCCGCGGCGAAAGTTGGCGCGACCTGCGAATCAGTCGACGCCGCCGCGCGCAAAGTGATCACCGACGCGGGATTCGGTCCGGGCTACAAGACTCCTGGTCTCCCTCACCGCACCGGTCACGGCATCGGTCTGGATGGCCACGAGTGGACGAACTTCGTGAAGGGAAACACGACGAAGATTCAACCCGGCATGTGCTTCAGCGACGAGCCGACGATCGTGATCTACGGCGAGTTCGGCATCCGTCTGGAGGACTGTCTGCACGTGACGGAGAGTGGGCCGAGGTTTTTCTCCAAACAGAGCGAGTCGATTGAACTGCCCGTGTAGCGGGAGTCGCGCGTTAATGGCGATCCGCGAGGTGTCGGGTCTGTAGGTCTCGGGTCACTGGTCTCGGGTCTCAGGTTGAAACTGCGCCACTGCTGTTACACCTGAGACCTCAGACCTGGGACCCGAGACCTACTACACGTCGAATCTGACACTCACGCGATTAGTGCTCACGGAGCCGTGCTCACCGAACGCCCACGAGCCGTGCGTACGTCGAATCGATCCGCCGCACGTAGCCGAGCGTCTCCAGATAGCGCCACCGTTGGACGGTGGGCGCGATCAGCTCGATGCTCGACCACGCGGGCTGGCTGCCCTTCGATTTGGCCACGGCGAATGCGCGGTTGATCGTGCCTTCGCCGGCATTGTAGCTCGCGAACATGAATCGATGGCGTTCGTCGTCGGGAACCGTGTTGAGCCAGAGGCTCCACAAGTAACGGTCGTGCATGATGCCCGCGGCGATGTTCCACTCGGGTTGATCGATCGGGCCGAACTCCGGGCGGCGCGACGTGATTTCCTGATACGTCGACGGCATGAGCTGCATCACGCCGCGAGCGCCGACCCAGCTCGTCGCGTTTGGCTTGAGCCCACTCTCGGCGAAGCCCTGCGCCTTGAAGTAGCGCCAGTCGAAGGCGGGACCGAAGTATCGCTTCGTGTATTTGCGAAACGCGGGGTCGTAGCGCTCGCTCACCTTCTTCGCCGCGCGCGCGGTGGCGGCGCGCTCGAAGACGTCTGTCGCCTTGGCGAGCGTGCCGCGTGCCGTCGAATCCTGCGCGCGCGCGAGGGACGTCGACAGCAACAGCGCAGCCGTGACAACAACGATGCGCATCGTCAGCTGATCGCGCGCCCCACGATGAGGGCGATGGAGATGAACAGCGCGGCGATGAAGATCGCGACCGCGATGTTGCCGCGCTTGAGCTCCGCCGGAAAATCCACCTCGGGCGTGAGCCGGTCGATGATCCGGTAGCTCACGTACATCAAGACCACACCGAGGGCGGCGTAGACGAGATTGAGAACGAGAATCGTAAGCTGCACCGACGATCACCTCGAGACGGGAGGTTTAGCCGTCCACCGAAAATAACGTATGGCGGGCTCGGCGGGTTTCGCCGTATTGTAGGAGCCAATGATCGGATTGTCACGTTAATGGGCGGTGGGCGGTGGGCGGCGGGCGGCGGGCGACGGCCGACGGGGCGACGGGGCGACGGGGCGACGGGGCGACGGGGCGACGGGGCGACGGGGCGACGGGGCGACGGAGTGTAGACTTCTCCGCATGAGTCGTGTCTTCCTGCTGTCGCCGGCGCGATGCGATGGCAAGCGTGCCAAGATGTTGTTGAATCCTGCGGCGAGGTTCGAGCTGGCGCAGCGCGTTCGCGCGCCGGGTGGCGCTCCGATTGGCGAGGTCTTCGCCTTTCTGAGCGGCCTCTATTTCCGTGGCAAGCTCGCGTACGCGACGGCGTTCGGTGAGCCGGCGGGTGGGTACGTCATCACGACCGATCGCGGCCTGGTCAGCGCGAATACTCCGGTCACGCGCGAGGACTTGTTAGCGTTTTCAAATGTCGATCTGGCAACAGCGGGCGAACGGTATATCGCGCCGCTCAGGCAGCACGCTCAGGAGCTCGCACGTCAGATCGGAGACGATGCCTCGGTCGTGCTTCTCGGCAGCATCGCGACCGGCAAATACTGCGACACCCTCGCGGCCGTGTTCGGTGAGCGTTTGCTTTTTCCATCGACCTTCGTAGGCCGAGGCGACATGAGTCGAGGCGGACTTTTGCTCCGCCACGCTCGATTGGGGAAGGAGTTGGAGTACGAACGGGTCGTCGGTGCAGTCCGACACGGCAAACGGCCGCCAAAGCTCGAGCGAATCAAGCTCTGACGGCCGCTCCCCCACCATCAGGCGATCAATGCATGGGTGGCTTGATGCGCTTACCCCAGGTCGGCGGCGGCGGCTCCTTCGTCGCGCGTTCCACCGGGTGCGCTTGGAGCTGCTTCAACGCTTCCTCCACCGCCTTCTCGAGCTGCGGATCGTGGCCGCCGATCACTTCTTTCGGCGTGTTCTCGACGTCGATGTCCGGCGCTACACCCTCGTTCTCCACCGCCCATTTCCCGTCGCGCGCGAAAAATCCTCCGCGCGGCGCGATCGCTGAGCCGCCATCGACGAACGGCGGCGTGTCCGCAGTGTGCACGAGACCGCCCCACGTCCGCTTACCGACGAGGGTTCCAATCTTCCGATAGCGGAACATGTACGGCATGAGATCGCCGCCCGATCCCGCCATTTCGTTGATGATCATCACCTTCGGTCCCCAGATGCCGGCCGCCGGACTGGTGAACGGCATCCGATCGCCGGCCACGTTGTTGAAGTAGCCGTCGAAATCGCGCTGCAGGACGTCGATGATGTAGTCCGCGGCCTGACCACCACCATTGTACCTCTCATCAATCACCGCGCCCTTCTTGTCCTGCTGCGCGAAGTAGTAGCGGTTGAAGCTCGTGTAGCCCGGTGCGCCGGTGTTCGGCAGGTAGACATACGCGAGCTGGCCGTGCGACAACGAGTCAACTACCCGCCGGTTGTTCTCGACCCACGCGCGCGTGCGCAAGTTCTGCTCGGTCGCCACCGGGACGACGGTCGCGTGACGAGCGCCGTCCATCACGGGCGTCGCGTTGACGACCAGCGCCGTCTGCTTGTTCGCGGTGCCGTCGAGCAGGCGATAGATGTTGTCGGGCGCCTTCAGCTCCTGTCCGTTGATCGCCAGGATGTAGTCGCCGACGCGCACGTCCACGCCCGGCGCGGCGAGCGGCGCGCGGAGATCCGGATTCCAATTCTCCTCATCGTAGATCTTCGTGATGCGATAACGTCCGTTCTCGATCGCGAAGTCGGCGCCGAGTAGGCCGCCCGGCACCGCGGCGGGAACGTCGGGCATGTCGCCGCCGCGCACGTACGAGTGGCCGATCGACACCTCGGCGCCCATCATGTCGATGAGATAGTTCAAATCGGCGCGGTGGTTCACGTACGGCAGATACTGCGAGTACATCTGCCTGATCCTCGGCCAATCGGCGCCGTGCTCGTTCGTGACGTAGAGATAGTCGCGCTGGTTGCGCCACGCCTCGTCGAAGATCTGCTTGAACTCCGCTTTGGGATCGACGAAGGAGCGAAGGTCGGCATTGAGACGCCCCTGTCCCGCCTGTGGCGGATTTCGGTCGGCGTCAACGAGGAAGAGCCCCGGACCGCCACCCGCTCCGCCCGCGCCACCGCGTCCCCGGCCGCCGCCACCAGCGCCGCCGCCCGCGCGATAGACGAGCTTGTGTCCATCCGCGCTCACGTCGTAGTCGGACGCACCCGTCACGAACTGCGCATCGCGACGGTCGCGCAGCGAGTATCTGTGCAGCGTCCCTCCGCCGCCTGCGCCGCCTCGACCGCCGCCACCAGCACCCGCCTCGAGGAAGTACACCATGCCGGCGACGCCCGTCTTGAGGTTCGAGTACTGGTGCTCCGGAATTCCCGGCACGGTGAGGATGCGATGCTGCAATCCATCAAAGTCGATCTGCACTGTCGGCATCGCCGCGCGCGGCGCCGCTGGCCGCTCCACCGCACCGCCGCCCGTGCTGTCACCAGCCGCCGCTCCCGCGGCTCCGCCACCGCCGCCGCCGGCACGTCCACCGCGCCCGCCACCGGCAGCAGCAACGCCCTCTTCATCGCTCTCCGGCAGGAACGGCGACGGATCGTTCTTGCGCAGCACCACCGCATAGAGTCCGAAGTTCTCGATATGATCGTTGTTCGTCATGTCGAGCCACTGCGAGCGCAGACCGAAGTCGGTCGACGCGAGGAACCACAGGTACTTGCCGCTCGCGTCCCACGCCGGCGTGATCGCGTCGGCGAGACCGTCGGTCACCTGCTTCGATACGCCCGTCTCGACGTTCACGACCTGGATCGCTTTGTAGAGCGAATTGAGGTGCTTCGCGTACGCTATCCATTTTCCATCAGGGGACCACGAGGGATTCATGGTACGCTGCGGCACCATCCACGGATCGCTGCCGACGACCTTCGCTTGGCCCGTCGCGACGTCGACGACCCACAGCTTGAGGTTCGTGTCATGGAACATGATCCGCTTGCCGTCGGGCGACCACGCGGCGGTGTAGAAGTGGCCGGTGGTGGGAATCTTGATCTCGCGCGGCGGCGTCAGGCCGTCGGCCGCTTCTATGTAGAGTGCGTACTCGCCCGAGCGGTCGCTGAAGTACGAGAGGGACTTGCCGTCGGGCGACCACGCCGGCTCGCGCTCCGCCGATGCGCTCGAGTTGGTGAGATTGCGAACGTCGCCACGCTCGGCCGGAATCGTGAAAATCTCGCCGCGCGCCTCGACGGCAATCCGCTTGCCGGTGGGCGACAGGGCGAGATTCGTCATGTTCGTGGTAACGTCCTTCCACTGCGCCATCATCCACGGGAAGTCGCCCGCCGCCGTGATGTTCACGACGTGCTCCTTTCCGCCCTTCTCCATGAGATGGATG
>Ga0207674_10001863_pt1 | contig 26857 bp, 19 predicted proteins | sample KBSCornC72_FD_184303 | JGI IMG/M metagenome (GOLD analysis project Ga0207674, IMG submission 184303) | Corn rhizosphere microbial communities from Kellogg Biological Station, Michigan, USA - KBS Corn C7-2 (SPAdes) (version 2) | ecosystem: Host-associated > Plants > Roots > Rhizosphere > Soil ...
GTCGATAACGGAGTTGATCTCGGCGGTCGCCGCGGCGGCGGTAGCCGCGGCGGCGGTAGCCGCGGCCGAAGCTCCCGACGGCTCCGCGGAACTGCTCGTCACGGGTGGAGTATTCGGCGGCGAATTTGGTATCGCGGTGGCGACCGGCGGCGGAGTCGTTATCACCGGCTGCGGATTGCCGGCCGGCGTGACATCGGCACGAGCGGCAGTCTGCGGTTGCGGCGAGCTCGGAATTGGCTTCGCCGTCGTTACGCCGGTGTCGGCGACGCCTGATTTGCCGCGAGCGACCCCCGATGCGGGAGCGGTCGGACGAGTCTTGGTAGCCGGTTGCGTCTCCGGCCGTTGCGCCTGGCGCGCCTGCTCCGGCGGTGGCGCGGGGGTCCGAGACACCGTGGCGCTCGCCGGAGCCGTAGCCGCCGAATCGGTGCGGCCGGGCGCGGCGACAGTTGCCGTTTGCGAGGAAGACGGCATGCCAGTTCGGCGCGCGAGCAGCCATCCGCTGAGCACGAGAACGACGGCAGCAACGACTCCACCGCCGCCCAACGCGAACCGCCGGCGACGCACACGTCTGAAGGTGCTCGTTCGCCGCTCGTCGAGCGCCGACTCGATCGTCGCGCGCAGAGACAGCGTGCCTGGCGACGACGAACGCTCATCGAGTGATGCGCGCACCGCGAGCAGATCGTTCGCCATATCGAGCGCCGACACGTACCGGTGCGACGGCTCCTTGGCCAGCGCGCGGAGCACGATCTCGTTGAGCTGGGATGTCAGCCCGGGGACCATAGATCCCGGCGGAGCGGGCGTCTCGCTCAACACCCGGTACATCACCGCCTGCAGGGAGCCACCGGCAAACGGACTCGTTCCCGTGAGAAGCTCGTACAGGACCGCGCCGAGCGAAAAGACGTCGCCTTGCGGGCCGACGGAGCCGCCGGTGATCTGCTCCGGAGCCATGTAGCTGGGCGTGCCGATCATCACGCCGGTTCGCGTCATGTTCGACGACGCGAAATGCGCCACCCCGAAATCCATGATGCGTGCGTTGCCTTCCGCGTCCACACGAATATTCGCCGGCTTGATGTCGCGATGGACGATGCCGCGCCTGTGCGCGAACGCGAGTCCCTGGAGGACCCCGATAGCGATGTCGAGCTTGGCGACGAGGCTCAGCGGCGCCTGATGTGCCAGCAGCTCGGCGACGTCCTGCCCCTCGACGAACTCCATCGCGATGTAGAGGTGTCCGTCTACCTCGCCGAAGTCGTAGATCGTGATGACGTTGGGATGCTGGAGCGACCCGGCCGCCTGCGCCTCTCGCAGGAATCGTTCGCGCAAATCGTCGTTCTGCGCGAATGCCTCGCCCATGACCTTGATCGCGACGCGCCGCTTGAGCATTGGGTCGAGCGCGCGATAGACGACGCCCATCGCGCCTTCACCGATGCGCTCCTCGACGTCGTACTTTCCGATCTTGGTGGGGCTGCTGGTGGGCAAGAGCCGGTTCCCGCTGGAAGTCCCGTGAAATATCCGGTCGGCGAAGCGGCGCGCAACCGTGCCCTGCCGCTACGGCGCCAACTTCGACAGCAGATAGATGACCAGGCCCGCCAGCCCGCCGACGATCGTGCCGTTGATGCGGATGAACTGCAGGTCGCGCCCGATCGCCAGCTCGACGCGGCGCGAGGTGAGCTCGGGGTCCCAGCCCGCGACGGTCGAGGAGATCAGTTCCGCCACCTCGTCCTGATACCGCGCGACAAGGAACACGGCGACATCCACGGCAAAGTTATCCATCTTGGCGAGAAGCTCCGGATCGTCCATCGCTTTCTCGCCAAACGTGACGAGCGCCTTTTCGATCGCATTCGGCGTGGCGGCGCCGGGATTCGTCGCGTATCGCGCGAGGGCCTCCTTTACTTCCTCCCACATCGACTGCGAGAAGCGCCGCGCCGCCTCATTGTCGAGGAAATCTTCCTTCCAGCCGTCGACGCGTTCCGCAAGCTGCGGCGACGTGTTCAGCTGGTCGATGAACCGATGCAGCCCTTCATCGAAACGCTCACGCAGCGGGTGATCGCGATCGACACTCAGCTCCGAGAGCAGTCGCTGTATCGCGCCGAGCACGCGCTTGAAGATCTTGTCGTCGACCGCCGAAGGAATCCACCACGGCGTTTCCTTCTCGATGCGCTCGCGAATGAGGTCACTGTTCTCGTTCACCGTGCGAGACGCGAGCACGATGACCTCATCGAGCACTTCCTGATGCCGATCGTCCTCCGTCATCACGTTGAGCACTTTGCCGATGAGCGGAGCGAGGTGCATGGTCCGGACGCGCTTGGCGAGACTGCGGTCGAGCATCTCCTGGACGTCTTCGTCGCGCAGCATCTCCGCGGCCGAGCTGAGCGCCACGGCGACATTTCGCGAGATCGTCCGCGCATTCGCCGGATCGGCGAGCCACTCGGCGAGACGCCGGCCGACCTGTAGTGAACGCAGCCGGAACTCGATGACCTCTCTCGTCAGGAAGTTCCGCTGCACGAACGCGCCGAGCGTGCGACCAACGCGGTCTTTGCGCGACGGCACGATCGCCGTGTGCGGGATCGGAATGCCGAGCGGATGCCGGAAGAGCGCCGTCACCGCAAACCAGTCGGCGAGTCCGCCGACCATCGCCGCTTCCATCGTCGCACGAATGTAGCCGATCCACGGGTACCGCGACTCGAAGGCGCGCGTGATGACAAAAAGGACCGTCGCTCCGGCCAGAAGCAACGTCGCCCGTCGCTTCATCGTGTCGAGCCGCGCCTGCCGGACAGCCTCGTCGTGCGGGATCGCCATTGCCGGCATCGAACCCGGCTGTGGCGCGGGTACGACTCGTCCCGCCGACTCCGCGGGTTGGGTCACCGCGGCGTCACCTTCACCTTGGCGAAATCGACGAGCGACGACGGACTCACCGCCGTCGGGACGTCGACGTACAACACGACGGGGCGGCCGTCCACCTCGCGCACGTCGACCTCGACGACCCGCTTGTCGGTATCGAAGTGTCGCTGCTCACCCTTCACGCGCGGACGGACGTTGAACCGCTCGCGCATCACCTGGTCGATCGCCGACATGAACTCGGCGGCGTCGCCCGGCGTGTCCCACACCGTCGCCCACACGAGCGCGTAGCCGCTCGGCGTCTTCACCAGCGCGTAGCGGTCACCGTCCCAGCCATTCGATGCGCGAATCGACAGGTCCTGATTTTTCGTGTGCTGGTAGAGGTAGAGCCGCGTCCCGAACTCGCCGAACGCGTTCTGGTCCACCATGCCTGGAATCGACGGCAGCGTGACTTCGCTCGGCACATCACGAGCCTTCGTGAAGAACGCCGAATCGTGCATCAGCTGCTTCGTCGAGATCGGCATATCGGTGAGAGGCAGCTTGCCGGGCTCGCGTGCCTTGAAGCGACGAACGAAGTCAGCGCCGTTGATGTACGGGAAGAGGAGCGTTTCCTGGATCACCGTCGGCGCCGAGGCGAACACGGGCTGTGTCGCCTGCATCTCGCGTATGGTCTGGCGCATCGACTCCCAACCGCCGGGAAGTTGCGCGGCGATGTTCCCCGCCCCGCCGGCCATGATGTACGCCTGCTCGTACGTCGCCTGCCCTTCGACGATCGCCTGCGCGGCGAGCGAGCGGTCGTCGTTGTCCGTCGGCTGCTCGAGCGAGTCGAGATTGACGTACTGATCCTGCAGCGCGTGCACGAGCTCGTGCATGATCGTGATGCCGACGTATTCCTCGGGCGCGCCATCGACGACGTACAACACCTTGGTCTTGGGATCGTAGAATCCCATGATCTGTTCGGTCAGCACCTTCACGTAGAAGTCGCCAAGGTGCATCGTGTCGCGAACCATGCCGAGCAGCTTGTAGATCGCCTCCTGATTCGCGAGCTGTTTTTGGACATCCGCCTCGCGGAGGCGCCGCAGCAGAAAATCGCGGACCTGGTCGCGCGATCGAACCTCGAGCTTGGGCGGCGTCTTGAACTTCACGCCGAGCGCTTGTTCGATCTTGGGGACGTCGGCTTCGACTTTGTCGGCGTAGGGGCCCTTTCCGGCGGCGTCGCCGCCGCGACAGGCGGAGGCCGCGAGCAACAACAGCGCGATGGTTCGTCTCATGTATTGTCGGTTTCGCGCCACTCAACGTCGGTGCCGGCCATCAATCCGACCACGCGCGCGATGTCGTGCCCGCGAATGACCACGCCTTCCTCCATCAACTGCCGTCCCAGATCCGCTTCGAGCGGCGCAAGCATCGAGGGACGCGCGCGCTCGGGGACCGGGGCCGGTTGCGCCTCGGTTCCGTTCACCGGGGTCGTCGTCGCCGGCGCGCCGACGAACAACGCTTCCAGCTCGGCGCCGAAACGCTCGAACGCGCTCGGCGACTCCCGCGACGTCCCTCCCCGGTCGGCCGGTTTTCGCTTCTCGTCCTCGCGCTCGATGCGCGCCAGCTCCTTGAGCAGCGACATGCGGCGCTGGATGAGCGTTTCAGTGCGTTCGGAATATTGAATCACCGCCTGCATGTGTGCGCAGGCTTCGTCGATGGCGTCGATTGCTTTGTCGGGCCGCATGCGATCGGTGACGTACGCGTCGGTCAACTTCACGGCGGCGCGGAGCGCCTCGTCGGAGATGAGCACGTTGTGGTGCCTCTCCAGTCGTTCCTTGCGCGCCTGCAGAATCTCCAGCGTCTCGAGCTCGCCGAGCTCGCGCACGACGACTTTCTGGAAGCGCCGCTCGAGCGCCGGATCGCCCTCGACCCACCGCTCGTATTCGTCGCTCGTCGTCGCGCCGATGACGCGGAAGTCGCCGCGCACCAACGCCGGCTTGAGCATGTTGGCCGCATCCATCGCCGCGCCGATCGCCGTGCCCTGACCGATGAGATTGTGCAGCTCGTCGATGAACAGGATGACGTCCGTGGCGGCCGTCGTCTCGGCGACGAGCGCCCGGATGCGCTCCTCGTACTGCCCGCGGTACGTCGTGCCGGCGAGCAGGGCGACGTGATCCAGCGAGAGCAGCCGAACGGACTTGAGGACGATCGGCACCGCCTCGGCGGCGATGCGCTGAGCCAATCCTTCGGCGATCGCCGTCTTGCCGACGCCGGCCGGCCCGACGAGGGTTGGATTGTTCTTGCCGTGACGAAGGAGGATGTCGATGACCCGCGAGACTTCCTGTTCGCGACAGCGGACGGGCTCGAGGCGGCCAGCCCGGGCATCGGCGGTAAGGTCGCGCGTGAAGCGGCCAAGCGCGCCACCGGAGGTTTCGTTTCTCAGATATTCACCGATCATGCGTTTTTCCCGTCATCCTGAGGGCGCGAAGCGCCCGAGGGATCTACTGTCCCGGTCCGATAATCAGGTAAGGACAATAGATCCCTCGCTCGCTACGCTCGCTCAGGATGACAACTACCCGCGAGTGAGCCACGCCAGCAGCGCGTCTCCAAAAAACAACGTGAGGAGCGCGGCAGGCGCAAGGAAGACACCGAATGGCACGAGCGGCATCTCGAACGGCGCTGATCCGAGCGCGAGCTCGGTTTGCTCGCGCGCATGTCCGCGCCGCATCAACGCTACCGGAATGACGAGGCCCACAAATGTGAGCGCGCCAAGCGTTGCGCCGAAGAACACCGTGATGAGCGCGCGCGCCGGCCCGAGCGCCGCACCGACGAACGCCATCAGCGTCACGTCGCCCAAGCCCATTGCTTCGCGCTTAGTGACGACTTCGCCGAGCCAGCCGACGATGGCGATCATCCCCGCGCCGGCGCACGCACCCACTAGTGCATCGTACGGAGTGGCGAACAGCTGAGTTTCGGTTTGGAAGAAGGCGATGACCGACGTGACCAGGGCGAACACCAGTCCGAACAGAGTGAAGCCGTCGGGAATCAGATAGTGCTTCGCGTCGGTGACGGCGACGCCGAGGAGCGTGGTGCCGAAGACGGCGACGCGAAACGCCGTGAACGTGAACCCGAAATGCCATGCCGCGGCCATCCATCCGAGACCGACCGCGAGCTCGACCAACGGGTACATCACCGAGATGCGCTCGTCGCAGCACCGGCATTTTCCGCGCAGCAGAAGCCAGCTGACCACGGGAATGTTCTCGATCCAGCTCAGCTGATTCCCGCAACGCGGACACCGCGAGCGCGGCCGGAGGATCGACCGCTCCTCCGGCCAGCGGACGATGCAGACGTTGAGGAACGAGCCGATGCAGGCTCCGAGCACGAACGTGTAGACAAGCAGATAGGTCGACGCGCTCACGCTCTCAGCTCGTAGAGGAGGATTCCGGTCGCCACGGCGACGTTGAGTGACTCGACATTAGCCGAAATGGGCAGCGCGACCGTGTGATCGAGCCGGGTGCGGGATTCGGCCGACAAGCCCGCGCCTTCGTTGCCGACGATCAAGGCGAGACGATCGGGTACGGGAGCCGCCGACAGCGGCGTCCCGGACGCGTCAGCCCCCCAAACCGAAAAACCCCCTCCCCGGCTCGCCCGGAACGTGTCGAGCTCATCCCAGGTACCAAACAAACAGGGGTGTCTGAAGTGGGATCCCATCCCGCTACGGACGACCTTGGGGTTCCAGAGGTCAACCGTTCCGGGCAGGGCGTATGTCGCTGTGACGCCAAGCGCTTCCGCTGTTCGAATGATGGTGCCGACGTTCCCCGGATCCTGCAGCCCGTCCAGGACGAGGATGCGGACCTTTGCCGGGAGCTCGATGTCCGACAAGACCCAGCCCGGCGCTTCGGCGATTGCCAGGATACCTTGCGGGGAATCGGTCTCAGCCGCGGAGGCGAACTCTCGAAAGTCGACGCGCTGTTCGGGGACGGATCGCTTGGCAATCAGGTCGTGGATGGCCGCCGCGCGAGACTGATCCTCGAACTGAGGCCCGATGAGCACGCCGGACACTTTAAGCGAGGAGCGCAGGAGCTCATCCACCGCCCGCACGCCTTCGGCGACGAACAGGTGCTGACGCTCTCGTGCTTTCCGCCGGCGCAGATCGCGAGCGACCGTTAGAAGCTTCATCGGGAATATGTTTTGCCTTTGGGACGACCGAACACTTCAGTCGGACAGGATACTAACGATGAGACGATTCGTTGCGGGGGCGGCAATGGCCGCCTTGGGGGGGATGTCGGCGGCGTGCGGCATCTCGCAACAGCAGGAAGTCGAGATCGGGGCGCAACAGGCGCAGCAGGTCAACGCGCAACTGCCGATCATCCAGGATCCGGCAATCAACCGGTATCTCAACACGCTCGGCGACTCGATCGCGCACGTCACGGCGCGCGGCGACTTGGACTGGCATTTCTACCTCGTCAATACGAACGACTTCAACGCGTTCGCGCTGCCGGGTGGCTACATCTACGTGAACCGAGGGGTCGTCGAGCGCTCAGACCGTCTCGATCAGTTTGCTTCGGTCGTCGCCCACGAAATTGGACACGTCGTGCTTCGACACTCCGTGAAGCAGATGGAGCAGATGCAGGGCGCGAACGTCGGCGCCGGCGTACTCTGCGCGCTGACCAGCGTCTGTAACTCGGGCCTCGGTCAGGCAGGCATCCAGATCGCGGGCAGCGCCGTGTTCGCCAAGTTCAGCCGCGACGACGAAGCGCAGGCCGACGCGGCCGGCGTCGACGAATTGGTTCGCACGGGCATCAACCCGAACGGCATGCCGGAGATGTTCGAGAAGTTATTGGCCGAGCGCCAATCGCAGCCGGGCGCGCTCGACGCCTGGTTCGCCGATCACCCGCTCGAGGAAACCCGCATCAACGACACGCGGGCTCAAGTGGCGAAGATCAATCCGGCGATCATTCGGACGCTGACGTCAGATACGCGGGCATTCCAGGACTTTAAGGCGCGAGTAAGGAGTTTACCCCCGCCGCCTCGGGTGGCGGGGCGGTAAGCGACCGCGCAAAGGCAACCGCGCAAAAGGCAACCGCGCAAAAAGGCGACCGCGCACCGGCCGAAAGGCGCACCTGCCAAGGGGCGCGGCTGCCGAACGGCGCGACTGCCAAGTGGCGCATGGGCGCTTCGCGCCTTTCGCTGGGCGTGTCTTGACCTTGTGATTGGGCGCGAAGCGTCTCCTCGGCGACGCTTTGGTAACAGCGTTCCATTCAATGTTGCGCGTTCCTCGGCCGAAGGCCGCTTGCGCCTCTTGGCAGTTGCGCCGTCTGGCAGCCGCGCCTTTAGGCAGTCGCGCTGTTCGGCAGTCGCGCGTTTGCCTTTGCGTCGCTGGGCCATTGCCTCGCCCTCAAAGAGAGCGGACTATCCCTTCCACCAGCCCCGCGAATTTCTCTCCGACTCGCCGCGTCGTTTCCAGCACATCTTCGTGCGACAACGGCTCGGCCGAGATACCGCACGCCATGTTGGTGATGCAACTGATCCCGAGCACTTTCATTCCACGCGCACGGGCGACGATCACCTCAGGCACCGTTGACATCCCGACCGCATCCGCGCCGAGGCGTTCGAGCATGCGCACTTCGGCCGGCGTCTCGTAGGCGGGGCCGAGAAGCCCAGCGTACACGCCGTCGCGCAGGGACATGCCCTGCTCCGACGCGACGTGGTGTGCGAGGTCGGCGAGTGTTGAGTCGTACGGCTCCGACATGTCGGGAAAGCGGAGATCTCCCTGCTCCACGGCACCGATCAGTGGATTCCTGAACGTCAGGTTGATGTGGTCGCGGATCACCATGAGGTCGCCCGCTTGCCAGAGGCGGTTCACTCCGCCAGCGGCATTCGACACGATCAGGGTTCGGGCTCCGAGTGCATGCATCACGCGGATCGGGAAACCTGCCAGCCGCGCCCCGTGACCCTCGTAGACGTGAAAACGGCCTGAGAGCGCCAGCACGGCCTTTCCCGCGAGGCGTCCGCAGATCAACGCGCCCGCGTGGCCAACGACTGTGGACTCAGGAAAGCCCGGGATGTCGCCGAACTCGATTCTCTCCGCCGATTCGATCCGTCGGGCAAGGCCGCCGAGGCCCGAGCCGAGAACGATCGCGATCTTGCCGGGCTGCTGCTCGAGTCGCGAGCGAATGAAATCCGCGGCGACGACCGCGTCCCGCGTGCCGAACGCCTCGTCGCGTCCACCCACGTCAGCTCCGTCCATCGTTTCGAATCGCGTCGATCTCGGCGTGCGCGCGCTGGACGAGGGACTCACGCTCCTGCCACGGCAGGAACGCGCTGGCGAAACCGTTGACGGCGATTTGCGCGAGCTCGTCGAAGTTGAAGCCGAGCGACTTTGCCGCCCAGAGGTATTCGTCCGTCAACGTCGTGCCGCTCATCAGCCGGTTGTCCGTGTTGAGCACGACGTTCATCCCGCGATCGAAATAGCGGCGCAACGGGTGCGACTCGTACGACTCTACGGCGTGCGTCTGGACGTTGCTTGTGAGACAGATCTCGAGCGCGATACGGCGGTCGTTCACGTACTGCGTCAGCGACTCGTCCTCGAACAAGCGCGTGGCGTGTCCGATCCGGTTGGCGCCGCAGACGTGCACCGCCTCGCGGACGTACGATGCGTCGGCGCCTTCGCCGGCATGGCAGGTGCACGCGAGGTCGTGCTCGCGCGCGTACGCAAACGCGGCGGCGTGGGGCGCGGCCGGGTTTCCGAGCTCGCCGCCGGCGAGATCGAACGCCACCACGCCGCGGTCTTTGTACGCGACGGCGAGCCTCGCCAATTCCATCGAAACGTCGGGCGGCATGTGGCGCAATCCGCATACGATGACGCGTCCGATGGCGCCGCCGTCGTCCCGCGCGCGCTCGAGGCCGCGCAGCGGCGCCTCGATGGCGGCGCCGAGTGTGAGCCCGCGCCTCACGTTCAGAACGGGTGAGTACCGGATTTCGATGTACCAGACACCGTCGCGCGCCGCGTCGATCGCCAGCTCGTACGCGATTCGCTCCAGCGCCTCGGCCGTCTGCATCACCCCGAGCGTCACGTCGAAGCGCGCGAGGTAGTCCTCGAGGCTCTGCGCGTCGTCCACGCGCATATATTCGCGCAAGGCGTCGGCGTCGTCGCGCGGAACGGGCTGCCGATATTCGCGCGCGAGCTCGAGCAGCGTCTCGGGACGCACCGAGCCGTCGAGATGGCAATGAAGTTCGGCTTTTGGAAGACGCCGCAGCAGCTCCGAATGAATCAGCGGCATTCCGTCATTCGGCGGAGTCGTCGGCGGCCGCGCGGTCGCGTTTCGCGACCAGGCGAATGATCGAGCCGGCGGTCATCGTCGCCGCGGCATCGATCGGAAGTCCACGGCTGTCCGTGATCAAGCGGCGTCCGCCTTCGACTTCGGCGGCGGCGCTCGCGTCCCATGCACGAACCGCGTCCAACGCGGTCGCTCCCGACGGCACGTCGACGCCGGAGGCGTTTACGAATACTCGAACCAACCGATCTGTCACTTTTGTCCGGAAAGAAGATTGGCGATCGCGGAGGCGGGAACGATCCGCCAGTTGGGATGAAAATAATCGGCCGGCGTGATGGTGCCGCGGCGCTTCACCTCGTCGATCAGGAGCTGCCGAATCTCGAGCTGGCGGTCGTAGACGACGGGCGCGTCGCGAAGCATCGAGAAGCCGCCGCCGCCGGTCTGCCGGTAATTGTTGAGCGCCATGGTGAACGTGTCGGTCGCCGCCACCGGGCGACCCTCGTACGCGAGCGTCACGATGCGATCGCCGATCGGCCGCGAGACGTCGATCGTATAATCGACACCAGCGACCATGTCGTAGTTGTAGCCCGGAATCGACGCGTCGATGCCGAATCGGCCGTCGGCGGCCTCCCGGAAATAGCGGGCGCTCTGCTCGAGATACGCGCGGAGCTGAGCTCCCGAGATCTTTACCGCGCGCAGTGTGTTGTCGTAGGGATAGAGCGCGGCAAGACGAGCGACCGTGATCGGCCCCGCCGCGAGCGACGCGTCCAGTGAAAACGCCGCCGTCGACGCGAGCTGTGCCCCTGACGCGTTGCGCTCGACCTCGAGGATGAAGTCCATCAGCGGCGTGTCGACGACGCGCGCCGAGTCGGCGCGCCACGCCACCGGTGTCATACCGATCGACGTGGTGACATAGCGAAGCGTTTCGCGATGCCCTTCCTGCGTCACCGCGACCACGGCCGGACTCTCGCGATGTCCGGCGACGGGCACGACGCTGCTTCGTCGCGACGTCACGCGCCACCGGCCGTCGCGCCGCGTCAGGCCGAGGTGCGCGATCGCTACACTCGTCGCCCAATTCCGCGGCTGCATCAGCAGCGTGCCGTTGATCACCGTGTCGGCCATCTCTCGGTGCGAGTGCCCGTACACGATCAGATCGATGCCGGGCACTTCGTGGGCGACGCGAGCAGCGACGTTTTCACTCCCGACGGGTGCCGCGACCGTGTCGTAGCTCGACGGCTCGTCGAGTCCCGAGTGCAGAGCGACGATCACCACCGCCGCCCCGGTCGCGCGCACTTCACGGACGGCGGCGGCGACCTCCGGTACGAGATCGCGAATGACCAGCTTGCCGCTGAGGTTGTCGCGATCCCACACCATCGCGCCCGGGTTCGTCGCGCCGACGATGCCGATCTTCACGCCACGGCGCGTCGAGATCGCCCAGGGACGAAAGGCGCGCTGGCCGGTCGTGGTGTACGCGTTCGCCGCCAGCAGGGGAAACTCCGCCTGTCGGATCGCGCGTTCCAGCGTCGGCAGGCCATAGTTGAATTCGTGGTTTCCGATCGCCGCCGCGTCATACTGGATCGCGTTCATCGCGGCGATCACGGGATTCGTCATAGTCGTGTCGACGCGCGCCGCGACGTAGGCCAGCGGGTTGCCCTGGATGATGTCGCCCGCGTCGACGACGACGGGCAGGACCGCGGCCCGGCGCAGCGAATCGATGATCGTGCCGACGCGGGCGAGTCCGCGCGTAGTGTCCGCGGTGTTCGTGTAGTAGTCCCAGCCGCGCGCGCGACCGTGAACGTCCGTCGTCGCGGCGACGACGAGATCGAGGGTCCCGCCACCGGTCTGAAGCACGACGGGGCTGCCGCACGACAGCGCCGACAGAGCGGCGGCGCCGGCCGCCCAACGCCCGGTGAGGAATCGCATTTCCAAAGCTAGCCGACGGCCTCGGTTCGATACCAGATTGTGACGTCTACCGCCTTCACAATTAGTGTAAAGACCGCGAGTATATGACGCGAATGACCCCGGCCGACGCTACGCGATGAAGCCGCTCATCATCGGCATCGCCGGCGGGTCGGGCTCCGGAAAATCGACCGTCGCGCGGAACGTCGCGCAGGCACTGCGAACCGAGTCGGTCGCGTTCATCGACATGGACGCGTACTACCTGAACTTCGTGGACCTGCCGATCGAAGAGCGCCGGAAGATCAACTGGGACCATCCCGACGCATTCGATTGGCCGTTGCTCATCGAGCAACTCGAACGACTGGCCGCCGGGGAAGCAGTCGAGAAGCCGGTATACGACTTCGTGACGCATACGCGGAGCCACCAAGCGGTGACCATTCCGCCGGCGGACGTCGTCGTCATCGACGGGATCCTGCTGTTCAGCGACGCGCGCGTGCGCGATCTCTGCGATGTGAAGGTGTTCGTCGATGCCGACGCGGATATCCGCCTCATTCGGCGGATCCGCCGCGATATCACCAAGCGCGGACGGCCGCTCGAGGAAGTGTTGGAGCAGTATCTCACGACCGTTCAACCGATGCACCTCCAATTCGTCGAGCCATCCAAACGTTACGCAGACGTGATCGTGCCTCGTGGTGGGCACAACCCCATAGCGATCGAGATGATCGTCGCCAAGATTCAGCGCCGCCTCGCGAACGCGCGGGCGGCGGTGTGACGTCACCCAATGGAGCGGGCAGCACCGGCGAGCGCGTCCTCGTCGTCGATGACGAGGCGGACATCGTCGCCCTCGTCGCCTATCACCTCGTGAAAGCGGGGTATCGCGTCTCGACTGCGTCGACGGGACCCGATGCGCTGGTCGCCGCGCGACAGGAGCGTCCGGCGCTCATCGTCCTCGATCTCATGCTGCCGGGCGCCTCCGGATATGACGTGCTCGATCAGCTCCGCGCCAACGCGGCGACCCGCGACATCGCGGTGCTCATGCTGACGGCGCGGCGGGAGGAACAAGACCGCATTCGCGGACTCACCCTCGGCGCCGACGACTACCTCACGAAACCCTTCAGTCCACCGGAGCTCGTGCTCCGCGTCGGCGCCATCCTCCGTCGACTGAGTGCCGGGGGCGTCGGTCCGGCGGATGTGCTCACCGTCGGTCCGATCACGATCGACCGCGCCGAACACCGCGTCTCGGTCGAGAACCGCCTGATCGACCTGACACCGACCGAGTACAAGCTGCTGCTCATTCTTGCCGAGCGGCGGGGGCGCGTGCAGAGTAGAGCGCATCTGCTCGAGACGGTCTGGGATGCCGCGCCCGACATTCAGACCCGCACCGTCGACATGCACGTGCAGCGCCTGCGGACGAAGCTCGGCGAAGCAGGCGACGCCATCGAGACGGTGCGCGGGTTCGGCTACCGTCTCAAGAGCGGACATTCCCGCAGCGCGTGACCCTCGCCAAACGACTCCTCGTCGGTTCGCTCGTCCTCGTTCTCGCGCTCGTCGCTGGAGTGGTCGTCCTCGCCGGAAACCGGCTTGACGACCGACTCGCGCAGGAGACGTGTCGCGAGCTCGGACGTGAAGCGCGCGTGGTCGGCATCGAGTGGCGGCCGGGCGTCAACGCCGACTCGCTTGCCGATGCAGCCGGGTCGGCGCTCGGCCGTCGCGTCACCCTGATCGACACGGGCGGTGTCGTGCGCGGCGATTCCGAGTTCGACGACGACGCCCTTCATAACCTGCAGAATCACAGCACGCGGCCCGAGGTCGTGGAAGCGAAGCGGATCGGGTCGGGGTGCTCGACGCGCAGAAGCCCGTCGGCGGGCGACGACGAGATCTACGTCGCGGTGCGAATTCCGATCGGCTATGCTCGGGTCTCCGAGTCGACGGCGAAGTTCCGCGAGATCGTCGGAGGGGCTCGGCGCGACGTGATGATCGGCGGATTGATCGCGCTCGTCGGCGCGCTCGTCATCGCGTTCGGCTTCTCGCGTTCCGTTTCGCGCCCGATCGCCGAGCTGCGCGACGTCGCGCAAGCCATTGCCGCCGGCGACATCGAGCGCCGTCCCACCCTGGCCGCGCCTGGTGAGGTCGGCGACCTCGCCGTCGCGCTCCACCGGATGACAGAGCAGTTGGCAACGCGCATGAACGCGCTCGAGGCCGAAGACGCGCTGCTCAATGCCGTCATCGACTCACTCGACGAAGGCATTGCCGCTTTCAACGGTCGCGCCGAAGTCATCCGCCTGAACGGAAGCGCGCGGCGATTGCTCGGCGTCGAAGCGAAGGTTCCCTTCTCCATCGACATGTTGCCGCGCGAGCGACTCATTCGCGACTCCGTTCGCGGCGCCATGGCCGGCACGCCCGCCGACCCGACGGAGCTGTCGCTCGGCGAGCGTACGCTCCTCATCACGGCTCGGCCCATTCCCGACGGCGGCGCCGTGCTCGCGATCATGGACCTCACGACGCGGCGGCGTCTCGAGACAATCCGACGCGACTTCGTGGCGAACGTGTCGCACGAGCTCAAGACGCCGCTGACGGTGATCGGCGGTTTTGCCGAGACCCTCCGGGACCACGATCTGCCCGACGCCGAGCGAACGCGTTTTCTCGAGACAATCGAGTCCAACACACGCCGCATGCAGCGTATCGTCGACGATCTGCTCGATCTGTCACGGTACGAATCGGGCGCCTGGGTTCCCAACGTCACGTCGAACGATCTCGCCGGCATCGTTACCGACATTTTCACCGGCGTCTCCCGGGCCGCCGAGGAAAAAGGGCTTGCCCTTTCCTTCCAGGCGGCGCCGGAGGCCCGCCGCGTCGACGCCGACCCGACGGCGCTCCGTCAGATCCTCGCCAATCTCGTGGAGAACGCGGTCCGCCACACAGCCCGCGGTGCCGTCACGGTAAGCGCCGAGGCACCGGCCAACGGTGGTTCGACGATTCGCGTGAGCGACACGGGCACCGGAATTCCTGTCGAACACCTCGGGCGGATTTTTGAGCGCTTCTATCGCGTCGATTCCGGTCGAGCTCGCGGGGAGGGTGGCACCGGACTCGGTCTCGCCATCGTACGCCACCTGGTCGAAGCGCACGGCGGTTCCGTCCGCGCCGAGAGCATCGTCGGACAAGGGACGACGATCACGGTGCATTTTCCGAGAAAGTCGGGCGGATAGCGGTTAGAGTTGGTACGATCCGTACGGCCTTGCGGTGGAACTGCCGCGGGCAAACGCGGACACAACGGGCTAACGCGGTGTCGGGCTGGCTACGCTGCAGCACGAGCCGGGAATTCTTTGGGAACGACCTCTGGACGCTTCATCCGGAATCATCCTGAGGCAGTTCCACAACGAAGAGTCTCGTCGCCGCGCAGTGACCCCGACACGGTAGACGGACCCGTCCCAAAGCCCGCGTTAGCCCGCAGTGTCCGCGTTAGCCAGCGGCATTTCCATCATTAGCTCCTACGCCCGGTACCAAGCATGCAGGCATAGCGGTCGACGACGTCCACAAAAAGTCGAACGCAGCCCGCGATCCATTTAGATTGTTGCCAACGGCTCTCGGAGGCCTGGTTTTGTCTACGATCCTACCTCTGAATCGAGACCAGGGCCCGCGCGGAACGATCGCGCCGGGACATCGTCGCGTCGCGGCAATCGACATCGGATCGAACTCGATCCGTCAAATCGTCGCCGACGTCTCACCCGAAGGCGCCATCCAGGTCGTCGACGAAATGAAGGCGGCCCCAAGGCTCGCGGCGGGGTTGTCGAAAAGCGGCGTGATCGCCGATACGTCGATGCGCGCGGCGGTCGAGGCGGTCGAGCGCATGGCGACGCTCGCGCGGCAGCTCGGCGCGCAGCGCATCGACGCCGTTGCCACGAGCGCGGTCCGTGATGCGCGCAACGCATCTGACCTCGTCGCCGCGATTCAACGCGCCGCCGGGCTCAAGGTGCGCGTCGTCGACGGCGACGAAGAGGCGCGTCTCAGCTTCCGGAGCGCCGTCGCCCACTTCGACCTCGGCGTCGGACGCACCGTCGTGCTCGACATCGGCGGCGGCTCACTCGAGCTCGCGCTGGCCGCGGAGGGAGTGATCGAGCATCTCACCTCTCTGCCCTTCGGCGCGATTCGCCTCACCGAGGAATTCTTCGGCTCCGGGATCACGCCCAAGGGCGTGAAGCGCCTGCGACGCGCCGTTGGCGACGGCCTGAAACCCGAGCTTCCGCGCCGCGACTGGCGTGGTGCGCAACTGATCGGATCCGGCGGAACGTTCACGAACCTCGCCGGCATCTATCTCTCGCGCCAAGGGATCCTCACCGCGCGTTCCGTGCACGCAGCGCACATTCCACGAGCCGATCTCGAGCACATCCTCGACATGCTCGTCGAGATGGCGCCCGATGAACGCCGCGGAGTGCCGGGGCTCAACCCTGAGCGCGCCGACATCATCGTCGCCGGTCTCGCCGTCGCGGCGGAAGTGCTCCGTCGTCTCGACGCCCGCGACATCGTCGTCTCGCGCTATGGCATTCGCGAAGGACTTTTGCTCGAGGCGGCCCGCGTCACACCGACCATCGCCGACCCCGGGGAAGCGCGGGCGCGTTCAATCGCCGACTTCGCCGAGCGCTGTCATGTGGAGCAGCCGCATTCGTCGCACGTGCAGAAGCTCTGCCTGATCCTGTTCGACGCTTTGGCCACGCGACTCGGCCTCGACAAGACCGATCGTGTCACCCTCGCCGACGCGGCGCTGTTGCACGACGCCGGCTATCACATCAGCTACGAGCGCCATCACAAGCACTCGTACCATCTCGTCCTCCACGCCGATCTGCTCGGGATGTCGCCCGCCGAGCAGGTCGTGGTCGCGAACGTGGCGCGCTATCACCGCGGCTCGGCGCCGAAGCGGAAGCACGGCAACTACGGTCCGCTCGACCGCACCTTGCGACGCCGCATCAAGCGGCTCGCCTCGATCCTGCGTGTCGCGGACGGGTTCGATCGCGGACACGTCGGCGCCGTCACGGACGTGAAGGTGCGCTGGACGCAGCGCGCGCTTCGTCTCACGCCGGTGCCGGCGACGCAGCGAACGACGATGCGACTCGAGATGTGGGGCGCGAGCCGGAAGTCGGGACTACTGTCTGACCTTGCCGGTGTGCCGGTCGAAATCGTCGCGCCCGACGGCCGGGTGCTCTCCTCCGACGACATCGACTCGGCCGAGATCGAGTAGCGTCTCGCGCGGGGCGGGACTCGCCGCACCGCCACGACCCCACGAGTTCTTGACCAGGCGCTCGTGCGACGCGCGCACCGGGCCGTCCGGCTGGCGCTGGTGCCAACGGCCGTCGGCGTCGAGATCCCACGCCTGGCGGTTGTCCTCGAAATACGTCGCGAGCAGGGAGCGGATTCGCTCGTTCAGCCCCGGGTTCTCCACCGGCGCGACGGCCTCCACTCGTCGATCGAAGTTGCGCGGCATCCAGTCGGCCGAGCCGACATAGAACTCTTCGTCGCCGCCGTTGGCGAAGTACCACAACCGCGAATGCTCGAGGAAACGGCCGACGATGCTGACGACGCGAATGCGATCGCTGACATCGGGAATGCCCGGACGGAGGCAGCAGATGCCGCGCACGATCAGATCGATTGTGACGCCCGCCTGCGAGGCGCGATAGAGCTCGTCGATCACCTCGGCGTCGACGAGCGCGTTCATCTTTCCGACGATGCGCGCCGGGCGGCCGGCCGCGGCGTGATCGGCCTCGCGTCGAATCAGCTCGATGAATCGGCCCCGCAAGTTCACCGGCGCGACGAGCAGCTTCCGATAGAGACGCTGCCGCGAGTAGCCGGTGAGCGAGTTGAACAGATCGCTGACGTCGGCGCCGATCGACGGACTGCAGGTGATCAACCCGATGTCGGTGTAGAGCCGCGCCGTGCGAGAATTGTAATTGCCGCTGCCGAGGTGAACGTAGCGCTTGATGCCGTCGGGCTCGCGACGGACGACCAGCGCCGTCTTGGCGTGCGTCTTGAGGGTCGCCGAGCCGAACGCGACGTGCACGCCGGCGTCTTCCAGATGGTGCGCCCAGGTGATGTTGTTGGCTTCGTCGAAGCGCGCCTTGAGCTCCACGATGACGGCGACCTGCTTGCCGCGCTGCGCCGCTTCGATCAGCGCCGCCACGATCGCGGTGTCGCCGGACGTGCGATACAGCGTGAGCTTGATGGCCAGCACCTGGTCGTCCTCGGCTGCGTCTTCGAGGAATCGCTCGACCGACGCCGTGAACGAATCGAACGGGTGGTGGAGTAGAAGGTCACCTTCGCGAACGACGTCGAAGATATTCGGTTCGTCGCGGAGCTCGACCGGCGTGGCGGGAGTGAACGGCGGATCCTTGAGCGCGGGCAGGTCGAGCGACGCCAACCCCATCAGATCGCCAAGGTCGAGCAGGTGTCCCGCGTCGTGCACGTCGCGCGCCGACAGTCGCGCTATCTCGGGAACGGGGTCTTCCTGCAATTCCTCGAGGAGCAACGCGCGCAGGTGCTCGGGCATGTCATCCTGCACTTCGATTCGAATGACTTCACCGAAGCGCCGGCGGAAGACCTGCTCTTCGATCATCGCGAGAAGATCCTCCGGCTCCTCGATCGGCATCTCGAGATCGGAGTAGCGCGTGATTCGGAAGGCGTACCAGGCGGCGACATCCATCCCAGGGAACAATGAGCCGAGGTTCGCCCCGATGACCTGCTCGAGCGGAACGAAGTGATTCGGCCGGCCCTCGACCGGTACCCATCGCGGCAAGCTGCGCGGAACTTTCACGCGCGCGAACCGATTCGGACCGCCCTCGGGATCTCTGATCTCGACGGCGAGCGACAGCGACAGGTTCGAGATGTACGGGAACGGGTGCCCGGGGTCGACGGCAAGCGGCGTGAGAACCGGAAAGATCTGCGACTCGAAGTACTCGTCGATGGCGCGCCACTCCGACGGCCGAAGATCCCTCACCGCGAGCAAGCGAACGCCGTTCGGCTCGAGCTGATTCAGCAAATCCTCGAGGCAAGCGCGCTGCATGGCCGTCAGGCGCATGACCTCCGAGTGAATCGCCTCGAGTTGTTCGACCGGCGTAAGGCCGTCAGGGGGCGTCTGGACGACCTTGGCGGCGACCTGTCGCCGAAGGCCGGCGACGCGCACCATGAAGAACTCGTCGAGATTGGTGCTGAAGATCGAGAGAAACTTCACGCGCTCGAGCAGCGGAGTTCTCGAGTCGAGCGCCTCGTGGAGGACACGAGCGTTGAATGCGAGCCAACTCAGCTCGCGATTCAAATAGAGCGACGAAGACGTCGTGGAGTCCGACATTGTGAGCGAATGCTGAGGCTACGGTGCGGGCGATAGTTATACCCCGCATCGAGTCGGGCGGGCTAGACCGTTCGTCACTTTCAGGGTCACGATTGCGTCACGGCACCCCGCGAGGGGCTCTTTCGGGGACTTGACAGATTCGACCTCGACTGACCCAGCCGAACTACCCCACGATGAAGGGCACAGCGGTCAGTATTGCAATCAGCTGGCCGATCAACACGTCTCTCGGGAAATGGACGCCGAGGACGACCCGCGAAAGGCCGATAACGAAGGCAAGCGCGACGATTGCCGGATAAAGTGACTTGACCAGTGCGCCATCTTTGGGTATCACAGGGATGTAGCGTCCCCTTACCCACCGGGATCCATGGCGCTTGGCCGGCGTCGTACAGTCATCGCGCTCGGAGTAGCGTGCGCCGCTGCCGCGTGCTCGCATTCCAGCCCGACACCGGCGTCTCTTCCCGAACCGAAAACTTGGACGGCCGCCCAGGATCACGCGCAGATGATGGAGCAGCTCGGAATTCGCGCGCTGCGCCCCGGACCGAGTGGCAACGAGCAGGACCCGAACCACGCGAACTACGATGAGTCGAAGGCGAATCCGTTCCCGGATTTGCCCGATGTCCTGAGGCTCAAGAGCGGCGCGAAGGTCACCGACGCGCGAATGTGGCGTCAGCGCCGGGCGGAGATCGTCGAGGACTTCGAGCGTGAAGTCGTTGGGCGGATTCCGAAAGGCGTTCCGAAAGTCTCATGGTCGGTTGTTGCGACCGACACCGGAACCGTTGCGGGCCGTCCCGTCATCGGGAAGCAGCTCGTCGGACATCTCGACAACTCGGGATATCCGCCGATCGACGTCAACATCGCGTTGACGCTCGTCGTTCCCGCGGATCGTACTTCGCCGGTCCCCGTGATGGTGATGTTCCGCGGCGGCAGCCTCGCCCAAGCCGTCGGGCGCCCCGCCCCACCGAGCTCCGGACGCGGGGGATTCACGCCACCGCCGCCGGCACCAGGAAGCGACGCGCCCGCCACCGATCAGCTCATCGCCGACGGCTGGGGTTTCGCGTTTCTCAATCCAGTCAGCATCCAGGCCGACAACGGCGCCGGACTCACGCGCGGCGTCATCGGTCTGGTGAACCACGGACAGGCGCGCCACCCGGACGACTGGGGCGCTCTTCGCGCGTGGGCGTGGGGCGCATCGCGCGCGCTCGACTATCTCGAGAGCGATCGCGCGATCAGCGCGAAGGCCGTCGGCATCGAAGGCGTGTCGCGATACGGAAAGGCGGCGCTCGTGGCGATGGCGTTCGACGAACGATTCGCGCTCGTCCTCGTGGGATCGTCAGGCGAAGGCGGCGCGAAGCTCCATCGCCGCAACTGGGGCGAAGCCGTCGAGAATCTCACCGGCTCCGGCGAGTATCACTGGATGGCCGGGAACTTCCTGAAGTACGGCGCATCGTCGGCCGCCTTCGGCAGCAAGAACGCGGGCGATCTCCCGGTCGACGCGCATGAGCTGCTCGCTCTATGTGCGCCGCGTCTCACCTTCATCAGTTACGGCGTTCCGGAGAAAGGGGACGCGAAGTGGCTGGACCATCAGGGAAGCTTCATGGCCGCCGTTGCGGCCGGTCCGGTCTTCCGTTTGCTCGGCGTCAAGGACCTCGGCAGATCCGATAATTACAAAACTGAAAAGATGCCGCCGGTGAATGCAGGGCTCCTCGACGGCCGCCTCGCCTGGCGCCAGCACGACGGCGGACACACCGACGCCCCGAACTGGAGATATTTCCTGGCGTGGGCGGACAGATTCCTCGGACGCACGTATGTGCCGGCACCGCCGGCTCCCGGACGGTAAACGATGCGCACATCCCTGCGATTCCTGACGGCAGCCGCGCTCGCGCTCGCCTGGGCGTGCAGCGTTCATCCCAAAACGGGGCCGCGCCTCGACCGCAATCTCCTCACCCCCGAGCAGTTCGCTAATCACGGCTACAACACCGCCTACGAAGTAGTCGAAGCCATGCGGTCGAATTGGCTCACCGAGCGCGGCACCGACAGCTTTCAATCGCCGGGCAAGGTCCAGGTGTACTTCGACGGCATTCGGCTCGGCGGCGTCGAGACACTTCGCACGGTCGACCTCCGCCCGGTGACGTACATCCGCTTCTTTGACGGCATTGCCGCGACGGCGCGCTGGGGTCTCGATCACGGGCAAGGGGCGATCTACGTCTCCACCCACCCGATCAGCGAGATGGTGGCCCCGACGCCTCCGTCAGCCGGTCACGCCGCCGCCGAATCGATAAACGGTTCGTGAGTTGAACACTTCGCCGGGACGGAGCAGCGTCGGAGGAAACGCGGGCTGATTCGGCGTGTCCGGAAAGTGCTGGGTCTCGAGCGCCAGACCGGCGTGCGCTCCGTATCGTCCGCCGTCCTTCGCCGGCCCATTGAGGTGCTGGCCGAGGTGCAGTTGGACGCCCGGCTCGGTGCTGTGGATCTCGAGCCACCGTTTGGAGTCCGGCTCGACGACGCGGGCGACGAATGAGAGCTGATCCTTCGCCACGCGATCGATCGCGAAGTTGTGATCGTAGCCGTTGCCGACGACGAGTTGCTCATCGGCCCGTGGATCACCCTGGCGCAGCGAGCGCGGACGTCTGAAGTCGAACGGCGTATCATCGACGCGACGAATCTCGCCAGTTGGAATCTTGCCGGCGTCCACAGGCGTGAAGTTCGACGAGCCGAGGGTGAGCTCGTGATCGCGCACGTCGCCCACGTCGTGACCGGCGAGGTTGAGATAGCCGTGCCAGGTAAGATTTACGTGTGTCGGCGCGTCGCTGCGCGCGCTGTAGGCGATGATCAGGGCGTTGTCGGGCGTCAACGCGAATGTCGCTCGGACAGAGAGCGCACCCGGGTATCCTTGGTCGAGCGCTGGGCTCCTGTGATCGAGCTCGATCGTCGCACCGAATTCTCCGGCACCGACACTCGCGTTCCACAGCGCGCGGTGAAAGCCTTCCGGGCCGCCGTGCAGATGATTGGTCCCGTCGTTGAGCGGGAGATTGAACTCGACGCCGTCGATTGCAAACCGGCCACGAGCGATTCGATTCGCGAACCGCCCGATCAACGGCCCGATATAACCGCCGTCAGCCTCGTATTCCGCGAGCGTGTCGAAGCCGAGGGCGACATCGACATGCTCGCCGCCGAACGGCACAACCAGAGAGCGCACGATGCCGCCGTACGACAGCACGCTGACCCGCATGCCGTTGTCGTTCTCGAGCGTCAGCTGGTAGACTGTCTCGCCGCCGGCGGCGAGCGTACCGAACGGTTCCTTTCGCGCGATTGTCGGCAAGAATCAATTCGGCGGCGCCGGAGGCGCCGCGTAGGCGTACATGCCGATCACGGTTCCGACGAATCCGCCGGCGACGTGCGTGCTGAGGACCGTTCCGTCCACGTCGCGCGCCAGCACACGCCAGGCATCAGCGCGCTCCGCGTACGAGAAGTCATATCGACCGCCACGCGCCGTGATCCGAAGGAACAACGGCGTATCGCCGCGTGATCCCAGCGGCGCCTCGGCGACCGTGACCTCGGCGCCGCCATCCTTCGGTCCCGCACGGCGAACCAGTCGCACGACCGGCTTCCCGTCGCGCAGCGTCTCGCCGAGGAAGTAGTAGAACGAATCGCTTTGAAACGCGACGAGACCCGCGGCGTCGCCGGGACGGGACGGTGTGTAGTGCATCGCGGTCGTCGCGGTCATCGATGCGTGCTGCTGCCGGCGTCCGACGAATGCCGGTTGCGCGCGAGCACCGAGCGGGATCGATCGCGCGTGCAACGTTAGCGAGCCGGCGCGAGTGGAGAGGTCATACCACGACTCACGCGGCGTGCGCAGCACGACCCACGACGGTGCAAGCGCGGCGGTGTTGAATTCGTCTCGAACGCGAAAGTTGCCGCTCATCAGGTCGAAGTTGTTCGTGTCGAGCGGCAAAGCGGGTACCCCCACCGAATACGGCACGGTAGCCGTGTCGTCGAGGATCGTCGGCCACCCGTCGCGCCAGCGCACGGGAAGCATGAACGTCTCTCGGCCAATGTTGGTCAGATCCGGGCCGTACGGCCGGACGCCGAGGAAGACCGACCACCACTCACCGCCGGGCGTCTGAACAAAGTCCGCGTGGCCAGTGGACGTGATCGGGGCCGGCCGCGTCGGCGACAGATGTCGTTGAGTGAGGATCGGATTTCGCGAATACGGAACGTACGGCCCGCCGACAGAATCGCCGCGGAAGACGACTTCCGAATGTTGGTCCGCCGTCCCGCCCTCGGCGCAAATGAGGTAGTACCGTCCGTCCACTTTCAGGATGTGCGGCGCTTCGATCCAGATCGGCTTCTTCGCGATGTCCACGCCGCCGTTCACGATCATCTTGCGCGGACCGGTCATCTTCTGCGCGCGGACGTCGTATTCCTGAAACCAGATCGCCCGATGGCCATTGTAGCGCGGGGTCTCGTCGGGCGGCCCGTTGTTCACGATGTAGGCACGCCCGTCGTCGTCGAAGAAGATCGAGGGATCGATGCCGTCGACGTCTCGCAGCCAGATGGGCTCCGACCACGGACCGGCGGCATCGGTCGCTGTGACAATGAAGTTGCCGCCGCAGTACGAGCAGGTGGTGATCAGGTAAAAGAGGCCGTCGTGATAGCGGATCGTCGGCGCGTAGATCCCTTCCGAGACGCGGCGGCCGTCGAGCGGAAGCTGCGTCGGTCGATCGAGCACGTGGCCGATCTGCTTCCAGTGCACCAGATCCTTGCTGCGGAAAATCGGAATCCCGGGGAAATACGAGAAGCTCGACGTAACGAGGTAGTAGTCGTCGCCGGCGCGGGTGATGCTGGGGTCCGGGTAAAAACCGCCGAGGATCGGGTTGAGGTACCGGTCGCGTCCCGGCGCGGTCCGGCTGTAGATCGAATCGCTACCTGAGTACTCGAACCAGTCGAAGCTGGCGTCCGACGTCGAGGTCGCCGGACGATAGAAGGACTCCGGCGGCCCGAGGTAGCTCGGCTTCACACCACCGGCGTCGACGACGAGCTTCTCGAGCACGACCCCGGGGTCGACGCGCCAGAACTTGAGGACGTGCTTCCCCGGCCGCGCAAGCGAATGCCGCGTTGTCGAGGTGCGAATGTTGTCGGCGACGGACTGCTCCCACGCGCGATTCGAGCTGTCGGCAAGCAGGTTCACCACTTGGGGCGCGTCGTCGTCGAGCGAGATGGCGTAGCGCAGTCCCGTCTGTGACGCGCTCACGTTGAGCGATGGCGCGATGTACGCGCGGACATCCACCGCGCCGCTGTCGAACATGAACAGCTCGTATTCGAGGTGCGGCGACGTCGCGCGCACGTTCTCGCTCGGCGCATCCGTGGGAGACGTTGTCATCCCGGAGAGCGTTCGGCCGAAATCCGGAATTCGCTGCCAGCTCACCGGCGGGACGTTCACGGCCTTCGAGTAGTGCTCTGCTTCCATCGCGACGTAACCGCCGCCCTCGACGAAACCGACAACGCGGTCGCGGTCCGGTCCCGCGCGGTTATCGACCGCCACTCTAACGACCACGCGTTGACCATTGGGCCCTGTAACGGTGAGGTTGCCGGTCGGCTGACCCTTCGGAGCCGCCGGCCAATTCACCGCAACCCAGACGCGCTCTTCCGTCTTCACCGTGCCACGCGGGCGCGACACGCTGACCCACGGCTGGTCCGCGGAGATGACGAAGTCGAAGGGCGTTTGTCCGCGATTGTAGATGTCGATGAAATACGATTGGCGCTGGTACGCGTCGAAGGTCGGAAGCGTGGGAGCGCGCGGCACCGTGGGAGGCAGCCCCTGCCCCGGCACAAACGGCGCTTGGCCTTCGGGAGCGACGCCCATGTCGGCGGCAACCGGGACGTGAATCTCGTCGACGCGAGGCATCACGTCGCGCGGCGGCTCCTGCCAGTACGTATAGCCGATGTGCGTCTGGTCCATCATGTGCGCCCACTTCCCGCCACCAAGCGCATTGAATTCTCGAGAGAGCTCCGCGTCGCGCCGAAAGAGAGCCCGCGCGGAATCGGCGAGGGCGTTCGTGGCGGCTCGCCCCTGACGCGCATAGAGCCGGTTCCTTGCCGCCGTCACGTAGAGCGCGTTGAGATTGGCCGCGGCGAGGATCGGGTGCAGCACCAGCTCGAAGTACGCATCGCGATACGTTGCGCCGAGTCTCGTGCCAATCCGCTGGGCGCGAGCGGCGAGGCTGTCGTACTCGGCTACGACGCGCTCAGCCTCGCGATAGTTGAAGAGGCTGTACGTCGCCGTGTCGAGCAACTCCGGCTTTCGCCGGCTCGCGAGCTGTAACGATCTCGTAATGAGGTCGCCGATGGTGTCGCCGGTCGACGCTCCGAATTGGCGGCTTGCCCACGCGCGTGTGTACACCGGCAGCCGCGCGGCGGGAATGGCGTCCGGATTCCATGCAAAATCGAGGAAGAACTGAATCGGTAACTCCATCGGCTTCAGATCGCCGACGTTGACGATCCAGATCCGATCCGCGCCGCTGCGATACGCCAGGTTCATCTGCTCCCAGACGCGCGCGATCGGATTCGTGTTGATCCACTTGTAGTTCCGCGGACCACCGACGTAGTCGAAATGGTAGTAGACACCAAAGCCGCCTGTTCGTCCGCGATCCTCAGGCGTCGGAAGCCGGCGGATGTTGCCCCAGTTGTCGTCCGAGAAGAGGAGCGTGACGTCGTCCGGGACGCGCATCCCCTTGTCGTAGTAGTCCTGGACTTCCTTATATAAGGCCCACAGCTGCGGCGTGGCCGACGCGGGCTTCCCGGTGACGTCGGCGATGAGCTTTCGTTGATCGGCGACGATCCGCTCGAGCAGCGCCACGTTGCTCCCTTCCGTCATCGGCATGTCGCCGTCGCCGCGCATACCGATCGTCACGATGTTTTCGCGCGAACCCATGCGCTCGATGCCGCGCCGCCAGAAGTCGCGCAGCGTGCTGTCGTTTTGCTCGTAGTTCCACGGCCCCTTGCCGTAGCGACGCCATTCCTGCTGGGCGCGTGTCATCGGCTCGTGGTGCGACGTGCCCATCACGATGCCGTATTCGTCGGCCAGCCTGGCGTTGAGTGAGTCGTCATCGGCGAACGCGTTTCCCCACATCGCCGGCCAGAGGTAGTTCCCCTTCAGACGGAGGATCAGCTCGAAGACTCTTTCGTAGACTTTGTGATTGACCCCGCCGAACTTCTCACGCGTCCAACCGGAGAACGCCGGCGCTTCGTCGTTGATGAAGATGCCGCGATACTTGATCTTGGGTTCGCCGGAGACGACGCGCGTCGGCTTGATGACGAGCGTGGACGCGCGCCGCGGCGGCACGTCCGCCCACCAGTACCAGGGGGAGACGCCGATCTCGCGGGAGAGGGCGTAGACGCCGTAGATCGTGCCGCGCTTGTCGCTGCCGGCAATGACGAGCGCGCGCTCGACCCCGTCCATTGGGCGATCCACCACCTGCAGGACGTACGACTCCCAGCGCCCGGACAAGGCTGACGCATCGACCTTTCCGGTTCGAAC